>Ga0268264_10000414_pt1 | contig 60350 bp, 57 predicted proteins | sample KBSSwiS32_FD_190357 | JGI IMG/M metagenome (GOLD analysis project Ga0268264, IMG submission 190357) | Switchgrass rhizosphere microbial communities from Kellogg Biological Station, Michigan, USA - KBS Switchgrass S3-2 (SPAdes) (version 2) | ecosystem: Host-associated > Plants > Roots >... | reverse complement strand
CAATTGCCTGGAGCCGGTTCGCAGTGTCAGCGTGCCGGACTGTTCCATGGCCTCAATGGCGTTCAGGAAAAGACCGATCAGCACTTTCTCGAATTTTTTCCGGTCCAGCTGGAATTCGGGCAGATCGGTCGCAAACTCCTGAACGACTTTGATTCTCGCATCCGCAATCTCGTGGCGGACGATTGAGAGGGCTTCGCTCAACAACGAATCGATACTGCTCTTTTCCAGGCTGAGGTTGCCGGAATCCGTATCCATGAGGGCGGAAATGACGGAATCCGCGCGGGTGATCGCGTCCTTCATGTCCTGCAGGATGCCCCCCACCGATTCATCTGCAACCACGGCCGGGAGGCTGGAGAGATAGGTTAAGCCCATGTTCAGGATGTTGAGCGGATTCCGGATTTCATGCGCCAGGCCCGCGCTCAGCCGTCCGATCGACTGGCTCTTCTCGGCCTGGATGAGTTGCTCCTGCACGTTCTTGAGATTTTCGTGCGCCTTGCCCAGGTCTTTCAACGCCTGCTCCAGCTCGGCCTGGTGGCGGTAAAGCTTGCCATTCGATTCCTCAAGCGCGGTTTCGAGGTTGATCAACTCGGTGATATCCTTGGAAATGCCGCATGTGCCGATGATCCTTCCCTCGAAATCGAGTAAAGGCATCTTGGAGGTAAGCGCCCAGCCAACGCGCCCATCGGGCAGAGTCTCCTTTTCCACCTTCCCGATCATGGCCTCGCCGGTGCGCATGACCTTCTGTTCATCGTCGAAAGCGGGTTGCGCGTGCTCGGCGGTGAAGAAATCGAAATCTGTTTTGCCCACGACATTCGCGGGATCGTCCGCCCCGAAAAACTCCGCCATGGCCCGGCTCACGGCAATGAACCGGCTCTGTTCGTCCTTGAAGTAAACACGGTCGGGGATGTTTTCCAGCAAACAACTGAATAGAAGACGCGCCTTTGCGGGGGCGACAGCTTCATGAAGCGTGGGGATTTGCGCTCTGTTCATGACCTTTGCCGGAAGTTCTCTCCGGCTATGGGTAATGCTCCAGCTTTCGCGGGCGGAATGCAACTGATTCGTGGATAAAATTTAAAAATCCGGATCGGAATGAAAGAACGATCCGGATCCGTTTTTCAACGGCAATCGGTTTAACAAAAGTTAACATTAGGATGGACTGCCGGGAATAGGAAAATATACTCGCCCCCCAATCGTCTCTCGAAAATTCAGCAACCCCGAACTCTTATGAATTTATCGATCAAAGCAATCAAACGCCTTGGCGTATTCGTCGTGTTTTCGCTGCTCGCGACCGGTTCGGCGTTCGCTCAATCCACCGATGAAAACATGGCGAGTGCCGGGGGCATCGCCGGGTTGTTGGTGGTCATGCTGGTCCTGTTTATTGTCGCGGAAGCGGTTGTCACTCTTTGTCTGTGGAAGGTGTTTATAAAAGCAGGTCACCCTGGTTGGGCCTCTCTCGTCCCTGTCTACAACCTGTATATTCTCTGCAAAATCGTTGGCAAACCGGGCTGGTGGGTGATTTTGTTATGTATCCCCGCCATCCAGTTCGTTTTTTGGGTAATCATCAGCTTGGATCTCGCAAAAAGTTTTGGCAAAGAGGCTGTGTTCGCTGTCGGCCTCATGTTGCTGCCGTTTATATTCCTGCCCGTTCTGGGATTTGGCGATGCCGTTTATAAAGGCCCTGCGGGAGCATGAACAACCACGCCCGCAAATGCACTATGGACCGCCTTACGGCGCGATGCTGACCGGAGTGCCCACCGAGACATTCCGGAAGAACGCCTCAGCCATGAACCCGGGCATGCGGATGCAGCCATGCGATGCGGGGTAGCCGGGCAGGAAACCCTGGTGCATGCCTGTGCCGCCCACGATACGCATGAAAAACGGCATCTTCGCCCCGTCGAAATGCGCGCCCGGCGGAACCGGATCCTTGGTGTTGTCGATGTCTTTTTTCACGGGCTTGCCCTGCGCGTCCACGTAATCCCCGTAGAGCGAGGATTTGTGGTCCTTGTCCTTCTGAATGACCTTGAAATTGCCGGTCACGGTGTTACGCCCTTCGCGCCCGGTGGAAATCCACGAGACGCCGGCGAGTTCACTGCCCTTGTAGAAATAAGCGCGCTGTTCGGAGAGACTGATGCGGACGGAAGGCGGTCCCTTCATATGGTCGCCATCCCAGTAGGAGACATTGTCATAGCCCGGTGTTTCCCTTGCGGCATGGCCGATGTATTGGACATCGGGATTCTGCCGGGGATCATTGGCACAACCCGCGAGAAACATCACTCCCATCAATCCTAGAAGGAAAATACAGGCTTTCGACATTCGCTTACTATTTATGCGGGGCGGCAATAAATCAAGACTTCGTGTGAGGGTGCCGGCCGGGGCATCGCGTGGTTGTTTTGGCTGGCGACACTTGCTTTACTGTGCCGGATGTTCAACTGGAGCCTGCTATACCTCATCAGCGAATGGACGATTCCCCTGGTGATGCTCGTCTATGTCCCGCAACGCCGGGGCACCGCAGCCACGCGCACATGGCTGCTGCTCATCTTCCTGGCGCCATGGCCGGGTTTGATTCTTTACGCGCTGTTCGGGCGCATCCACGTGCCCCGGAATCGCATTAAGCGGCAGGAACACGCCTCCCGCCAGATTCGCACCGCGCAGGACCAGATGGTGACAAATCCCGGGGTGAATCCCGGGTTGCCGCCAAAAATGAAGGCCGCCGCCAGGCTTGCAACCCAGCTCGGCGACTTTGAACCGATGGGTGGCAACACAGCGGAACTCCTCACTGATTACGCCGGCGCCATCGACCGGCTCATCGCCGACATTGATTCCGCGAAACGGCATGTGCACCTGCTCTTTTACATTTTCAATGCGGATGAGACAGGGCGCCGTGTGGCCGATTCCGTGGCGCGCGCATCCGGCCGGGGTGTGGACTGCCGCGTGCTCATGGATGCCGTGGGATCGAAAAGCGGCCTCGCAAAACTGGCGCCCGGGTTGCGTAAACACGGCGTCGAGGTAAACGCCATGCTGCCGGTGGGCCTTTTCCGCCGCAACGCGGCGCGGTACGACCTGCGCAACCATCGCAAGATCGCGGTGATCGACGGGAGCATCGGCTATACCGGCTCGCAAAACATCACCGACCCGTATTTTGTGAAGGATCACCCGAATGAGGAGCTTCTCGTGCGCATCACGGGTCCAACCGTTGCTGAGTTGCAAGCGGTATTCCTCGCCGACCAGTACTTTGAGACCGGCAGGATATTGCCCAGGGAGGAGATGTTCCCGGCGCTTCGAAGCCGCCGGTTCCTCTCTGCTCAGGTGGTGCCCAGCGGCCCCGGTTACAGGCACGAGAACGGGCAGGAACTGATCATCGCGCTGCTTTATGCGGCGCGCGAGAGGGTTGTGATCACCACTCCGTATTTTGTGCCGGATGAGCCGTTCCTGCTCGCGATCCGCTCCGCGGCATTGCGCGGCGTGGTCGTCCATCTGGTCGTCTCCCGGCATGCCAACCAACTGATCACACAACTTGCGCAACGGGCATGTTACGACGCTTTGCTGGAGGCCGGGGTGCGGATCTACCTATACCGGCCGCGTTTCCTGCACGCCAAGCACATCAGCATTGACGACGATGTCGCGCTTATCGGCTCCACAAACATCGACATCCGCTCCTTCGCGCTCAATGCCGAGATCAACATCCTGTTTTATGATCCAGCCGTCGTGAAAGACCTGCGCGCGATCCAGGAAAAATATTTTGCGGACAGCGACCTGCTCACCGCAGCCGAATGGAACCGCCGCCCGCTGCTCGTGAAGGTTGCCCAGAACACGGCCCGCCTGGCTGATTCGCTGCTGTAAAAAGCCCCGCCGCTTTTTCCAAATCGGTGCCGGGCTTAGATTTTCTGATATCCCGGCTCAAGCAACCGTGCGTTTCCCGCGTTGATCAAGGTACCGCTGATGCCGGGTGGTAAAACGACGTGCCCTGCAAGAACACCGTCCTGCTGTGTGAAATCGACTTCAATCCTGCCGCACGGATGAACAAGCGTCCCCCGTGCGGTCGCAAGCGGTCCGAGTTGCGGGCGGATTGTCACCGACCCGAATCCAAACCCACTGGGCCGGATACCGAGAATCGATGCGAAGAAGTGGTAGAGTGGATGCGCCCCCCACGCATGGCAGTCCGAGCGGCTCGGCTCGGGGCCCTCGGGAAGTGTTTTGAATCCAAGCTTGTCCAGTTGGAACCAGTAATCCAGCCGCCCGTGCATCGCATCCATCCGTCCAAGGGCACAATAGGATTCAAACAGGAAATGTGTGAAAGAAATGGTAGTCCGTGTCATTCCGGTGTCTTCAAACAGCGCAATCCGGTCCAGCAATGCCGGCTCGAGTTGTCCGCTCAGGATTGCGAAACACTGCGCGTGCTCGGAAAAATGTTCATGGGAGATATCGTCGGCAAAAAGCCTGCGGCGTTCGTCCCAGAATGCGGTTGTGACCCGGTGCGCGACCTCCGACGTGAGGCGGCGCGCGCGGGCCGCCAGCTCGGGTTCCGCCACGCATTCCTCCAGTTCCGCAACCATCGCCAGCGTCCGCACAAAATGCCAGTTGATCGTCGAATTCACGCCGGAATCGCCCCCCGGTGGAATTCCCATCGTCCAGCCGGGGACCCAGTCCACAAAGTTCCATCCATGCCGGATTTCGACCAGTCCGTCGCGATTAAGAAATCCGAGGAATGCATCGACCACCGCGCGGACGCCGGGCATAAGACTGCGCACAAAATCCATGTCGCCGCGCCAGAATGCAAAATCGCGGACCATGTTCACCCAGTAAAGCGAGTAGGGCGCGATGATCATTGTATCGCGCGCGGGCCATCGTGCCCTGGTAAGTCCCGACAGCAACCGGGATTCATTGAACATGTACAGCGACTTGCGCTGGAGCCTGTCGTCACGCGTAAGGACATAGGTCGCGAGCGTCGTCTGCACCCCGTCGCCCGCCCACATCATTTGCTCATAATACGGGCCGTCGACATAGCTGTCGTGTGCGGACATTTCGAGCGTGCGCACGCAGCGTGGAATCATGGATTCCAGGCGGGGGTCGGCCGACTCAAATGCCATTTCGATCTCAAGCGGATAATGTGTTTCACGCAACTCCAGGCTCTCGAAAATCAAGGGGGTCTCCGCCGTTCGCACGACGATTTCCACATAGCGTCCCGCGCGCCAGAGCAGCGGTTCGAAAATTCGCGACTCGCTTCCATCGGAAAAAAACGTGTCCCCGATTCCCGAGAAATATTTCCCCGTGATTTCATCACGGTTGCCTTTGCTCCTGACTTCCTGTTCGCAGAAAAGTGACTCCGCCCAATGCAAGCGCACCGAGGCGCCGCCGCCGCCGGAAACACAAATTTCCGGATAGGCGCAGAAGTAATTTTCCAGGTCGACGACAATGCGGCGTGAAGTTTTCGCCGGAATCGTGACTGGCGCGTCGCCTCGCACGAATGAATTCCATCCTTGAACTTCGCCGGAAAGATTTTTCTGCGGATCAAGCGCCACGGAACGGGAATCGCATTCCCCTGCCTCGCACACAAACCTCACCACGCCCGGCTTTGAACTTTTTTCCACCATCGCCGGAAGCAATGCCGGCTTCATCAAATGAATGGCCGGATAACGATTTCGCAAGGCTGCGTCCGCGCCCGCATGGAGGTTCATGACCGGCTGCCAGCCATCTCCTTCTCCGGTCTCAACACCCCACGGGTAGAGGGCTCCATCGATTAGCGCGTTGTAACCGATGCTGAAAAAGTCGTGCTCAAAGGGACGTTCAAAGTTGTATCCCGGGATTTTTTTGGCTTTCCATTCCGCAACACCGGTTCCGAGAAGATCGATGTGCTCCGTTTCCTGGGGCGCGAGAATGAAACCGGAATGCACGCTGATTTGCGATCGTAGACCGGCGAAACCGAGCGTCATGACCTTCGCAACAATCACATGCCCGCCCTTTTCGAAAGCCAGATCATACGTTTCATAGAACCAGTTGTTCGCATCCCCGCGTTCCGGCCCCCGCCCGATGCGCCGCCCGTCCACAAACAATTCATAGCGTTCATCGGCGCTCACATGGACCCGGATCGTCGCCGCCTCCCCGAGAGAAAAACGCCGGAGATACGCAGTGACATATGGAGGCTCCCCGGCCTCCGCGCATTGTATCCACTTGCAAGGCCAGACGCCCCGGTCAAACACACCGTTCTTGCGGGACAAGTCTTCGAAAGGATCCTGGGTTATCAGGGTTCGCATGGCGGTTTGTGTTTTGCGGTGGGATTTATTTTGAGAACCATTCAGCTTTCAGTTTGTGGAACTGTGCGTTCTCATCACCCTCTTCCGGGTAGGAAAAATGGCCGGCACGCCGCGTAAAAAGCTGTTTTGGACCTGCAATCGCGTTGTACACCGCAAACTGGCCGGGCGGAGGGACCGCCGGGTCGAACAATGCGCAATCGCACAAAACCGGAACATGAATGTACCGCGCCATGATTGCCGCATCGTGGTATTTCAGTACTTCCAGCACCTCCGGATGACGCTGGTGGTAAAGTCTCACGGATTCGCCGCTGCCGGTGCACGGCAGGGTCACCCGCAGGGGATGGTTGCCAAAGCTCGGCACCCCGAGCGCGCCCGCGGAGAAACGGCTGTCCCATGCGAGCGCCATGGCGCCGGTGCCGCCTCCAAAACTTCCGCCGATGAAATGCAAGTGCTTCGCCGCCTGCGGGGCCAGTTCCAGCAGCGCGGAAGCCGCACACCAGATATCCGCGACACAACCGCGGTGGATATAGGTTTCGCGCGATTCGATTCCAACCAGCACATGGCGGTGCCCCTCCTCGGGAATGCCCGGCAAAAGCGAACGTTCCGGCAGGCCGCGTGCGCAGGGAAAGATGACCGCGGCCGGCGGCCCCGCCACGTTCAAATCCGGGCCGGAGTTGCCGCCGTAGCCGTGGCTGTGCACAACGCCGCGCTCCACCGGCTTGTCGCGCGGCAACGTGAGCCAGCCGCCGATCCGCACACCGTTCCATGAATCGAATTCGATTTCAAAAACCTCCACATCGCCCCTGGCGGAATCGATCCGCCGCCGCTCGATGCGCAGCGGTGTCTGCAAGGACTCGCGATAGGTCTGCTGCCAGAACGGAACGAGATCATCCGGTTCGGAAGGGGCTCCCACTTTCAGCAAGGCCTTGAGGTCATAGCCGTAGGCGGGATCGAAAGGGAGGTCGTGCGAAAGGGACGAGACGGGCATGGCTTTAGTGCAGGTCGAACGATCGGCATAGCTCGAGGCTCTGGCCGATGTTGCGAAGCGTATCGCCTATGCCTCCCCAACTCTGGATGGTCAGCATAGGAAAAAATCAACCGGCTTACTTGTCTTCCGGGTTAAGGCACTTGAAGGTGATGCCCGCAACCAGGCCACCCGCGAGATCAGCGATGATGTGGATCCAGATTTGCGAGATGCTCACCAGCTTCATCACACCCGCCCCGATCGCGACTGCCGGGTTGAAGGCGCCACCGGAAATGCCTCCCACCGCAATTGCGCCGACCACCACGGTGAACCCGATGGCGAGACCGTAGAAGGAATTGCCCGCATTCGCCTTGGCAGTGGCTGCGTTCACAACCACGTAGGCAAGTGCGAAGGTAAAGAGAAACTCGGCAAGAAACGCGGCGGGTATGCTCTTGATATCCATCGGAGTGCCGCTTTTGCCGACAAGAAACGTGGCCACGAGCGCGGCGCAGATGCCTGCGGCAACCTGTGCGATCCAGTAAGGGATCACGTCCTTCATTTCAATCCGGCCACGGGTGAAAACCGCGAGCGTGACGGCGGGATTGAAATGTCCGCCGGAAATGTGGCCGCCTGCGTAAATCATGACCATCAGCGATGCGCCGATTGCGATCGGAGTTAGGACGCTGCCTGCGGCGCCCGGAATGCAGGTGGTTCCGACCGTAAGAACGAGGAAGAATGTCCCGATAAATTCGGCGATGTATTTACGCATAGAGTTTGTAGTGGTGAGGGGTTGGTTTGTGTGACCGAGTGAAACGCAATCCTCGTGGGAAAGACAAGGCAAATCAATCCGGCCGGGGATTGGGAACCTCGCCTTGATTCCAGTCTCAAGGCCGGACAAACATCGGTGCGATCCACCTGCCTGCCGATTTTCCCGATCCCGGCGCGGCGGCTTCCGCGCGCAGCACCAGCGTATGCACGTTGTTGCCCAGGTCAATATGCAGGGTCTGCGGCTTGTCACCCAGGGCAATGATTGGGCTGCGCATCAGCAGGAACCTGCCATCCGAGTAAACGGCAAACGTGAGGCGGGTATCCGGCACGGCATCCTTTGGAACGGCGATATCGGCGGAAAAAACAGTGAACCCTGCCGGAATCGCGTAACTCACCGCCGCATTCGCCCCGGTAAGCAGCGATGCCAGTGTGTCCGCCCCTTCACCGGGCTGGACCTTCAACACGGTGTTTGCATCCACCCCTGCCGGAATCTCCACATTCACCGGCTTGAGATCGGCAAGGAATTGGTACCGCTTCCTGCCCGCGCGAATCTCCAGGATCTCGCCATTTTTTGCCCTTACTTCGCCCAGGATCGAATCGTGAAAAATCACACCCTGCGGATCGATCTTCAAATCATCGGTATGATAGCGCGAACCATTTGTCATCACGATCTCGTTGAGGGATTCGGGATCGGCGGGGATATCGCGTAACACTGCGGCGGCCATTTCATGCGGATTCAGGGAAAACGGGTGGGGACCAAACAGCCAGGAATTGATTACGAGGCGGTTTTCGTCATTGATCCCATTATAGATACCTTCAAAAAAATCACCGTTGGGCAGAATCACACCGGTGTGGCCTTTGGCTGTCTTGGGGAATTTGGCAAACTTCATCGGGCCGGTCAGCACCCATGCGATATTAGCCGAGGGCACGGTGGAGTTCGTTCCCCCGCCGATCACCACGGGCTCGACCGAAAGCTTCGCCTGGCCGGCTACGAACGAACCGTTCGTGAGAAACACGCCTTGCGGCCACGAATCGGCCAAGGTCCCCGTCGGCTGGTTGAAAACTGCACTCCACACGTTGGCAAGATCCACCTTCACCGGCGTGCCCTGCTCGGGCGTGATCGTCAACCCATTGGTATCCAGGTCAATTTTGCCGGTATAGGTAGTGCCATTTAAGGCCCTTACCGAGGAACCCGCCCGGCAGACGGGAACAGCCGACAGACTGGTGAGCAGTAACAGACTGCAAAACAATAATGTCGAAAATGAAAGGTTGCGTGCCATGATCCTGTAAATCGGGGGGGATTGATGCGGGAGAGAATTAAGCCTAATCCGTGCGTCTTAACAAGAGGCTTTCTGCATCTGTTGTTTCATGGCGGTGCAATTGACTTTCCCGGGGTAATCCGTTACCAATGATAATGGAAATGCCTTCCATAAATCGTCTTTCCGCGCGCTCACTTGTTTTCGTGTGGGTTCTGGTGTTTTCATTCGCAAAACCGTGCGCCCGCGCGCTTGAACTGGTGGGTGGAAGTATTAACAACTCCGCTCCCGGAACCTCATTCAACGCACAGACCTTCGCCCAGCCGCTGCCTTGGTACAACGTCACCCAGTTGAACGGCAGTTCGGCCATTTACCTCGGCGACATCGATGGCAACGGGACTTATTGGGTGATGACGGCGCTGCATGTGGCGGGGAGCCTGCCCGCGAGTGTCAGCTTCGGCGGCACTCCCTACAACACGGTGCCCGGGAGTTTCGTGCAATTGAAAAATTTCGACAACAGCGGCGCGGATATCGTGCTTTTCCGCCTGGCAATCGGCGCCAATCCAGCGAATCTGGTCACCCTTACCCTGGAATCCACCACGCCCATCATCGGCACGGATCTTTACTACGTGGGATTCGGCGGTGGAACGCAGCGCTGGGGCTATAACAGCGTGTCCGGTTATGACTACGGAAGTGATGGCTTTGGGAACATGGCGGCATTTTATTCCAACTATCACCCGGGCTCGTCGAATCCCAACGAAGCCCAGGCGATCGGTGGGGATTCCGGCGGGGCAGCCTTTATTTACAACGCTGCGGCCAGTTCGTGGGAACTCGGCGGAATGATGTTTGCCGTGGATAGTCTCAGCAATCCCACGATTACCTATTCAGCGGACATTGCTTTTTACAATTCAGCGATCGTTACTGCCGTCCCGGAACCGCGAACCGGGTTGCTGCTCGCGGCCGGTATCACGGGAATTCTTTTTCGTCACATGCGGGCGCGGCGTTTGTAGAAATTGTAGCGGTCGATGGTCGTGTGCACGTAGCTGCGTGTGCTGGGGAAAGAGATATTCGCCTGCATCTCGCTTGCGGTCACCGGGCCGAGATTGTTTTCGCCGATCCAGCGATGCACCCGCTGGCGTCCGGCATTGTATTCCGCCAGGGCAAATGGCACCGGGTCATCCTTGCCGCTGTAGTATTGCAGCGACTGTTTCAAGTACCACGACCCGATTTCAATATTGGTTTCCGGGTCGAAGAGCCCCACCGGATCGAAGGATTCGATTTTCTGGGATTTCGCCCAGTCCTTCGCCACGGCTTCCGTTACCTGCATCAAGCCCCGTTCCCCGTCCTTGCCCACCTTGTCCGGTTGAAATGTGCTCTCGCGCCAGATGACCGCTTTCAACAGCATCGGATCGATCTGGTATTTGGTCGCCGCCCGCTGGATCGCGGCGTCGTAACGGCTGAAGTGTCCCGCATCCATCCACTCGTGGATCGTGTAAACCGGGTCACGCGATGCATAGAGCGCTATTCCCGCAGCCGTCGCCAGCGCGAGCACTAGAACCAGCACCAAATGTCTCATCCAGCGGATCATTTCCTACCTTACTAAAAGCCCATCGTAAAAAAACGCTACTAATATCGCGACGAGTGCCATAATTTCACTCACAGTTTTTGACGTTGTAACATGCGTTGTATTCAATGCCCGCAACGGTCACAGACATCATTATACACTGGAAAACATGCCGCAACCCCTGCCGAAATACGCCCGTGTGATGGTCGACCAGTCCGGCAGTCATGCGTTCGATTACGAGATTCCGGAGGCGCTGGCATCGAAAATCCAGATCGGCTCGCGGGTCAGCGTGCCCGTGCGGAACCGCTCCGCGCTCGCTACCGTCATCGAGCTTCTGGAGGAGTCGGACGCAAAGGGCATCCGCCCCATTGAGAAAGTCATCGGCGAAAAACCGGCGATGAACGCCCGGCTCATCAGCCTCGCAAAATGGATAGCGGATTACTACTGTTGCCCGGTCGAGATCGCGATGCGCAGCGTGCTGCCGCAGGTGATCCGCAAGGCCGAGGTCAGCCATAAGCGGCAGCTTTTTGCGCGGCTTCTCCATGCGGTGGGCGACGAGGAACTCGCCGACATGCAGCAGCGCGCCCCGAACCAGGCCGCCGTGATCGCCTTCCTGAAAAACGCGACCGGGCCCGTCTCCGTGGCACATCTCATCAAGGAATCCGGCGTCTCTCACCAGAGCGTCCAGTCGCTCGTGAAAAAAAACATGATCGCCACCGAGGCGCAGGAAGTGGCGCGCGACCCGCACCAAAACGATACGTTCCTGCCCGCAGCCAAGCTTGAACTCAACCCCGAACAAACCGGGATTTTTGAAAAAGTGCGCGAGGCGATTCTCAAGCCGGAGAATGCGAAGCCGATCCTGCTGCATGGTGTCACCGGCAGCGGCAAGACCGAGATTTACTTGCAGGCCATCGAGCTCGTGCTGGAGCTTGGCAAAACCGCAATCATGCTCGTGCCGGAAATTTCCCTCACGCCGCAGACGGTGGAGCGGTTCAAAAGCCGCTTTGCCGCAAAGCAGACCGACGTCGCCGTGCTGCACAGCCACCTCTCGCAAGGCGAGCGGCACGACGAGTGGCACAAGATCAACGACGGCCACGCCCGCATCGTCATCGGCGCGCGGTCGGCCATTTTTGCGCCGCTCGAAAATGTCGGTCTCATCGTCGTGGACGAGGAGCACGAGAATTCCTACAAGCAGGAGGAGTCGCCGCGCTACCACGGGCGCGACATCGCCGTGTTGCGGGCAAACATGGAAAAATGCCCTGTCATCCTCGGTAGCGCCACCCCGTCACTCGAGAGCTATCACAACGTGCAGACCGGCAAGTACCAGCTCCTGAACCTCACGAAGCGCGTGGACGAGCAGAAGATGCCCTTCATCCGCATCGTCGATATGCGGCAGGAGGCGCAGAAGCAAAAGGGACACGCCGTGGTTTCAGAGCAGCTCCGCCAGGCGATCGAAAAGCGACTGGAGAAAAAGGAACAATCGATCCTGTTCCTGAACCGGCGCGGTTTCTCCACCTCGCTCATCTGCTCCGTGTGCGGCTACGTGTGCGAATGTCCGAATTGCAGCGTGGCGCTTACCTACCACCGCGCCGCTGCAAAAATCGTCTGCCACATCTGTGGCCACGTCGCAGCCGTGCCTTCAAAATGCCCCGAGTGCGCCGACCCGAAAATCAAATACTCTGGAGCCGGCACCGAGAAGGTCGAGGAGGCCGTGCAGAAAATTTTCCCGAAAGCCGTGATCCGGCGCATGGACGCCGACGCGATGACGAGGAAGGAAGCCTACCGCGAAACCCTCACCGCTTTCCGCACCGGCAAGATCGACATCCTCGTCGGCACGCAAATGATCGCCAAGGGTCTGCATTTCCCAAATGTCACGCTCGTAGGCATCATCAACGCTGATCTCGCGCTGCACCTGCCGGATTTCCGCGCGGGCGAACGCACCTTCCAGTTACTCACGCAGGTCGCGGGGCGCGCCGGGCGCGGCGAGGTGGAGGGCGAGGTCTTCGTGCAGAGTTACACGCCGTTCAGCCCGTCGATCCAGTTCGCTCGGCATCATGATTTCGACGGATTCTGGCAGCAGGAAATCGAGTTTCGTGAGAAATTCGAGTGGCCGCCGTTTTCCCATATGGTGCTCATCACAATCCGCTCCCCGCACGAGACAAAAGCCGCATTCTCCGCCGAAACGCTCGCGCGAAAACTGAAAACCGCGCTTCCCGAGGGCGTCACATTCAGCGAGCCCGTCCCCGCGCCCCTCGCAAAATCACACGGCAACTACCGCTTCCACCTCATGCTGCGCACACGCGCAATCCTCAAGCTCAGCCGCCATCTGCGCGATGTCCTCGAAAAACTCACCTTCCCCGAGGAAGTGATCGTGACCGTGGATGTCGATCCGTATCAACTCTTGTAAAAACCGTCCCGCTCCCATGCAGCAAGGGATTGTCTTTGTTCCCGGTTGGGATTACTTATGCATGCCATGAAAGTGAACGAGACGATGGTGTTCGACTTGGAGAGCCACTACAGCAAGCTCTACGCGACAACGGTTCCGGCCTTTTCGTTTCACGCAAAGACGGTGGAGGAGTTCGCCGCATGGCAGCATTCCTTCCGGCCGAGACTCCAGCAAGCCCTCGGCCTTGACCGGATGCGATATGACCTTGAGGCTCACGAACCGCAGGCCGAACGCGTCTCCATCGAGAAGATGGAAGGCTACAGCCGCGAGAAATGGCGACTCTGGGTCGAGCCGACCATGGCGCTGCCGTTTTATCTTCTAAAACCGGACAAGGCCCAGGGAAAGCTGCCTCTCGTGCTGACCCCCCACGGCCACAGCCCGCCTCATATCTACGCGGGCCTTTATACTACCGAGGAGGAGCGGCTTCTCATCGCGGAAGGCGACAGAGACATCGCGGTGCAGGCTGTGAAGGAAGGCTATCTTGTAATCGCGCCCACTACCCGCGGGTTTGGCGACACGCGGACCGGGGCGGATAAAAAAGCGAACCGCCTCTCCTCCTGCCGCACCCAGCTTATGCACAGCCTGCTGGCGGGGAGGACACCCATCGGCGAGCGCGTGTGGGATATAACCAAACTGCTCGACTGGGCATTGGAAAATCTCGACGTGGACAAGGGGCGCATCGCCATCACGGGAAACTCCGGCGGCGGCACGACATCTCTCTTTGCCGCGGCGTGCGACCAGCGGATTTCCGCCGCGGTCCCGAGCTGCTACTTCTGCACATTCGCCGGCAGCATTGGCTCGGTTTACCATTGCGACTGCAACTACGTGCCCGGCCTGCTGCTGCTCGGGGAAATGTACGACATCGCCGGGCTCATCGCCCCGCGCCCATTCTGTGCGATCGCCGGGGAGACCGACCCCCTTTTCCCCATCGCCGAGGTGCACGTTGCGTTCAAAAGGCTCCACCACATCTACACCGTCGCCGGAAAGCCGGACAACTGCAGACTCTACGTCGGCAACGAGGGGCACCGCTATTACAGTCCCGGCGCGTGGCCCTTCATCAGGGAAGCCTTCGACACGGCCGGATAGCCACTCGAGTTACCATTGTGGAAGACGAAAAATTCATGCGCATCGCTTTGCGCGCCGCGGCAAATGGCATCGGGTGTACAAGCCCAAACCCCGCCGTGGGCGCCGTGATTGTTACGCGTGGAAAAATCGTCGCGCGCGGCTGGCACCGGCGCGCAGGCCAGCCGCACGCCGAGATCGAGGCGCTGAAAAAAATACGCGACGCGCGGGGAGCCACCCTCTACGTGACGCTCGAGCCCTGCTCCACACACGGGCGCACACCGCCTTGTGCAGACGCGATTATCGCGGCGGGAATCAAGCGTGTGGTCATCGGAACGATCGATCCGAATCCCGCGCATGCGGGACGTGCCGTGAAAATCCTAAAAAAAGCCGGGATCAAGGTGACCGCCAGCGTGCTGGAAGAGGAATGCCGCGAGTTAAACAGGGCATTCAACAAATGGATCGTTACCGGAACGCCATGGGTGATAGCCAAGGCAGGCATGTCCCTGGACGGTCGCATCGCCCGCCCGCCCGGCGAAGGCCAGTGGATCACCAGCCCCGCCTCGCGCGCTCACGCGCACAAACTCCGCGCCCGCGTCGACGCAATCCTCATCGGCGCGGAAACATTGCGCGCCGATAACCCCCAACTCACAGTCCGCGGAATCCGGAATGCAAAACAACCATGGCGCGTAGTCCTCACGCGCAGCGGAAAACTGCCAGAAAGCGCCCATCTTTTCACCGATGCGTACAAGGAAAAGACGCTGGTTTACGAAGGCAGGTCGCTGAAATCGGTGCTGCGCGATCTCGGAAAAAAACAAATCACCAGTGTTCTCATAGAAGGCGGTGCAAACGTGCTCGGGCAGGCATTCGACGCGCGCCTTGTCGACGAGGCCCATTTTTACATCGCGCCGCTCTTCATCGGCGGACCGAAAGTATCGGTGGCTGGCCTCGGTGCAGGCTCCAGTGAGGAAGGTGCCCGCATTAAAAACCCGCGTTACAAAAAAATCGGGGATGACCTTCACATTTTCGGCGGGGTTGAGTATCCCGGCTGACTATCCTTTTTCAAACGAAAGCGTGATGACGAGTTTCCTTTCGAAATACTGGATTTTTTCCGGCTTGCCCGTCTCTTTCACTATTTGCTTTCCGACAGGTCTGGGGCAAGACAGCCAGACAGTCTTTCTCATTTCCGCGCTGCCATCGAAAACCACCTTGTCGGTGGAGAGGACCGGGGATTTTGTGGTGGCATGTTCGGCGAATCCCATGAACTCCGTGATCTCGCATTCCCCGCTGTAGGCAACGCCGTCCGCTTTCAATATCGGTTTGATCGAGAGTTTCACACCCACGGAAAATTTACCTTTGTTTTCCACGTCGAAACTGCGCTCGATGCTGATTATTGCGGGCTGGCCAGCCCGGACTTTGACCACGGGGGCGGAGAGCATATCGACCCGCTTCCACTTCCCTTTTCCATTCGATGCGAACATCTCCTCGATGTCGCGGGGTAACTTCGTATCGGCGGGCATTTCCGCGAGGCGCGCGTGCACGACGATGATGGGCTCTGCGGACGAAGCCGGTGAAAGGGAAGGACTGGATATTGAAGCAGGGGCGGCCTTCACGCCTTTCGCCCGGGAGGCCGGAGGTTCCGCGCCCGTGATCCGGGTGGTGGTAATCGCACCGAGCGTTGCCAGCATGATCGCGGCGCCGAGGATTACGCGCCACGCGGAAGCCGGATGAAACGTGCTGATGCCGGAAATCCGCTCACGAAGATTTCTCCGGCTCGACGCCATGGCAACTACTGTGTGGGAAATGAATCCATTGTTAAGTAACTGTGCTGTTTTCATAAGAGTAGCGCCATATTGGGATGCATCGCCGCCATCGGCGCGTGCCAGCACCCAGGCGTCGCAAGCCATCTCGCGATCAAAACACGCGGCCCGGTTGGCAAGCCACATGATAGGGTTGAACCAATGGAGACACTGCGCCAGCGCAAAGAGCCATTGGACCAGCAGATCGTGGCGGCGGGCATGCCCCAGTTCGTGCAGCAGGATGTCGCGCAGTTCCTCATCGGTGAATCGCAGGAGCCATGCCTCTGGAAACCAGATTTGCGGACGGAACACCCCGGCGAGCGTGGCCATCTGCAATGTGTCCGTCATTCTCAACTCAACATCGCGCCGCAACTCCGCAGGGAATGAGTGGAATATTTTCACCAGCCTTTCATCCGTGGGAGGCCGTGTCGTCGCCGCAAGACGTCTCGTCCGGTCCCAGCGCCACGCGAGCATCCCCAGGCTGAAAATGAAACCCGAAATCCATACAATGTTCAAAATAGGGCCGAAATATTCCTGCTGCTCTCCCGCAGCCACGACAATGGAAGTATTTTGATCAGGAATATTCTTCGTTACGGCTTTCCCGGAAGCGCTGCTTTCCAGGGACATCGCAGGGATTTGAAAATGCTCGCGTGACGTTTGCTCGTGGCCAACGAGACTCCAATGGGATTCCAGCGGGAATGGCAGCAGGAGGCGCACGAGGATCATCACCCAGAGCAGGGAAACTCCCCGGCTCCCAAATACGCGGCGAAGCAAAGGACGTAGCGGCAGAAAAATAACGATGATCATCGAGACAAGAAAACTCGTGAACGCAAGACCTTGGAAAGTGAAGTGTTCCGGAATCATTTTATTGCGACTTTTATAGAATTTGGATGATACCGGTTACGGAACGACAAAGATCTTGCCCGTATAGGGGTCCTTGACTTCGGTATCTTTTGGAAACCCGCGCAAATCCACCGGCCCCGCGTCGGGCGCGTAAGGGCTTTTGACAAACCCTATCTTTCCCTCGATGGGAATGCCGCGGGGAATCGCCGAATTTGAAACCGGAGCCTGGAGTGACACCTTTGCGGATGGTGCCCGGACTGATTTGCCGGCATCCACGATTCGCGCGGTGACAGCGGTAAGCATGATCTTCCGGACCGTGTGCGGATCGCTGCCGTTTTTCCCGGCCTCCACCTCCAACTGGACTCCGCCAAACAATAGCGTCTGATTATCCCATACGGAAACATTGGTTTTGATTGTGTGGGTCGAAAATGCAGGGGATGCGAATCGTTGGATTTTCGTCTGGGTGGGTGGCGCAAATGTCGCGCCATTTTCCCCTATGAAGCCGAGAAGCGTCACGGATTCGTCAGCGAGGTTAAGATCGATCGTTTGTCCGTCCGGCCCTATCTCGGGTTTCACTCGCAGTGTAAATCCGATATCTTTCGAGTCGAACTCTGTGGGCAACGCATCCGGCCCGTACGCCGACGCGTAGCGAAACTGTCTCGTAATGGCGATCACGCCTTCCTGTCCGCTCTTTATGGTCACGGCAGGAGCGCTCAGGAGTCTGCACCCTTCTGTGCTGAGAAGCATTTTGATCAGGGCTTCACGTTTTTCCCGGCCAAGCACTTCAATGATCTTCCATCCAGGGAGAGGGTCGGGATTCTTTTGGGAATTTTTCGGGAGGGTCATTTCCCGAACCAGATCGGCGTAGGTTTTTTTCTCCTTCTTGAGTTCAGGAAATTGTGAGGCGAGGGTTTCCGGACCTGTAGAGTATATGTCCCCGCTTCTAAGCCCCGTTTCGAGGATCAATTCAGGACTTGTTTTTTTCCACGCCTCTTCCGTGATTTCGATGAATCTGGTTTGGATTTCAACGTGGGTGCCGGGACGGTTTTCCGCCCCCTTCGTCACATCCGGGGTCGCTACCGGAGAAGAGGCTGGTGCGACGACGGGTGAACCCGCGGGAGACGGTGAAGCGTCTTGAGCGGTGACCGGGCTGGTGGTCGCGGTTGCAAGCGCCGCCGACATCACGGCGATTCCGGCCAATCCACGCCACGCGGGAACCGGGCGGAACGCGCCGATGCTGGAAAAGCGCGCGCAAAGGCTCTGCCGGCCAGAGGCCATGGCAACCGATGCAGGAGACATGCGAAGCGGACTGCGGAGCAACCGCACGGTCTTCATGAGCGTGGCACCATAATCGGAATGACTGGTATCACTGCGCGCCATCACCCACGCGTCACAAGCCATTTCGCGATCCAACCGCGCAGCGCGGGCTGCAAACCAGACGAGAGGATTGAACCAGTGGAGGCATTGCGCAACGGCGAAAAGCCATTGCACAAGAAGATCGCACCGGCGGACGTGACCGAGTTCATGCAGGAGCACGTCGTGCAATTCATTATCGGTGAATTGCAAAAGCCACGATTGCGGCATCCAGATTTGAGGGTGGACCACTCCGGCAACGGTCGGGACCTGGAGCATGTCTGTCATTCTCAATTGCACATTGCGACGCAATGGAGCGGGGATTGAGGCGAAGATTTTCAACAGCCGGTCATCGGTGGCCGGCGAAGTCTTCGCGGCGAGACGTCGGGTTTGACGCCAGCGCAATACAAGCACCCCCAGATTCAGAGCAAAGCCTGCAAACCAGATGATGTTTAAAACATTGCCTGGCATTCGTGCATGCGGAGCCGCTGCGGACGCTGGCGTGGATGGAACGGAGACATTGCTTTTTTCCGCGTGGCTGGCGTCGACGACAATCGACTTGATCTTCCAAGGTTCGGAAATCGTCGCGGAAGATGCAACGGGATGAACCGGCCAGCGGCTGAGCAAACTCCAGCGGGACTCCAGCGACATCGGAACGAGCAGGCGCGCAAGAATCGCGAGCCAGAGTAGCGCAAGCCACTGGCTGCCCACGATGCGGCGCAGCAATGGACGGAGCGGCAGGAAAATGGCGAGCAGGGCGGAGACGAGAAGACCGGTACCGGCAAGCCCGTGGAGTGCAAAATGTGAAGTAATCATTTTTTCCTGCCTTTCCTCGTGCGTTTATGAAGAAGCTGTTGAAGCTGCGCGATCTCCTCGTCGGAAAGGTCGGCCCGCTCGCAGAAATGGGCGAGAAGGGGCGCGGTCGCGCCCCGGAATACACGCCGCAGGAAGGATTCGCTTTCCTGCCCCACGCATTGTTCGCGCGTGAGTTTGGCTGTGTAAACATTCGCCTTCCCATCGCGCCGCACGCCGAGAATTCCTTTTTCTACGAGACGCGCAAGGAAGGTGTTCACCGTCTTCGGGTGCCAGTCCGTTTCACCGGAGAGCGCCTCGTAAACATCCGCCGCCGTTACCGCCGGGCGGCTCCACACCACATTCAGAACTTCCCATTCCGCGGGAGAGATTTTTGGATTCATGGATTTATTTCTTACAAATGTAGTCGATATGTCCTACATTTGTAGGAGCGCGTCAAGCGCATTCTTCCGTTGGATGGCGCGAACAGGTTGTTCTCAGGCCTTTTTCGGCTGCGTAATGTGCGGGTCGCGGAGGTAAATCGGCTCAAGATTGTCCCTTGAACAGATTCCCCGGCCAACCTCCGCGAGGCGCGCAAGCCGCTCCGCCGAGGGAAAACAGATTTCGAGATTCGGAATGCCATTGATCGGCGCGGATGCAAAAACCGGCAGGCCGGAATGCGATTCGATAGCTGCCTTTAGTTCCCCCTCGTCCAACAGCGTCGGACCGGCGGTGCATTCGTCATCCTCGACCAGGGCAAAGTAAAAACTGGCACGCCGCGCATCGCCGATGGAGAGATACTTCTTCGCCCCGGTTTCCATTGCGAGGATCGACGGCATGCCGAGCACCCTTGCCTTGCTCGCAAACTCCAGCCCGATAGTCGCCGCGATTGCGATGCGCACGCCGGAGTAGGAACCCGGGCCGAGCCCGACCACGATCTGGTCGCTGCGCGGCGCGGCATCGCGGGCGCGCTCAAGACTCGTGAACAACCCGGAGCCATGGCCGCGGTCCGCCGTGAAACGTTCCAGAAAAAGCGTACGCCCGTTTTCCAGCAGCGCGACACTACCATTCGCGGTCGATGTTTCTATTGCGAGCGTGATCACGGCGTTTCAATCTCCCTGAGATCACCGTCGAGCGCGCGTAGTTTGATCCACCGCGCATCAGCCGGGATCAATTCTGCAAACTTGTCAGCCCATTCGATCACCGTCACGCCGGAGGATTCCAGGTATTCATCGAGCCCGATTTTCAACGCTTCCTCCGCCTCATCGAGCCGGTAGAGATCGATGTGATAAAGCGGCAGCCGTCCCCCTGCATATTCGTGGATCAGGGTGAATGTCGGGCTGGTGACATCGGCATCGATGCCGAGTCCCTGCGCAATCCCCTTCACCAGGTGGGTCTTGCCCGCGCCGAGATCGCCCGACAACGCAAGCACCGCCCCCTTTTTCAGCGAGGCGGCCAGCCCGCTCCCGAAATCAAACGTCTCCTCCGGGCTATGCGAAATGGTCGAAGCCATGGGGAGCGGAAGGTTGGGTGTAAGGCGCGGAGAGTTCGCCAATGCGCGTGAGCGGCAGGCGCGGAAAACGTTTTTTCCAGGCCGTCTCCAGGCGTTTTGCATCCCGCGGGGAGATTGCAAAAAGAAGTTCGTAGTCCTCGCCATCCGCCAGCGCGTTTTGCGTGGTGCAGCCTTTGGTGACCGGGATTTTTTCCTCGTAAACCATGAAGCCCGTCCCACTCGCCTGCGCGAGGCGGGGCAGGTCGGAGCCGAGCCCGTCGCTGAGATCCATCATGGCGTGAAGCGGAAATTTTTGCACCAGCCACTGCGCCTCGGCGATGCGCGGCGTGAACGCAAGATGTTTCCCCCGGATCGAGCCGCCCAGCCGTCCGGTGACATAGAGAGCATCACCGGCTTGCCCGCCACTGCGTGTAATGCAATGCTCTGCATCCACCGTGCCCGTAAGCGTGACCGAGCAAAAAAAGGGACCCGGCGAACGCGCGGTCTCTCCGCCCACGATGTTGACTTCAAATTTTTTCGCAAGCCCCAGCATCCCCGCGTAGAACAGTTTCAGCCAGGCCACTTCCGTTTTCGGCGATGCAGCAACCGTGATGAGCGCGTACTCCGGCACGCCTCCCATCGCGGCGATATCGCTCAGGGCGCGCGCCAGCGCCTTCCAGCCGGCCTTACGGGGATCGGCGTTTTTCAAAAAATGGATGCCCTCGATGATGCAGTCCGTCTTTAGGAGCTGCCATTGCGCATCCGTCTTGCGGCCGATCGCCGCGCAATCGTCGCCGATGCCGACGCGCACATTCCGGCCCCGCGCGAGCCGCTCTGTCAATTCGCGCACAATACGATCTTCGCCGTAGCCGGAAAGTTTCATGGCACGGGATGGTGGGCCGTGTAAAGCAGCAGGCAGAGATTGGCCAGGTTGAAGAGACTGTGCATGCACATGTTTACGAGGATCGATCCCGTGAATTCGTAGGCGAGAGTAAAGCAAACTGCGAGCACGAACAGCGAGAGGAGCGACGTCTCATTCAGGTGGATCGCCGCGAAAAGCGCGGCGTTCAATATCACGCCCGCGACGATGCCCAGATGACGTTTCAGGATCCCGTAAAAGTAACCCCGGAAAATGAACTCCTCCGCGATCGGCGCGAACACCACGCCCATGAGCATCGTCGCAAAAATCGCGCTGTAATGCGATTTTTCCGAGGCATCGAGGAAATATTTCACCAGTTCCTGCGGTTGCGCTTCAGTGCCAAGCGCCACCTGGCTGAGAATGCTCACCAGACCGATAAGCGGGTAGGCGGCGGCCAGTAACCCCACGGCGATGCCCGCGACCCGGCCCGGCCCCAGACGCCGGACACCGAACTGTGCAGGCAGCTTGATTCCGCGGAAATGGAGGAAGGAACAGAGAAAGACGACGAGAGTGAGAAACATTACCGCGCCGTTTACTATGTCCACCCCATGCACCGGCTTTGGCTCGACATGGAATCCCTGCAGTACGGCGGTCACAAAATAGAGGATCAGCAACGAAGCGACCAGCAGATCAGCGGTGCCGAAATTATCCGTGCGGACTTTTCCCCCCTCCGTGGCGATCCGCTTCGCGACGTTCCCGTAAACAAAGAGGCTGATCACGACGAGGAATCCGCCGGTCACAATCAGCCACACGGGAATATCTGCGATGGAATCCAAATGTTATTGCGCGTAGAAACCCGGCAGCATGTAGAGCCGGCCCGATTCCAGCGGAGGCAGCACTTTCTGGGCAAGGTTGACCTCGATCTTCGACTCCTGCGACTGGCCGAGCATCTTGAAGAATTTCCCGAGCTTGAAGCCGGGCTGGTACCGCACGATTGCTGCGCCGGGCGCGCTGCCGAGTTCGCGGGCCTTGTCATAGGCGTCCTCCACCAGGCCGAGCTGGTTAATCAGCTTCGCGGCGAGCGCGTCCTTGCCGGAAAGGATGCGCCCGTCCGCGATCGGCTTCAGCTCCTCCGCCGGAATCTTGCGTTCATCCGAGACGATCTTGAAAAATTTCTGGTATGTCTGCAGCACCATATCCTGGATGTATTTTTTCTCCTCGTCCGTCATGTCGCGTGTGCCGCTGAGGATGTCCTTGAACTGGCCGCTCTTGAACACCACCGCGCTCACTCCGATTTTGTCGAGCAGGTGCTCGTAGTTCATCGTCTCGATGATCACGCCGATGCTCCCGGTGATCGTCGTCTCATTGGCAATGATCCATGAGCCGCCGCAGGAAACGTAGAACCCGCCGGAAGCAGCGAGCGAGCCCATGTAAATGACCACCGGCTTCTTCGTGCGCGCGTTTTTCACGGCATTGTAAATCACATCCGAGGCGGTGACCTCTCCGCCGGGCGAGTCAACATTCAGGACAATCGCTTTCACCTTGTCGTCGGCCAGGGCTTGCCGCAGGGCGATCTTCACATCATCGACCATCGATTCCCCAAGACTGCCGCTGATGGAGGAACTGATCAACCCCCGCATGGAAATGAGGGCGATCTTGTCCGTGCCGGTGCCCTCGACCACCGTCTCCTCGCCGAATTCCGGCAGATCATGCGCCCTCATCTTGCCCTTCGAAATCTTGCTCCCGCTCGACGCAATCAGGATCAGGTTCAAAAGACCGCTGAGGCAAAGCAGAATGAGAAGGGCAATACCGATGCAACCGAATCGTTTGGTGCTCATGATGCCGGAAGTTGCAGGATATTTCCCCCCAAGACAAGTGATGTTTTTACGGTTCCCATGCGGCAATGAACGCCGGGGCTCGCATTTTGTCGGGACTTCCGGCGCGTTGCTGCCTATGATTTCGGCTGAACGCAGGATCAAACCCTTACACATTTCACCTATGGAAGCACCCGAAGTCCCTATGGAACAGGTCCACGAACACATCGAACACCATGCCGAGGGAGCGAAGGAAAAATGGGTGTCGATGGTCGCCTTGAGCACCGCGATCCTCGCCGCGCTGGCAGCGGTATGCTCATTACTCGCCGCCGACCATGCGGATGAGGCCATGCTCAGCCAGATCAAATCGTCCGACAAATGGAGTTACTACCAGGCCAAAGGGATCAAGTCCGGCCTCGTGAAAACACGCATGGAAATTTTGAAGGCGATGGGGCACGAAGCCTCCCCCTCCGACGAGCTGAAACTGGAGCAATACGAGAACGACCAGGAAAAGATCAAGGAGGAAGCAGACGCCGAGCAGCAGGAGGCAGTTTTCCATCTTCGCCAGCACGTGCCCCTGGCTCGGGGCGTCACGATGTTCCAGATCTCCATCGCCGTGGGCGCAATCTCCGTACTCACACGAAAAAAGACGTTCTGGGGCATAAGCGGTATCTTTGGCGTGGCGGGGCTGTATTTTTTAGTGATCGGGCTTCTGGCGCATTGATGCATCCATTGGGATGCGCGGCTTAGGCCTCGATTTTAGCGATCTCCCCACGGCGTGAGCGGCATGTTCACGCTTCCTGGGGAAAATCATCGATCTGCACAGCCGCCCTGCAACGCAAGTCCCGCGACGAGGCGCCTGCCTCGATCACAAACTCGCCCGGCTCGATGGTCCATCCGTTTTTCTCAACATTCCAGAATGCGAAGGCGTCGCGACCAAGGGGGATTTCCACGCGTTTTGTTTCACCCGGTTGCAACGTCACCTTGGCAAAGCCCTTCAATTCCCGCACGGGGCGCGGGATTGAACACTGCGGCTGACCCACATATATCTGCACTACTTCCGCGCCGCGCCGGGAGCCGGTGTTGGTGACATCAAGCGAAACGAGGACGCATTTGTCGTTTTTTTTCAAGGTCATATTGTCATGCTTGAACTTCGTATAACTCAGCCCGTGCCCGAAAGGGAAGAGCGGCTCAATGCCTTTCGCATCGAACCAGCGGTAGCCGGTAAAAATGCCTTCCTTGTAATCGCACACGTCGGCAGCGTAGTCGTCCAGCGCGTGCCCCGGCGAATCTGCGAGGGCTTTCGGGAACGTCATCGGCAGTTTGCCGGAGGGATTCACGTCGCCAAAAAGAATGTCGGCCATGGCATTGCCGCCTTCCATGCCCGCATACCATGCCTGCACGATCGCAGGCACTTCACCGACCCACGGCATTTCCACGGGCGATCCGCCGATGAGGACCACCGCCGTCTTCGGATTCAGCCCGGCGATCTGCGCAAGCAACTCGTTTTGCCCGTCCGGCAGTGTCATGTCGCGCCGGTCGCAACCTTCCACATCGTATTGATGATTCAGCCCGCCGAAGAAGAGCACCGCATCCGCCTGCTTCACGGCTTCGATCAATTCCACCGCATCATCCCCGCGTTTCTCAAACCACGGCGGAACCCACGTCAACCGCACGCGACCTTCCGGCATGGTCGCCTGGAGATATACGGCAAGCCGGTAAACACGTCCCGCTTCCAGCGCTATGGATTTACCGATGATGTTATCACCTTCATTTTCCCATCGATCGATCAAACGCTGCCCTTCGAGATCGAGGGCGGCCTGGGTCACTCCCTCGAGAATGAACCGGTACGTGCCGCTTTGAGGCGGCGTGATTGTTGTTTTCCACACGGCTGAAAAATACCCCGGTTGCCAGCCCTCGAATCCCATGGAACCCGTCCAGGCGAAATCGATTTCACCTTCATGGCGCGCCACGTCGGCTTCGCCCTGAAAGTCACGATTGGAATGATAGCGCGCCTGCCATCCGTGCGTGCCGCTGCCTTCGTCCGCAGTGCCGAGATACTCCGCCTTGATCAGCTCGAACTCGTCGTTGCTTGGCGGGTATCCCCGGAAATATTGGATCGCAACCGCATCGCCCAGTTTTTTCTGCAAACCTTCCAGCGGCGTCACTTCGTACAGCGCCTTCACGGCGGAGCTGTTGCCGCCAAGCGAATGCCGCGCCGTGGCGTTGTCGCCGATGACGACGAGCTTGCGAGTTTCCTTTTTGTTCAGCGGCAGGACGTCGCCGTCATTTTTCAAAAGCACAATTCCTTCGCGGGCAATCTCGAGCGCGGCCTGCTGGTGGCGGTCCGTGTTGCGTTCCCCGGGCTTCCGCCCTTTGTCGAACATTCCTATCCGGAACATCACCCGCAGGTTTCGCCGCACCTTGTCGTCGACCAGCGCCACGGGCAGCTCGCCGCGCTGGATCGCCTCCCGGAATGGGCGCGCGAGGTGGTATTCCTCATAGGCCCGGGCTGTCCCCATTTCGATATCCAGCCCATGGCAGGCTGCTTCCACCGTGTCCTCGGTACCCGCCCAGTCGGAGATGTAGGAACCGGCAAAACCCCACTCGCCCTTGAGGATATCGTTCACGAGATACTCGTTGTGACAGCAAAACTGGCCGCGGAATTTGTTGTAGGCCCCCATCACGGTCAGGCATCCTCCCTCGACGACAGCCGCCTTGAACCCCGGCAGATAAATCTCGCGCAAAGTCCGTTCATCCATCCGCGCATCGACTCCATGGCGGTTCAGCTCCTGCGAGTTCGCCGCGTAGTGTTTCACGCACGCCGCCACATCCTGGCTCTGGATGCCCTGGATTGCGGGAACCACGAGTTGCGCGATGTGAAATGGATCTTCGCCATAGTATTCGAAATTCCGGCCGCAAAGCGGCGAACGCACGATGTTGATGCCCGGCCCCAGGATCACGTCCTTGCCGCGTTCGCGCGATTCCGCGCCCAGCACTTCGCCAAACTTGCGCGCCATCGCAGGGTTCCAGGTCGCCGCCAGCGCCGTGCCCGGCGGCAGATAGGTGGCGAAATCCTGGTCCGTCTCCACGGGATCCCAGCTATCACGGCTGATTTCGCGTCTCACTCCGTGCGGCCCGTCCGACATCCAGAATTCCGGGACGCCGAGCCGCGGATTCGCCGCCACTGCGAATTTCGATCCTGCGTGGCACAGCGCGACCTTTTCCTCCAGGGTCATCCGCGCCATCAATTCGTCGATGCGTTGCTCAATACCGGTCATGTTTTCTGTAGGCATGTGAAAAATCTGAAATCCTTCGAATGGAACACACACTCCGGAGAGCACAAAGAAAAAAGTATTCTGGAAACGCACTTCCACGATGAACAGGCGGTGACGCGTAGTTTTCGCTTCGCAATTCAGGCATCCGGAATATCATTTTCCCACGATCCAGATGGTACGAAAAATATCGCGACCATGAAACCATCCATTATATTCTGTCTGTTTGCAGTGGCGCTTGCAGGTTGTTCGGAACTGGACCACCGGCAGGTCGCGCATTACCAGGACTACGGCATTTCCGATTCCCTGTATGGGAAAATGCAACGCCACCAGCCGCTTACTCTTCCGGATGTGGTCGACCTCTCCCGGCATAATGTGCACAGCAGTGAGATCATGGCGTATCTCTCTTACTCAAATACGAATATTTCCCTGAGCGATGAGGAGGCCCGCGACCTGTTGAGGGAAAAGGTCAACGGCGATGTGATCACCTACCTCCGCGAGCAGCCCAACCGGACCGGCGGAATGTTAAAAACGTTTTCACCGGAGTTTTATGCATGCGGCAGCCCCTGTGACAACATGCCGGCGGGCAGGCCGTCGAATCACTAGAGTTCAGGCGACGACGGCTCGCTCGTCAGCCAGATTTCGCGGACTTCCGCCTGTGTCAGCAGCCTTGCTCCCTTGATCAACCGGCAGAACTCTTTTTTACTGACGTGGTAGTGCGTTCCCTCGCCTGCAAGGAGATTGGTGATCGCCTTGTAGCGCACTTCCAGCCGCTTCAGCTCCACGATACGGAGATATTCCTCCCCCTGTTTCCAGACCTGATTTTGTGCGAGCTTCATGGTCGCATCCTACCTTTTGATGAATGGGCGGCGAGCGTAATTATCATGGAAGCTTTGCTTCCCGGGAGCGAAGCGTTACACTGCGCGCTTCCATGCTCCATCGAATATCCATCTTATCCCCGCTCACATGATCGTCTGGCGAAAACTCGCTTCGGCAAAATGGGAGGATGCATGGATCGAACGGCTCGCCGTGGTCGATGCCTCGCGCATGGCCATCTTCAGCCTGCCAGGCGGCAAGGCCATTCGCATCGAGGTTTACGCCTGCTCCAAAAAAGAGGCCGCTGGCTTGGTGAAGCAATTCGGCGGGCAGGTGCGCACGTTGAAAGACCGTGTCTTCACCCACCAGGAAACCGTGCGCAAACCGATCCGCATCCGGGAAAAGCTGCTCGTGGTGGCATCGGAGAAACAGCGGATCGCGGCATTACAAAAGTATCCGTCGCGCAAAATCCTGCTCGTGCCGGCAGCCATGGCATTCGGCACGGGGGAGCATGCAACCACGGCGGCTTGCCTGCGATTCCTGGCGGATTTGCATGACGACCATGGAGCGGACGTGTGGGATATGCTCGATCTCGGCACCGGCAGCGGCATCCTCGCGCTCGCCGCGAAAATGCTCGGCGCGCGAAAAGTGAGCGCCTTCGATTTCGATCCCCATGCTGTGCGCGTGGCTAAGGAAAACGCGGCAGTGAACAAGATCGCGGGCGTGGTTTTCAAGAAAGCGGACGTGACGAAATGGACTCCTGCGACCAAATGGGACGTGGTGGCCGCGAATCTTTTCAGCGAAGTGCTCATCCTTTCGGCCTCACGCATAGCAAGGGCCACAAAGAGCGGCGGCTGGCTGATTTTTTCAGGCGTGATGCGCCACCAGGAAAAGGAATGCGTCGCGGCTCTCACAGCACAGGGTTTTCGCGTGAAAAAGACAATCCGCAAGGGCAAGTGGGTCACCACGCTGGCACGGAAAGCCTAACCCGCGAAAATCGCGAAGACAAAGGCGGCGGCGTCCGTCATCAGGAAGCCTGTTTTTCTCTTCTCTTTGCGTCCTGCGCGCCCTTGGCGGTTACATCCCTTCTGTAAAATCCTATTGACGCCCTCCGCCTCCGGCGTTTAGGTTTTTGAAAATTTTTGTAATAAAAATTCTGCCTACGTTGATTCTGCGCTGGGAAAATGCCATTTCCGCCGGATCATCGCAGGCACTTTTTATCTATGGCTGAAGAACTTTCGTATGTAATCGTCACTCCGTACTCGATCCGCAAATCGAGAACGGGGGGAATCATTTCGCGTCTTATCTCCCGCACGGGCCTGGAGATCGTCGCGGCCCGTATGTTTGCACCGGGCAAGGAGCTCGTGGACAAATACGCATCCGTCATCGTCACCGCCGAGGACCCGCGCCACCGCGCCACGCAGGATTTGATCCGGCAATACGTGCTGAAAAATTTCGCGCCGGATGCCGCCGGTGTCCGTTCCCGCGTCCTCTTCCTGGTTTTCCGCGGCGAGGACGCCATCTCGAAGATCCGCACCACCGTCGGCCATATCGTTAATGAACGCACCAGCGGCGAGACGATCCGCGACACCTACGGCGACTACGTGACCAACAGCAATGGCGATGTCATCTATTTCGAACCCGCCGTCATCGCCCCGCCTGACCTCGAATCCGCAAAGAATAACCTCAAGCTCTGGTCGGATTTCTCCGACAGCGACGGCGGCCTGCTCGACAACACAGTCCAGTTTCCTGCCGGCGCAAATGTTGAGAAGACTCTGGTGTTGATCAAGCCCGACAACTTCCGTTTCCCGAATGCCCGTCCCGGCGGCGTCATCGACGTCTTCTCGCGCAGCGGCCTCTACATCATCGGCTTCAAGGTACATCGCATGAGCGTCGCGCAGGCCGAGGAATTCTACGGCCCCGTGCTCGAAGTGCTCCAGGACAAGCTTCGCGGCCCATCCGGTGCCCGTGCGCGTTTGGCTATTGAGAACGAACTCGGCATCCCGCTTAGCGACGACATCCAGAAGCAGCTCGGCGAAATCCTCGGCCCGGTGAATGGCAGGAACAACTGGGAGTCCATCGTGCAATTCATGGCCGGTCTCCGCCCCAGCGAATGTCCCGCCGAGCGCCGCAACATGCCCGGCACGGAGAAATGTATCGCGCTGGTCTACCAGGGCATTGATGCCGTAAGAAAAATCCGCGAGGTCCTCGGGCCTACCGATCCCTCCAAGGCACCTCCCGGCTCGATCCGCAAGGAATTCGGCCAGACAATCATGGTCAACGCCGCCCACGCCTCCGATTCACAGGACAACGCCACCCGCGAAATGGGCATCGTCCAGATCAAGGAAAACAATCTCAAGCCGATCATCGAAAGCTACCTCGGCAGCAAGTAACCCAAAAAAATACCCACCACTATGGAACTCTCCTCACGCGCCACATCACTCACCCCGTCCCTTACACTTTCGATCGACAGCAAGGCCAAGGCCATGAAAGCCGAGGGGCTCGATGTCTGCGGCTTCGGCGCGGGCGAACCCGACTTCGACACGCCCGAGCACATCAAGGCCGCCGCCATGGCAGCCCTCGAAACCGGCTTCACGAAATACACCCCGAGCTCCGGCATTCTGGAACTCCGCCAGGCAATCGCCGACAAATTCCTCGCCGACAACAAAATCGAATACAAGCCGAGCCAGATCATCGTCAGCAACGGCGCGAAGCATTCCTGTTACAACGCCATCCTCGCCGTGTGCGAACCCGGCGACGAAGTCATCATCCCCGCCCCCTACTGGCTCAGCTACCCTGAAATGGTGCGCCTCGCCGGTGCAGAGCCCGTATTCGTCCAGACCACCGAGGCGAACGGCTGGAAAATGACCCCCGAGGAATTTGAAAACGCGATGACCCCGCGCACCAAGATGGTCATCATCAATTCCCCCGGCAACCCCACCGGCTCCGTCTACACCCGCGAGGAACTCCAGGCACTCGGCGAAGTCGCCCTCGGCGAGGACATCTTCATCCTCTCCGATGAAATCTACGAGAAGCTCACCTACGACGAGACCGAGCACGTCAGCATCGCCTCCATCTCGCCAGAGCTCTACAACCTCACCATCACCATCAACGGCTTCAGCAAAGCCTACTCGATGACCGGATGGCGCCTCGGCTACCTCGGCGCACCCGAGTCCATCGCAAAGGCCATCGACTCCATCCAGAGCCACAGCACATCGAACCCCTGCTCATTCGCACAAAAGGGCGGCCTCGCCGCCTTGAAAGGCAGCCAGCAAGCCATGTCCGACATGCGCGCGGAATTTGAAATGCGCCGCAACTACATGTACGACCGGCTCTCCAAAATCCCGAACATCTCCGCGGTGAAACCCCTCGGCGCATTCTACATCCTGGTGAACATCAGCCGCCTCTCCCTCACCTCGCAGAACTTCGCCGACCGTCTCCTCAGCAAGGCAAACGTCGCCGTAGTCCCCGGCATCGCATTCGGCGACGACCGCACCCTGCGCTTCAGCTACGCCACCAGCATGGACGTCATCAAAAACGGCCTCGACCGTTTCGAGGAATTCTGCCGCACGCTGTAAGAGCGAAGCAACCAGCTTAAACAAAAAGGGCGGCGCGAAAAGCACCGCCTTTTTTTTGTTGCCGCCCACCCAGTTCCGTAAGGGACGACAGACCCCAGGCAGGCGATTCATCGCCTGTGCCCCGCCCGCAACAAAAGAGCGAGTCCCGTCAGGGACGGAAGAGGGCATTACCCGACGCCGGCGAAATTTACTCTCGTTAGCGTAACATCCTCGTCTCCAAGTGACCGGTGAATGCGAGAAAGCTGGCAAGCCAGGATTTGACGCGCAGCCTCCTGTCAAACACAATGAGACCATGTTTAATGGAAAGCTCGGGATGGTTATTGCCATGTTGTTTGCGGCGTGTCCGGATTGGCTTCAAGCCGCTCCTCCGGACGGGACAGACCCTGTGCTACTTCAAAAACTGGAAGCCAGCGACCAGAAGACAAGACTCGAGGCACTCATCGTTTTGAAAGAACAGGAAACCGTATCGGCGGGATATGCGGATGCGCTGGTAAAGATCATCAAGGGAGAGCCAAAAGACAAAGGCGGTGATGCCGCGGCGTTCAATCTTGTCGAAAACCTGAATGCCAACCTGGTCCTCGTAAAGATCGGCAAACCCGCCGTGCCCGGTCTTCGTGCCTTGATGAAGGGAGATGAGAAGTGCCGCTGGCGGGCCGTAGAGACTCTTGAACGCATGGGCAAGGATTCCGAAGACGCCCTGCCCGAGCTTATCGATGCGTTATCGGACAAGAACGAGAGCATCCGCTACTTTGCAGCGAAAGCCATGTGCCACCTCGGCACCAAAGCGAAAGCGGCGCTCCCGGCGCTCATGAAAACAATGAATGACCCCGCGGATTCGCCCCGGCAATTTTCGCTGCAAGCCCTGGCGGAAATGGGACCGGAAGCGAAGGCCGCGCTACCCGGGTTAAAAAAACTACTCAAACACAAGGACTCGCTGACCCAGATGTACGCAGAGGAAGCGATCGAAAAAATCGAAGGCAAATAACGCACGCGGAGCACACATCTACGGCTGATTAAAGCTCCCCGTCGCATCCCGGAACCGTTCCATCATCTCCACGAAGCTCTTCCAGTCCATCCACGTCTTCTCATTGATCTGCCCGAACCAATCTACAGTCGAGGCCGGCGCATGGAAAAACCGGTCGATGGGAATATCATAAACCATCCGGTCCGCGCAGCATTTCCCCACGAACTTCCATTTGTTGTCCTCATCGTGGAAGCAGGCAAACGTATCCGCCGGCTCCTTTCCGCATTGTTCGCACAAAGGCTGCGCAGGAAACCTCGTGTTCATGCGTCGAAGATATCAAAATTCATCAATTCCGTAAACACACCAAAAACAGTCAGAGATAAGGATGCAGAAATCTAACTTTACCAAGAATGACTCTGTACGAAGACCTAAATTACATATTCCGTGATGTCAACATACCGATCTCCTACCCGCATGCTAAATCTAGAATTCGCTTCAAAGATAAATACGTGGCTATGAACTAAAGAACCCTCTGTGTCGTTGGTCGTCACAAGCTCTGAAATAAACCCTTTAAAACGGCTAAATGGAATAAGAATGATCGTTTCCTCGTTGCCGCAACCAAATGCAACATAAGAGGATTCTTTTTCTGAAAGAAATTCATTTTGATTTGGGCGAAATCCATACCAGAACGAACGCCCCTCCTCACTTTCATCATAGGCTTTAGAATTCAAAAGAACCACATTGGATATTTTATCTGAACTAGTATACGTAACACGTCCATTTTTGATAAACTGCTTTCCCAATTTTTGGTTCACACGAGCCATGCATTTCTCATAAAAATTTACCGGACTTGAATGCGACCGACCTACAATCAGTTGCTGTTCCGCATGATTTGGCTTCTCTAGATTTATGATTTTTGACGACAATTCTTCACTCGGAATTTCGGGATTGTCTGCTGTGGATATATCCTGAGAGGTCAGGAATACGACATCTATGAGCTTGTCAACACGAGTGTATTCTATTGGTTTTAATAACTCTGTGATTTTATAGACACTTCTAGGATCATTAAGATTTTCTTTTATATCCAATAGACGGAATAAAGAGTCTATACCTATCATGCGAATATCCCATGCGTGACGAGAACCTCGTATTTGAGCCTCAAGATCGCCGGTATCTTGTCGGCCTAATACGATCAATATAGAAGATGTGTCCTCGGTGAGTTGATTCGCATCAACCAATTGGGTGCGATATTTTGCTATGGGGTCCAATTTAATGGAGAGATCGGAAGTCTTAACTTCGAGAACAAAAGAAAAATCTCTCGATCGCCACAACCCGTCATTGCCAATTCGGCTAGGTGCCCCTCTGTAATAGCCGGGGGTAACTTCATAACCAAGCCGATCACCAACTTCATTTACAACATCTTGAAGTATGAGGCCCGAATTTGGATTTCTTCCAACACTACCGTCAAGACATTCAGTTGCATATTTTTTAAGAATGTCTGAAGGAATATTTTTTAAAAAATCACGAAATATTTTCGAGCAATCTGAGTCGTCGGATAGAAGGCCATTTCCACAAAAATTGACGACTTGCTCCACCCGTTTTGTCTCGAGGGAGTCACGTTCATTGAGAAGCACTGTCAATATCTGGTCCATCAGCAGTACGGATAATTTGTAAAAATTCTGTGAGAAGTAGCCTACTCTTTGTAAGATAAGCAATTTCCGTCTGGAATAAAAGAACGGAATTAATCGCACGATAACATCACAGACGTACACGATTGCATCCTAAAATCATTTCACAGTCTTAGAAGATCGAATGCTTATTATTTACACGTCGGCCATATCAAAATGATCGTTGGAGCTTTGTGAAACTAGAACTCTTCAAAAGAGCTACGGAGACTTCGACGCCGCGGAGAGCGGGCACGCGATGCTTTCGAGCGACTGGCGCTCGGCCTTTACGCCAATCCAGGCTTCCACGAAGCCCGCGCCAATCATGAGGACGGCCCCGAAGAGATATCCCGTAAACAAATGTTCGCGCGAGCCGGTGCCGATCAAATATCCAAAGACTGCCGGTGCCGCAACGCCGCCAACAAGTGTGCCGATTGCGTAGAATATCGAAATCGCCATGGCGCGAATCTCCAGTGGAAAAATCTCGCTCACGGTGAGATACGCCGAGCTCGCCGCCGCCGACGCGATGAAAAATATGATGCTCCACATGATCGCCTGCGTTTGTGCGGTGAGCATCTGTTCGTGAAAGAGCCAGCCGCTCAATGCGAGCAGCACACCGCTCGCGATATAGGTGATCGTAATCATCGGCTTGCGCCCCACCACATCGAACAGCCGCCCGATCAGGATGGGCCCGAGCGCATTGCCGATCGCCAGTGGCAGCAGATAAAAACTCACGCGCTCCGCCGGCACGTCATAAAACTTCGCGAGCACCAGCCCGTAAGTAAAAAAAATCGCATTATAGAAGAAAGCCTGGGAAGCCATGAGGACGAATCCGAGCACGGACCGCCTGCGATGAACATGCACCACGGTATTCCAGATTTCCCGCCAGGGCGTGTGATGGCGCATGCGGATACACGAAACCTCGGGCCCCGGCTCCGGCAGGCGCCCCGTACGTGCCCGCACGTTTTCCTCGACGCCGGTGAGGATGAGTTCCGCCGCCTCCAGATGCCCATGAATCATCAGCCAGCGCGGGCTCTCCGGCACCCACATGCGGAAAATCACGATCACCAGCCCCAGCATCGCTCCCGCCCCGAAAACCAGGCGCCATCCCAGCCATAGCGGCAGCACTTGGGGATCGAGCAAGTAAAGCGTGAGCACCGAGCCCAGCCCCGCGCCGATCCAGTAGGTCGCATTGATCGACAGATCCACCTGGCCCCGCAGCCGGGCGGGGATCAGTTCATCAATCGCCGAGTTGATCGCCGCATACTCGCCGCCGATGCCCGCGCCCGTGAAAGCGCGAAAAACCGCAAAGCTCCAGTAATTCCACGCCACTCCCGAGAGCGCCGTTGCGACGAGATAGAGCCCGAGCGTGATGAAGAAAAGTTTCTTGCGCCCGAACCTGTCGGTCAGATACCCGAAGAACAGCGCGCCGATCACCGCTCCGGCCAGATACATGGTCGCCGTGCCACCCACCTCCGCATCGGTGAGTCCCAGCGTCCTGGGATCTTTCAGGGTCGCGCCCATCGCGCTCGCAAGCGTCACTTCCAGCCCGTCGAGAATCCACGTCACGCCCAGCGCGGTAACGATCATCCAGTGCCATCCGCTCCACGGCAGCCGGTCCAGCCGCGCGGGTATGTGTGTTTCCACATACGCGCTGGTATCTGTGATTGCATGCCCGGCATTCATCGCGATCAATTCCCTCCGGATTAAATCGCGGGCCGCCTGGCAATTGGTTTGGTTCTAGGGAGTCACTTTATTGACGCGCCTCTCTTGATTGCGCCCTTTCCGAGCTTTCCACGCAGTTCGTCCACTGCCCGGGTCAGGCGAGTGCGCTTTTCATCCTGTTGTTCGAACAAATCGGTCTGGACTTCAGGCACCACGAAGTTCGATCCGCTCACGCCGATCAGGCGGATGAATTTCCCTTCGATATTTTCATGTGCGAGCAACTGGCAGGCGACCTCGTAGAGCGTCATTTCATCCTGCGTGGGTTTTACCAGCGTCCGGCGTCTCGTGAGCGTGGTGAAATCGCTGTACCGCAATTTCAACTGCACGGTCCTTGCGGCGACTTTCTCCTGCCGCAGGCTGGAGCCGACTTCTTCGCACTGCTCCAGCAGGCACCGCTTGATTTCATCAAGGTCGGAGGTGTCCACATCAAATGTATTCTCGCTGCCGATCGATTTTGACTCGCCATCGGTCTCGACAGGGCGCTCATCCCTGCCATGCGCGAGCGCGTGCAGGTGATCCGCCATGTTGCCAAGCTGCCGTCGCAGATCTTCCAGCGGAAACTCCTGCAAATCACCGATCGTCCGGATGCCGAGCTGATGAAGGCGCTCTTCACTCACCTTGCCGACACCCCATATTTTGGAAACCGGCAAAGGAGCGAGTATAGGGACTTTATCCTCCTCCGTGATCACCGCCAAGCCGTCCGGCTTTTTCAGGTCGCTCGCCAGTTTCGCAAGGAACTTGTTCGGGGCCACACCGACCGATGCGGTCAGCCCCGTCTTGCTTTTAATCTCCAGTTTGATGCGCGCGGCGATCGTGGCGGCATCGCCAAATTTCCATAGCGAGCCGGTTACGTCCAGGAACGCTTCATCCACGGACACCTGTTCCAGGAGTGGTGTGAATCCTTCGAGGATTACCATTATCTGGCGGCTGACCTCGCCATATTTTCGCATGTTCGGATAAACGAAAATGCCATGGGGGCAAAGCTTGTAAGCTGTGCGTGAAGGCATCGCCGAATGCACGCCGAATTTCCGGGCCTCGTAGGACGCGGCCGCGACAACGCCCCGCTCATTTCCCGCCGCGCCAATAATGACAGGCTTCCCCTGGAGTTCCGGATTGTCGCGCTGCTCCACCGACGCGTAAAACGCATCCATGTCCACGTGGAGAATGGCTCGGTTCATAAAACGAGTTTAACACAGGATCCCGGAGTCGTCGCGAAACAGGCTGATCGAGGAAAATTTTTGGAAAAAATCCGGGAATGTCTTTGAAACGCACCCGGGATCGTTGATTGTCACCCCGCTGTCCGCCAACGCAAGAAGCGCGAAGCACATCGCCATCCGGTGATCCTCGTAAGTGTCAATCGCGGCATGTTGGATTTGCGGGGGCGGATTGATTTCAATGAAATCGGCGCCTTCCGTCACCCGTGCGCCGGTTTTTCCGAGTTCGGTTGCCATCGCCGAGAGGCGGTCCGTCTCCTTCACGCGCCAGTTGCCAATATTACGGATGATGGTTTTGCCACGCGCAAACAGGGCAGTGGTCGCGAGCGTCATGGCGGCATCGGGGATGTGATTGGCATCAATGTCGATGCCGTGAAGCCCGGAGTGCTGCACCTCGATGAAATTTTCCCCGCGGGTGACGCGCGCCCCCATTTTTTCCAGGGCATCTACAAACTGGACATCGCCCTGCTTCGAATCGCGGTTCAAGCCATGGACGCGGACGCTCCCCTTGATCGCGGCGGCGGCAAAGAAATAGGACGCTGCGGAGGCATCCCCCTCGATCCCCAGCCTGCCCGGTGCCCTGTATTCCTGCGCTCCCCGGATTTTGAACTGGCGAAACCGGTCATTCCCGATCGTCACGCCGAATTTAGCGATCATGTCGATGGTAAGATTGACGTAGGGCTTGGAAACCAACTCGCCTTCGACGGAGATGACACTGTCGCTCGAAAAAAGAGGAGCCGCCATTAACAGAGCACTCAAAAACTGGCTCGATATCGCTCCCCGTACCGATATTTCACCTCCCGACAATCCGGAGGCCTCAATTTTTACAGGTGGGTAGCCATTGGCTTTCAGGTATGACAGGCCCGCACCCGCCTCCCGCAGCGCCATCACGAGGTCGCCTATCGGTCTCTCCTGCATGCGTTTGTCACCGGTGAGGGTGAAAGTTCCGAAACCCAGGCAAAGCGCCGCACAGAGCGGCCGCATCGCTGTTCCTGCATTTCCCAGGTCAAGATTCAACGGCTGGTCTGTAACAAACGGACCTCCATTTCCATGGACTATGCAACCGGTGCGATCTTGCGACAGTTCGTACCGCACACCCAGCAGGCGCAATGCGTCGAGCATGCGACGGATATCGTCGGCATCCAGCAGATTGGTGATCTCTGTCACGCCGTGCGCCAGGGATGCAAGCAGCAGCGCACGGTTGGAGAGGCTCTTTGAGCCCGGCAGAAAAATATCCCCCGCTATTTTTTCGATCGGTTTCAGGGCCAGTTGTTCCATGGGTGGATGCCGCAGTGTAAAGGAATGCCGGATGCGGGGAAACAAAAAGGGCGCTGCAGTTGCAGCGCCCCTTTTGTTCTAAATTTAAGAAATTGCGGCTATGCCAGCGCTTCGATCTTGGCGACCAGCTCGCGCTTGCTCGTCATGCCGACCACCTGCTCCTTCACCTCGCCGTTCTTGAAAAACAAAAGCGTGGGGATTGCGCGGATCTGGAATCGCGCGGAGAGAGCCTGGTTATTGTCCACATCCACCTTGCCGATCTTGACCGCGCCCGATTTCTCGGTGGCGATTTCGTCGAGGATTGGGGCGATCATTTTACAGGGGCCGCACCATTCCGCCCAGAAGTCCAGGACTACGGGGCTTGAGGATTTGACGACTTCCTGTTCGAAATTTGCGTCGGTAATGGTGACGACGTTGGGATTTGCCATAGATAAATTCGGTTTGTTTCTAGAAAGCGCTCAATCCGGCGGTGGCCAGATAGCCGATGGCTGCGGCTGCGGCGGCTGCGGCGAATGCGATGAAGCTGAGTATAGTAGTGAGCATGGTGTTTATTCCTTCGGGATTACAGGCCGTTTGATTACTGGATCGCGTTCATTGCGTCGTACGCAAAGTAACACAACGCAGCAGCAGCCGCCGATGAGAGCAGCGCGATTACGCTCAGGATGGTGACGCCTGCACCGGAGCCGGATGGTTCCTCTGCTGCGGCCACCGCGAGTTTGTCGGCAGGTTTTGCCATGGCGGGGACCGACATGGGAACCAATGGCTGGGTCTGCGCCATCTTTACCGTGGCCTTGGGCATCACTGCCCCCCCTGCGGGAGCTACCTGGATGCGTGCGGTTTCCTTCTTGGGAGTCGCCCCCCTTGCGGCGGGAGCGCCAGCGATCGGGGCGGTGCCAGTGCCAGCGGCTGCCGCGGGTGCGGCTGGAGGTGTCACTGCCGAGCCGGGCACAGCCGGCTTGGGTGGAGGAGTCACGGCCACGGCGGGCTTTGGAGCCATGCCGGGAGGTTTTGGCGGCATCCCCGGTGTCATCGGCTTCACGGTTGGAAGCGCGCCTGAAGGAGGCATCGGCTTTGGCGCACCGGGGGCGCCGGGCGCTCCTGGTGGCTTGGAAAACGAAGGTGGGGGTGCCAGTGGCGGCACGCCTGCGGGAGCGGAAGGGGGTGCGGCCGGCGTAGGCGCGATCGGGCCTGTGGCCACGCGTGTGGTCTCCTTTTTCGGAGTCGCCGACATCGGCGTAATACGGATCGTCTGTCCCTTCAGGTTGTCGGACGCGGGTTTCGATGCTTCCTCGGCTGCAGGAGCCTCGGCGGGAGGCACAGAACTCAGGCGTACGGTTTCACGCTTCACTCCGGGCACTTCTCCCGGCTTCGATGGCAGGGTGATGCGCACTGTTTCTTTTTTTGGAACGGATCCGGGAGTGGGGGCGCCTGAGGGATTTTCTTCAGCCATAATTATTAGATTTTCGTTTTCTATCTCATTGCTGAGATTTTATGTCAACAGCATTGTCCACCCATGGTGCATCCAGTGCAAGGGAACTTTTGCTTGCCCGCTTTTTAACCAATCCGCTACGGTGCATCAATGAAAGTTTTGGTTACAGGAGGAGCGGGGTTCATCGGCTCGAATTTGACGGAGCGCCTCCTGGGGGAAGGCCATGACATCGACGTCCTCGATGATTTCAATGATTTTTACGATCCGCTCATCAAGCGGGCCAATATCGCGGCCGTGAAAAACTCGGTCCGTGTCCATGAGGCGGATCTGCGGGATGAGCCTGCCGTACAGCGAATTATGCGCGAAGGCGGGTATGACACCATCATCCACCTCGCGGCACGCGCCGGTGTGCGTCCTTCGATCCAGGAGCCCAGGCTCTACATCGACACGAATATCACGGGCACATTCCACCTGCTTGAGGCGGCGAAGCAGCATGACGTCGGGCGTTTCATCTTTGCCTCAAGTTCCTCTGTATATGGCGTAATCCGCACCGTCCCTTTTTCGGAGGAGATGTGCATCAATGCCACGATCAGCCCCTATGCGGCGACAAAAATGGCGGGTGAGCAGCTTTGTTCCAATTATTCCCATCTTTACGGGATGCGCTGTGTCTGCCTGCGGCTTTTCACAGTTTATGGCCCGAGGCAGCGCCCCGACCTTGCGATCCACAAATTCACCAAAAACATCCGGTCCGGCGTCCCCATCGACCAGTATGGCGATGGCTCCACGCGACGCGATTACACCTATGTGGATGACATCGTGCAGGGCATTCATGCCTGCCTGGGGTACGAGGGGGAGGAGCTTTGCGACATCTTCAATCTCGGTGAAAACCAGACCACCACGCTCGCGGAACTCATCGCGCATATCGAAACCGCCCTTGGAGAAAAAGCGAATATCAATCTCCTGCCCGAGCAACCCGGCGACGTGCCGCTCACCTATGCCAATATCGACAAGGCCCGCCGGCTGCTGGGCTACAACCCATCCACCAAAATCGCCGCAGGCATTCCAAAATTCGTCGACTGGTATTTAAAAACTGTAAAATAACCGTTGGTTGCTTTGCGGCAACCCGGTGACAAAAACTCATGGCTACTCCGGGAAACGTGGTTGAATTGTTGCAGGCGCTCGTGCGTATCCCGAGCGTCAATCCGCACGGCGATCCGGGAACCACGCAGACCGGGGAGGCGCGTTGCGCGGAGTTTGCGGCGGAATTCCTGAAGCAAAGCGGGGCTCGCGTCGAATTGCGCGAAGTCCGCCCCGGCAGGCCGAACGTGGTTGGCGTCTTTCCATCCAACTCACCTGCAAAAGATCGCATCATTTTCGCCCCGCACACCGATACCGTGAGCGTTGCGGGCATGACCATCGAGCCCTTCTCCGGAGAATTGCGCGAAAACCGCGTATGGGGTAGGGGAGCGAGCGATACAAAGGGGCCGATGGCCGCCATGCTATGGGCGCTCCACGAGATGCGGGAGGTGATTCCCGCGCTGCCGTATGAAATCTGGTTTGTTGGGCTTATGAGCGAGGAGGCGGGGCAGGATGGGTCGAAGGCTTTTGCCGCCGAGCTTCGCGCCGATCTCGACACCGCCGGGGCCGCTGCATTCGCGCTCGTCGGCGAACCCACCGGTCTTGACATCGTTCATGCCCACAAGGGCGCCCTCTGGCTCACGCTCACGACAAGCGGCAGGGCAGTCCACGCCTCCGCGCCGGAACGCGGGGAAAACGCCATCTACAAAATGGCGGATGTCATCCGCTGCATCCGCGATGATATTGCGCCTGGGTTTCGCAGGATTACAGACCCTGTGCTCGGCGCCCCTACCATCAGCGTCGGCGTCTGCCACGGGGGCAGCAAGACGAATATCGTCCCGGATCATTGCAGCGCCGAGGTGGACATCCGCATCATCCCCGGTGGATTCGACGCACTCGCATTCGTTTCGGAAAAGCTTCGCGCAATTTGTCCCGATATCGGCATTGAGCACGTGCAATCTCCCCCGCTTTATACCGACCCGGCTCACCCGGTGATCCGCTCGCTTGAAGCAGCGGGGGGCAAATGCATCGGTGCGCCATGGTTTTGCGACGCGGCTGTATTCGCCCTCGAGGGGATACCGGCGGTCGCCGCCGGACCCGGTTCCATCGCGCAGGCCCACACCTGCGATGAATGGATCGCCGTGGATGACCTCGAACGCGGCGTGGAGTTTTACCAGAGGTTCCTGGCAAACACCGTGAAACGATAGGGGAAAATGCAAAACCTTGCGGTTGAGGCTGGTGGATGTTACATGGGTGTAAGTAACCCGTTGCACCATGAAGACAGATTCCCTCAAACCCCGTTTCAGGGCCTCCCTGGCCTCCCTCTTGACTGGCGTCCGCATATTGGCATTGCCGATAGTATTGGGAATCACTTTATGTAGTAACCCCCTTCACGCCCAGAATGCCCCGGCCTCGGGGGGTGATCCCGTCGTCGTCGACACGCAGACAAAGGCAACCATCAAGGCCGCGCTGAAATTTCTCGCCAGCAAACAACGCCTCGACGGTTCCTGGTCCACGGCGGAGGGAGACAGCGGCCATCCCATTGCAATGACTGGCTACAATCTTCTCGCCTTCCTGGCTGCCGGCAATCTGCCCGGCGAGGGTGAATATTCCAAGAATGTGACTGCCGGGATGCAATACCTGCTGGATTCTGTGCAGCCGGACGGATTGTTCCGCGGCGTCAAGGCAGGCCAGTACATGTACAACCACGGCATTGCCACGATCGCGCTTGCCGAGATCTACGGTGAATCGCACGTGCCCACATTGCGGCCCAAATTGCAAAAGATGATCGACGTGATCCTCAAGGCGCAGGATCCGATCGGAGGCTGGCGCTACACGCCGCAACCCCACGGAGCGGACATCTCGGTGACCGTATTACAGGTGGTTGCATTGCGCGCAGCGCAGGAAGCCGGGTTTGCCGTGCCCCAGGAAGCGATCGACAAGGCGGCCGGCTATGTCAGCGCCTGCTACAATGAGGCGGAGGGCGGTTTTTGTTACCAACCGGGCAAGGGTGCTGGTTTTGCCAGGACTGCCGCCGCTATTTACTCGCTCCAAGTGCTCGGAAAATACGACGATCCCAAGGTAAAGAGCGGCTCGGCATACCTGTTTGCGCACAACAAGGGCCGCGAATGGTCCGCCTATGGAAACTACTACGCCGCCCCCGCGCAATACATGGTGGGGGGCGATACGTGGCGCAACTGGTATTCGCAGGCCAGGGACTCGTTGAATAAAAGCGTGAAGAAACAGGGGGACATGGCCTTCTGGGATGACGGTAGCGACAACCGGAAGGAACTGGGCCCCGTCTTTTTCACCGCTGTCTACGTGCACGTGCTGTCGATGCCATATCACTTCGTGCCGCTTTACCAACGCTGAGGCCCGCTGAATCGGTGCGGATTTCGTCAGTAGATGGAGGGCTGCAAACTTGAGGTCCATTGCACGGTGGCAGCATGGCCGTCCGCATAAAGCAAATTGATCATCCCCCGGTGAAACAGCGGTTTTAGCACACCCGCCGGCAGTCCCATTGGCACCTTTGTGGAGTCGAACGCACCGCCATTCAGGGAATCATTCTTGTCGGCATTAAGCTGTGAGCTGAAGCTTCCATTGGTCACGTCTCCGCTCAGGATGAATCCAGACGGATTCTTGATCAATTGCTGTTTCACGGCTGCCATCCCCCCGCCAGTGGTGCCGCTAAGAGCCACCGCGGCATTCACGCCATTGAAATAGCTGTAATATTTGTCGTTTGGCATCGAGGCGGTGATGCTGCTCGAGGGACAGGTGAAAATACTTTTGCCGTTGGCAAGCTTGGGGTCGTTGGTTGTATTGCTCGAGCTGGAAACAGTTCCAATATAAGGTCCGAGTTGCTCCACCCACGATGGTTGATGTGTGTCGCCTCCGACGTTTCCCCATTGGATTTCAGTGCCGCTGGCGGAGGATTGCGGGAAATAGCCATTGTGCTCCTGCGCAAACATAAACATTCCCGCCCCGATCTGTCGCAGGTTGCTCGAACATTTCACCATGCGGCCATTTTCCTGTACCGTGCCGAAAACAGGCAATGCGATTCCGGCGAGGACTGCTATGATGACGATCACCACGAGTAACTCGATCAATGTAAACGCTGAGGACTTTGAATTGGTCATGTTGTGAGAGGTTGTTCCAAGGGTCTACGATTATAATATCTTAACTGGCCATCGTCGAGTTTTTTACGTTGGATGATCCACGCGGCCGCGGATAGGTTTCCATCAGGCCACATCTGTTTCATGAAAAGAAAAACTCTTTCGCTAATGGCGTTGCTGCTAGCCTCCCTCCCCATCTCTTGTATCGGGGGGGAACCATTGTTCCCATTCGTCCTGCCATGGGATGACGCGAGCGCGGGCGTTGCGAATGTAAGCGGCCTCCTTGGGAAACCGGCAGGCGGACATGGGTTTGTGGTTGCGAAGGACGGGCATCTTTTTGAAGGCGGCAAACGGTTCCGCATTTTTGGTGTGAACACGGTCTTCGGCGCAAATTTTCCCAGCCACGATGACGCGGAAAAAATCGCGGCGCGCATGGCGAAGTTCGGGATCAACTGCGTGCGGTTTCACCACATGGACTGGCATACTGCCCCCGATGGAATCTGGAACGCAGACTTGAAGACGCTCGATCCGGGGCAGTTGGACAAGGTCGATTACTTCATTGCCCAGCTCAAGAAAAACGGCATCTACGCCGACCTCAACCTGCACGTGAGCCGTACATATCCCGGCATGCCATCGTGGGAGGGCGCCCCCTCGTTCTTCAAGGGCGTGGATCTTTTTTATCCGCCGATGATCGAAATGCAGCACGACTACGCACGGCAGTTGCTCACGCATGTCAATCCCTACACGAAGACGGCCTATGTGGATGAACCCGCCGTCGCGTTCATCGAGATCAATAACGAAAACGGCCTGATCTGCGAGTGGTGGGGCGGTTCGCTCGACAATATGCCGGACGCCTTCCGCAAAGAACTGGAAAAACCATGGAACCAATGGTTGAAGGCGAAGTATCCATCGGAGGAATCGCTGCGAAAGGCATGGAATGTGGGAGAGGAACCACTGGGAGTCGAAATGCTGAAGGAGGGTGCGTTTGAAAGCGGCACCGGCAAGGTTTGGAACCTGGAACAGCATGAGGGGGCGAAGGCGGAGGCCACGTCCATAGCTGACGGTGGATTGCGCGTAAACGTCACAGCGCCCGGCAAACTGGGCTGGCACGTCCAGCTCTCGCAGGGCGGGATTGTTTTCGACAAAGACAGGCACTACACGATCTCCTTCCGCGCCAGGGCCGCCGAGCCGCGGCGCATCACGGTGGTCGCTTCGCAGGCGCACGCGCCATGGGAGCAGATATGGTCCGTGAATCTGAAGCTGACCACCGGTTGGAAGGATTATCATTTCACGTTCCAGCCCGCATCGGGCGATGAAAATGCGCGCATCGTTTTTAGCGATCTCGGTGCCGCTGCGGTTGAGTACGCGTTTGCGAGTGTCTCACTGCGACCGGGCGGCGTGATGGGTCTGCAGGCGGAGGAAACACCGGGGACGATGCCGGTGTTCAGGAAAGCCGATTTCGGCATGCGCACGGCGGAAGCCCGGGGCGACTGGATGCATTTTCTATGGGAGACGGAGGAGCATTACTGGACCGGCATGTCGGAGTTCATCAAGAAAGACCTGAAGGCCCGCAACCTCGTCGTCGGAACCGCCACGGGATTCAGCCCGCCTCCCATCCAGGCGAAGCTCGATATTGTCGATGTGCATGCCTACTGGCAGCATCCCCATTTTCCGCACAAATCCTGGGATCCGGCGGACTGGTACGTCCCCAATATCCCGATGACGGACGCGCCTGATGGCGGGACGATCCCGGAACTCATGCTGCGCCGTGTGGCGGGCAAACCCTACATCTGCACGGAGTACAATGCAGCCGCGCCAAATACCTACAACGCAGAGACCTTCCTCCTGCTGAACGCCTACGCGGCCCTGAACGATTGGGACGGCATTTTTGCCTTCGCATACTCGCACCGTCGCGATGACTGGGGCTCGCGCCATATCACCGGATTTTTCGACATCGACCAGCATCCCTTGAAAATGGCGACTCTTCCGGCCGCCGTGGCGATGTTTGTTCGTGGGGACGTTTCCCGGGCGGTCACGGTGGAGAAAATCCCGGTATCGCGCGAGGCCGCGATCGGGCAGAGCGTCCTCGGGGGATCGTGGTGGACCTCGCAGGCGCTTGGTGTGGGAAAATTATTCCCGTTCCAGTCCATGGCGCAGATGGATGTGAGCGATGCACCATCACCTGCTTCCGCAGTGAAAAAATTCCCGGGCCCGGATGCTGGGAAGGCCATTGTGAGCGACACGGGAGAACTTGTATGGGGCGCGGACAATGGAACCGTCACTGTCAACTCGCCGCGGAGCAAGGCTTTCATCGGTCGGGTGACAGGCAAACCGGTCGTGCTCGGCGATGTGACTATCGACTTGCAGCCGAATATGCAAAACTGGGGCGCGGTCACGTTGACTGCGATGGATGGCGTCGATTTCAAGGCCCCCGGGCGGATACTGGTTACCGCGACTGGCTACGCCGAAAGTACCGGAATGAAATGGAACGCTGCAAAAAACTCCGTGGGCAGGAATTGGGGGGCGGCACCCTCGCTCGTGGAGGGCATCGCCGCAAAAATCACGCTCCCGGTGCCCGCATCACGCTTGAAAGCGTGGGCTCTCGACGAACGCGGCCAGCGGAAGGGAGAATTGAAAATCGAGCCTGCCGGTACCGGCTCGCTCATCGTGATCGGGCCGCAATACCAGACATTCTGGTACGAGGTGGAGGCCGGACGGTGAAGCGGTAAATCGAAACGGTAATTACTGAGTGGAGGTTTTTTTCTTCTTCGAAGGCGATTTGGCTGGTTTGGCATCCTTCTTCACGGGAGCGGGTGTGGGTGACGCCGCCTCCAGCGCCGGCAGGGTCAATTTTTTGAATGTACCGAATTTCTCGGCGAACAGGATCTCGGGATCTGATTTGCCGACGAATGCAGCGAGCTTCTCCGTGCTGGCCGTGACGGTGACATCGTGATCGGGCGTCCCATTTGCAGAATTTTTCTCAACGACTTTGCCGGAAATCTTCTCGCTCTTGATCGCTTTTGTCACTGGTTTTTCAGACATCAGCCAGATTGTCAGCGCCCCGCTGGCGGAAATTTGGTAGCGGGCAAGGTAATACGATTTGTTCGCCCCTTTTTTCTCCTGCACATTCATGTAATGCGTGCTGCCGATGACCGAGGGAAACATCGTGTAAATGTTCGTGTGCGCATCCCCTTTCTGGTGATCCACCTCCACCAGGTCCATTTTCGACGACTCGCCTGCCACGAAATGCAGGAAGATCGTGTCTTCTCCTGATTTTCCATACCACACACCCGCGAGGCGCGCGTCCGCAACGGCTTTTTCGGGTGACGAGAGGGAATTCTGTGAAACGGGCAGACAACCGGCCAGTCCCAGCAGGGTGGCGATCAAAAGGAGTGAAAATGCAGGTCTCATAGCCCGTTTCTTTTCGCAGCCGCGCAAAAGTGTGTAAAGAAAAAGCGGGACAGACACATCCCGCGCCGGCGCACGAGACGAATTTCCTGCTTACGGTGTAAAATATGCTACAGTACAGGAAAGAATGCGCATACTCATTGCCGACGATAACCGCCTGGTTGCGTCCTCCCTGGCAACGATGGTTCGCAGTTTCGGTCACGAGGTGGCCGGGATTGCAAGCTCCGGCCTGGAGGCGATCCGCTCGTACAGCCAGTGTGCACCCGACGTGGTCCTCATGGACTTTTCTATGGCCAAACTCAATGGAGCAACCGCCAGCCGCATGATCCTGAGCAACGACCCCAACGCGAAGATCGTGATGCTTTCCGGTTACCTCTCAAAAGAGGACCTGGGGGCAATGGAATGCGGCGCGGTGGCAGGCCTGCCCAAACCCTTCCAGATGGACCGCCTGAAAAAGCTCTTGGAAGAGATGGATGATCCCGCTTGTAATTAACGCCGCGCACGATCACATCGATTGCCCTGCTGCAAGCTCCTTGAATCTCCGGTCAATATTGTTTTGGAAAATCGGATAATTGGCATCCATATTCGCATCATGAAAACAGAACTCTCCTCGGAGCAAACCGAGCGTTACCGGACGGACGGTTACCTTTGCTACGCGGGTTTTTTGTCCCCGCAGGAAACCGCGGAACTCAAGGAGGGGGTGCTGCGCGCCGTGGAATTGATGGGCAAAAGGAAGGTTGCCGGGGGAGGTGCCGACATGGAGGAAGGGGACAGCTACTATGACAAGGTTTTCACGCAGCGCTTGAACCTCTGGCGCATCGATGAAACGGTGAAAAGTTATATGCTGAACCCCGCGCTCGGTCGCATGCTGTGCGCGCTTGCGGATGTGCAGGGAATGCGGGTATGGCACGACCAGACGCTGATCAAGGAGCCATACGGAAATCCTACGGCATGGCACCTCGACAACCCCTACTGGTCTTTCTACTCGCCGGAATCCATTTCCATTTGGATCGCGCTGGAGGACGCCACATTGCAGAACGGGTGCATGTATTTTGTGCCCGGCACGCACAAGCTGGCTTCCTTCGAGGGCGTTGGCATTGGCGCGAATCTGGGCGACTTGTTCAAAAAATATCCGGAAATGGCAAAAATCGACCCCGTACCCGTGCCGATGAAAGCAGGTGATTGTAGCTTTCATAACGGCCTCACCGCCCATGGAGCTGGAGCGAACATGACCCGTGGTCGCCGCATCGCGATGACCTGCGCCTACATGCCTGAGGGCTCCGTTTTCAACGGCCAGCAAAACATTCTTTCGGGCGCTTACTTCCGGTCGCTTGCGAAGGGGGATATTTTGCAGAACGATGATTGGAATCCCATCATATATTCCAAAAATGCCCCCGCTGCGGTTACTTCACCACCGGTCTCCGCCGCGCGATAAGCGAGGCTTGGAAAACAATTCCAACCGCCGCAAGGATCACGAAGCACAGCAGTTTCATGGCCGGCGTGAAGTGGAGCGCATCCACGATGAGTTGCGCGCCAAGAATGGAGGAAAGAAAAATCAGCGTCCAATCGAAGAACCCCGCCATGAGGATTGCGCCCAGCACCCCACCTGTCACAAAAAAGAGCCAAAAATATTCCGGTCTGTAAATTGCGAACGCATGTCCCAGCACCACGCTCAAATGTCCGCCAAAAAAGAATCCGGCTACGCTTATTGCGATCTTTTGAAGAAGCAACGCCAGCAACGCGCCAAGAATCCCGAGAAAAATCCCGAATGCCATTACATATATTTCAGGCTGGTGCGGAAAGAGTTCCGGGGCCATCTGCACGCCCAGTGTAAAACCGAGAGCTGCCACTGATAGCCAGAAAAGCCTGCGCCCAAGCAAAAGTATCAATATCCCCAATAGAAGCAGGATGGCTTGGTTCATTTTCTCAGGTGGTTGATTACAGTGAAATATCGAATTTTGAAACGGGTCCGGTTGTCCGTTTTGTCCGGGGTTCCGGCTCTTTTGCAACCAAACCGCATGCCGCATTCGTATTATACACCAAGGGGCAATCATGCCCTGAAGTAAACCTACAAACAGGAGTCCATATCATGAAAAATTCAAAAATTCTGCTGTTGGCCCTCGGCACTGCTGCTGCAATGAGCATCCAGGCGTTTGCGGGGGACATGGAAATTACATTGGTTTCCAATGGCCATGGTCAACTCGTGCCCATGTACCGTTCCAGCCAGGTTAATCTTGCCCTGTACGAAGGAGGCAATACCGTCGGAAGCGGCGGCAACGTGACCATTCAAAGCATGGCAAGTGATTCAAACTCCGCGCCCACAGCGCGAATGATCAATCGCGACAGCGGTCACGGCCAGCAAATTCCTTTGTTTTACTGACGCCCCTGGGACGTCGATTCTCGCAAGAAGCGGGCTGGCCTTTCGCAGGCTTTGCCCGCTTTCTTTTTCAGCGCCGCTCCTGGTTGCCTAATGTCGTGCCCAAATCCTCGATTGTCTGGCGCAGTTCGATCAAATCAAACGGCTTGGAAATAAAACGGTCGGCGCCGAGCGCCTCGTAGGAGTCCCTCAAATCCCGCGTGAGATGCGAGGAAAGCACCACTATCTTCCCGCGGAACTCGGTGGTCCGGAGTTGCTCCACGAGTTGCAGCCCGGAGACTTTCATCATTGCATGGTCGGTAATGAGGATATGGTACCGCTCCAGATTCTCCTTCAACCTGCACAAGGCGTCTTCGCCGTCCTCCACGGAATCAACGGTGTATCCGCAATGCCGGAGGACAAAGGCTACGGAAATTATCGTCGATGTTTCATCATCGACAACCAGGATGTTCATGTTCCTGAAATTCGTTTTCGTCATGGTAATAAAATAGGTGGGGACCGCGGGAGGGTCACTCAACCGTAATGAGAGGGTGTTGTAAATAGGTTGAAACACCTATGCCTTGTCACCTGGCCACCCGCATTTTATTGGGCAGCCGGACCCCATTTGTGCGGAGCGCTGACTTGCAATCGCGGGCATTGTTGCGGATTGTCGGTGTGTGACGAAATCGATCGACGCTTTCACCTCCCAGGTCTGCGAAGTCATTGTTGGAAAGCCGGAGGCCGTGCGACTGGCCACGGCATGCCTGCTGGCGCGCGGACATCTTCTCATCGAGGACATTCCCGGCGTGGGGAAAACCACGCTTTCACACGCCCTGGCACGCTCACTGGGGCTGGGATTCAACCGCATCCAGTTCACCAGCGATCTGCTGCCTGCGGACATCATCGGCAACTCGATTTTCGACCGCGACGAGCAGCGGTTTATATTTCACCAGGGACCACTTTTTTCGCAAATGGTGCTCATCGACGAAGTCAACCGCGCCACTCCCAAGACGCAGAGCGCACTGCTTGAGGCGATGGAGGAGCATCATATTTCCGTGGACGGGACCACGTACGACCTGCCCGATCCTTTCTTTGTGATCGCCACGCAGAACCCGCAGCACCAGATCGGCACCTTTCCCCTGCCGGAATCGCAGCTCGACCGTTTCCTCATGCGCATCGAGCTCGGAGTGCCGGACCGCGCGAGCGAGCGCGCGATGCTGCTCGGCATGGACCGCCGCGAGATGCTCAAGGAGCTGAAACCCGTTTTCGAGCCCGGGGCCCTGCGGGAAATCCAGGGGGCGGTGAAAAATATCCACGCGTCCCCCGCGCTGCTCGACTATCTGCAGGATATCATCGACGCCTCGCGGCAGCGGCACAGCTCCGGGCTTTCGCCGCGTGCGGGCATTGCGTTGCTGCGGGCCTCCCAGTCCTGGGCGCTCATGCACGGCCGGGAAATGGTGCTTCCCGAGGATGTGCAGGCCGTGGGCGCGGCAGTGATGGCGCACCGGCTCGGGCACGACATCGAGCAGCCCGGCGAGAGCGGTCGCACCCTTGCGCAGAACCTCCTCCGCAGCGTCCCCGTGCCATGACCGCCCGCCGGAAGCCATCCCTGCGTCTCGTTCCGACCGGGAACATGGCCGGGCTGGTGTTCATCCTCGCGGCAATGTGGTATGCGGGGGCAAGCCAGGGCAACGGCGCGGCCTACTGCCTTTTCTTCCTGCTCTTGAGCGTGCTGCTTGTCTCCGCGCCGAAGACATTCCTGAACCTCGCCGCGCTCAAGATCACCACAGAATCGATCAAGCCAGGCTTTGCGGGCCAGGAAATTTCCATGCCGTTGGAAATCGCGAATCTTACCACCCGGACGCGAAACACCATTTCCACGGGATTGCCGCACGGCGGGAGCGAAGCCGATATCGTGGATGAAATTGATCCCGGCCTTGCCGCGCGTACCGAGCTCCGTTTTCCAGCCACGAAACGCGGTGAACATGAAATCACCAGCCTTCTGCTTACGAGCGCCTACCCGCTGGGTTTTTTGAAAGCCCGCCATATCGTGCCGGTGAGCCAGCGCTACATCGTGTATCCCAAGCCCGCAGGCGATCCGAACCTGCCGCCCGCAAGCGCTTCGGCGAAGGGCAGGGCCGAGGTGAGGCAGACGGGTGGGGATGATTTTTCCGGTATGCGCGCCTATGTTCCCGGGGAGTCGCAGCGCCATATCGACTGGAAAGCCGTGGCCCGCGGCCAGCCGATGATGACCAAGCAGTTCTCCGCTGAGACGGACGGCATGCTGCATTTCGATTTCACCGCGATGCCACAAAAAGGGGTCGAGATCCGACTCTCGCAATTGGCCCTTTGGATAATCGAGGCCGAGCGGGCGCGACGTCCCTACAGCCTGCGGCTGCCTTCCCAAAAAATTCCCGCCTCCCTCGGGGAAGCCCATTACCACAAGTGCCTGCGGGCGCTTGCCATGCACCGATGAACCGGGCTGACAGCACCATCCCTCGCCGGCCCTTGCTCTGGCTCGCGACCGCCCTGTTGTTCACCGTGCCCCCGATGTTCGGGAATCTCGTGTGGTGGGTGCCGGCAAGTTTTCTGGCCACGCTTATCGCGAAGCTCTGGATGGAATGGCACGGCTACCGGTTGCGCTCGCTCGGCTTGAAGTTGGTTTTTGCCGCGGCCGGGCTGGGTTGCGTGAAGCTGGGCTATCACACGCTGGTGGGGCTCGAGCCCGGGCTTTCCATCTACATCCTGCTTATATCGATCAAAATCCTGGAGGCCCACACGGCACGTGATTTTCATGTCGTGGCGTTGCTTGGCTGGTTCCTCGGCCTCGCGGGGTTGTTCGTATCGCAGAATCTCGGCGCGGGATTGTACGCGGCAGCCACGTTCTGCCTTGTGCTCACGGGCGTCGTGCAATTCCACAGGGGAGTCACGTCGCGTCGCGTGTTTGTCCCGCCATTGCGATCGAGCCTCGCCCTGATGCTGCAATCGCTGCCGCTCGCCGCCGTGCTGTTTTTCCTGTTCCCACGGGGCAGTGGATCGTTCCGCTTTGAGCTGAAGCGCTCTTTTTTCAACAAAACCGGCATGTCCGAGCATCTTTCGCCGGGCAGCGTTGCATCCCTCGCGCTGTCGAACGAGGTCGCCTTTCGCACGGAATTTGTGGATGGGAATGTGCCGCGCCCCTCCAGCATGTACTGGCGCGGTGGTGTGTTGATGGAGTGCGACGGGCTCACCTGGTCTCCGCTCAACTTCGGCATCGCGCGGCGGCCCGAGCCCGCCGGGGGTGAGAAAATCCGCCAGCGCATCATCATCCAGCCCAGCGGCGGGCAGTGGGTTTTCGGCCTGGACTGGCCGGTAAAAAACCCGGGCGACTCCACGAGGATGCTCGTGGGAAATGTGATACGCGCCAACAAAAACATCTACAGCCCGCGTCTTTATGAAGTCACCTCCTGCCTGGTCAACCAGGAGACGGAACTGAGCGCCATCGAGCGCAAGGCATGCCTGCAACTTCCGGGCGATATCCCGGAGCGTGTCAGCGCGCTGGCGGAATCATGGTCGAAGGATGGGGCCGGCACCCGCACAGTGGTAACCCGCGCGATGCAATTTTTTCGCAAGGAAAACTTCCGCTACTCGCTCTCGCCCGGTGAATACAGCAAGGCGGGGCTGGACGATTTCCTGTTCCGCCGCCGGGTCGGTTTTTGCGAGCACTATGCGGCGGCATTCGCGACCCTGATGCGCCTCGCCGGAATCCCCACGCGCGTGGTGGTGGGCTACCAGGGCGGGCAATTTAACAGTCTCGGCGGTTATCTCGTGGTGCGGCAATCCGACGCCCATGCATGGTGCGAGGTCTGGAATCCCGGCAAGGGGTGGGAACGCGCGGATCCCACCGCGGCAGTGGCTCCGGGCAGGGTCGATCTGGGGTTCGACTCGTTTATGAATATGACCTCTGCCAACGCCACAGGTACGGCGGCAGCGGGGGATCCGCGGGCGGCTGGCGCATGGGGAAGACAGCCGTTGTTTCGCAAACTCCAGCTCGCGTGGGACACCGTCAGCTACGAATGGGACGCGCACGTTTTGAATTTCGACGAGGATGCGCAGCAGACATTTTTCCTCAACCTAGGGTTCATCGACACGCGACCATTACGCCTCCTCGGCTGGCTGGTTTTCATTGGGGTTTTCGTGCTATGCGTGCAATCCCTCTGGGCCTGGTGGAAAACCCGTGTTGCCCCGGACCGGATCAGGAAGCTGTACGACAGATTCTGCAGAAGTGTCCGTACACTGGGTGTTGAACGCGAGCCTTGGGAAGGGCCGCGGCATTTTTCCGATCGCGCCGCACAGCAGATCCCCGCTCACGCGGAACACATCCGGCAGGTGGCGGATTTGTATATCTCATTACGCTACGCACCGGATTCCGATGACCTGAAAGAGATCGCCGAACTGGAGCGGAAGATCGATGCGTTTGGCAAACCGGCGGCAGCCGGAAAATAAAGCATGTGCGAAACTTCTTCAGGCAAAGACCTGCTCGCCAATACTGCGCAAAACAGCTAGGGTGGTGGCGACATGAGTGACACCCCCGCATCCGTTCTCGAAGAGTTTCATCGCATCCTGGCCGCAGCCGTGCAGAGCGGGGCATCCGATGTGCATATCAAAAGCGATGCGCCGGTGAGGTTCCGTGTGAACCGCGAGATCATCGATGTCGATTGTCCTCCTCCGACGTCCGAATGGATCACTGCGCTCGCCAGGGTCATCGCATCCCCGCTGGCGCGCAAACGGCTTGCTGACGAGGGTGAGGCGGATTTTGCGTACGAGACTCCGGGCGCCGGTCGCTACCGCGTGAATCTCTTTACCCAGCGCGGCCGCCAGGTGCTGGCCCTCCGTGTCGTAAAGGCCTCGATTCCGACCATAGTCGGTTTGAATCTGCCGGACGTCGTGCGCCAGCTTGCGGAAAGATCGCACGGCCTCGTACTCGTGGCGGGGGCGACAGGCAGCGGAAAATCCACCACGCTCGCCGCAATGATCGAACACGTGAACCGTCATTTTAAAAAGCACATCATCACGCTGGAAGACCCGATCGAATACATTTTCCAGGACAGTCAGTCCGTGATTGAGCAGCGCGAAATCGGCATCGATACGCTGAGCTTCGGCGCGGGCCTCAAGAACGTGCTGCGGCAGGATCCCGACGTGATCATGATCGGCGAAATGCGCGACGCGGAAAGTTTTGCCGCGGCAATGCGGGCGGTGAACACCGGGCATCTCGTGATTTCCACTGTGCACTCGACGCGCGCGGCGCAGACCATTACGCGCGTGCTGGAGTTTTTCGAGCCCGTCGAGCACGAGCACGTAAGGCGCCAGCTTGCCGCGGGCCTGCTCGGGGTGGTCTGCCAGGACCTGTTGCTGGATGCGGGCGAGCAACTCCGGCCTGCGGTCGAGGTGCTGCTCGTGAACGAAACGGTGCGCGGCCTCGTCGAAAGCGGAAAGCTCGACGCCCTTCACACGGCAATCGAAAGAGGCGCGGGCACCGGAATGCAGACGTTCAACCAGTCGCTCCTCGACCTGATTCAAAAAGGGTTCATCAGCCAGGAGGTTGCCTTGCAACATTCCCCAAGCCCCGAGGCGCTCCGGATGAATTTCAAGGGCATATTTCACACTGTATAACAGTGTGGAAGATTGTGGCGCAGTCTACGATTGCGGCTCGATCTTTAAAATGTGGTGGACCGGCACAACCAGTTCAGCCGCTGTCTTGAACCTTGTTAGGTCACCATCATTCACCGTCTTTGAAGTCTGGTCGATCACGGTCTGATCCGTCTCCTTCATCAGCGGATGGATCGTTTTTTGCATATCCCCTGTCTCGGCGGTCTGCTGTTCGCGCACAGCGGCATCGACTTTTGCAAATGCCGGGCCGAATGGATTGTCGGTAAACTCCGCGGCGAGATTTATCCCTTTTTCCAGAGCCGCAACGGGGAATGTCTTCGAGGTGTTTCCCCAGGTGATCTTTGCGCTGGTGCCATGGAGTCCCTTTACGACAAGCAGGTAGCGGTTCAGTTCCTCATTGAATGGAAGCACGGGAAGAAGATCGGTCATGTTCTTGGATTCCGATCCGCCGGCATTGAAACAGAAAGGATAACGCGTGCTTTCCACCTCGAGGCTGCCGTTTTGGAGTGAGACGATCTTTTGCCCCGCTGTTCCGGTGGCCTGTTGCGAGGCCAGGTCGACCGTGAGGGTGCCTATCGCGCCGTCGCATCCTAGCGCCTTGATGAACGCGTATGCCATCGCGAGATGGCCCACCGGGGTGGGATGCACTCCGTCGGCGCCTGCAAAAACGTAACCCTTTCCATTGGTTTCCTTGAGCTTCGCCTGCGCTGTCTTCATGGTTTCATGCACATCGGCGAAGACATAGCCTTCCTTTTTTGCGACATCGCGCACCGCGTCCCGCAATCCTGCCAGCGTCTCGTTGTAATTTGCATCCGCCAGTTTCTTGTTGAAATCGGGATCGCACGCCCCGGGGGAAGCGAGTACCACCGTGCGGACTCCACTCGCCTTGAAAAGCTCTGCCGCCTGCGTGCATCTGCCCCGGAATACCTCTACATTCTGCGGATCAGCTGGCTTGTACAAGCCATCGTTCATTCCGTAGTTGATGGTGATCACCGTTGGTTTGAATCGCAGGATGTCGTTCTTCGCCCGCGCGAGAAAACCGTCGTACTTTTCCCCGCTCCAGCCGAATTGCGCCACGCGCAGCCCGGGCACCGGGTTGCACATCAGCAGATAATCCTCGATCAGCACGGAGTAGCGCTTTTGTTTCGTGATCGAGTCCCCGCAGATCGCGAGATAATCGTTTGGCTTGAGGACGCATTCCGCATGCGCTGGGATCGCGGCAAGCAGGGCGGCGGCAAATATCGCGAGGAGGAAGAGGGATGGTTTCATGGGAGGGTGCGCGACCGGAAGGCGCAGCGACCCTTTGTAGCGATACTTTCCATCGCCTGCAAAAACAAAGTGGTGATTGCTCCTGCGTTTTTGCTTATCGATTTTTAGCAACTGCGAGAAGCCATGAGATCGCGATGAATGCGGGAGCGATGCCCGCCAGCAGATACTGGCAGAAACGTGGTGTGCGTCTTTTTAATTGCAACAGCGTCGCCATCGTCCCAAGGCCGCCACCGGCAAGAAACCCCCACAGATGCGCAAGCAGGTCGGTATGCGTATCGCCGGCTCCGAGATAGGCGAGCAGCGCGATACCCGCGCCGAGCGGCAGGATGACCTCCCAGAACCTCACCTCGCGCGTGGATCGCATGGCGTCAATCGTCTGGCATGCGGTGAGGATTCCAAGCGCGGCGAAGACTGCAGTGGATGCGCCGAGGGAGAAATGCGCAGTATCCCGGTAGCCCCATGCGTTGAGCAGATTTCCCAGCGCGCCTCCCGACACGATGAGCGTCCATGTCCAGCCTGTGCCGAGCACTGGCAGCACGAACGCCGCAAACACCAGCCCGGCGGCAAGATTCGCCGCGAAGTGCGAGAAATCCGCGTGCAATGTCAGTGCGGTGACCGCGCGCCACCATTCGCCTTTCTGCATGATCGCCTCGCTCGATGCCAGCCCCGCATCCTCCCACCAGCGTGGGCCAATCTGCTGCATGATGAAAAATGCGCTCATCACCCAGCCGCATACGAACAGCGGGAAAAGCGGGATTTTTTCAGAAGGCAGCCGGCGCGGCCTCCGTCCGCGACCCGCATTCTCCTTCTCGAACTTTTCGAGTTCCTGCAACACCGCCTCGCGATTGCGTTCATAGACGAGCAGAATGAAATCGCCGTTTGCGTCGCGTTCCAGCCGGGAGGCCAGTCCCATCGCCGCGACAACGAGCGCACGGTCATCCGCCTGCCGCTGCTTGGCATAGCGGCCCACCTCGACGAGCCCCGGCCATGATTGCTGCTGGTCCGTCATCGCGCGTGGAGAAGGTCGTAACCCAGCTTCGCGATCAAGGCCAGGACCACAGCCAGGAAAAACCGCCTCACAAAGCTGCTGCCCTTGAGAATGGCAAGCCGGGTGCCGGTGAGGGAACCCAGGATATTGAACGCTGCCATCGGCAGCGCCGCGCTGTAAAGGACATGGCCGGTGCCCGCAAAGTAGAGGATCGATGCGAGATTGGTCCCGCAGTTGATCACCTTCGCCGAGGCTGACGCGAAAAGAAAATCGAATCCGAACACGCCGATGAAAATGAAGATCAAAAAGCTGCCCGTCCCCGGCCCGAAAAATCCATCATAAAATCCCAGCACCGCCCCTGTGAGAATAGCCAGCCACCGTCCCCGCACGTGACCATGCCTGGGTTTGTGCACAAGCCCTGCATTCCTCACGAAATAAACATAGGCAGCGGTGGCTATGAGCAGAACAAGAATGACTGGCCGGAGGAATGCCGGATTTGCATGCGCAACGGCCATCGATCCCAAAAATGAAAAAACAAACGCCGCGCATGCCGCCGGGGCGATGATGTGCCACTGCACCAGCGAACGTCGGGCATACTGGCTGGCCGCCACCGATGTGCCGGCAAGGGACGCCATTTTATTGGTCCCGAAAATGGTGGGGATCGGCACACCGGGCAGCAGGATCAGCAGCGCCGGCAATTGCACGAGCCCGCCGCCTCCCACCACGGAATCAATAAAGCCCGCGAGAAACGAAAATGCGCAGAGTTCCGCGATTACGGCCGGTGTCATCGCCCGCACATTGGCATTTCGCACGGCGAAAGTCCAAGTCCCGCATGCATCCTCCCGCTATATTCTCAGCGACCTGAGCAGCGGCGTATTGATATTTCCGGTGACTGCAAGCCCGTGGTTGCGCTGATAAGCGGCGATTGCCGAGCGGGTGCCGGGACCGACAACGCCATCCACCGGGCCGTGATAATAGCCCCTGCGGACCAGTTCCGCCTGCACGGGGACCGCGACGGAGCCGCTGGGCGGCTGATAGAAAGCGGGCCGGACGGCGTATCCGGGATAGTAGTATGGATCGCCGTAGTAATAAGGATAAGGCGCGTAGTAGCCTGGCGGAACGAACACCACGCCGCCGCCGTAGAAGCCCCCGCCATGGCAATAGCCACCATGCCAGCCGGCCTCACTGCGACCAGCCAGGCCCGCGAGGAGAAAAGCAGCGATGCAAAACAGACGGACAAGTTTCATGCACATAGTATAGACCACGCCCTCCGCCGCGCTCAAATTTTTTCAGCACTCAACCTTGAAAGCGGATGGAGGACGCCTGCAAAATGCGCATCAGGAACGTGCAGCCGGCCTGGCACCCGAAGTAACCGGCGTCAACTTGCGCGCCTTCGTGTGCGGCGGGATCATCTCGCCGATGCTGCCGCTTTGCATGCGTACGTGTGCCGGTATGGGGGCGGTCCATTCCAACGCGCAACCGCCCCATGTAAGTCCCGCGCCGAATCCCACGAAAACAAGATTGTCCCCGACGCCGACGCGGCCTGCATCAATCGCATCGCACAGCGCCATCGGGATGGAGGCACTCGATGTATTGCCATGCTTGGCGATGTTCACAAACATCGTGCCGAGGGGAACGCCAATCATTTTTGCCGCGGCTTCGATGATCCGCAGGTTGGCCTGGTGGGGAATGATGAGATTCACATCGCTCATAACGAGCCCGGCTTTTTTTACCGCCGAGTGCACGGCCTCGCCCAGCACGCGTGATGCAAAACGGTAAACCTCGCGTCCCTTCATGCGCAGTTTGTGCATCCCGGCGGAGACGGTTTCGTATGATGCGGGATGTCTCGATCCTCCCGCCCTCATGTGGATGAATTCGCCGCCCGACCCATCGGAATGCAGCGACGTGGCGAGTATCCCCCCGGCCTCCTTTTTGCCCTGGAGGATGCATGCGCCCGCGCCATCCCCGAGGAGGACGCACGTGCTCCGGTCTTTCCAGTCAACGATGCGTGAAAGTGTCTCGGCGCCGATTACCAGCACCGTCCGGGTTGAGCCCGCGCCGATCATCGCGCTGGCCACCGACACACCGTAAATAAAACCCGCGCAGCCGGCTTCGAGATCAAACGCCCCGGCATGCTTTGCGCCGATCGCATCCTGCACGAGGCAGGCGGTGGCGGGAAAAGCGTACTCGGGCGTCGCCGTGCAGACGATCACCAGGTCGATCTGGTCTCCCGTCATTCCGGCAGTGGTGAGGGCGTTCGTTGCGGCTTCGATTGCAAGGCTGAGTGTTGTCTCCCCACTCACGGCGATCCGCCTCTCCTGGATGCCCGTGCGTTCCTGGATCCATGCATCGGAAGTCTCGACGAGCATCGAGATGTCGTCGTTGGTCATTGTTCCTTTCGGCAGCGCCTTGCCCCATCCCACGATGTGTGCATTTTTCATAATAAATCAGATGGCAGCGGCAGGCTTCCTTTCCATCCGGTAGGGTGGAAAATCTGGAATCAACGTCTGGGCTGTGGTTATGTCCATTTCTAGTGCAAAACGACCGCAAGCCGGCCAAAAGCAAAGGCTTGTGTAACATCCACCTGCTGCAGGCACTCCCCGGATTTTGGCCAAGGCAGGGTTCTTTTTGCCCTAAACCGGCAGTTAAAGCAAATATTGTTTATACTTGTTATACATCCCCGCTGCGAAGCACGGCATTTATCTCGATGATATGGTCCAGTATGGAGCCTGCGCCGAGTTGCCTGGCCAGCATCCGGCAATCCTTCGGCAGGCAACTGCCGCCGAAGCCGGGAAGCCCGTCGGGACCTCTGGCGTCCAAGTAATCACTGCCGAGGCGTCCCTCAAGTTGCGCCGCGGCAACCACCTTGTCCCAGTCGATACCGGTGCTTCGGGCGAAGTTGGCGAGCTCGGAGGAGAATACCGCCTTCATCGCCGCAAAACCGTTGAGCATCAGCTTCACCATCTCGGCCTCGCCAGTGGACATTGTCAGCCACTTCATACCGGGGTTTTTGATCACGCACTTCATGAGATCGAAATACTCCTGCGAATCATCGCCCCCGTAAATGGTCATCGGTGGATTTAGAAAATCGTGATCCGCGGACTGTTTCCGCAGAAACTCGGGACTGTAACCGATCCTGAGCGCCGGGTATTTGCGAATCAGCGTATCGGTGGTTCCCACCGGCACGGTGGACCGCAGAACCAGCAGTCCGCTAACACCTATGGAAGCCGCGCGTTCCAGCATGGAATGAATCGATGAAAGGTCGCAGCATCCCTCTTCATCAG
>Ga0268264_10000410_pt1 | contig 60680 bp, 61 predicted proteins | sample KBSSwiS32_FD_190357 | JGI IMG/M metagenome (GOLD analysis project Ga0268264, IMG submission 190357) | Switchgrass rhizosphere microbial communities from Kellogg Biological Station, Michigan, USA - KBS Switchgrass S3-2 (SPAdes) (version 2) | ecosystem: Host-associated > Plants > Roots >... | reverse complement strand
CGGTCAGGAAGCAGGCGTTGATTAGCCCGGCGGCGGTAATGATGGCGGTGCCGTGCTGGTCGTCGTGAAACACCGGAATGTTCATCCGCTCGCGCAACGTCTGCTCGATAACGAAGCAGTCGGGCGCCGCGATATCCTCGAGGTTGATCCCGCCGAAGCTCGGTTCGAGCAGTTCGACCGCGTCGATAAAGCGCTGCGCATCCTCGGTGTTCACTTCGATGTCGATCGCGTCGACGTCGGCGAAGCGTTTGAAAAGGACCGCCTTGCCCTCCATCACCGGCTTCGACGCCAGCGCGCCGAGATTGCCGAGGCCGAGGATCGCAGTGCCGTTGGAAATCACCGCGACAAGATTGCCCTTGGCAGTGAAATCGTAGGCCAGCGTGGGATTTTCCGCGATGGCCCGCACCGGCACCGCCACGCCAGGCGAGTAAGCCAGCGCGAGGTCGCGCTGCGTCGCCATCGGCTTGGTGGCGATGATTTCGATCTTTCCCGGACGGCCGCGCGCATGGAATTCGAGCGCTTCGGCTTCAGTATATTTGATGTTGCTCTCGGACATGGGTGCGAGCCTTAGCGGACAGGGCATTGCAAAGTCACGACGGCAAACAATCCGGAGTCGCGCCGGGCATAGCGAGTCGCTACCGTTCGGCCATGGCCCGCGCCGACGAACCGACCCCGATGATGGCGCAATATAAGCGCCTCAAGGCCGAGGCCGGCGACGCTTTGCTGTTCTATCGGATGGGCGATTTCTTCGAATTGTTTTTCGACGACGCGAAAGTCGCCGCAGCCTGCCTGGATATCGCACTGACCAAGCGCGGCACCGATTCGGGTGAGCCAATCCCGATGTGCGGCGTGCCGGTCCATGCCGCCGAATCCTATCTCGCGCGGCTGATCAAAGGCGGCAATCGGGTGGCGATTGCCGAACAGACCGAAAGCCCGGCGGCAGCGCGCAAGGCGCGTGGTTCGAAAGCGCTGGTCGACCGCGCGATCGTCCGGCTGGTGACGCCCGGAACGCTGACCGAAGAGACTCTGCTCGATTCCGCATCAGCCAATTGGCTGGCCGCAGTCGGCCGCGCCGGTGACGAATGGGCCGTGGCGGCGGCCGACATTTCGACCGGACGATTCGAGCTGATCGCGTGCGGGCCGGGCGAGTTGGCGGCAGAACTGGCCCGGCTGTCCCCGGCCGAACTGATCGCCGATGGGCCGGTGCCCGGCGCAAGCTCAACGGCGGGTAAGGGCGGGTTCAACAGCCTGGCCGGCGAACGCGCGTTGAAAACCCGCTTCGGGCTGGCGACGCTCGATGGGCTTGGCGCGCCGTCGCGGGCGGAATTGGCCGCCGCGGGTGGCCTCCTCACTTATCTCGACGCGACCCAGAAGGGCGCGGGGGTCCTGCTCGACGCGCCGCGCCGAATCCAGCGGGCGAACCACATGGCGATCGACGCGGCGACCCGCGACAGCCTCGAACTGACCCGTTCGATTGCCGGCGGTGTCGCCGGCAGTCTGCTCGGCGAGATCGACCGCTGCCAGACCGCCGCCGGCCGCCGTCTGTTAAGCGAAGACCTTGCCGCGCCGCTCACCGCCAAGACCGAGATCGAAGCGCGACTGGCGCTCGTCGCCTGGTTGTTCGAGGACGCGATCCGGCGCGAGCGCAACCGGTCGGCCTTGAAAGCGATGCCGGATTTCGCCCGCGCGCTGGCGCGCCTGGCCGCCGGCCGCGGATCCCCACGCGATTTGGCGCTGCTGCGCGACGGACTCGGCGCCGCCGATGCGTTGAGGGCCGAGATCGCCAGCGAGGCTGACGCACCGACGCAGCTGCAATCTTTGCTGCCGCGGCTGGGTGGGCACGAAGCTCTGGTCACGACCTTGTCCCGAGCACTGGTGGCTTCACCCCCGATCGATTCGGCCAAGGGCGGCTACATCGCCGAGGGCTATGACGCCGAACTCGACACTCTGCGCAGCGCCGCTGCCAACGGCCGCCAGGCGATTGCCGCGCTTGAAGCGCGTTACCGCGACGCGACCAATGTCTCGTCGCTCAAGATCCGTCACAATGCGGTGCTCGGTTATCATATCGAAGTCGCGGCGCGGCATGGCGACCAACTGATGGCCCCGGAAAGCGGCTTCACTCACCGCCAGACCCTCGCCGGCGTCGTCCGCTTCAATTCGCCCGAACTCCATGACGAAGCGTCGAAGGTGGTCGAAGCCGGCTCGCACGCGCTGGCCGCCGAAGCCGCCCACGCCGAGGAATTGACCCAGCTCGCACTGGCCAGCGCCCCACGCATCACCGCGACCGCCGAAGCCATCGCCCGCATCGACGTCGCCGCCAGCCACGCCCACCGCGCGGCCGAAGGCGGCTGGACGCTGCCCCAGCTAACCGACGAACCGTGCCTCGACCTTGAAGCGGGTCGCCACCCGGTGGTCGAAAGCGCACTTAGGGACAGCGGCGAACGATTCGTCGCCAACGATTTGTCGCTTGGCGCGGCCGATCGGCTGTGGCTGATCACCGGGCCCAACATGGGCGGCAAGTCGACCTTCCTCCGCCAGGCGGCGCTGATCGCCGTGCTCGCCCAGGCCGGCAGCTTCGTCCCCGCCGCGCGCGCGCGGGTCGGGATCGTCGATCGCCTGTTCAGCCGCGTCGGCGCGTCGGACAATCTCGCGCGCGGCCGCTCGACCTTCATGGTCGAAATGGTCGAAACCGCCGCGATCCTCGCTTTGGCCACGCCGAAAAGCCTGGTCATCCTCGACGAAATCGGCCGCGGAACGTCGACCTATGACGGGCTGGCGACTGCCTGGGCCGTGGTTGAAGCGATGCACAATGAGGTCCAATGCCGGACCCTGTTCGCCACCCATTATCACGAGCTGACCCGCCTCGCCGGGCGGCTCGACTGCCTGTCGCTGCACCACGTCCGCGCGCGCGAGTGGAAGGGCGACCTCGTCCTGCTCCACGAGGTCGCCGAGGGCGCCGCCGACCGCAGCTATGGCATTGCGGTGGCCAAGCTCGCCGGCCTGCCGCCGGCGGTCGTAGCGCGGGCCAAGGCGGTCCTCGCCAAGCTCGAAGCGGGCCGCGATGCGACCGGTGGGATTGCCGCCGGCCTCGACGATCTGCCGTTGTTCGCCATTGCTCCCGAGCCCGAGGCGTCCGACCCGATCGCTGCGGCGCTCGACGACATCGACCCCGACAGCCTGACCCCGCGCGAGGCGCTGGAAGCGCTTTATCGCCTCAAGCGGATCGTGGCCGAGCGGGGCTAAGTCGACCGGCTGAATTCGCGAGCCGACGGCCGAATTCGCGCCACGGACGCTCGATCCACGTCTGGGTCAGGCCCGAGACCAGGAACAAAGCCGCCAACGCCATCACCACCCACAGGTTCGCGGCGAGCGGGCTGTGCGGCCAGCCGCCCGGCGTCGCCAAGATCAGGCAACGGAACAACGGCATATGCACGAGATAGAGCGAATAAGAGCAGCGGCCGAGCCATTGCGGCACTGGCCGCTCGAGCAGGCGCCGCGCCGCCGAACCCGGATCGCGGACCATGGCCGAGATCAGCGACGCCGACAGCAACGGCATCAGCAGCGTCAACTGGGGAGAGCGGCCAGCGGCGGACAGCATCAGCAACATGGAACCGGCGATCAGCAACTGCCACCAACCCGCGCGCGCCGCGGCGAGCGGCGGCCGGTTGCGGCACCACGCCCAGGTCGCCGCGCCCAGCGCGAAGCTCATCAGGCAGCGCGGCAGGCGCAAGGCGAGATCGCCGTCGAGGCTGCCCCCACGCCAGACGATCAGGCTGGCCAGCGAGACCAGCCCGACCCCGCCGAGCAATTGAAGCCGGCGTTTGGTCGATGGCGTCGCCAGGCAAATGCCGGCGAACAGCAGATAGGCCGCCCATTCGGTGCTGATGCTCCAGCTCGGCGCGTTGAGAATGCTACCTGGAACCGCGCCCCAGGCGTGGGTCATGGTCAGGTTCATCGCGACCATCCCGCCATAACCGGGAAGCAGCGCAGTGCCCGATTGGATATCGATGAACAGCGCCGCGAGCAGCGTCGCGAGGTGCAGCGGGTACAAGCGAAAGAAGCGGCGAATGAGGAAGCGGCGCGCGGCCTCCGGAGTCGGCGGGCTTTCGGCGTGCACCGCGGCAATGACGAAGCCCGACAGCACGAAGAACAGGTCGACAAACAGCCACCCCTGCTGGAGCAGCGGCACGTATGCGAGCAGCGAACCCGGATTGAGCGACAGATGGTGAAGCACGACGAGCAGCGCCGCGATGCCTCGCACCGCTTCCAGATTGGCATGAAAAGGCCGGTTTGCGCCGTGAATCGCCATTACGGGCTTTTAGGCGCGCCGTCTTTCCATTCGGTTGACGTCGTTCAAGAACGATTCGCTCTACCGGGCGGGCGGCGATTGGCTCTAGGTTGCGGCGATGGCCGAGCACAGCCGCGATTTCCCGGACAACCGCCGAACGGTCATCGATCGCCGCGCGGTCACCGAGCGCATATCGGCCCTGGGCCCCGCCAAGCAACTCGCGGCCGAAACCGCGGCGATCCTCCGGGGCGCGCTCGAACAAGGCCGCGCCGAGATCGCCAAGCGGCTGACGCAAGCGCCCGGCGACGGCCGCGCGGCGGCGCAGGCGACGGCCTACCTCCACGACCAACTGGTCCGCCTCGCTTATGATTTCGTCACCCAGCGCGTGCTCGACCGGCCGCTCGACGACCAACTGGCATTGGTCGGGCTGGGCGGTACCGGGCGCGGCGAAATGGCGCCGTTCAGCGACCTCGACCTGATGGTCCTGACTGCCACGGCCCCCTCTGCGGACGCCGAGCGCGCGTCCGAAGCAATCCTCCATTTGCTGTGGGACCTGAAGCTCAAGGTCGGTCATTCGATTCGCTCGCAAAGCCAGCTGATCACCATCGCCAAAAAGGACATGACAGTCCGCACTGCCTTCCTCGAAGGCCGCTGGCTGTGGGGCAACGACAGCGTGTTCGACGATAGCATGCGCCGCTTCCGCAAGGACGTCGTCGCGGGGTCGGCGGCGGAGTTCGTCGCGGCCAAATTGGCCGAGCGCGACCAGCGCCACGTCCGCATGGGCGACAGCCGATACGTGGTCGAGCCCAACATCAAGGACGGCAAAGGCGGATTGCGCGATCTCCACACACTCTACTGGATCGGCAAATATGTCCACGGCGTTGCGCGGCCGGCGGACCTGGTTGGAGCGGGCTTGTTCACCGCCGCCGAATTCCGCCGCTTCGATCGCGCCGAGCGCTTCTTCTGGTCGGTGCGCTGCCACTTGCATTTGCTCGCGGGACGCGCCGAAGAGCGGCTGAGCTTCGAATACCAGCCGCGCATCGCCGAGATCATGCATTACGCCGACCGGCCCGGGAAATCGGCGGTCGAGCGGTTCATGCAATTCTACTTCATCAACGCCAAAGCGGTCGGCGATTTGACCGGCCTGTTCCTCGCCCAGCTCGATGAGCAACTCGGCAAAAAGGGCTTCCGCTTCGCCTTGCCGACCTTGCGCCGCCGGCCCAAGCGCCTCGGTGGCTTCATGCTCGACCGCGGCCGGCTGGCGATCCCCGACGACGAATTCTTCCGAACCGACCCGATCCGCTTGCTCGAACTGTTCGCGCTGGCCGCGCGCGAGCAGCTTGAAGTCCACCCCAAGGCGATGCGCGCGGCCAGCCGCGACGCCGTGCTGATCGACCGCAAGCTGCGCGCCGACCCGCGCGCCAACGCCTTGTTCATGGAGGTGCTAACCTCGGTCAACGCGCCCGAGACGGTGTTGCGCTGGATGAACGAGGCCGAAGTGTTCGGCCGCTTCATGCCCGACTTCGGCCGCGTCGTCGCGCAGATGCAGTTCGACATGTACCACCATTATACCGTCGACGAGCATTCGATCCGGGCGATCGGCTTGCTCGCGGCGATCGAGCGTGGCGAGCTCAAGGACGACCATCCGCTGTCGACCGCGATCATCAAGCAGATCGCCTCGCGTCGCGTGCTTTACGTTGCGGTGCTGCTCCACGACATCGCCAAGGGCCGCGGCGGCGACCATAGCGTGATCGGCGCCGAAATCGCACTCAAGCTCGGGCCGCAGCTTGGCCTCGACCCGGCCGAGACCGAGACCGTGGCGTGGCTCGTCCGCTATCATCTGCTGATGTCGTCGACCGCGTTCAAGCGCGACCTCGCCGATCCCAAGACGATCGAGGATTTCGTCCACCAGGTGCAAAGCCCGGAGCGCCTGCGGCTGCTGCTGATCCTGACCGTGGTCGACATCCGCGCGGTCGGGCCGGGGGTGTGGAACGAGTGGAAGCGGACCTTGCTGCGCACCTTGTTCGAAGCCGCCGAGGAACGCCTCCGGCTCGGCCACAAGCAGCACGGGCGCACCGAACTGGTCGAGGCCAGGCAGACAGAGTTCGCCGCCGCGCTTGGGTGGAAGGCGAGCGCCATGCGCGCCCACGCCAAGCGCCTCAGCGACAGTTACTGGCTGGCGGAGCCACTCCCCTGGCAAATCGCCAACGCGAGGCAGGTGGCCGAAGCGGAATCGCGCATCGGCGAGGCCCAGCCGAGCGTCGTCGCCGAGGACGATGCGGACAGCGGAGCGACCCGGATCAGCGTCTTCACCCCCGACCGCGAAGGACTGTTCTACCGGATCTGCGCCGGGCTGGCGGCGGGCGGGGCGAACATCATCGACGCCCGCATCCACACCACCCGCGACGGCATGGCGCTCGACAATCTGCTGGTGCTCGACGCGCGCGGGCAGCGCTACGCCGACCGCCGGCTGCGCTCACGGCTGATTCGATCGGTCGAGCACGCGCTGGTCAGCCACGATCCGCCGCCGCTGCCGGCACCGCAAGGCGCGCGTCCGCCCACCACCGCGTTTCGCCTGGCCCCGTCAGTGGTCGTCGCCGACCGCGCCTCAACCCGGACGACCGTGGTCGAAGTCAACGCGCTCGACCGCCCGGCTTTGCTCGCCGGGCTGGCCGCCGCGATCCACGCCGAGGGTCATCAGATCCATTCGGCCCATATCGCGACCTACGGCGAACGCGCGGTCGACGTCTTTTATCTGACCCGGGCTGACGGGAAGAAGCTCGATGGCGACGACGTCGATCGGCTGCGCCGCGCGCTGCTCGACGCGGCGAGCGAGCGTTCGAAGGCACGGGCGGCGTAACGCGACAAAAAAGAGCCTCGCCGAAGCGGGGCTCTAAAGATTGGGCCTAGTTGCCGCGCTCCGGCGCCGGTGGTGGCGGCGGTGGCGGGGGCGGCGGCGCCGGGCAGGCGTCGGTCGCCAGGATCACCGACCCGTCCGGACACGTCTGCGTCGCTGGCGGCGGCGGAGGTGGTGGCGGGGGCGGTGGCGGCGCCGGCTCGGCGACCGGCTTGGGCGGCGGCGACCAGCTCGCCCGCAGCGTCACACCGAAGGTGCGCGGCTCGGCGAGGAAGGTCGAGAAGATCTGCCGTCCGCCCGGATAGGCGGGATCGGTGAACGGCGATCCCACCGCGCCCTCCTGAAACGGCGAGTTGAATGCGACCTGCTGATAATTCTTGTTGAATAGGTTCTGCGCCCAGAACTCCACCGACCAACGCTGGTCGCGACCGCGCAGGCCAACGCGCGCGTTGACCAAGCCGAAGCCTTCCTGGCGTTTCTGCGGAAACAGGTCGGAGCCCGTATTGTAGCTCCCGCTATAGCGGCCATCGACATAGAACAACGCCGACAGGCCCGAGTCGCCGATCCTTGGCGTGAAGGCGGCCGCTCCGGTCACGACCACCTTGGGCGCGTTCGAAATCTGTTGGCCAGGAAGCCGGCGAAGCGCCTGGTTGAGCGGCGACCCGTCGTCCCGTCCGACGAGATCCCCACGATACTTCGTGCGAGCGTAGGTGAAACCCGCATTGAGTCGCAGATCCGGCCTGACCCGGACGGACGATTCGATTTCCACGCCCTGCGACCGGACGCCATAGCCGACGTCGCCTTTCGGGCAGGCACCAGTCGTCGCCGCCGCCGGGTTGAAATTCGGCGCGGTCGAGAATTTCGACTGATCCTGGTCGGCACCGCCCAGATCGCTGTCGCAGCCGTTGATGTTCTGGACGATAAACACCGTGCCATCGAACGTGTTGAGCTGGAAGTTCTTGAAGTCCTGCCGGAACAGCGAGACGTTGAAGGTCACGCCGCGGGCGGTGAACTTCCCGCCCACTTCGAACGCATCGACGGTCTCGGGGTCGAACTGCAAGGCGCCGACAAGTGCCTGGGCGCCACCGAACGACGCGAATGGAAAGATCGGCGACTTGAGCGCTGACCGGTCAAGGTTGAACCCGCCCGCTTTGTACCCGCGCGAGAAGCTTCCATAGAGCAAGAGATTGTCGGTCGCTTTGTACGACAGCACACCGGTGCCGGTGAGCTTATGCTCCTTGCGCTTGTCGCTGATTTTTACGCCATCAAGCTCGGCGGTGCTGTTGCCCTGACAGCTCAGTCCGATGATGCCACCCGCCACCGCAGCCAATGCCGGGACGGCCAGGAACGGCCCGAGCGCAGCCTGATTCTGGACGCAGGTCAAATTGTCATTGTGGAACGCGGCGTCGAGATCCTTTTTCTCATGGGTGTAGCGGAGCCCGACGGTTACATCGAAGCGATTGGTGACGTGGAAGATGTTGTGGGTGAACAGCGCCCAGTTGTTGCTCTTCTGCTTGTAGATGTCGCCGGTGCTGCCGGCGTCGCTCATGGAGTCAAGGCGATCGATCGCGGCGTAAATCGCCGGCGATGCCGCGCCGAACGCGGCCGGACGGGCCGCGAGGCAGCCGGCCGCCGCCGGGTTGTACAGAGCGGCGAGCGCGCTGCCAGAGACCAAGCGGCAAGTCGCGAACCGACCGTAGTCGTTGCCGAACCGAAGTGAGTCGGCGAGGGTCAGATGCTCATCCGCGAAATAGCCGCCGACCAACCAGTCGAGCTTGTCGCCGAGGGCCGTGCCCTGCAGCCGCAGTTCCTGACTGAATGTACGGAACTTGCGGTAGTTCGGGTCTGAATCCTTGCGGTAGAGGATGTCGACGGTGCTGTAGTCGAAGTCACCGTTCTGCTCGGATTTGTAGCCGCGATAGGCGGTAATCGATGTGAGTTTGGCGGCCCCGAAATCGTTGTCGATCTGCATCGACACGCCGCCGTCGGTCGTCGTCCCCTTGTAGCTGCGGCCGTCACTGACCGAGATGTGGCGGTGCCAGCCGTCTTCAAATACGGACAGGTCCTGGCCGAGGTCGCCCAGCACGTTGATAATGTTGTTGCCGTCCGGGTCATTGTTGAGCGGCGGTTGCGCCGGCTGGGTTAGGTTGCCGATTTTGCTGTTGATCGTGTTGTTGACGTAAATCGCGCCGCAGCATTTCTCAGTGCGATGGGTGTAGTCGCCAATCAGGCGGACGCTGAGATTGGAGTTCGGTTCAAACAGCAATTGGCCGCGAGTGAAATAGCGGTTGCGGTTGTTGACGTCGGTATCGTTGTTGCTGTCGCGATAGAAACCGTCGCGCTTGAGCCATACGCCTTCGAGCCGGAAGGCGAGGGTCTCGGACAGCGGGCCGGTAATTCCGGCCTCGAGCCGGCGCATGTCGAAGTTGCCGATTGTTGCTTCGCCATAGGCGTTCCAGTCGAATGCCGGCTTTTTCGAAAAGATGTGGATCAGACCGGCCGAGGCGTTGCGCCCGAACAATGTGCCCTGCGGCCCGCGCAATACTTCGACGTGATCGAGCTCACCCAATTCGTTGAGCCCGATGCCGGAGCGCGAACGGTAAACCCCATCGACGAACACCGCGACCGAGCTTTCGAGACCCGGATTGTCGCCGACCGTGCCGATGCCGCGGATACGGGCCGATCCATTGGCTTCGGTGCTGGTCGAGGAGACCAGCAGCGACGGTGCGAGCTGGTTGAGCTGGCGAATGTCGGTTGCGCCGGACAGCTGCATTTCCTGGCCGCCGACGGCGGTGACCGCGATCGGCACGTTCTGCAGCAACTGGCGGCGGCCCTGGGCGGTGATGACGATTTCGTCGGGCTTAGCGGCAGCGTCCGGCTGCGCCTGAGCGGGGGCCGCCGCAGCGGCGGGTTGAGTCGCGCCGTTCCCAGGATCCGACTGCGCCGCGGTCTGGCCAAAGGCCGGAGTTGCAATTGTGACGAACGCTGCCGACAGCAGCCATACCGACTTGCGCATATCTCTCTCCCCTGTTGGAGCCAGGCTCCAGCGGGCAGAGCTAATCCTGAATCAGTCCGGAAGGGAAGCCCGATTAAGTCTGCGCGATGACTCAATGCCGCATCCCTGCAGCAATTTGGCAACAGCAATGTAAGTAAGCGCCGGCACGGCTTCGGTCACTTGGGCGCGAGCACCATCAGCATCTGGCGGCCTTCCATGCGCGGGTGGGCCTCGATCTTGGCTTTTTCAGCGGTCTGTTCCTGGACGCGGCGGAGCACCGCCATACCAAGCTCCCCATGGGCCATTTCGCGGCCGCGGAAGCGCATCGTGACCTTGACCTTGTCGCCGTCCTCGAGGAACTCGAAGACCTTCTTCATCTTCGTGTCATAATCGTGGTCGTCGATGTTAGGACGCATCTTGATCTCCTTGATCTCCTGCGTCTTTTGCTTCTTGCGTTGCTCGTTGGCCTTTTTCTGGGCCTCGTATTTGTAGCGGCCGATATCGAGGAATTTGGCGACCGGCGGATCGGCGTTGGGCGAAATCTCGACCAGGTCGAGGCCGACTTCCTGCGCCTGTTCAAAGGCTTCGCGGGTAAACATCACGCCCAGGTTTTCACCGTTCTCGTCGATCACCCGCACCTTCTGGGACTGGATGAACTCGTTGTAGCGGGGGCCGGTGAATTGCGGCGGCGCCTGCGGGCGGCGCGGATAGGGCGGTGGTATAGCAAAGACTCCGTGGTTGTTGTTCAGAGTCGCGAGTTAAGCGCTCGCGGCCCGGAAGGAAAGGTTGGCGAGTCGTTTTTGCTTCAAACTGTGGCGGCGTGACGTCAGAGCAAGTCGGGCGGAACCGCTTCGGCGGTCATCATCGCGACGACTTCGTCGAGGCTCATCATCTTTTGATGATCGTCGCTGCCAAGCCGCCGCAGCGCGACCGTGCCCTCGTCCGCCTCGCGCTTGCCGACGACCAGCAGCAGCGGGACCTTGGCCAGCGAATGCTCGCGCACCTTATAATTGATCTTCTCGTTGCGAAGATCGGTCTCGACCCGGATGCCGGCCGCGGCAAGGCGCGCCGAAACCTGCCCGGCATAAGCGTCGGCATCGGACACGATGGTCGCGACCACCGCCTGCACCGGCGCCAGCCATAGCGGGAATTTACCCGCGTGATGCTCGATCAAAATGCCAATGAACCGTTCGAACGTGCCGAGGATGGCGCGATGGAGCATCAAAGGATTGTGCTTCTCACCGTCGGCGCCGACGTAGAAAGCATCGAGCCGCTTGGGCATCTGCGGGTCGAGTTGGTGGGTGCCGCACTGCCACGTGCGCCCGATCGCGTCCTGCAAATGGAATTCGAGCTTGGGGCCGTAGAACGCGCCCTCGCCCGGCAGGACCTCATAGTCGAGGCCGGTTTCCTTGAGCGCGGTTTCGAGGTCGCGCTCGGCGCGGTCCCATTCCTCGTCGCTGCCGATGCGATTGTCGGGGCGGGTCGCGAGCTTCACCTGGTAATCGGCAAACCCAAGATCGCGGTAGATCTGATCGAGCAAGGCGCAGAATGCCTTGGTCTCGTCGACCAGTTGGTCGTGAGTGCAGAAGATGTGCCCGTCGTCCTGGGTAAACTGGCGTACCCGCATGATCCCGTGCAACGCGCCGTGCGGTTCGTTTCTGTGACAGCAGCCGAACTCGGCGAGCCGCAGCGGCAATTCCTTGTAGCTGGTGATGCCCTGCCGGAAGACCTGGACGTGGGCCGGGCAGTTCATCGGCTTTAGCGCCATCAACTCGGCGTCGCCGGAAATCACCGGTCGGCCTTCTTCGGTCGACGGGATCTCGTCGGGGACGACGAACATATTCTCGCGGAATTTGCCCCAGTGGCCCGACAACACCCACAGCTTGGAATCGATCAGCTGCGGGGTCTTGATCTCCTTATAGCCGGCGGCGTCGAGCCGGCGGCGCATATAGGCCTCGAGCTGGCGCCAGATGACCCAGCCCTTGGGATGCCAGAAGACGCTGCCATGGGCTTCGGCCTGGAGGTGGAACAGGTCCATCTCCTGCCCGATCTTGCGGTGGTCGCGCTTGGCTGCTTCCTCGAGCCGTACGAGATAGGCGTCGAGCTGCTTCTTGTTGAGCCAGGCGGTGCCGTAGATCCGGCTGAGCATCGGGTTCTTGGGGTCGCCGCGCCAATAAGCGCCCGACACCCGGGTCAGCTTGAACGACGCGGGGTCGAGCTTGCCGGTCGAGGCGAGATGCGGCCCGCGGCACAGATCGGTCCATGCGTCCTCGGCATCGCCGGTGCGATACATGGTGATGGTTTCGCCTTCGGGCAGTTCCATCACCCATTCGGCCTTGAACGCCTCGCCCGATTTCTCGAAGAAAGCGCGGACCTGGTCGCGGCTCCACACCTCACGGATCAGCGGTTTGTCGGCGGCGATGATCCGCCGCATCTCTTCCTCAATCGCCGGCAGTTCCTCCTCAGTGAAGGCGCCATGCTCGGCGGTCGGCGCGAAATCGTAATAGAAGCCATCGTCGGTCGCCGGACCGAAGGTGATCTGCGTCCCCGGGAACAGATTCTGGACGGCCTCGGCGAGAATGTGCGCGAAATCGTGGCGAACGAGTTCGAGCGCGTCGGCCTCGTCGCGCGAGGTGATCAGCGCGAGGCTCGCATCGCCGTCGAACGGGCGCATGATGTCGCGCACTTCGCCATCGACGCGGGCGGCGAGCGCGGCCTTGGCCAGGCCGGGGCCGATCGCCGCGGCGACGTCCGCCGGGGTCGAGCCCTCGGGCATTTCCTTCACCGACCCGTCGGGCAGCGCGATGTTGAACATTTTGGTCATTGTGCCGCGGCTCTAGCCGCGACGCGCGATCGTCTCAACCGATGCATTTGGGCCACTTGCCAATTGCCTACCGGCGTTGCACTTTCGCCGGGCTCGGGGGACTCTAGGGGGAAGTTTCTCAGATGGATGCAATAGCTTCGGCGCCCGCGGCCGACGACGGCCGCGCGATTCAATTTAGCGGCACGTTGGGCGAATTCTTGCCGATCGCGATCAGCAATTTCCTGCTCACGATCGTCACCTTGTTCATCTATCGCTCGTGGGCGAAGGCCCGTGAACGGCGCTATTTGTGGAGCCGCACCCGGTTTATCGACGACCAGCTGCAATGGACCGGCACCGGCCTCGAAATGTTCATCGGATTCGTGGTCGTGGCGGTGGTGTTGGGCGTGGCTTACCTCGGGTTCGTCTTCGGCCTCCAGGCGCTTGTCGCCCGTGTCGGGCCCCTCGCCTTGCTGGTCGTTCTCCTGCTCTATGTCGGCGGCTTCTACCTCTACGGACTGGCCCGCTTTCGTGGCCTTCGTTACCGCCTGTCCCGGACCTGGTGGCGCGGCATTCGCGGCGGCAGCGACGACCCTGGCTTCAGCTACGCCGGCAAGGCGGTCGGCTATTATTTCGCGACCTTCTTCCTCGCCGGGCTCTTCTATCCTTGGGCCCAGGCGAAACTGTGGAACCAGCGCTGGAACAAGATGTCGTTCGGCCCGCAGAATTTCGAAGCCACGATGACCACCGACGACACGTCGAAGCCATTTTTCATCATGTGGGGAGCAATAGTGGTTGGCAGCGTCATCCTCGCCGTGACCGCGGGACCGGGCGTCGAGCCGGGCCGGCCCTCCGAGCCCAATCCGATTGTCGCGCTTTTGTTCTACGCCGGAGTGGGTCTGGCTTACCTCGGCTTCCTCAGCGCTTATTACCGGGCGGCTGCCGAATGGACGCGGATCGGCGACATCGAGTTTCGTTTCAACGCGGACTTTTCGGACTGGCTTAAATTTTACGCGGCGACCATCGGCCTCGCGATCATCACCCTCGGCCTGGCGATGATTGTCTACAATTTCCGCTATTGGCGGTTCGTGACATCGCATCTCGAGGTGTATGGGACCGTCGATGTCGACCAGCTGACGCAGTCGCAGACACGCGCGCCGCGGGAGGCGGAAGGCTTCCTCGACGCGCTCGACATCGGCGCGTTCTAGGACCTTGCAAAGCGGATCGCTGTTCGACGGCTCGAGCGCGCGCGCCCATGCCGTGCAGGTCGCGGCAGAGAAGGATGGGATCAGGATTGAGCTGGACAACGGGCGAGTGGAGCTCGCGCCTACCCGGCTGCTTCGCCGACTGAGCGAGGATCAACGGCAGGTCCGGCTGATCCGCAGCGACGTCGAGGGCTGGTCGCTGCGGCTCGACAAGCCGCTGGCGGACGACCTTCTCGCCCGCCTGCCGCGCGACGAGCGCTACGGGCGATGGATCGACAAGGTCGGCCTGGCCCCGGCGCTGATCGTTTTGGCAGTGCTCACCACCGGCGTTGTCGCGACCGGCTACCTCGCCCCGCACTGGATCGCGCCGCACGTGCCGATGCGTTGGGAACGCAAGTTCGGCGAAACGGTGTTCGGCGATTTCCGCGGCGTCCGCTGTGCGAATCCGAGAGGTCAGCAAGCGCTCGAAACCCTGGTCGAGCGGGTGGCCCCAGGGGCGACGAAGGGTCCCGACGGCGTCAAGGTCGCCGCCGTCGACGTCCCCATTTTCAATGCGGTCGCGCTCCCTGGCGGGTATATCGTGGTGTTCAAGCCGGCGATTACCGAGACCGACAGTGACGCGCTCGCCGGCGTGATCGCCCACGAGATTGCCCATGTTCGCCGGCGCCACGTCACCGAAGCGCTGATCCGCGAACTGGGTATCGGCGCGCTGATCCGCATGTTCGCTGGGAATCTTGGCGCCAACGCTGAGCAAATGCTGGCCCTCAGCTACACCAGGACGAACGAGACGCAGGCTGACGGGGACGCGATCGACATGTTGCGACGCGCCGGTATTTCACCCCGGCCAACGGCGGCGCTGTTCACACGTTTCTCCAAGATCGATCGCTCGGCGGCGGGTACCGAGTGGCTGCAGAGCCACCCGCTGAGCGGAAAACGCGCCCGGGCGTTTGACACCAGCTTCGATCCGCACGCGCGCTACGAGCCCGCGCTCAGCGATAAGGAACAGGCAGCGCTGGCAAACATTTGCAATGGCCGTGAGTCGAAGAGCGAGTAAAGTGCGCTTGACATCTTGGAGGGACTCAGCGTAAAGCATCCTTGACTAACAACCAAGGACACTTGACATGACCGTTCGCACGCCGGCTTGGAAACGCTACAATGTTCGCGTCATCTGGCTGAGCCTCGCTTATGCCGGTTTGCTGTTGCCCGCCGTCTATGGCTTCAAGCATCAGCTGGTGAGCACTCCGGCGACCTATCTGGTCGCCATCCTTCCCGCGCTTCCCATCATCGGCATCTTCCTCGCCATCGGCCGCTATCTGGTCGAGGAGCAGGATGAATATGTCCGCATGCTGATGGTCCGCAAGATCCTGTGGGCAAGCGGATTTACCCTCAGCCTCGCCACCATCTGGGGCTTTCTCGATAATTTCCAGCTGGTCGGCCACATCGACGGTTACTGGATCATCGTCGTCTGGTTCTTCGGCCTCGGCATCGGCGGGGTCGTCAACAAGCTCACGCTCGGCGCGGCGGGCTGCTGATGGAAAACCGCCTGAAAGTCCTCCGCGCCGAGCGCAGCTGGAGCCAGCAGGACCTTGCCGAAAAGCTCGAAGTATCGCGCCAGAGCGTCAATGCGATCGAGACCGGCAAATACGATCCCTCGCTGCCGCTCGCCTTCCGCATCGCCGAATTGTTCGGACTGGCGATCGAGGAGATTTTCGTCTCGCCAGCGCGGCACAGCTCGCGCGCCATCTGACCGTCAGGCGGGTTGGCGAGCGAGCGCCTCGTCGATGATGGTCTCGGCCTTGAGGAACAGCTGGGTGTCGACGATCACGCCCGAGGCATGGGCGTTTTCGCGCACTTGCTCGGGCCGCGAGGCGCCGATGATCGCAGAGGCGACATTGGGCTCGCGCAGCACCCAGGCGAGCGCGAATTGCGGCAGGGTCAGGCCGGCTTCCTCGGCGATCGGCTTCAATCGCCGGACCGCGCGCAGCACGTCAGGGTGCATCAGCCGGTCCATCCACCCGCCCATCGACTGGCTCGCGGCGCGCGAATCGTGCGGCGGTGGACTGTCCGGGTCGTACTTGCCGCTGAGCACGCCCTGGCCGAGCGGCGACCAGACGATCTGCGAAATGCCGTTGGCAGCGCACAGCGGAATGACTTCGTCCTCGGGCTCGCGCCACAGCAGGGAATATTGCGGCTGGCTCGAGACGAATTTGGTGACGCCGGTCAGATCGAGCGCGGCCTGGATCCGCTCCGCCGGCCATTCCGAAAAACCGATGTAGCGGGTCTTGCCGTTTTCGACCGCCCGGGTCAGCGCTTCCATCGTCTCTTCGAGCGGCGTCTCATTGTCGTAGCGGTGGCATTGGTAGAGATCGAGGTAATCGGTCCGCAGCCGCGTCAGCGAGGCGTCGAGCTGCTTTTCGATCTGGGCTCGCGACAGGCCGCGATCCGTATCGCTCATCGGGAAATAGACCTTGGTCGCGAGCACATAGCTGTCGCGCGGCCGGCCTTCGAGCGCCTCCCCGAGAAAACTCTCGGCGGCGCCGCGACCGTAGACGTTGGCGGTGTCGATGAAATTGATACCCTGGACAAACGCTTCACCGAGGCACGCGCGGGCCTTCTCCGCCTCGACCCCGACGCCGTAGGTCAGCCACGAGCCGAGCGAGATTTCCGAGACCTCAAGGTCGCTGTCGCCGAGTTTGCGATATTTCACCGTTCTGTCCTCCTCCGCTAGAGCGCGCGACTCATGAGCCAACCCGCACTCGCTTACATCGAAGTCGACGGGCGGACGATTGCCTATCGGCTCCGCCCCGGAAACGCACCGGCACTGCTGTTCTTTCCCGGCTACGCCTCCGACATGGAAGGCGCCAAGGCGCTCGCGCTCGACGGGTTCGCGGAGGCGCGCGGGCTGGCGATGGTCCGGTTCGATTATTCGGGCACCGGGTCGAGCGGCGGACGGTTCGAGGACGGCACGCTGGAGCACTGGCTCGCCGAAGCGCTGGCGGTCGTCGACCGGCTCAGCGATGGCCCGTTGATCGTCATCGGCTCGTCGATGGGCGGGTGGATCGCGCTTCACGTAGCCCAGCGCCGGCCGGAACGGGTGAAGGCGCTGGTCGGGATCGCCGCCGCGCCCGATTTCACCGAATGGGGCGCGGAGCGTAACCGCGACTATCTGACCTCAATCTTTCGGGAGTCGGGACGCAGGCTCGCCGTGCTTGACGGGGAAATCGCGGTCGATTGCCCGGTTCGCCTGATCCATGGCGAGACCGACGGCGACGTCCCGCTTGACGTGGCCTTCCGCACCATGCGGGCGCTGCGTTCAGCCGATGTCCAGCTTCAGATCATCAAAGGCGGCGGTCACCGCCTGTCGGAACCGCACGAGCTCGACGCCATCCTGTCGACCGTCGCCGGATTTTTGGAGCAGACCGCTTGATTTTCATCCTTGCCGCCGCCGTTGCCGTCGCCGCGCCTGCGGCCACCGCCGCGCCAGCCACGGTCACGACCTGCCCCGATTTGGTGACGTCGCAGGCGTTTGTGTGCCGCGCCCTCGAAGCGCAGAAGGGCGGCAATACGACCGCCGCCGCGACCGCGTTCGAGCAAGCGGCGCAGGCCGGGTCGGACAAAGATCCGGCGACCGCGCGGATGTGGGCCGCGGCCGGCAATCTGTGGATCGCCGCCGGCCAGCCAGCCAAGGCCGCGACCGCCCTCGACAAGGCGCTGGCTGTGCCCGGACTCGAAGCCGAGCAACGGGGCGAGGCCCTGCTCGATCGCGCCCGCGCCGCCGAGGGCCAGAACGATCTCAAGACCGCCCGCGCCAAGCTGACCGAAGCCGCCTCAATGGTCTCGGCCGATCCCTTTTACTGGTATTTCTCGGCCGCTTTGTTTGTTCGCGAAGGCGATGCCCCCGGCGCCCGTATGGCGATCGGCCGCGCGCTGGCCCTGGCCCCGTCCGACCCGACGATCCTGTTCGAAGCCGGGCATGTGATGCATTTCGTCGGCGACGACACCAAGGCGCGCGAATATTGGATGCGAGCCGCCGGTTCGGATGCCAATGGTCCGGCCGGCAAAGCGGCACGGGATGCGCTGAATCTGCTGCCCGTGCCGCTCACCGTCAAGCTTACGCCCTGACGAGCTAGCCCAGATCGTAGTCGATCGTGGTCACCACCCGGACCTTCTGGAACGGCGTGCTGCCGCCGGCCGAACTGCAATCCTCGCAATCCTCGCCGTCGCGCGCGCCGACCGAGAAATAGCCCTGGCTGGCGGTCTTGAGCCGGCCGACCCTGACCCCGCTGTCGCGGGCGAACTGCTCGGCGCTGTCGCGCGCGTTGCGAGTCGCTTCGGCGATCATTTCCGGCTTCATTGCGTTGAGCCGGGTGAAGGTGAAACTGACGTTGCTGCCGCTTCCGACCAGTTCGACGCCATCGCGCAACAGCTCGGCTTGACGCGCGTAAGCCGCGCGAACCCTGGCGATGTCGTTGGTCCGCAGCTGGATCGAGCGAGTGACCGTCAGCTTTTGCGGCCCGACCGGTCGACCCTCACGATCGGTCGGTTGCTCGCGGCTCATCGACACGTTTTCATCGGTGATCTCCTGCGCCTTGAAGCCCGAGCGCAGGAAGAACGCGCGCACCGCCCGCGCCTGCTGGTCGACCGATTGCTGGACCGGGCCAAGCTCGGTGCCCTGATGCGAAAAACTGACCGGCCAGGTCGCGAGGTCGGCGGTGACATTGCGTTCGGACACACCGCGCACGGTGACCGACCGGTGCTCGGCCATCTTGGAGCGACGGAGGCCGTCGCCCAGCGCATAACCGCTGGTCGTCAAACCAAAGGCAAAAATCGCCACCGCGCCCAAAAGGACGGCGCGGCTGTCCTGCAGCTTCTGGATCATGGAAAGATACCCTGTGTTCGTCGTATTGCTGACGACCACCGGGCACGATCGCCGGTCACGGTCGTCGACGAACCGTGCAATAATAGCGACGAATTGAGTGAGGTAAAATGAAATTCCTGCATTCCATGATCCGCGTGTCCGATCCCGCCGCGACTGTGGCATTTTTTCAACTGCTCGGGCTCGAAGAGCGGCGCCGCTTCGACGTGCCGCAAGGCAAGTTCACCCTCATCTTCCTCGGCGTGCCGGGGGACGAGGGCGGCGAAGTCGAGCTGACCCACAATTGGGATGACGACGGCCACGCCGGCGGCCGCAACTTCGGGCACCTCGCTTACCAGGTCGACGATATCTACGAGACCTGCCAGCGCCTGATGGACGGCGGCGTGACCATAAACCGCCCGCCGCGCGACGGCCACATGGCGTTCGTCCGCTCGCCCGACCTGATCTCGGTCGAGCTGCTGCAGAAGGGCGACGCACTCGCCCCGGCCGAGCCGTGGGCGTCGATGCCCAATATGGGGGAATGGTGATGCTCGAGATCGTCGCCGTCCCTGTCCTCACCGACAATTATGTCTGGCTGCTCCACGACCGCGATAGCGGCGAGACCGCGGCGATCGACCCGTCGGTCGCCGAGCCGGTGCTCGACGCGGCGGCCGCCAGGGGCTGGCGGCTGACACAGATTCTCAACACCCATTGGCACCCGGATCACACCGGCGGCAACGCCGCGATCCAAAGCGCAACGGGCGCCCCGATCACCGCCCCGGCCGAAGCCGAGCGAGTCAGCGAGGTCGACCGCATTGTCGCCGAGGGCGACCGCGTGAACGTCTGCGGCGCCGAGGCGGTGGTCTGGGACATTCCGGCCCACACCGCCGGCCACGTCGCATATTATGTCGAAGACGAAGGCATGATTTTCGTCGGCGACACGATGTTCGCCATGGGCTGCGGCCGGCTATTCGAGGGCACGGCGGAACAGATGTACGCGAACCTGCAGCGGATCGCCGCGCTGCCCGAGGACGTGCGTATCTATTGCGGCCACGAATATACGCTCGCCAACGCGAAGTTCGCCGCCCACGCCGAGCCCGGCAATCCGGCGATCGAACGGCGGCTGGCCGACGTTGAGGTGGTCCGCGCGCGCGGGGAAATCACGCTGCCGACGACCGTCGCGCACGAGCGGCAGACAAACCCGTTCGTCCGCGCGGCAAACGTCGAAGAATTCGCCCGCCTGCGCACTGACAAAGACAGGTTTCGTTCATGAAACGAAGCGTTAATGCACGGGCGGAGGGACTCGCGAGGAGGTCAACAATGCGTAGAATCTCTCTTCTCTTGATTAGCGGAGGGCTCATGGCGTGCGCGACGACCGCCGCCGTGCAGCCGGCCCGTTCGGCCAAGGCGCAGAAGCAATATGACCAGCTGCTCGCCGGCAAGGTTGCCGGGAAGCCGGCCAGTTGCCTGCCGACCTTCAACCAGAACGACATGGTGGTGATCGACGAACAAACCATCGCGTTCCGCCAGGGCCGGAACCGGGTTTACGTCAATCATATGCAAGGCGGTTGCACCAACCTCGGCGGGTCCAATGCGCTGGTCACCAGGCAGTTCGGCACCTCACAGCTGTGCCGCGGCGATATCGCGCAAGTCGTCGATCTGCAGAATCACTTCACCGTCGGCAGCTGCGTGTTCGGGGACTTTGTCCCTTACGCGAAGCCGGGCGCCTGACACTATTGCCAAAGTCGATTTACGCGTCATAACTTCCCTCGCGATTATTCGGGGGGATTTATATGCGACGGTTACTTGCCGTTCTTATCGGTTTGACTTTGGTCGGTGCGTCGGATTCGACCGGAGTTCCCCGAAGCCCCGAGGCACAGGCTAAATTGGATAAATGGCTGGACGGACGCGTTCCTGGCGAAACGCGCACCTGCGTCAACACGAGCGTGGTCACCAACGCCATTGGCATCGATGACCGGACAATGCTGTTCAGAGACGGCCCGCGGATCTGGCGAACCGAACTCCGCTATGCGTCGCGCTGCGGCGACCTGGGAAGGCAGGCGGTGATCCATACGGAAAGTTCCGCCAACCGCATTTGCAGCGGCCAGCAACTGGAGTTCTCCGATGGGGGAATCGACGGTGCCTGCGTGCTCGGCGATTTCACGCCCTACACCAAGGCCAAGTAGCGCCGCCTATTTCCGGTAGAGCGCGCCGAGCCGTTCGCCGTAAACCTGCGAAATCACGTGCCGCCGGATCTTCAACGACGGCGTCAGTTGCTCATTGTCGATCGCGAACGCTTCGTCGGCGATGATAAAGCGGCGCACCTTTTCGACCACCGATAGATCAGCGTTGACCCGGTCCACGGCTTTTTGCAGGCGCTGGTGGAGGTCGGGCGCCTTGGCGATCTCCGGATCGGGCACGAGCAGCGCGATGAGGTGCGGCCGGCGGTCACCATAGACCATCGCCTGGAGGATCTCATGCTGCAGCGTCAGCATGCCCTCGATCCGTTGCGGCGAGATGTTGTCGCCCTTGTCGTTGACCAACAGGTCTTTCTTGCGGTCGGTGATCTTGATCCGGCCCTTCGCGTCGATATGGCCGACGTCGCCGGTCGCCAGCCAGCCATCCTTGAGCACCTTCGCGGTCTCTTCCTCGTTGCGCCAATAGCCCTTCATCACGAGCTCGCCGCGGACCATGATTTCACCGTCCTCGGCGATGCGGACTTCGGTGTTCTTGATCGGCGGGCCGACGGTATCGAGGCGGATGCCCGCGCTCGGCCGGTTGCACGCCAACACTGGCCCGGTCTCGGTCTGGCCGTAGCCTTGCAGGAAGGTGATCCCGAGCGATTCGAAGAACAGCCCGACTTCGGGGTTGAGCGGCGCCCCGCCCGACACCCAGGCCTTTTGTCGCTTCCCGATTTTCGCGCGCACCTTCTTGCGCAAGGTGAGCGAGAGGAGCCCATCCATTGGCAAGTCCCATGGCTTGCGTTTCCCTGCCGCCTTGTCGCCGCCGATCTTAAGCGCGCGGGACATCAAATATTGGGAAAGGCCGCCGCCAGCCTCGATCGTCTTCATGATCCGCGCCCGCAGCATCTCGAACAGTCGCGGCACGACGACCATGATCGTCGGTTGCACTTCCTCAATGTTCGCCGCCAGTTTCTCGAGGCTTTCGGCGTAATAAATCTGCGCCCCAAGCGCGACCGGGAAATGCTGCCCCCCGGTGTGTTCGTAGGCGTGGCTGGCCGGCAGGAACGACAGGAACACCTCGTCGTCCCAGCCGAAATCGGTCGAGATCACGTCGGTGCAGCCCTCGACATTGTGGAGGATCGCGCCATGGTGCTGCTGGACTCCGCGCGGCGCGCCGCCGGTGCCGCTGGTGTAGATCAGGCAGGCGACGGTATCGCGGGTAATGCTGTGCAATTGCTGCTTGAGCGCTTCGACGTCGGCATCCCCGGCGACCAAATCGGGCCAGCAGTGGATGTGGATGTCCTCCGGCACCTGCGTCCGGCGCATCTCGTCGATGGCGATGAAATGGTGACATTCGGACGACATCAGCACCGCCGGCGCGAGGTTGGTCGACAGTTTCTGGTTCGAGACGATTACTGCCCGGGCGCCGGAATTCTCAAGGATGTGCGAGTGATCGCGCGTGGTGTTGGTGGTGTAGGTCGGGACGGTGATGCACCCCGCGGCCATAATCCCGAGATCGGCGATCAGCCATTCAGGCCGGTTCTCGCTGACCAGACAGACGCGGTCGCCGGGCTGCAACCCCATGCGCTTAAGGCTCGCCGCCAGTGCCGTGACCTGGCGCGCCGCCTCGGTCCAGCTGGTCGGCCGCCACGCGCTGTCACGCTTGGCCCACAGGAACGGCGCGTCGCCTTTTTCCTCGGCGCGTGCGAGAAACATCAGAACCAGGTTCTCGAAGTGCTCGAGCTGACGCGCCATACTTCCCTACTCCCCGGCGGCGCTTCTTAGCGGAATGGTTTTGAAGCGCCACTCCTCCTGGGCTAGGCGCACCCGAATGCGTTTATTCCAAAGCCTCATTGCCGCCATCGCCTGCGCCAGCCTGTCGGCCTGCGCGGCCGCCCAGACACCTCGAACCGCGCCGGTCGCGGCGACCGACGAACCCTTCGTCATCGCCGCCAACCCGCTTGCCGCCCAAGCTGGATTGAACGTGCTCAAGCGCGGCGGCAGCGCGGTCGATGCCGCCATCGCCGTTCAAACGATGCTGTCGCTGGTCGAGCCGCAGAGCTCGGGCGTCGGCGGTGGCGCATTCATGAACTATTATGACGCGCGCACCGGCAAAATTACCATCTACGACGGCCGCGAGGTCGCCCCGGCACAGGCGACCAGCGGTATGTTCCTCGAGCCCGCCGGCCAACCGCTGCCGTTCAACACCGCCGTTGTCAGCGGCCGTGCAACCGGCGTGCCCGGCGCGGTCAAAATGCTCGGCCTGGCTCATGACGAGCACGGGAAATTGGGCTGGAATACCCTGTTCGGCGACGCCGAACGGGCGGCCGATCAAGGCTTCATCGTCAGCCCACGTCTCGATCACATGATCCACGCCGATTTCGCCGAAAACCACCAGCCCGACGTGCTCGCCTATTTTTCCAAGCCAGACGGGACCCTGCTCAACGCCGGCGACCGGCTGGTCAACAAACCTTATGCCGAGTTCCTGCGGCGCCTGGCGGCGCAAGGCCCGGCCGCCCTTTATACTGGATCGACCGCGGCGAAGATCGTCGCCCGGACCCACGCCGGGCCGCTTGGCGGGTCGATGACCATGGCCGACCTCGCCGTGTACAAGCCGATCAAACGCGAGCCGGTGTGCGGCCCGTTCCGCGCCTATTTGCTGTGCGCCCCGCCGCCGCCCGCAAGTGGCGTCGGGCTGATCGAGCTGATGATGATCCTTGAGCGCACCGACATCGCGGCGCGCGGGCCGAAGGATCCGCAGAGCTGGTTCGTGTTCGCGCAGGCGAGCCGGCTGATGTACGCCGACCGCGACCGCTATGTCGGCGATCCGGCGTTCGTGAAGGTCCCGGTCGCCGGACTGATCGACCCCGCGTATGTCGCCGAACGCGCGCAGCTGATCGGCACGACCGCAGGCCCGCCGCCCGCCGCCGGGACCCCGCGCGAGGCCGTGCCCGCGGGTAGCGACAAGACGCTCGAGCCGACCGGCACATCGCATTTCATCATCCGCGACGCCGACGGCAATGTCGTGTCGATGACCACGACGGTCGAAAGCATCTTCGGTACCGGGCGGATGGTCGACGGCTTCTTCCTCAACAATCAGCTGACCGATTTCTCGTTCAGTCCGGTCGATGCCCAAGGCCGCGCGGTGGCCAATGCCGTCGCCCCGGGCAAGCGTCCGCGCTCGTCGATGGTGCCGTCGATCCTGCTGACCAAAGATGGCAAGTTCGCCGGCGCGATCGGCTCAGCCGGGGGCAATGCGATTCTTGCGTATGTCGCCCATTCGCTGGTCGGCGCGATCGGCTGGAATTTATCCATGTCCGACGCTCTGTGGGCGCCGAACCTTGTCGCGCGCGGACCCAACTTCAACGGCGAGATCACCAAATTCTCGCCCGAGATTCTGGAGGGCCTGCGCCAACGCGGGATCGATCTGAAACCCGGCCAAGGCGAGGATTCAGGCCTCACCGGCGTGATGATGCGCGATGGCAAGGTCGACGCCGCGGCCGACCCGCGCCGCGAAGGCGTCGTACTAATCCTGCGCCGCTAATCGTCGCTGCCGACGGCCTCGCCAATGCTCGCGAAGGGGCTGCTTTCCAGGATGCGGTGAAGGTCGCGCGCGATCCGCCGCGCGATTCCCGGCCCTTTGTAGACCATCGCGGTGTAGAGCTGGACCAGGCTGGCCCCGGCGCGAATCCGCCACCAGGCATCGAGCGCGTCACTGATCCCCCCGACCGAGATCAGCGGGATTGCCCCGCCGGACACGGCGTGAAAGGCCCGCAGCTGATGGAGCGCAAGGGCAGCGAGCGGCGCACCGGACAGTCCGCCGGCTTCACCGGCATGGCGCGACCGCAAGGTTGGCGGACGCTGCACGGTGGTGTTGGCAATAATCAGGCCATCGACCCCATGATCGAGCGCCGCGCGGACGATCCGGATCGGGTCGCCATCGTCGAGATCGGGAGCGACCTTCAGGAACAGCGGCGGACCGCCCGACAGCCGATTCTCTTTGACCGCGGCAAGCAGATCATTGAGTGCGCCTTCGTCCTGCAACCCGCGCAAACCCGGCGTATTGGGCGAGCTGATGTTGATCGTCAGGTAGCGCGCGACCTTCGCCATCGACCGCACACCCGCGACGTAATCGGCGATGAAATCCGAGCTGTCCTTGTTGGCGCCGACATTGACGCCGATGACGCCTTTGACATGCTGGCACTCCTGAAGGCGCTGCCACGCGGCGGGCTGGCCGGCATTGTTGAAGCCCATGCGATTGATCACCGCGCCGTCCTCGGCGAGCCGGAATAGTCGTGGCTTCGGATTGCCAGCCTGCGGGCGCGGAGTCAGCGTCCCGACCTCGACAAACCCGAAGCCGAGCCCGAGCAAATGCTCCGGCACCTCGGCATCCTTGTCGAATCCGGCGGCGAGCCCGACCGGCGTTGCAAAGTCGAGCCCGGCAACGGTCGTCCGGAGCTCGGGCGGAAAGCGCGGCGGGTGGCGCTTGGGTAGGAGCTTCAGCGCCGCGATCGTCGCCCGATGCGCGGTCTCAGCATCGAGCGCGAAGGCAAAGGGACGGATGAGGGAGTAGAGGGACACGATCACCGCATAGCGTCATGCTGAACTTGTTTCAGCATCCATTGCTGAGAAGGGCGGTGCGGGTCCCGAAAACGGACCCTGAGCCGAGATCAGGGTGACGACTGTGGTTGAGTTTCTCCTCGCGACGCCCTAAATCATACCGGAAAGCTCCGAATTAGATATGCGTCTCACCCATCTCGCCGATTATGCGGTCGTGTTGATGACCGCCGCCGCCCGCTATCCCGCGGGGGCGCGCTTGTCGGCGACCGAGCTTTCGGCCGACACCGGCGTCCCCCTTCCGACCGCGCAGAAACTGATGGGCCAGCTCGCGACTGCCGGCCTGCTGTCGAGCGCGCGCGGCGCAAGCGGCGGCTTCGCTCTGTCGCGGCCTGCCGACGACATCAGCCTCGCCGACATCGTCGAGGCAGTCGAAGGCCCGATTGCGCTCACCATGTGCGCCGACGGGGTCAATCACGAATGCCTACTCGACGCGCATTGCCGGGTGAAGCCGCACATGGGCGTGGTCGGCAATGCCGTGCGCGGGGCGCTTGGCGCCGTCACTCTTCAACAACTTAGTTCCCCGGCGGAGGCCGGGGTCCAGCCCGGACAAGAAAAAGTCTGGGCTCCTGCCTCCGCAGGAGCACAGTCTGCATGAACGAGCCCGTCAAGAACCGCGATCTCAAGGAGAAGCTCGCCCAGGATTACGAGTGGGGCTTCTCCAGCGACATCGAGCAGGAATTCGCGCCCAAGGGGCTGAGCGAAGACACCGTTCGCTTCATCTCGGCCAAGAAAGACGAACCCGAATGGATGCTCGAGTGGCGCCTCAAGGCCTATCGCGCCTGGCTCGAGATGGACGAGGTCAGCTGGGCCAAGCTCGACATCCCCGAAATCGACTATCAGGACGCTTATTATTACGCCGCGCCCAAGGCCAAGCCCAAGCTCGGCAGCCTCGATGAGGTCGATCCCGAAATCCTCCGGGTCTACGAGAAGCTCGGCATCCCGATCGAAGAGCAGAAGGTGCTCGCCGGGGTCGAAGGCGCGCGCAAGGTCGCGGTCGACGCGGTGTTCGACAGCGTCTCGGTCGCGACGACATTCCGCGAGGAATTGAAGAAGGCGGGAGTCATCTTCCTCTCCATCTCCGAAGCCATCCGCGAATATCCCGAGCTGGTGAAGAAGTATCTCGGCAGCGTGGTCCCGCAGCGCGACAATTACTTCGCCTGCCTCAACAGCGCGGTCTTCTCCGACGGCACCTTCGTCTACGTCCCCGAGGGCATCCGCTGCCCGATGGAATTGAGCACTTACTTCCGCATCAATGCCGAGAATACCGGCCAATTCGAGCGCACGCTGATCGTCGCCGACAAGGGCAGCTACGTCTCCTACCTCGAAGGCTGCACCGCGCCGATGCGCGACGAGAACCAGCTCCACGCCGCGGTGGTCGAGATCTTCGCCCACGAGGATGCCGAGGTAAAATACTCGACCGTCCAGAACTGGTATCCGGGCGACAAGGACGGCAAGGGCGGCATCTTCAATTTCGTCACCAAGCGCGCGCTGTGCAGCGGCGACCGCTCGAAGGTCAGCTGGACCCAGGTCGAGACCGGCAGCGCGATCACCTGGAAATATCCCAGCTGCATTTTGAAGGGCGATGGCAGCGTCGGCGAATTCTATTCGGTCGCGCTGACCAACAACCGCCAGCAGGCCGACACCGGTACCAAGATGATTCACATCGGCGCCAACACCCGCTCGACGATCGTCTCGAAGGGTATCAGCGCCGGCCGCAGCAACAACACTTATCGCGGCCTCGTCCGCGTCCTCCCGCGCGCGGAAAATGTGCGCAACTTCACCCAGTGCGATTCGCTGCTGCTGGGCAGCGACTGCGGCGCCCACACCGTGCCCTACATCGAGGTCAAGAACCCGACCGCGCAGATCGAGCATGAAGCGACCACATCGAAGATCAGCGAGGACCAATTGTTCTACGCCATGAGCCGCGGGCTCGACGCCGAAAGCGCGGTCGCGCTGATCGTCAACGGCTTCGCTCGCGAGGTCTTGAAGCAGCTGCCGATGGAGTTCGCGGTCGAGGCGCAGAAGCTGCTGGGGATTAGTTTGGAAGGGTCTGTCGGATGATGCCGCTATTGTTGCTTGCCGCGGCGGCGGCCGACCTCGATGCACTCGACCAGGCGGTCGTGCGCTGCGATCGCGCGACGGCAAACCCTGCCTTCGCGTCCGAGACCGCGCGCCGCAGCCAATTCCTGCTCGACGCTTACCGTGCGCAGGAAGTGATCGTCGCCGACCGGCTCGCGCTCGCCGATAAACGCCGCGCGCTGCGCGAAGCCGGGCCGATCAGGACAGCCAATGACAAAGCGATCAAGCTCGACGAAGCCGCGCTCGACGACCGCCAGCGCGCGCTCAACGACCAGCGCATGCTCGAAGGAATCCGCCAGGACGCCATGGACACGATGCGCCGCTATTTCCTCGCCAACTGCCCGGCCGGAAAGGACGTCGGCAAGTGATGCTCAAGATCACCAACCTCCACGCGACGGTCGCTGACAAGCCGATCCTGAACGGCGTTTCGCTGCACGTCCCGGCGGGCGAAGTGCATGCGATCATGGGGCCCAACGGGTCGGGCAAGTCGACGCTTGCCTACGTGCTTGCCGGGCGGCCCGGTTATGCGGTGAGCGAAGGCAGCGCGAGCTTCGACGGCCGTGACTTGCTTGCGCTCGAACCGCACGAACGTGCCGCGGCGGGGCTGTTCCTCGGGTTCCAATATCCGGTTGAAATCCCCGGCGTCTCCTACCTCCAGTTCCTCCGCGAAAGCCTCAATTCGCAACGCCGATCCCGTGGCGAAGCGGAACTCAGCGGCGCCGAGTTCATCAAGCTCGCGCGCGAGCAGGCCAAGCTGCTCGGCATGGACGCCGAAATGCTCAAGCGCCCGGTCAACGTCGGCTTTTCGGGCGGCGAGAAGAAGCGCGCCGAGATGGTCCAGATGGGCATCATGAACCCCAAGTTCGCGGTGCTCGACGAAACCGACAGCGGGCTCGACATCGATGCGCTGAAAGCCGTCGGCGCGGGCATCAACCGGATCATGCGCGGCCCCGGCAAGGGCGTGCTCCTGATCACGCACTACCAGCGCCTGCTCGACTACGTGGAGCCGGACAAAGTGCACGTGCTCAACGGTGGCCGGATCGTCCGCTCGGGCGGGCCCGAACTGGCCAAGGAGCTCGAGCGCGAAGGCTATGTGGAGGCGGCGGCATGACCGCACCGTTCCCGACCCGCAAGCAGGAGGACTGGCGCTACGCCGACCTCGAAGCGCTGCAACCTGTGTGGGAGCAGTTCGCCGAGCCGCTGACGCTGATTGTCGGCCCGGGCGAGACCTTCGAAGAGGTGTGGCTGCCGACCGCCGATGACGTGCAGGTCCGGCGCATCCAACTGGCGCTCGGCGCCGGCGCGAAAGCGCGAATCTTCGCGCTCAACACTGCGCCAGTTTACGGCCGCGTCGAGCTCGACATCAGCCTCGCCGAAGGCGCGGACTTCGAACTTTACGGCGCCAACATCGGCACCGGCCTTTCGACCAACGAGATCGTCACCACCGTCAAACATGTCGGCGTCGGCGGCCGTTCGCGCCAGGTCATCCGCAGCGTGCTCAACGGCAAAGCAACCGGCTCCTATCTCGGCAAGGTCGAAGTCGCGCGCGGGGCGCAGCAGACCGACGCCGAACAATCGATCAAAGCCATGCTGCTCGACCGCGGCGCGACCGCCAATGCCAAACCCGAGCTGGAGATTTTCGCCGACGACGTGAAATGCGCCCACGGCGCGACCGTTGGCGAACTCGACGCGATGCAATTGTTCTATGCCGAGAGCCGCGGGCTCGACCCGGCGGGCGCGCGGGCTTTGCTGCTAGAAGGCTTCATCATGGGCCTGTGGGACAGCGCGAGCGACTGCGGGGCAATTGCCGAAGCCGCGCGGGCCGCGCTGCAGAGGGTCGTATGAACGTCGCCACCCGCATCAACTCCGCGCTCAGCGTCCGTGACCAGTTTCCGGCGATTGTCGGCTGGCACTATCTCGACAGCGCCGCGACCGCGCAGAAACCGCAGGCGGTGATCGACGCGATCACTTTGGCTTATGCGCGCGATTACGCGACCGTGCACCGCGGCGTGTACGAACGCTCGGCGGAAATGACCGCGAGCTTCGAGGCTTCGCGTACTGCCGCGTCGAAGCTGATCGGCGGCCAACCGAACGAGCTCGTCTTCACACGTGGCGCAACCGAGGCGATCAACCTGGTCGCGCGGACGTTGCCGAAGGGGGGTCGCAACCGCGTGCTCGTTTCGACGCTCGAGCACCACAGCAATATCGTCCCGTGGCAACTCGCCGGTTACGCCGTCGACGCGGTGCCGCTGACCGACGACGGCCGGATCGATCTCGGCGCGGCCGAGGCGATGCTGACTGACGAGCACCGCGTGGTTGCATTCGGCCATGTGTCGAACGTGCTCGGCTCGATCCTCGACGCGCAGGCCGCCGCCGAAATCGCGCATTCCAAGGGCGCCTTGCTGCTGCTCGACGGCTGCCAGGCGGTGCCGCGCATGCCGGTCGACGTCGCCGTGATCGGCGCCGATTTCTACGCTTTCTCCGCGCACAAACTCTATGGCCCGACGGGGATCGGCTGCCTGTGGGGCCGCGCTGAGCTGCTCGACGCGCTCCCGCCGTGGCAGGGCGGCGGCGGGATGATCGACCGCGTGACCTTCGAGGAAACCACGTTCCTCGATGCGCCTGGCCGGTTCGAGGCGGGAACGCCGCACATCGTCGGCGCCGTCGGGCTGCACACCGCGGTCGACTGGGTCGCACAGCTTGGTCTCGACGCAATCCACGCCCACGAGAGCGCGCTGGTGGCCGAGACCCGCGCCGCGCTCTCCGCCATTCCCGGCGTCAGCCTCTACGGCCCCGAGGATTCGGCCGGCATCGTCAGTTTCAACGTCGACGGGGTGCACGCGCACGACACCGCCACCATATTGGATGACGCGGGCGTCGCCGTCCGCGCCGGCCACCATTGCGCGCAGCCCCTGATGCGCTGGCTCGGCGTCGAGGCGACCGCGCGGGCGAGCTTCGCGGCGCACAGCGACAGTTCGGACATCGAAGCCCTGGTGCGCGGCGTCGAACAAGTTAAGCGGATTTTCGGGTGAACGAAGAGCGCAAGATCGAGACCGAAAAGGTCGATGCGGTGGAACCGCCGCCGCGCGCCCGCGTCACCGACACGTTCGAGCGCAAGCGCGACTATCTCACCGGCTTCCTCGCGGGCGAGAAAGTGGAGGAGCCGGCGGGCGGCCCGGGCAGCGACCTCCAGGCGGCCGTCGTCGACGCGCTCAAATCGATCTACGACCCCGAAATCCCGGTCGACATTTACGAGCTCGGGCTGATCTACGACGTCGCCATTTCCGAGGACGGCGACGCGGTCGTGACCATGACCCTGACCACGCCGCATTGCCCGGTCGCCGAATCGCTGCCGAACGAAGTTGAACTCCGCGTACTGTCGGTCCCCGGCATCCGCGACGCCGAGGTGAAACTGGTATGGGATCCGCCGTGGGACCCGTCGAAAATGAGCGACGAAGCCCGCCTAGAATTGGGAATGTTGTGAACAAAGAGACGAAACTCCGCGCGCGTCCGGCCGCGATCATCCTGACGGCGACCGCCGAGCAGCGCATCGCCGACCTGATGGCGCGCGCGCCCGACGGCGCGATCGGGGTCAAATTGTCGACTCCCAAGCGTGGCTGCTCGGGGCTCGCTTATTCGGTCGATTACGTCAGCGAAGAGCAACCCTTCGACGAGAAGATCGCAACCCCCGGCGGCACCTTCTACGTCGATGGCGCGTCGGTGCTCTACCTTGTCGGCTCAACCATGGACTGGCGCGAGGACGATTTCGCCGCCGGTTTCGTGTTCGACAACCCGAACGCCAAAGGCGCTTGCGGCTGCGGCGAGAGCTTCACGGTTTAGCCGCCCGCCCGACCGTGCTATAGCCGCCGTCCGAAGAGGAGGTGGCGATGCTGCTGTTGCTCTCGGCCATCATGGCGATCCCCGCGGCGGACATGCGGGTGATCAATCCCAACGCGTCCCAACCGGCCAACTGCCCGGCAACCTCGCGCTACGAAGCCGCCCGGCGCGGCAAGACACCGCAAGCGCGCAAGCTTGGCCAACTGCCCGACGCCGACCTCTATAGAGCGGTCTATCGCCGCATTGGCGGCTGCGAAGCACCGATTGTCGTCAAGTTCGGAGTCAGCAGCCGCTAGAAACCATCCGCAAGCCGAAAAAGGGGGACCTCGGCCCATGTCACGCGCAGCAACTTTATTGTTCGCAATCGTCGCTTACGCGATCTTCTTCGCAACCTTCCTGTACCTGATTGCCTTCGTCGGCGATTTTTCGCTGGTCCCGCAGACGGTCGATCGCGGACCGGCCGCGGCGACAGCGACCGCGGTCATCATCGACCTCGCATTGATTGCCTTGTTCGGCGTCCAGCACAGCGTGATGGCCCGCCAGGGCTTCAAGCAACGGTGGACGCGGATGGTGCCGCAACCGGCCGAACGCAGCGTCTATGTGCTAACCGCAAGTGCGGTGCTGATTGTGCTGATCGCGTTCTGGCGGCCGATCGCGGCGCCCATCTGGGACGTCACCAACCCGCTCCTGGCAAATGTGATCTGGGCGTTGTTCTGGATCGGCTGGGGGATGGTCCTGCTCAGCACCTTCCTGATCAATCATTTCGAGCTGTTCGGGCTCCAACAGGCGTGGCTCAACATGCGGGGCCGCGAGGCCGAACCGCACAAATTCCACCAGCCTCTGCTCTACAAATGGGTGCGCCACCCACTTTATCTCGGCTTCTTCATCGCCTTCTGGGCGGCGGCCCGGATGACCCTCGGCCATTTGCTGCTGGCGGCCGGCGTCTCGGTCTACATGCTAATCGCCATCCGCTACGAGGAGCGCGACCTCGTCGGTTATTTCGGCAAGGATTATGAGGACTATCGCGAACGCGTCGGGATGCTCACGCCGCGCTTCCGGCGGCGCAACGCCTGAGCCCTAGAAATTGAGCGCCAGACGGATCGCCGCGCCGACATCGGCCGGCGAATCCGCGATATGTCCCGGCTGACGACGGGCGAACAGATTGCCGCCGAGCCACGCGTTGCCGTCGAGCAGGTTCGCGCCGTAGCTCAACTCGGCGTCAATCTCGCGCCCGCTCGGGGTCAGCGAGAAGCGGCTGAAGCTGTCGGTCGCGGTCGCGGTCGCATAATCGTACGAAGTCGGCAGCAGCATCGCGAACCCGCCATGTTCAACCCGCAGCGGCTGGGCGATGCGCAGGCCGAGCTTGTCGTTGGAACCGAGCACGCCGAGCTTGGCCACGTCCATGCCATAAGCGCCGGTCTCGAACTTGCCTGAGGCGAAGCTGGTCCAGCCGCGCCGCGCGGTCAGGCCGGCGCTCCAGCCGCCGCCGAATTCACGCAGCGCCTCGAGGTCGAGGAACATGGTGTTGGCCCCGCCGCCGCCGAGCGCGCCGGACATGCGCCCGCCGAGCAGGGTCTGCTTCTCTTCGAGCCGGCTGATCTCGGCCGACAGCCAATTGCCACCGAAGCTACGATCGAGCGCGACGCTAGTGTAGCGATAGGGCGAGCCGAACGCGCTGGTCTTCGTCTCCTGCCACACGCTACCGGTCTCGCCCGAAACAGTCACGCCGGTCCCGCCGAACGCGTGGCGAACGGCCATGCTGCCGGTGCGTTTGGCGGCAAAACCCGGATCGCCGGCGACATCCTTGGCGATCAGGAAGGCGCCGGGTTCGACCCCGCTCAAGCGGCGCTGCATCGCCTTGGCGCCTTCGGCGAAACCGAACGCAACGGCAGTCTTCGAATCAAGCCGCGCGATCGCCGATCCGGCGATCAGCCGCGACTGGCGCGCGTCGTCGGGGCCGATGCCGAGCCGTTCGAGCGCATAGCCCTGTGGCAGATCGTGGCGTTCGCTGACGGTCATGGCGATGCTGACCGGGCCCGCCGCCGCGCCGGCGACCTTCACGTCGCCCTGCAGCGCGCGGGTCAGCGGCCGGTCGACCGCGGCCTTGCGCAGCGTGGCCGCGAGGTTGAGCACGAACGCGCGGTCGTAGCCGTCGAGGATGATCGCGCCGAACGCCTGGCCGTGCTTGGCGTCACCGGAGGCCGGCGGCAGATCGCCATTGCTCGAGGTGCTGACCGCCGTCTGGCTGCCGGCGAGGCTGGTCGAGCCGATCGGCTGGAACGCCGTCGCGAGGTTGAGGCGGCCGCGGCCGTAGACCGAATCGGTGCCCGCCGCGCCAAGGTCGTCGGCGCTCTGCATCAGGATGCTGACGATCTGCGCGCCGGTGAGATTGGGGAACGCCTGGGCGAGCAGCGCCACCGCGCCGGTGATGGTCGGCGCGGAGAAACTGGTGCCGGACCACAGGAATTGCGCACCGGTCTCGTCGGGCGCCCGGTCCTTATAACCCTGGGCCATCAGATAATATTGGGCGCCGGTGCCGGCCCGGTTGGAGAAATCGGAAATCTGGTTGACGTTGACCGTGCCGCTGCTGCCATCGACCCCGACTGATCCGGCGATGATCACCATGCCCGGGAAAGCCTGCGCCGGGCCAAGCGCGAAGGGATCGGGATTGACCCCTTCCGGCTTGTCGCCGTCGTTGCCCGCCGAAATGACGATGATGATGCCCGCGTTGACCGCACGCTGCATCGCGGCGAGCAGGCTTGAGCCGGGGCTGGACCCGCCGAGCGACAGGTTGATCACCCGGACCCCGGCTACCCTTGCATCGTCGATCCCGGCGGCAATCGCGTTGTCGAAGAAGTTGCAGCCGCCGTCGGCCGACGTATCGGCGCAGCTGCCCGGCGCGTCCGCGCGTTCGCTGACGATGGTCGCGTCGAACGCGACGCCGAGCGTGTTCGAATTGTTGCGCGCCGCGGCCGCGACCGCGCTGACCGCGGTGCCATGACCGCCTTCGTCGCTGACCCCGCGATTGCCGGCGACGTCGCCGCTGGCCGGGTCGATCCGACCGGTGAACTCGGCGAGATTCGGATTGATGCCGCTGTCGACGATCCCGATCTTGATCCCCTGGCCGGTCGCGCCGGCGTTGTAGGCGGCGATCGCGTTGGCGTTCACGGCATAAGCCGAGTTGTGATACTCGGCCGTGTCGAAACTGCCCGTGGGGGTCGGAGTCGGCGTGGGGGTTGGCGTCGGAGTCGGGGTGGGTGTTGGTGTCGGAGTCGGCGTTGGAGTCGGCGTGCTTGGCGGCGGCGCAATCGGCTGAACTCCCCCGCCGCCACCACCTCCGCCACAGGCCGTCAGTGCGAACGCCAGCACTACCGTACAGGCGCTCGTCGCCAGGAACCGATGCGTCATTTTTCTCGCTCCGCTCAAGCCGCTGATATCCCACGGCTTCCCCGGACGAGATATGGTTTATAGAACCTTTCAATTTGCTTAAGCGGTTGAAATAGTTAGTGGCTTCGCCGGCATGGACCCTCGCTTCCGCCACATCCGCGACTGGATATTCGACCTCGATAATTGCCTGTACCCGGCCAACAGCCGGTTGTTCGAGCTGATCGACCAGCGCATGACCGGCTACATCGAACGGCTGCTGGGCGTCGATGCGATTGAGGCGCGGCGGGTCCAGAAAATGCATTTCCACGGCTCGGGCACGACCCTGGCTGGCCTGATGAAGCATCACGACGTCGATCCCCACCATTTCATGGGCGAGGTCCACGACATCCCGCTCGATCGCGTGGCCCGGGATGACCGGCTGGTGACCGCCTTGACCCGGCTGCCCGGGCGCAAGTTCATCCATACCAACGGCGATGCCGATTATGCGTGGAAGGTGCTCGACCGACTCGGCATCGCCGCCGAGATCGACCATCTGCATGACATCTTCGCTGCCGATTTGACCCCAAAGCCCGAGCTCCACGGCTATCGCAAGCTGCTCGATCAGTTCGGGATCGAAACCGCCGCGGCGGTGATGATCGAGGATATGGTCCGCAATCTCGCGCCCGCAAAAGCGTTGGGAATGACCACGGTGTGGGTCGACAACGGGTCCGAGCGCGGCAATCACGGCTATGAAGACGCGATCGTCGATCATCGCATCACCGATGTCGGCGAATGGCTCGAGACAGTTTTGGGGGACGACGAATGAACCAAGCGCTGCAATCCGTGATCGATGGCGCGTGGGAAGAGCGGACTTCGATCAGCCCCGAGACCAAGGGCGAAATCCGCACCGCAGTCGACAGCGCGATCACCGCGCTCGATAGCGGCGAAGCCCGCATCGCGGAGAAGATCGGCGACGAGTGGGTCGTCCATCAATGGCTCAAGAAAGCCGTGCTATTGTCCTTCCGCCTGAACGCGATGGAAGCGATCGCCGGAGCCCCCGGCGGCGCCCATTGGTGGGACAAAATCCCGTCCAAATTCGCCGCCTGGGGCGAGAAGGAATTCGCCGCCGCCGGCTTCCGCGCGGTGCCCGGGGCAATCGTCCGGCGCGGCGCCTACATCGCCCCCAACGCGGTGCTGATGCCGAGCTTCGTCAACATCGGCGCCCGGGTCGACGAAGGCGCGATGATCGACACTTGGGCGACGGTGGGGAGCTGCGCCCAGATCGGCAGGAACGTCCACATTTCGGGCGGCGCCGGGATCGGCGGGGTGCTAGAACCGCTCCAGGCCGGCCCCGTGGTGATCGAGGACGATTGCTTCATCGGCGCCCGCGCCGAGGTCGCCGAGGGCGTCCGCGTCGAGCGCGGCTCGGTGCTGTCGATGGGCGTGTTCCTCGGCGCCTCGACCAAGATCGTCGACCGCGCGACCGGCGAAGTCCATTACGGTCGCGTCCCGCCTTATTCGGTGGTCGTCCCCGGCGCGCTCCCGGGCAAGAACGGCGGCCCGAGCCTGGCCTGCGCGGTAATCGTCAAGCAAGTCGACGAACGCACCCGATCCAAGACCAGCATCAACGAACTGCTGCGGGATTAGGCTTCGCTTGCAATAAGCTCAGCTTATCGCGCGAAGCCGGGCATTTGTTGGCGTGGTCGCGCAATCATCCATATTTTTTATGGCATGAAGCCAGTCGATCCCCAGGCGTTTGACCGCAACCAGGCGGACGCGGCCAAGCTCGCCGTGCGCGACAAGGCGCATGTGATCCGCACCGTCATGAACCGCACCGACTGGGGCATTCTCGCCATCCTTGCCTTAATCTGGGGTGGGGCGTTTTTCTTCATCGGGGTCGCGGTCCGCCACGTCCCGCCGCTGACCTATGTCTGGCTGCGCCTCGCCATCGCGGCGCTCGCGATGTGGGCGTTCCTGTGGTTCAAAGGCGAGAAGCTCGGGCTGCCGCGCCGGGTGTGGGGCTCGATCCTTCTGCTCGCGTTACTCAACAATGCCATCCCCTTCACATTGTTCGGGTGGAGCCAGACGCACATCGCCAGCGGCCTCGCCTCGATCCTCAACGCCACCACCCCGATCTGGGGCGTGCTGGTCGCGCATTTCCTCACCCATGACGAGCGCATGAGCCCGCGCAAGATCGCCGGCGTGCTGCTCGGGTTCGGCGGCGTGGCGACGATGATCGGCCCGGCTTTGCTGTCGAAACTCGGGGCCTCCGCGCTGCCGCAACTCGCCTGCGTCGCCGCCGCTTTGTGCTACGCCTTGGCCGCCGTCTGGGCGCGCCGGTTCCGCAAGATGGGCTTATCGCCGATATCGGTCACCACCGGCCAGCTGACCGCCGGCGCGCTGATGATGCTGCCGGTCGCGTTCATTGTCGACAAACCGTGGACCCACGCTTTCCCGCCGCTCAGCGCGTGGGGCGCGATCGTCGCGCTCGCCTTGTTCTGCACCGCCTTCGGCTACGTACTCTATTTCCGGCTGATCGATTCGTCGGGCGCGACCAACGCGCTGCTGGTCACCCTGCTGGTGCCGCCGGTGGCGATCCTGCTTGGCGCGCTATTCCTCGGCGAAAGCCTGGCCGCGCAGGACTTCATCGGGCTCGGCCTGATCGCGCTCGGGCTCGCCGCGATCGACGGGCGCTTGCTCAGCCTGTTGCACCGGCCTTCGCTTCCTCAAGTAGTTTAGCCGCCTCCGGGCTGGTCCAGTCGAGGTCGCCGACGTAGCGCCAGACTTCCTTGCCATTGGCATCGATCAGGATCGACGTCGGCAGCACGGTATCCGGCCCGAGCGCGCCGGACAGCGCCATCTTCGGGTCGTGGTAGGCGCCGAGGTCGTTGGCGTTGAGCTTCTTCAAGAAAGCGGCGACCGATGGTTGGGGCCCGGTATCCTGGCTGATCGTGACTATGCCGAGTTGGCCGTCGGCGTCATGCGATTGGGCCAGCCTGTTAAGTGTCGGCAATTCCTTGACGCACGGCGCGCACCACGTCGCCCACAGGTTGACGAGGACGGGCACGCCTTTGAATTTGGCAAGTGAGATGTCGCCACCGTCTGGGTTCTTGAAGGTCGCGACCGGGGCCGGCTGGCCCTTGTGGCTACGGTCGACGCCTTTTTGCGGCCCGGCTTCGGCCGCAGCGGGCACAGCCTGATTGGCGGGCGCCTCAGCCTGCTTCTGGCAGCCGGCGAGTGCAATGAGGGCGATGAATATCGGGAGGAAGCGCATGCGTCCGCCGCTAGCGCAAGCGTCGGCGAGCGGCTAGTCGGAGCGCATGATGTTCACGCGGGCAGCCCTGATCGCGTCGGCCGTGCTTCTCGCCGGGTGCGGGAAGGTGGCCGACCTCAAGCCCGCCACCGGCCAGTCCTTGCCGGTCAAGCCACTGATGGCCAAGACGACGCCGACCCCCGCCCAGCTCCTTACCCCGCCCGCTTATGCCGCGCCCGAACGGGTCGACGAGCTGATGAAGAAATCGCAGCCGCGCGAACCCGACCAATTCGATCTGCCGCCGCCGAGCGGCGGAGTCGCGCCCGCTCTGCCCGCCGGGGCCAATCCGCAACCGGCCGCGGCCGACACCGGCCCGGCCTCGCCCAAATGACCCGGCGCGTGCGCAAGGCGGTGTTTCCGGTTGCGGGCCTCGGCACGCGGCTGCTCCCGGCGACCAAGACCATCCCCAAGGAAATGATCACGATCGTCGACCGGCCGCTGATCCAATATGCGGTCGATGAAGCGCGCGAGGCCGGGATCGAGCAGCTGATCTTCGTCACCGGCCGCGGCAAATCCTCTTTGGTCGATTATTTCGACCGCGCGTTCGAGCTCGAAACGACGATGCTGGCCGCAGGCAAGAGCCTCGACCGGCTTGAGCCGTCCAACGCCGGTTTTGGCGAATTGGTGACGCTGCGCCAGCAGCAACCGCTCGGCCTCGGCCACGCGGTGTGGTGCGCCCGGCACGTCGTCGGCGACGAGCCGTTCGCGGTCTTGCTGCCTGACGAACTGATGGTCGGCCGACCCAATTGCCTGGCGCAGATGATCGAGGCGTACGAGCGAGTTGGCGGCAATGTCGTCGCCGCGCTTGAGGTGCCCGACAGCGAAACCCACAAATATGGCGTGATCGACCCCGGCGCGACCGATGGACAGCTAACCGAAATTCGCGGCCTGGTCGAAAAGCCCGCCCCGGGTACCGCACCGTCCAACCTGATGCTGCCCGGCCGCTACATCCTCCAGCCCGAAGTGATGCGCGCGCTCGACGCGCAGGAAACTGGCGCCGGCGGCGAAATCCAGCTGACCGACGCGATGGCCAAGCTGATCGGCCAGCAGCCGTTCCACGCCTACCGCTTCGCAGGCGAGCGTCACGATTGCGGCAGCGCCGAGGGGTTCGTCATCGCCAATCTCGCCATGGCGCTGCAGCGCGACGACATTGCGCCCAGCGTGCGGGACTTTCTCGCGTCCTACGGCTCCAGTTCGACGTCCCAGTAGAGATAGTCGCGCCAGCTGTCGTGGAGGTGGTTGGGCGGGAACGCGCGCCCGTGATCCTGCAGCTGCCAGCTGGTCGGGCGAATCGGTTCGCGCATGATGTGCATGTGCGCCTCGACCGGGGTGCGCCCGCCCTTGCGCAAGTTGCACGGGGCGCAGGCGGTCGCGACATTTTCCCATGTCGTCCGCCCGCCCTTGGCCCGCGGGACCACGTGATCGAAGGTCAATTCCCGGCCTGACCCGCAATAAACGCAGCGGAAGCGGTCGCGGAGAAACAGGTTGAACCGGGTGAACGCCGGATATTCGTTGGGCCGGACGAACTGGCGCAGCGCGATTACCGACGGCAGCTTCAGCGCGACGCTTGGGCTATGCACCTCACGCTCATAATGGGCGACGACATCGACCCGCTCGAGGAACATGGCCTTGATCGCGGTCTGCCACGGCCACAGGCTCAGCGGATAATAAGACAGCGGCGTATAATCGGCGTTGAGCACCAGCGCCGGACAGCTTTCGGGATGTCGGATGACTTCGGGATGATACATACGAGCGCCAGCAGCCTTTCGTCCGGTCGGTCCGAACTCCAGCTCCCCGGCCTCGTCGCACGCAAGGAGGAGAGGGCGCCCGGCCCGCTTCCCTTGTGACGCACCGGATGCCAACCCGGCGTGACAGCCCTATGACAGCACTTTCACTTGAAGCGGGTCAAGAGTCCTTTGGGCAACAGTCTCCGATGCACGTAAGCCGTTTCGCCCCATCGCCGACCGGACGGCTGCATCTTGGCCATGCGTTTAGCGCGGCGCTGGGCCATCGCGCGGCGCGCGGCAGCGGTGGCCGATTCCTGCTCAGGATCGAGAATCTCGACCCGACCCGAAGCCGGCCCGAATTCGTCGATGGCCTCTACGAAGATTTGCGTTGGCTCGGCCTGGAATGGGACCAACCGGTGCTCACCCAATCCGAGCGGACTGGAACCTACGCGGCCGCACTCGACGCGCTCAAGGACCGCGGCTCGGTCTATGCCTGCTTCTGCACCCGCGCCGATATCGCGCAGTCGCTGACCGCGCCCCACGGCGACGCCGCGACCTCCTATCCCGGCACCTGCCGCGGCCTCCCGGACGATCCGGAACGCCGGTCGACGACCCCGCATTGCTGGCGGCTCGATTCGGCCGAAGCGCTCGAATCCGCCGGACTCCCGTCATGGCGCGAAGCCGATGGGCTAACCTTCACGGCGACGCGCGAGCAAATCGGCGACGCGATCCTCGCTCGCAAGGACGCGCCCGCATCCTATCACCTCAGCTGCGTGGTCGATGACGCGGCGGCCGGCGTCACGCTAGTCGTGCGCGGCGCCGACCTGCGGCCTTCGACCCCGATCCAACGCCTGCTCCAGCAACTGCTCGGCCTGCCCGAACCGGCCTACCTTCACCATCCGCTCGTTACCCATGCCGATGGGCGCCGCCTCGCCAAGCGCGACCTCGCGCCGACGCTGGCCGCGATGCGCGACGCCGGAACGGATGGGCCCGCGCTCGCCGCCGAGCTCCTCGCCGGCAAGCTTCCCCTTGGTTTCGGCTGGTCGCAGTCCTAAGGGCACTCCGATGAACATCCCGCTCCTGATCCTGCTCCTCCTCGCCATGGCCGCGACCGCCTACGTCCTCGTCCGGGGCGTCATCGCCATGGCCTCGGGCAAGGATGTCACCGGCGAACAGCAGCAGACCTGGATGCGCAAGCGCGTCCTGTTCCAGGCGATCGCGATCGTCATCGTCGTCCTCATCCTGATCGTCGCCGGCGCCTCGCGAGGCTGATGGTCAAGCTCAACAAGATTTACACCCGGACCGGCGACGGCGGCAGCGCCGGACTGGTCGACGGCTCGCGCGTCAGCAAGGCCGGCCTGCGCATGACCGCGATCGGCGAAGTCGACGAGGCCAATGCCGCGATCGGCGTCGCCATCGCCGCGATCAGGCCGGGCGAGCTGGTCGAGCAATTCCTGACCATCCAGAACGATCTGTTCGACCTCGGCGCGGATATCGCGACCCCGGGCGAGTTTCGCGTCGGCCTGCGGATCGTCGGCAGCCAGGTCGAGCGGCTGGAGCGCGAGATCGACGCGATGAACGCTTTGCTCGAACCGCTGCAGAGCTTCATCCTGCCAGGCGGCTCACTAGGCGTCGCGGCATTGCACCTCGCGCGCACCGTGGTCCGCCGCGCCGAACGCGCCGCGGTGGCCCTCAACGAAAGCGAAGCGATCAACCCGCAACTGCTCGCTTATCTCAACCGCTTGTCGGACCTTCTGTTCGTGGCGGCGCGTTATGTGGCATCGGGCGAGGGCGGCGACGTCCTGTGGCAACCGGGCGCGAGCCGCGACGGATAGCCGGCTGCGGCGGAACATATAGCGAACTTTCACTCGACCCGATGAGTGTTTGGTGGCAATAGGGACGCGATGGCTCGGGATGACAATCAGGCCCCCAAGGCGCTGGGCGAGCGGCTCGCCGCGACCCGCCGACTGACGCTCGGCCTCGCCGCGCCGCTGAGCGACGCCGACGCCGCGATCCAGCCGTTCCCCGACGCGTCGCCGGCCAAATGGCACCTCGCCCATACGACCTGGTTCTTCGAGACGTTCGTGCTGCGCGATCATGCGCCCGGCTACCGCGCGTTCGACAAGCGCTTCGCATTCCTGTTCAACAGCTATTACGAGGGCGAGGGCGCACGCCATGCGCGACCCAAGCGCGGCATGATCAGCCGTCCGTCGCTCGAAGAAATCCGCGCCTATCGCGCTTATGTTGACGAGGCGCTGGAGCGGGCTTTACCTTTGCTGCCGGACGCGGCGCTCGAGCTGATCGAGCTCGGCATCAACCACGAGCAGCAGCATCAGGAGCTGTTCCTCACCGACCTCCTCGCGACCTTTGCCGAGAACCCGCTCGACCCGGCCTATGGCGAGCTGCCGCCGGTCGGCTGCTTCGCGGTCGAGCCCGTGACCTTCCACCCCGGCCGCGAAGGGGTGGTCGAAGTAGGAGCGGTTGCTGACGGCTTCGCGTTCGACAGCGAACGCCCGCGCCATCGCGTCTTTCTACAGCCGCACGCCATCGCCAACCGCAAGGTCACCAATCACGAATGGCGCGAGTTCATCGCCCACGGCGGCTATTCGACGCCGGCCCTGTGGCTCAGCGAAGGCTGGGACTGGGTTCAGCGCGAGGGCGTTGCCGCGCCGCTTTATTGGCGCGCCGACGACACCGAATTCACATTGGGCGGTCGCCGCGCGATCGACTGGGCCGCGCCGGTCGCCCATGTCAGTTATTTCGAGGCCGACGCCTTCGCCCGCTGGGCCGGCGCGCGCCTGCCGACTGAGCCCGAGTGGGAGGATTTCGCATCCTCGGCCGATCCCCAGCTCGGCAATCAGCTCGACCATCCCGGTGCGGTCGCACCTTCGGCCGGTGGCGGCTTGTTCGGCGACGTGTGGGAATGGACCCAAAGCAGCTTCGCCTCCTACCCCGGTTTCGTCCCTGCCGAAGGCGCGGTCGGCGAATATAATGGCAAGTTCATGAGCGGGCAGATGGTTCTGCGCGGCGCCAGTTGCGCGACCCCGCGCGGGCACAGCCGCGCCACCTACCGCAATTTCTTCCCGCCGAGTGCCCGGTGGCAATTCACAGGAGTCCGCCTTGCTCGCGACGCTTGACGACCAGACGGCGGCATTCCGCGACGACGTACTCGCGGGGCTGGCGGCGCCGATCCCGGCGGTGCCGGCGCGTTGGCTCTACGACCACCGCGGGTCCGAGCTGTTCGACGAAATCACCCGCCTGCCATCCTATTATCCGACGCGCACCGAGGTTGCGATCTTCCACGAATTCATGCCCGACATCGCCGCCCGCATCCCCCAAGGTGCGGCGGTGGTCGAATTCGGCGCGGGGTCGGCGACCAAGACGCCGATCCTGTTGGAAGCGATCAAGCCGGCGGCCTATGTCCCGGTCGATATCTCCGGCGACTATCTCGAACAAAGCGCCGCCGAGCTGCAGCGCGAGTTTTCGGCGATCGAGGTGATCCCGGTGGTCGCCGATTTCGCCCGCGACTTCACCTTGCCCGGCGGGATCGAGCATCTCCCCAGGCTCGGCTTCTTTCCCGGCTCGACCATCGGCAATTTCATCCCGCGCAGCGCGACCGATCTGCTGCGCCAGTTTCGCAGCGAGCTCGGCGACGGCGCGCAGCTCCTGATCGGCATGGACCGGGTCAAGCCGGTCGGGCGATTGATTGCTGCCTACGACGATCCCGAAGGCGTCACCGCCCAGTTCACCCTCAACCTCCTGACCCGCATCAATCGCGAGCTCGATGCCGACATTCCGGTCGAAGCCTTCCGCCATGAGGCGCGCTGGAACGACATATTGTCGCGGATTGAAATTCACCTGGTTGCCACACGCGATGTCGCGTTCACCGTCGCCGGAAAAACCTTCCGTTTTGCCTCAGGTGCCTCGATCCACGCCGAGAACAGTCACAAATACGGTCAGCGCGGCGGCCGCGTGCTGCTGCTCGCCGGCGGCTGGACCCCGGTCGCCGAATGGACCGATCCGGCGCGAGATTTCGCGGTCATCCTCGCCGAGGCCCAGCCCCAGCGTTTCGCTCCCTGATTGCGGGGTTCAACCGGCACGGCTAAGTCGCGCTCATGATCTATACGCTCGTCGGTCTGGTCGACCTCATCCTTGCCGTCGCCATGTACGTGATCTTCGCCCAGGTCATCGTCAGCTGGCTGATCGTCTTCAACGTCATCAACCTGCACTCGGGTCCGGTGCGCAGCATCATCCAGGGCCTCGAGCGGATCACGGCCCCGGTCTACCGGCCGATCCGCAAGCTGCTCCCGGATTTCGGCGGAATGGATTTCTCGCCGCTGGTGGTGATCCTGATCATCATTGCCCTCCGGAGCTACGTGCTGCCCGGCATTTTGATGGAAACCGGCCCGACCATCACATGACCGCAAGGGTGATCGACGGCAAAGCGGCAGCGGTTGCGATCCGCGAAAAAGTCGCGGTGCGCGTCGCCGAGTTCGAGCGACGGCACGGTCGGGCGCCCGGCCTCGCCACGATACTCGTCGGCGACGATCCCGCGAGCGCGGTCTACATTCGCTCGAAGAACCGGGTCACCGCCGAAACCGGGATGGCGAGCTTCAGCCACAATCTGCCCGACAGCACGACCGAGGCCGAACTGCTCGACCTCATCGGCGCGCTCAACGCCGACGAGCGGGTCGACGGTATCCTCGTCCAACTGCCGTTACCGTCGCAAATCGAGGCGATGCGGGTGATCGAAACCATCGAACCGGGCAAGGACGTCGACGGCTTTCACCCGACGAACGCCGGCCGGCTCGCGATCGGCCTGCCGTCGCTCGTCCCCGGCACGCCTTTTGGCTGCCTCCACCTGCTTCGCACCGAACTCGGCAATCTCGCCGGCCTCGAAGCCGTGGTCATCGGCCGCTCCAACATCGTCGGCAAACCGATGGCCGCGCTATTGCTCAGCGAAAACGCAACGGTCACCATCTGCCATTCGCGCACACGCGACCTCCCCGACGTTGTCCGCCGCGCCGACATCGTCGTCGCCGCAATTGGACGGCCCGAGATGGTCCTCGGCGACTGGATCAAACCCGGGGCGACAGTCATCGACGTCGGTATCAACCGCATTCCGACCGACGACGGCAAGGGGCGCTTGGTCGGCGACGTCGCCTTTGCTGAGGCGGCTGAGGTCGCGGGCGCAATCACGCCGGTGCCGGGCGGGGTCGGACCGATGACGATTGCCATGCTCATGCGTAATACCCTGGTGGCCGCGCACCGCCGCGCCGGTCTCGCCGACCCGGAGGATTTATGATCGCTGCTGTGTTGCTCGCCGCTGCCGTGCCAACCGCGGTCGACGTTGAACTCGCCTTCGCCCGTGACGCCCAGCGGATTGGTCAATGGACTGCGTTCCGCAAATATGCCGACCGCGACGCGGTAATGTTCACGCCCCAGGCGGTGTGGGTGCAGCCCTTCCTCAAGGGCAAAGCCGATCCGCCCAAGGCGATCGGCTGGCGTCCGGCGCACAGCTTCGTGTCGTGCGATGGGCGAACCGCGGTCAACACCGGCCCGTGGTTCGGCCGCGACGGCAGGGAAGGCGGCTATTTCACCACCGTGTGGCAGCGCAGCGGGCGTACCTGGCGCTGGGTCTATGATGGCGGCGGACCGCTCGGCGGTGGCCTAAGCGACCGCCTGCGGCCGCAGACCCACCGCGCGTCCTGCGCCCGGCGCGCGCCCGGCGCACCGATCATCGCGCCGCCGCCACTCACGCCGAAGCAGGCGCGCACCACGCCTGACGACACCGGCCGCGGCCAATCCGCCGACAAGACCATCGGCTGGGACTGGAAGGTCGACAAGACCGGCGCGCGCAAATTCCGCGTCTACCAGTGGACCGGGCTGCGTTACGCCCAGGTCCTGATGAACGACGTGCCGGCGCCGCCCGCCCAATGATCGAGCTGTTCGGATCGGTGCTCGTCACCTTCCTGGTGATCATCGATCCACCGGGCGTCGCGCCGATATTCGCCAGCCTGACGCGCGGTACGCCGGCCGCGCACCGCCGGGCGATGGCGATTCGCTCGTCGTTGATCGCCTGGGCGATCCTGATGTTCTTCGCGCTTCTCGGCAAACCGCTGCTCCATGCGCTCGGCATCAGCCTGGCGAGCTTCCGCATCGCCGGCGGGATCCTGCTGTTCTACATCGCCGTCGACATGATTTTCGAACGCCGCACCGAGCGGCGTGAGAAGCGCGCCCATGACATTGAGGGCACGCCAGAGGCCGAGGACATCAGCGTCTTCCCGATGGCGATCCCGATGATCACCGGCCCGGGCTCGATCGCCAGCGCGATGCTGTGGGTATCGCGCGCCGATGGCTTGCTCGAGGTCGGGATCGTGCTCGGCGCGATTACCGTGGTGATGCTGATTACGTTGGTGACCCTGCTAGCCGCCGGGCCGCTGATGAAGCTGATCGGCGAGCGGATCGAAGCGATGATCACGCGGGTGCTCGGGGTGATCCTTGCCGCACTCGCCGCGCAATTCGTGATCGACGGCTTGAAGCAAAGCTTCCCGCACGTTCTCGCCTAGCGCGCGACTTTCCAGATTTTGAACGGCGACTTCGCCGGTAACGGGATCGGCGTCAGCCAGTCCGGCACCTCGCCCCGCTGCAACTGCGCATAAAAACCCTTCGGCGCTTCGGACATGAAGATCGTCGTGGTCGAACTGTTGGGACAGGTCAGCAGATAATCCGATTGATACTTGCCAATCAGCACCCGAGCCTGGTCGGCGTTGCCGCGAAACGCGTTCATCACGTCGGCGATCTGCTGCCCGTTGCGGTGATAGGGGCCGGTGATTGAATCGTGGTGTGTCACCGTGATCAGCCGCGGCGCCAGGTCGATGAAGGTGAACACCCGGCCCTTGGGTAACAGCGCAATCGGGTGGAGGCCCCACAGGCTGGCGCATTGGGTATTGGCGCGATCGATCGACCGTTCCGCCTCGGTCTTCTTCTTGGTTGTCGGAATGTAATCGATCACCAGCGGCACCGCGGCCCCCGCGCCGATGACGAGGAGCGGGACCGTCGCCAGCACGCGCAGTGAGACCCCAGCGAACTCCTTGTCCGACCATTTCGAATTCCACGCCCACGGAAACAGCAGCCAGCTCAATCCGGCGGCCCCGGTCGCGGCGAGCATCTGCGCCGCCGGTCCGGTCCGGGTCTGCCAGAACAGCAGCGCCAGCGCGGCAAAGCCGGGCACCGCGGCCGCGATCACCCGCCGCAACTTCTCGCGGTCGGCGCGGTTGGCCCACATGATCAGCAGCCAGCCGATCGTCCCGGTGATCGGCAGGGCGAGAATCAGCGACGCCACCTCCCGGCCATGGGTGTAGACCGGCCGCGCCTCGCGCACGTGGCTGAGCCACAGGCGATCGACTTCGGGCGAGACCCCTTCGAGCCGCTGCAGGCAGTGCGGCCACATCAGCGCGTGGAAGGCCGCGACCGCGATCCCGGCGACCGCGGCCAGTGCCAGCCGGCGCTTCCAGTCGGCCGGGGACAGCCAGGCGAGGCCGAACAGCAAGGCGCCGCCGAGCAAGGCGTCGGACAGCCACACCGGCGACAAGGCGTCGCACACCGCGGCCCGGTTGACGTAGGATGCGAACAGCAGGAACCCCAGCGTCGTCCCCGCCGACAAGGTGAGTGCATAGGCCCCGAGCCGCTCGCGCTCGTCGCGGTCGATCACCCAGAACAGCGCCTGGGCCACGCCGGCCAGCGCCAGATAGACCAGCATCTCGAGCCCGATGGTCAGCGACAGCGCGGTGGCGATCCCCAGCGTGAGCCCGCCGCGCAGCTTCTTCGGGTCGGCCATGCCGGCGACCGCCAGGGCCAGGAACGCGAGCTGCCAGCCGTGGTGATCGATCCGCTCGGGCATGAACATGCCGTTGGTCGATCCGGCGAAGAACAAGGCGGCGAAGGCCAGCAGATAGGCGCGCGGGTCGATCAGCCGCCGCACCGTCAACCCGACCGAGAACAGCAGCAGCAAATAGGGGAACATTGGCGCGATCCCGACCGCCCAACGCTCGGCTGCTGCGCCGCCGATCAGCGGCCGCAGCAACAGGATCAGCCCCGCAATCGGCAGGTCGACCAAACGCGACCAATGGATGTCGCCGCCGGCGAAATGGTGCTGGCTGAGGTCGAACCAGGCCTGACCGCGGAGCAGGCCGCGGACCTGCATCATCCGCATATTGTCGTCGGTATCGCCGAGCTGGAAGAAGCGGATCGCGGTCCACCGATCGAAGATGAACCACGCGCAAAACAGCAGCCAGGAAATGAGCACGACCCACTTCCAATGCCGCTCGAGCAGGGCAATCACCCGCTCGGCGGTCAGCTCGTTCTTGCCTAGCCGCATTTTTCGCGCTCTAGCCCACGCAATCCAAAGGGCAAGCTGGCGCCCAGATGTTTAATCCAACGCAGGTCCGATGATTTCAACTCTTTCACCCGAACGCCGGACGGTTCTCGGCCAGCTGATCCGCTTCGGTCTCGTCGGCGGTTTCGTCACCGGGCTCTACGCCTTGGTCTATTCGCCGCTCGCCAAGTTCCAGTTGACCTCACCGCAAATCGCCAATTTCTTCGGCTATCTGACCGCGATGATCACCGGTTACGTGCTCCACAGCCGATGGAGCTTCAAAGACCATGGCACCCGCGACAACACCGCCCGAACCACCACGCGCTTCTTCGTCGTGTCGCTGATCAGTTATGCCCTCAACGCCATGTTCGTGTTCATCTTCACCGACAGCAAGGCGCTCGGCGGGCCATGGTGGTGGCCGCTGTTCCCGATCATCTTCGTGACCCCGGTCGTCACCTTCGCGCTCAACCGCCAGTGGGTTTTCCGCTGATGGAGCGGGTCGTCTACGACCAGATGGCCGCACTCGACCAGCGCCACTGGTGGTACCGCGCGCGGCGCCAGGTGCTGGCCGCGCTGATCCGCCGCCTAAACATTCCGGCAAATGCGCAGGTCCTCGAGATCGGCTGCGGCACCGGCCACAACCTCGCCATGCTCGGCGAGTTCGGCGAGGTTGACGCGCTCGAGCTCGACGGCGAAGCGCGCAAGATCGCCGCCAAGCGCCTCGGCACGCCGGTCATGAAAGCGCCGCTCCCCGAATTGAAGGGCGTCCCATTGGCGCATTACGACCTGATCGGCGCGTTCGACGTGATCGAGCATATCGACGACGACGTCGCGGCGCTGGCGTCCATCGCCAAACGCCTGAAGCGGGGCGGCAGGCTGGTGATCACCGTCCCGGCGCATCAATGGATGTGGTCGGCGCACGACGTCGTCAACCATCACCAGCGGCGCTATTCGAAGCGCTCGCTCAGGGCACTGGTCGACGGCTCGCCCCTCAAGCTCGAGCGGATCGGTTATCTCAACAGCCTGCTGTTTCCCGCTGCGGTCGCCGAGCGCTTATGGTCGAAGGTGCGCGGCAAGGACGACGCCGATCTGGCGTTGCCGGCCAAACCACTGAACGCCGCGCTTGAACGCGTTTTCGCGCTGGAACGCTATGCCGTCGGGCGCTTGCCCTTGCCGCCGGGCTTGTCGCTGTTCGCAGTCGCGTCGGCGACATAACCAAGCCGGCCTTCGCGGGCTTCGCCCCCGGCGATTTCCTGGACGATGTACAACGGCCGCTGCTTCGCTTCGTTGTACAGCCGCCCGATATATTCGCCCATCAACGCAAGCACGAACATCTGGATCGCGCCGAGCACGACCACGACCAGCATCAGCGAGGTCCAGCCCTGGATGCTGTGCCCCGATGCCCAGGCGTAAGCGATATAGGCCGTCAGCAGCAGTGATCCGAACGACAGGATAAAGCCGGCGTGGCTGGCGAGCTTCAACGGCGCCGACGAGAAACTGGTCAGCGCATCGAGCGCGAAGCGGATCATCTTGCTCAGCGGATATTTGGTTTCGCCGGCAAAGCGCTGGTCGCGGTCGTAGGGCAGCGGCACTTGCTTGAACCCGATCCACGCCACCATTCCGCGGATGAAGCGGGCTTGCTCGGGCATCGCCAGCAACGCGTCGAGCGCGCGCCGGCTGATCAAGCGGAAGTCGCCTGTGTCGACCGGTATCTCGACCTCGGTCGCGCGCGACAACAAGCGATAGAAGCCGTGCGCGGTCGCGCGCTTGAACGCAGTCTCGCCGGCCCGACTTTTGCGCACGCCATAGACGACGTCGGCCTGCTCGCAGTCCATGGTCGCGAGCATCTCGGTCAGCAATTCAGGCGGATCTTGCAGGTCGGCATCGATGATCAGCACCCGCCCGCCGCGGCACAAATCGAGCCCCGCGGTCAGCGCCAGCTGATGCCCGTGGTTGCGCGACAGGTTGATCGCGGTGAGGTGCGGATCGCCGGCGGCGAGGCTCGCCATGATCGCCCAGCTGCCGTCGCGCGAGCCGTCGTTGATCAGCACGATGTCATAGTCTTCGCCCACCGCGGCACGCGCCGCCGCGGTCAGCCGCTCGTGCAGCATCGGCAGGCAGGCTTCCTCGTTGAAGCACGGAACAACGATCGACAGGCCGGTCATGGTTGCAACCGATAGAGGATCGACCCGGGTCCGCGCCAGACCGGCACCCCCGGAACCAATCGTTCGTCGAACGGTCCGGGCTCGATCATCCACAGAAAATCGAAATGGCCCGGCTGGATCTCGCGCAATGCGCGGTCGGCGGTCCAGTTTTTCGGCGCGCGGCAGCCGGGGTAATGGGCAATCTGCGATGGGTCGGCCGCGAACTCCCCGGCCCCGGCGTATCTGAGGGTCAACAGATTGGCTCCCTCCATCGTCCATTGGTCGTTGGAAAAACCGTCGCGGCGCACGATGACCAAAGCGCCGAGATGGCTGTTGCGCGGCAGCGCCCAGGTGTGGCGGCAGTCAAAGCCGACCAGCGTGATCACCCGCGCGCCTTCGGAGACGTGATCGAGCGCCGCCAATTTCGCCTGCTGGTTGTCTGAGGCGATGGCCAGGCTAACCGTGGTCGACGTCAGCCGCACGACGTAAAACAGCAGGCCGAGCACGGCCAGCGTGCTGCCCAGGCGGACACTCGCCTTGCCGCGGAAGCGGATCGCGAGCACCACCACCGCGATCATGTATGGCACCAGCCGCATGTCGGCGTAGGCCGAGCCGAAGATGATCCGTGGCAGCACGATGAAGCTGGCGATCAGCACCAGCCCGGAAAATGCGAGGTTGCGCGAGAAGGTCAGATGGCGATTGCGCAGCGCCTCGACCACCACCACGCCGATCAACGCGACCGAGATCACGTCGAAACGCTGCCACCGGTCGCGCAGCGCGGCCTTGAGCCACAACAGCTTGGTGTTCCAGTTGAACCAGTCGGCGGTGGCGCCGCCGTGGGCTTCGCTGCGCCAGACGAGCATGACCGCGATCGGCAGTGCCATCACTGCGGCGTGCAGCGTGGCGTTCCATCCGGCCCGCAACCAGCCGATGCCGCGATCATGCTGGCGCACCGCTTCGGCCGAGAAACACATCAGGCCCAGCGCTCCCCAGCCATAAGTGTGGCAAAAGAAGATGATCACCGAGATCGGCACGAATAGCGCGGCTCGCAGCCGAAGCTTGCCGCGCCGGGCGAGGTGCAGCCACAGTCCGAAGGCGAGGAACGCCAGCGCCATCGACAGCGCGAAATTGACGAAGCCGAACAGGAACGGGTGGCCGTAAACGAATGGCACCGCGAACCAGGCGGTCGGCGGGATCCGTCCATGCACCTCGCGCGCGACCCACAGGAACCCGGCCACGGTCAGCGGCGGAATGGCGAGGACGATCAGCTTGACGGCTGGCTCCAGGCCGAGAACCGGCCCCGCCAGTTTGACCAACGCGTCGACGCCGAGATTGCCGATCGCCGCCCAATGAAAGCCGTAAAATTGCTGAAGCGACGCCGAATGCGCGAGGTCGAGCTCGACCCGATACCGACCCATGTGCCCGAGTAGATCGACCAGCGGCGGGATCGGCGGATAGAGCAGCGGCACCGCCGACAGCAGGATCAGCGCGATCGCCAGCGCGCGCGACTCCCACCACTGCGGCGGGCCAGCCGAGGCATGCGGTTCCGGACCCTGCGTTTGCGCCATGCCCCCCATCACCCTCCGGCCATGCCAACGACCCGCCGCGCATTCAACTGGCATACAGCTTGGCAATCTTAATTTCGGCTCTCCCACAGGGAGGGCATAGTCATGAGAAACTTGCTTTTGGCCGGCGCCGCGGCGGCCGCCATCGTCGCGTTCGTTCCAGCCGTCGCGCAAACCGCTCCGCCGGCTCCGCCGGGAGTGGCCGAAGGCACCGGGCCCGCGCCACGGATTGAAACGCGCGTCATCCACATGCCGATGAAGGCCGAAACCCGCAACGACGTCGTCGCCCATGCGCGCGAGATGTTCGGCAAGCTCGACACCAACAAGGACGGCTACATCACCAAGGAGGAAGCCGAGACGGCGCATCAGGCGATGGCCGGCGATATCCACGAGAAGTTTGCCAAGCGCCTGGCCGATGGCGATTTCCCGCACCCCGATCGCGGCGCGATGTTCGACCAGCTCGACACCAACAAGGACGGCTCGATTACCCGTCAGGAATTCATGGCCGCGCAGCCGCAGTTCAAGGAACGCCGCGTTATCGTCATGCCCGACGGCGACGGGCCTGGTGACGAACCGGTCAAGATCGATGGCGGACCGGGCGAGCCGCAGGTCAAGATCATGCGCATGCATGGCATGGGCGGAATGCATCGGCGCATGTTCGAATCCGCCGACGCCAATCACGATGGCCGCGTGTCGCTGCAGGAAATGACCGACGCCGCGCTGCACCATTTCGACGAGGCCGACGCCAACCATGACGGGACGCTGACGCCCGAGGAGCGGATGCAAATGCATCAGCGAATGAAGGCGGAGCGCGGCAAACCCGCCTGAGCGCCCGCTCAAGCCACTGGATACAAAGGCCCGGCGCTTGCGTCGGGCCTTTTTTCGTGTTTCGTGCCGCGCGCTCGTTGGGGAGAGATCGATCATGCGCCTTTCGAAGATCATCGCCTTCGCCGCGGTTGCCGCGCTGCCGCTGACCGCCGCCCGTGCCGACGAAGGCATGTGGACCATCGACGGTTTTCCCGCCGCGAAAATGCAGGCCGATTATGGCTGGGCGCCCGATCAGGCGTGGCTCGACAAGGTCCGTTCGGCTGCGGTCCGCCTGACCGGCGGCTGCTCGGCCAGCTTCGTCTCCGGCAGCGGCCTGATCCTGACCAACCATCACTGCGTCGCGGGCTGTCTTCAGGATGCGTCGACCGCCAAGCTCGACTATGTCGACGACGGCTTCACCGCGGCCACGCGCGCCAATGAAAAACTGTGCCCCGGCCAGCAGGCCGAAGTGGTAACCGCGATCAGAGATGTCACCGCCGACGTCAAAGGCGCGATCGGCGCCGCCGCCGGGCTCGCCGCGGTCAAGGCCAAGACCGCTGCCATCGCGCGGATCGAAAGCGCCGGCTGTCCCGACACCAAGCTCACCCGCTGCCAGGTGGTGACGTTGTACGGCGGCGGGCAGTACAAGCTCTACACTTATCACAAATACAGCGACGTCCGGATCGTCTGGGCGCCCGAGGCCAAGGCGCCGCAGTTCGGCGGCGATCCCGACAATTTCAACTTCCCGCGCTACGCGCTCGATGCCGCATTCCTGCGCGCCTACGAAAACGGCCAGCCGGTCGCGACGCCGCAGCATCTGACCTGGGCCGCAAGGCCGCCGGTCGTGGGCGAAGCGACCTTCGTCGTCGGCAATCCGGGGTCGACCCAACGCCTGCTGACCCAGGATCAGCTCGCCTTCCAGAAGGAAGTTGTCGCGCCGATCAACGCCACGACCTTTTCGGAACTGCGCGGCCGGCTGATCGCCGCGATGCAGCAGAGCCCCGCGAAAGCGCGCCAGGGCAAGGAGGAGCTCGACAGCGTCGAGAACAGCCTCAAGGTCTACATCGGGCGGGTCAAGGCGTTCAACGATCCCGCGTTCATGGGCCGGCTGGCGCAGGCCGAGGCCGAGCTTCGCGCCAAAAGCCGGGGCAACGCCGCAATCGGCGATCCGTGGAGTAATATTTCGAAAGCCACGGCGGCCTATCGCCAACTCTATCTCGCGGCGCGCTTCACCCAGCCGAGCGGCGACCTTTATTCCTACGCGGCGCGGCTGGTGCGCGCGGCGGCGGAGCGGACCAAGCCCAACGGCGAGCGCCTGCCCGGCTACAGCGACAGCGCCCTGCCACTGGTCGAAAAGCAGGTGCTCGATGCGCAGCCGATCTATCCGTGGCTCGATCAGCTTGAGCTCGAATGGAGCCTGAGCAAGGCCCGCGAATATCTCGGCGCCGACGATAACGACACCAGGTTGCTGCTCGGTAAGGAATCGCCCGAGGCGCTGGCCCACCGCCTGGTCTCGACCACGCGGCTGGCCGACCCGGCCTACCGCAAGGCGTTGTGGACCGGCGGCCAGGCGGCGATCGACGCGTCGAAGGACCCGATGATCCTTTACGCCCGCCGCCTCGACGCACGCTATCGCCAGCTCCAGGACCAGGTCGATGAATATTACCAGGGACCGGTCACTGCTGCTCAGGCCAAGCTCGCCGATGCGCGTTTCGCCGCTTACGGCGACACGCTCTATCCCGACGCCACGTTCACGCTCCGCATCAGCTACGGCAAGGTCCAGGGGTGGACCGAACGCGGTCAGGCGGTGCCGCCGGTGACCTTGCTCGGCGGCACCTACGACCGCGCGACCGGCGCCGACCCGTTCGACCTGCCGACCAAGTTCGTGACAGCCCGCACCAAGATCGATCCCAAGATTGTCTACGACTTCGTCACCACCAACGACATTATCGGCGGCAATTCGGGTTCGCCGGTGATTGACAAGTCGGGCGCGGTGATCGGCGCGGCGTTCGACGGCAACATCCACAGCCTCGCCGGCAATTACGGCTATGACGGGTCGAACAACCGCACCGTCGCCGTTTCCACCGACGCGATCGAGGAAGCGCTGGAGAAAATCTACCCGGCGCCGGCGCTGGTCGCCGAGCTCAAGGGGCAGTAATCAGGCGGCGATCGGCGACGTCGCCTTGCGGCGCGAAGACACGCGCGGCTTCTTCGCCGCCGCCGGTTCGCCGCCAGCTTCGCGATAGCGCCGCTCGGTTTCGAGCATGTAATCGCGGGTGATCGGCAGCGCGTTGCGATTGCGCACATATTGCAGCTGGTAATTGCACATCGTCCCCAGCTCGAACCCGACGATGCCGCCGGCGAGATAGAATTCCCACATGCGGAAGAAGTGCTCGTCGTAGAGCGCGACGATCTGCGCTTTGTGCCGCTGCGTCCGCTCGAGCCAGGCGCTCAGCGTGTAGGCATAATGGAGCCGCAGCGTCTCGATGTCGGTGGTGATCAGCCGCACCTTCTCGCACGCCGCGGTCAACTGCGACAGCGACGGCAGATGATAGCCGGGGAAGACATATTTGTCGGTGAACGGATCGGGCGCGGAGGCCTTGCCATACTTGCCGATGGTGTGGAGCAGCATCACCCCGTCGGGTGTCAGCGACTCGCGGCACTTGGCGAAAAATTCTTCGTAATGCGCGGCGCCGACATGCTCGAACATGCCGATCGACACGATCCGGTCGAACTGCCCCTCGACGTGGCGATAATCGATCAGCTCGAACTTGACCTGGTCAGCTACGCCCGCCGCAGCCGCCCGCTCTCGCGCGACCTTGATCTGCTCCTCGGACAACGTGACTCCCGTCACCTTCACCCCGGCGACGCGGTTCAGATAGAGCGCGGTGCCGCCCCAGCCGCAGCCGATGTCGAGCACATGCTGCCCGGGCTCGAGATGCAACTTGGCGGCGATATGCGCCTTCTTGTCGAGCTGCGCCTGCTCGAGGCTGTTGGCCGGGTCGGTGAAGTAAGCGCAGCTATATTGCAGGTCGTCGTCGAGGAAGAGCCGGTAGAGATCGTTGCCGATGTCGTAGTGATGCGCGACATTCTTGCGCGCGCGTTTGGCCGGGTTGCGCCGCCACAGCGCACCGAACAGTTTCTTGCCCTTGCGCAGCGCCTTGCGCCCGCTGCCCCCGGCCTCCCACGGATTGGCCCCGACGATCAGCCGCATCAGATCGAGGATCGTCCCGTCCTCGACCGTCAACCGCCCGTCCATATAGGCCTCGCCGACCCCGAGCCGCGGATTGCGCGCGATTTTGAGCGCGGTCGCCCGGTCGGCCAGCCGCAGCGTCAGATGCTCGCCTCCGCCCGGCCCGAACGTTCGCGGCGGCTTGCCCGGCATCAGCAATGTGATGCTGCCCTGCTTGAGCAGCTTGTCGACGAGACGGCCGATCAGGGACATGTACGCATCTCCTTCACGCGATGCGCGCGTTTAGCCCGAGTCCCGCGAGCCCGTCCATGTTTGGGTTTAATCGTAGACGACCGAGAAAAGGGCCGGATATCAATTTCGAGGGCGATAACCGCCATCACTCAAATGAAGATGCAGTGAGCCTCATCAGTAGATAGTACGGCAATGCGCAGGCCGGGGCAGATCCCTGACGCGCTTGAGAAAATGTGACCAAGGGCCGTTTTCGACGTCAGTCTTTGCTGGCGTGTAAGCCTTCAGCGCCTCCGGGATCATCGGCGTGTATTCAATTACGCCGCCGTCATAGACTAGCAGATAGTCGGGCGGATTGCAGGCCAGATCGTGTTCGAGCATCGCGCTGACGGGCGACTTGTCCTTCAGGCCCGACGCCATCCACGGTGACATCGCGCGGATCGGCCAGCGGCGATATTCAGCCTCCGGCCACGCCAAGCGCGGCGACGTGGCGAGCGCGGCAAAGCTGGCGCCCGGCGGCAGGCGAAACAGGTCGGAATTGTCCTGATACGGAATCGCGGTAGGCACGATGGCGACCAGCGCGATTGCGGCCGCCAGCGTTTTTTGAACGAGCGTGTGGAGCGGGAAGGCGGCGGTCGCAAGAAGCAGGAAGCGGATCGCCGGACCCTGCTGATAATTGAAGCCCTTCGCTTGGAGCAGGAAGGCCAAATAGAAGGAGAGCGCGGCGACGAGGAGCGCCGCCGAAGTCCCCCTCGCCCGCAAGAGCAGACAGGCTCCGAACACGAATAGGCCAGCGCCCGGTAGGATGAGCAGCGGCGTTGGCTTGCCGAGCGCGGAGTATGTCTCGGTTATCAACGGAAGCAGGGTGAAATAGTCGGGCTCGATGACCACGAATGCGACAGCATAGACGAGCGCCGCGATGACGAGCGTGACGGTTTCAGGCCGGAGCGGGCGCGACTGTAGCCAAAGCTCAAGAGCGATCGGCACCAGGACGAAATGCGGCTTTAGCGCGAACCCGACTGCAGCCAGCACGCCAATGGCAACCGCAAGCCCCGTTGAAACCGTTTCGCCATGCCGCCGCTTTGCGACCAGCAGGACATAAGGGACGGTCGCGACAAAGGTAAAATGCTCGCGCTGGCCAAAGTCGAACAGCGGCAGACACGAGACCAACAGTGCGCCCGGGAAGAGATACTGCCGCCGATCTTGCCATTCGGGAAGCAGTTTGAGCGACAGGTAAAGCGACAGCGCGACCGTGCAAAGCAGGAACGCCGCCAGCACGACCAACACCGGGCCGCAGTCCCGCGACGGGACGGACCGGGTCAGGCCGCGGCGCGGCTCTTGCGCTGCTTTTCCGCGGCGGTTTTCAACTGGCCGCAGGCGGCGTCGATGTCGCGCCCGCGCGGGGTCCGCACCGGGGCCGAGATGCCGGCTTCGAAGATGATGTTGGAAAACGCGCGGATTCGCTCCGGCTCCGAACATTCGTAAACCGCGCCGGGCCAGGGGTTGAACGGGATCAGATTGACCTTGGCCGGGAGCTTGTAGCGGCGGATCAGGCGGACCAGTTCGCGCGCGTCCTCGTCACTGTCGTTCTTGTCCTTGAGCATCACATATTCGAAGGTGATGCGCCGCGCATTGTTCGCGCCGGGGTATGCCGCGCACGCCTCGAGCAATTGCTCGATCCCGTATTTGCGATTGAGCGGGACGATTTCGTCGCGGACTTCCTTGGTCACCGCGTGCAGCGACACCGCGAGATTGACCCCGATCTCCGCCCCCGCGCGGGCCATCATCGGCACCACGCCCGAAGTCGACAGCGTGATCCGCCGCCGCGACAGGCCGAGGCCGTCGCCGTCCATCACGATCTTCAGCGCGTCGCGGACATTGTCGAAATTGTACAAGGGCTCGCCCATGCCCATCATCACGATGTTGGTCAGCATCCGCCCCTCGGGCTGGCTCGGCCATTCGCCGAGCGCGTCGCGGGCGAGCATCACCTGGCCGACGATCTCGCCGGCATAGAGATTGCGCACCAATTGCATCGTGCCGGTGTGGCAGAAGCGACAGTTCAACGTGCACCCGACCTGGCTCGACACGCACAAGGTGCCGCGGTCGGCGTCGGGGATGAAGACCATTTCGAAATCGTGGCCGTCGTGGGTCTGGAGCAGCCATTTGCGCGTGCCGTCGGTCGACACCTGGGCTTCGACCACCGCCGGCCGGGCGATGGTGAAGCGCTCGGCGAGCCACGGGTGCTGGACCTTGGCGATATCGCTCATGACCGCGAAGTCGGTCGCGCCGCGGTTGTAGATCCAGTGCCAGATCTGCTTGGCGCGAAGCTTGGCCTGCTTCGGCTCAAGCCCGGCGGCCTCGAGCGCATCGCGGATCTGGTCCTTCGACAACCCGACCAGCTCGACCCTGCCGTCGGCGCGCGTTTGCGCGGCCCGTGGAACGGGCACGGGGTCGACCGGGCCGGGAATCGGCATCAATTGGGTGTCGGCACTCATGGCGAAGCGCCTATCTAGTTAATGCGGCTGAATTTTGCCAGCGCAGGCTGCCGCAGCGTCAATCGCGGTCGGCGCGCCGTCGAGCGCGTAGGGGTCGCTGAACCTTTGGCCGCCGAGGTCGCGCGCCTCGACCCGCATCCCGCTCGCGCTGCGCACCGCCGCGATGATTGCTTGCTCCTGCAGCGGCCCCCGGCTCCACGCCCAGTTACCGCGCGCGGTCAGCAGAAACGGCTGGCTGCCGACGGTCAGGATCACGCTCGACCCGGCTCGCGGCATGCGTCGCAGGCGCGCATGGAATTCGCCCCACCGCCGGCGGTCGCGGGCGAAAGCGAAGCCGGCGGTCGCCTGGACCTTGCCTTTGGCCGCGATCCGCGCCGAGCGGCCAAGCGCCACGCAAGCGTCGCCGCGATCGACCGCCGCCCAGTTACCGCCGGCATAAACGATCGCGTCCTTGGCGAGCGTGGCGGTCGGACAAGTCAACACCAAGGCAATAGCCAATGGAAAAACTAGTCTAACGCTGAGTTTTTGCTCAGGATATCTTGAAAAAATCATGCGAGGATTTTCGTCCAAAATAAAAAATATTTGATCCAATCTTGCTGTTTAATGTCGACTATGCGACTTATCTCCCGCTTGGTCCGCGACTCGAAGCATTCCCCGGGGGAGGCGAACATGGACCGCAAACTCCACACAAACCGTATATTACAACCTAACTAGCACTCACGCCTGCGCGAATGAATATCGCAGAGACGATGAGCCGAATTGCGGCCGAACTCGCGCTGCTCGCGGGTTGCGGGCTTTCTGCTCTTCGCGATCAACGACGTTCTCGTCGACCTGATCTATTTCACCCGACGCCTGTGGCGCGGGTTGACCGTCTACAGCCGCTATCCGCGCGTCTTCGCCAGCTATTTCGTGTTCAAGAAGGATCCGGGCTTCCTCGCCATCCTCGTCCCCGCGTGGGACGAATCGACGGTCATCGCAGCGATGCTGAAGGCGATGCTCGATCGACTCGACTATGATGATTTTCGCGTTTTCGTGGGCCAGTATCGCAACGATCCGGCGACCGCCGCCGCGATCGCCAGCGTTGACGATCCCCGGGTCGAGCCAGTGCTGGTCGACGCCGACAGGCCGACGACCAAGGCCGATTGCCTCAATCACCTCTACGGTATTATGTAGCACTGTCGGCCTACGGCGCGAAAGAAGGCGTGCTGTCGATCCCGCGCATGTTCGTCGGCAACGTCATAGCGGTGCTCGCCGCCGCGCGGGCGCTGTCGCTGCACGTGGGCGGCGGCGCCAGACGGTGGGACAAAACCGCGCACATGTTTCCCGCCGAGCTGCCGCAATGAGGCAGTCGCTGCGCTTTCTCGCTATCGCGGTCATCGGGTGGGCGGGTTTCCGCGCGATGACCTTGGGGATTGTCCCGGGCGCGCAGATCTTCACTGCTGCCCGGCCTCGCGCTTCCGCACCCGCGACCGCCCCGGTGATGGCCACGCAATTCGCGCCGATCGAGCCGATCGCGCCCGCCCCGGTCGCACCGCCGCCAATACAGGCCGCGTCGATCCCCTATTTTTCACCGGGCCCGATGCGCCAGATGGTCGTCCCGGTTTATTATGACTATCGCGGCGCGCCCGCTTCGCCCGCGCCGACCGCTCCATCCCGCCGCAGCACCCAAGCGATCTGGGCGCTCCCCGAGCCACGGTCCGTCTTCCGGCCCAATCCCTCGCCCCTCGATGACTGGCCGTTTTCGCG
>Ga0268264_10000407_pt1 | contig 61043 bp, 99 predicted proteins | sample KBSSwiS32_FD_190357 | JGI IMG/M metagenome (GOLD analysis project Ga0268264, IMG submission 190357) | Switchgrass rhizosphere microbial communities from Kellogg Biological Station, Michigan, USA - KBS Switchgrass S3-2 (SPAdes) (version 2) | ecosystem: Host-associated > Plants > Roots >... | reverse complement strand
CGAAGGATATACGTGTACTATCTCCGCATTGTTTGCGGACGATTCGTGTTGACACGCCGAGGCGCGGCGTGCTAGGGGCTCGCTGCTCGGTCCTCGGGGCGTCGGGTCGGGGCTAGTTACGAGGCACTCCGCTTCCGCGTAAGTCGACGACGGGAAACGGCTTCTGTCCTGGGTACACGACATGCGGTCCTCGCTTCTCCTTGGAGCTGCCATAGAGCAAGCTCACGTGCCCCTTGACGCAGCTCTGCCCCGGGGCGGCTCCGCAAAGCATGCACTCTACACTCAGCTCTCGACGGCGGCCCTTGCTCATGACGTCCTCTTCGCGATAGCTCGGTCGACTTGCACGTGAGCTACCTCGGTGATGGCCGTCCGAATCTCGGCCTCGACGAGCTTGTACGTGGCTACCCTGACCTCGGCCTCGGAGCGGTTGTGCGGGCTGAACGTGCGAGCTGCGGTCTCCTCCTCGCGCTCGCGACGCGCCTTCACGCGGTTCATGAGCCGGTGCAGCGGCGACAGCTCCTCGTGGTCCTCGCTCACGGTATCGGCCACTTCACGACGATGGCTCGATAGCCCTTGGGACCTTCCCCGAAGCCGCGACACTGTTGCTCGAACCAGTCGCAGTCACACGTGGTGCCGCCCCTCTTGAGGGCGCACCACTCCGCGCACCCTGTTGCGGTCGGAAGCCGGATGTCGAGCATGGCCTCCAGCGTGTCGAGCTTGGCCAGCTCCGCGATGACCTTCGCGTCTTCGTCGGTCAGCACGCGGTTGCAGACGTGTTCTTCGGCCGCGTCGATGCGGTGGAGCAGCCAGTTCACGAGGTCGACGAGCGCCCCTTTCGAGTGCTTCGCTCCGACGAGTCGCATGGCTTCTTGATAGAGGTCGTGCCGGTTCGTATCCATCGGGTGGCAAGCCTCGATGAGAACGTCCTCGGGAAGCGCGCGGTCGTCGCTCATGGCTTCGCCTTTCGCATCTCGTCCTCGATGGCGGTGACGAGGAGCGCAGCGGCCAACCGCCGGGCTCCGTCGTGAGGGGCTCCCGCGAGTAGCTGGTAGGTATGCCCTTCGCGAAGCCTCCTCGCTATGGTGCGAGCTTCGGGTGTGAGGAGCTTCTGCCTCCAGCTCAGTCGCTTGGGGCGGGGCTCGACCAGCTCGTCACTCATCGTCGCCCCTGTCCCTCGATGGCGACGGCGACACCAACAATCTCGCCATGCTCTTTCATTGAACGGCCGTTGGGGCAGATGCAAAAGAACTTTCCCCCGCACTCGACGCCGGCTGGAGACTTCACCCCGGTGGTGTCGATGGTGCCTGAGTTGCCGCAGAGTCCGCAGAGTCCTCCGAGCGGGCCGCCGAGGTAGTCACGCCACAAGTCGCTGTCGCGCTCCTCGCGTCCCTTCATGCGAGCTTCCGCAAGGGCTTCTGCCACGTGGCCGTAGACGGGCTGTTCGTCCTTACAGGCGAACCCGCAAACCTCCACCGCCTTGTCGAAGGCGGTCACCGGAACGTACTTGCCCCCAGCGCGAGCCAACGTTCGGGGCTCTCTTCCCACGCACAAGCTCATGTCCGGCTTTGCCATCATCCACCTCCGTGCGGGCACTTGAGTGCTGACTTGCATCCACACGCGCGCGGTGGCGGGTGAACGCGGAATTGAATCGACCGTCCCAGCGTCGCCTGCATCTTGTTGCGCTGGCTCTTGTCGGGGTCGAGCATCGCGAGAAACTTGTCGAAGCACTTTTGACAGCCTTGGTGCTCGAACAGAATCTCGCCTGTCGCGGGCTCTCTGATGCAGGGCAGAAGTGCCGGCTCTCCCGGCATCTCCACCCCGCACCAGTCACACGTCCAGGTCTCCGTCTTCATGACTTTCGCGTAAGTGTCAGCCAGCGGCTTCCGGCGACACCTTCGCTGCCTCGGCTTCCATCTTGAGTCGGACGAGGGTGGTCAGCTCCTCGCCTTCGCGCGCCGCCTCCTTCGAGTAGTCGTAGGCGGGGACCTCCCCGTCTTTCGTGCTGAGGTCGGCCATGGCGAACTCGCCTTCGCCGAGGAGCACGATGACGCGTTTCCCACCGTCGAACTCGGCGGCGATGGGCATGGGGTGACCGTTGCTGAGGACGATGGTTTTCATCACGGGTCTCGGTGGGTGGTGGTTGTTCCGTCCGGCGCGGTGACCGTGACGACGGTTTCGTTGATGCTCTCGACGAGCTTGTTGAGAGTCTCCAGCTCCTCGCCTGGGTAGGCGGGTCGTGCCGAGAGGTCGTAGACGGGCGGTGTGGCTCCCTTGGCCGAAAGCCGGTCGACCATGACGTAGACCTTTTCGGGCATGAGGACGATGAGCCGAGACCCGTCCGAGAACTCGTTGATGACCTCGACTTCGATTCCGTTCATCAGCTTGATGGTGTTCATGAGAGCGCTCGCTTTCGCGTGGACGTTTGGGGAAGGGAGTGGATGGTGCAGAACCGAGCGGCCTCGGAGGCTTGCTTGGGGACGTACTTGCCTTGACGACCGACCTGATAGATAGGTTCGAGGTCGAGGAAGTTTCGGATGGCGTTACCGAATCGGGCGAGGTCGTCGCCGGACTTCGTACGCTTCACCGTGTCGCTCGCGTTCTCCGCGCGACCTCAGCTAGCTCGGCATCGGTCAAGGGATAGCTGGGCTCATAAAACTCGGACCCCAGGACCCTCGTAAGCCGCTGTCGCTCTCGCTCGGAGATGCTCATGTCGATGAAACCGCCGTTCTCGGTGAGCCTTCCGCCGCGTTTTACGGTTCCGTATTGAGTCTGAGGGCTTTCGTGAAGGACAGGTACACCCTCCTCGGCGATGTCCACGAGGTACTTGCGCGCGACGAAGCCCGATACCTTGGGATGACGACTGCCACCGCGCGAGGTCACGTAGGCGTGATATACGGTTTCATTCGGGTGGCTCACCCGGTCAACGATGGCGTCTTTTTCGATGCCTCCCACGACCACCCCGGTGTAATCGGCCGTTGCGCGTACGATGAGGTCCCCGGCCGGGGGAGGGTCTTGCGTGACGACTTTGGCGCGAGAGACAACGTACTGAGACCGACGCTCAGCACGCTCCTGGCGCTTGCGCGTGTCCTCCTCCTCGCGCTTCTGCAACTCCTTGAGGGAGTAGAGCCGGTTCTGCTCGGCCTCCTCCGCCTTGAACTTGGCGACGTTCGCGTCATGCTCGGCTCGGGGCATGGGTGGTGCGAGGCTAGCGTTGGCCGCCTGGCCTGCCTTGAGCGCCTCCTTGGCGTTGCGCTCACGCGTAAGTCGCTTGGTCTCGATGCCGTACTCGGTCAGCTCTCGGTCCCACTTCCGCATCTGGAAAGCGCGGTCCTCGGCCTCCTTGCGATAAGTTGCTTCGGGCTCGTGGCCGTCCGCTGCGAGGTCCCAGGCACGACCCAGACGCTCGACGCGAGTGTTCCTGTTGAGCACGAGACACGTGGACAACTCGGGGTTGTCCGCATGTCGGTCCCAGAGGCCGTCCCCGTACGCGTTCCCCACGAGCGTGAGCACGCGAGGGTCCGTGCAGAAGAGCGCCGTGGCGAATCGTCGGAGGTCGGACGAAGTCGCTACCTTCTTCTCCCGCTTACACTCGGTTGTGTGACCGAAGCGCGACTCCGGCTCACAACAGATGGTGTAGAGAATGAGCAATCGACCGTCGCTCAGGCAACGGTCGCAGATGGTTCCCGGCTTGTCGATGCGGTTCAAGCGCGGACAGCGACCTGAAACGGCGGTGTCCCGGGCGCACTTGTCGCAGAGCTTCCGGGTGGTCACTTGACCTCCGGAAGCGTCTCCTGCTGGTCCTCAGCGGGCCGTCGTGGGCCTCTGCCTCGCTTGACGTGGGGCGCGTTCCCTCCCCTCTTGCCGGCCTCCCGCGCCTCCTCGGTGGAGAACTGGTGGGCGGTTCCCGCCTCGTGCGCTGCTTTGCCGCCCTTGCTGGCGATGGCGCGGACCTTCTCGGGGTCCATGGCGGCGAAACCGCGAGGCTTGCGAACGGGCGACTCTGACTGGCTCATGGCTGGCTCTCCGTGGGTGAGGTGGCTTGCGATGACCACCGAAACCAGAGCCTACCACCACGGTAGAGCTATTGCAAGCACTTACGCGAAAGCCGGTGTTTCGATGTAGAGCCCGATGAGGTCCAACGCAACGGCAAGGAGGGTGGCGTTGTTCGTTCTCCAGAGCTGCACCGCCATGAGCGTGTTGTTGGCAGGGAGGTCGGTGGCTAGTGTTCCGGTGGCAGAGAACGCAGTACCGATACGCTCCACGGTGTAGTCGATGCTTCCGCCGTTGGCGAGGGCGATGAATGTCACCTTGTAAGCGCTCGCGTTTCCGTTAGCAGGAAAGTTCGCGCCGAGGTCGATAACGGATGCGGTACCCGCACCATCGTTGAAGATGACGTGGAGGTTGTTCGAGGTGCTGAGCTGTCCGACGCCCACGCAATTCGTGAGCGTGTTCGGTTCGACGTTCGTTGGAGCGCCGGTCGCGGTCGAGAAGCCGCAGAACATACGGGCTCCTGCGACGGCTGCCGCGTCCGAGGGAGCGATTCGCATGACGAGTCTGAATCCGCCGAGCCCCGCTGCGTTTCCACGCCAGAATTGAGCGGCTGCGTTTCGGGCTCCGCAGAGCGCTCCAGCCGTTGCCGCTGACACGTACCCGAGCCGCCTCATCTGCGTCAGACGGTTCGTGATAGCGACGGAGCGAGCCGTAGCCGTTCCCGTCGTGGTGGGAGCTGCCATGCCGATGGCAAGCGGTAACGTCGTAGCGTTGCCAGGTGGGAGCCACATGCACGCGTCGGTCGTAGACAGGTCGGTCCCGTTGGTGCCGTTGGTACCGTTGGTTCCGTTGGCACCGTCAGCGCCCGCAGGCCCGGTCGCTCCATCGGCGCCTGGCAAACCGTCAGCGCCGGGTGCTCCTGGCGCTCCTGGGAGGCCGTCAGCGCCCGCAGGCCCGGTCGCCCCATCGGCACCTGGCAGACCGTCAGCTCCTGGCGCTCCTGGAAGGCCGTCAGCGCCCGCAGGCCCGGTCGCCCCATCGGCACCTGGCAGACCGTCAGCGCCGGGTGCTCCTGGCGCTCCTGGTAGGCCGTCAGCGCCCGCAGGCCCGGTCGCCCCATCGGTGCCGGGTGCTCCTGGCGCTCCTGGTAGGCCGTCAGCGCCCGCAGGCCCGGTCGCCCCAGGAAGGCCCTGGATGCCTTGCGCGCCTTGGAGTCCCTGAAAACCGCGAGGCCCGGGAGGTCCTTGTGGACCTACCGGGCCTACTCCGCCACCTCCCGTTACCTTGAGGGTGAGGAAGTTGCCTTGTGGCGTGACCTCGAACCCGTCACCGAACGAGAACCCTTGAAACTGACCGAGCTGGACGCCCCCGTTGTACGCGAGGAACGAACCGATAGGGATGAGATTCGCCGGGCCGAGGGATTGAGGCATCTTGCCTCAATCTTACACCAGAACGGTCAGGAACTTCTTCTTGCAGAAGCCCTTGGCTCCGGGACGGCGCGAGCCGCCCGGCCAGTCAATCTGCGCCCACACCCCGTCCGCGCTGGCGTTCAGGTTGATGACCGTGACGATACCGTCTTTCTCCGCGCCACCGCCCGGTACCTGGGCAGCGGAGTCGTTCGGGGCCGTGCGCATGATGAGGTCACCGCTCGGAGGCGGGTCGTTCGTCGTGACACGTGCCTTCTGACCCGACGTCGCTGCCGAGGGTGCGGGAGCGACCTGGGCAGGCGACACGGCCGCAGGAGGCGCAGGCACGAACACGGGAGGAGCGACCTGCGCAGCCGGAGCGGCCGGGAAAGCCGGTCCCGGCTGCGGTGACGTGGGGAGCTGCGCGGGAGCCGACGAGATACCGTCCTGCTTCTTGCTGAGCAGGACGAGGCCGAGGATTCCAGCGCCGATGAGGATGGGGACGAGCATGGTGACCTGCTGAGTTGGAGTGAACGCTTACGCGAAGCGTTACTGGATGACCAGGAACTTCTTCTTCACGAAGCCGCGACAGCCCGGGTAGTTGACCTTCGCCGGGAAGCCGAAGCCGCCGCCCCAGATAATCTCCGCGAATTCGGGAGATGCGTCCATGTTCATGACGGTGACGATGCCGCCCTTGGGGGCACCGCCAATCTGCGGAGCGGTGGCGCTGGGGGCGCTGCGCACGATGAGGTCGCCAGCGGGCGAGGGGTCGCTCGTGGTGACTTCGGCACGCGGCTTGTCGATGGGACCGGCCGTGCGCTTGAGGAACTCATCGAGGGGCACACCCTGACGAATGGCCTCGGAGACGTCCTGCGGTCCTGCCTCACTTGGCTTCACGAGGCCAGGCGTGCCGAGCGTGTTGAGCACGGCGGTCTGCTGGGGCGTGAAGTCGACGGTCAGGTTGGCCACGTCGGCGGCGGTCAGCGTGCCGGGTGGCTTGGCGAGGATGGCCGCTCGCTCGGCGTTCGTGATGGGCGGCGGCCGTCCCGGGAACGGTGCGGCCGGGAAAAGGTTCCCCGGAAGCGGAGGGAGCACGCCAGGCGTCACGGGCGTGACGGTCGGAGCCGGTAGCCCCGGGATGCTCGGGACGGGCGCAGGCAGCTTGGCAGCCGGGGCCGCACCGGGCGCACCAGCAGCCGCCTCTTTTTCTTTCTTGTTGAGCAAGAGCAGGGCGGCGATGAAGCCTCCGCCGAGGAGAACCGCAGGAACGGGGATGGGCATGACGGGTACCTTTCAGAGTGAATATAGCATCGACTTACGCGTAACTCCAAGGTGGAGTTACCCGGTCATCGTTGGCCATGCACGGTCGTGGAGCCCGCTGATGGCGTTTGCCGGGGCTGGGGTGGCCCAGATGGCCTCGATGGTGCCCGGCCTGGGGAGGTCCATGCTGGGGCCTTCCCACATGCCCTGGAACCAGCGGGTGCCCGCGATGGCCCCCACGGTTGTCGAAGCGGGCCAGTCGCTCGGCAAGTCCTTCAGCTCCATGAACACGCGAACGTCCGCGAAGCCCATGGCGGCGAGCGACTTGCCCAGCACCTCCTCGGTCACGTTGTTCGTGAACGGGAAGGCCGTGCGACCGATGAGGAGCATCCTCGCCCGGTAGTATTGCTTCTGCTTGAGGCGAAGCGGGTCGCCGAGCATGATGAGCCCGGTCCCGTTGGCCTTGTCCGGTGTACTCGGAACGCCAGGCAGGAGGCCGGGCACGGGCGCCGGGGCCTCCTCCACGTTTTTCGAGGTCACCATCTTGTAGATGGCGAAGGCTCCGAGGAGCCCCACGCCAATCATCATCCCTTGCTCAGCGCGCATCGGACCCGTCCTTTCCACCGTCAGAGACCTTGCGGTCCCAGCATCCCGCGCTGTTGTCGGGGTACTTGGGGTCGCAGGGAGGGAGGTTCGGCGAGTTGGCGTCGTAGCATGACGCAGCGCTCGCGAGAACGGTGCCACCGCCGAAGGTGACACCGAACCACGCCAGAACTTGCAGAACGTTGCGTCGCTTCATGGAACCTCAGTGCTTGGGGATGAGCGTGAAGGGCACGTACGCTTTGACCTGCGCGTGCTCGTCGATGACGGTGACGTGGTTGCACACGTGGCAGAGGACGGAGCGAAGGCCTTCCGCGTTTGCCGTGAAGCGACCGAGCGGGCCGAGGTGGGTGGGCTTACCCTCCCGTTCGCAGGTGCAGTAGACGGTGTAGTCGAAGGGGCTCGCGGTGTCGCCACCGGCCCCTTTCTTCCCGTGCGTTCGCAGTCCTGCGTTGTGACCTTCGTAGACAACCTTGCTCATCGCTTCTCCTCTATCCAGCCCTGGTAGTAACGGCCAGTTGCCAGGGCCTCTCTCCGTTGCGTGTTTGCGTCGTCATAGCTGTTTGCGGGTCGCTTGACGAAGGAACCGTCGTTGCCGGACAGCCTCACCTCCCAAGCCGAAGGGTACTTCCACGCGTTGGCGGGAAGTACCCTGAGCGACTTGGCGGTGGGAGCGGTCATGGTGCGGGCGGTGGTTCCGACTTGCCGGTGATGACCTTGACCATCACCTTGGCAGCCTTCTGCGGGTCGGGGAACAGGGCTCCTATGAGCTGGAGCATAGCCGCAATGCGACTCCAAAGCCACGTCGGATAGCGGGACGCCATGCGAGTGTAGGCTTCCGGGCTGCGCGGCTTGAGGGCCAGCGTGACCGTGGCACCGATGACGGGCGCAGCGATGGTCGGGTATTCCTTCGCCATCGCTGCGAGCCAGATGAGGGCCAGGTACAGGTAGTGGAAAGCGAGTGAGACGTACTGCATGGCTGTCCTTTCAGCGAGGCGCAGGTGCGGGTGCGGGTGCGGGAGTGAACGGAGGTGGCTGACGGCCGGTGCTGTTCGCGATGGCCATGGTGATGAGAACGGTGATGAGCTGAGTAGCAATGAAGCCGAATCCCACCGCGACCCAGCCGATGATGGAGCGCTTCCACCACACCACGTTCTCCGCCCTGACGCGCTCGCTGTCGCGACGCTTCTGCTCTTGCTCGGCGAGGCGAGCCTGGATGGCTGCGAGCTGGTGAACGCCCGTGTCCATCTCTTCGTCGTTGGGTCCATTCCGAACTCGGCGCTTGATAGCGCTCAGAGTGACGGTGTGCTCATCGACGATGAGGCGGATATCCTTGTTCTCGCTTTCCACCTCGGCGACCCTTCCGTTGAGATGTCGAATCTGCTCGCCGTGTCCCTTGATGGCAGAGCGTATCTCTCCGAAAAACTGCTCCTGCCTCGCCATCAGGTTCGCGATGGTGTAACCCTCGCGAGCTTGCATGGCATTCCATTCGAGGAACTGCTTCAGGTCGTCGTCGACACGCTTATCGTCAGTCACGGGGATGCCTTTCTACTGCTTGCGCCGGTTGATGCGAACGGGACATGGCGCTTGAAAAGTTCGCCGAAGTTCGATGCGCCCGTAGGCGTCTTCGGCAACCAAAAGGCGAATGCCCTGCCGTTTGGCCAGGGCTTTTGCTTCTTCGAGGAACTTGAGGGCTGCCTCGTCGTAGCTTTCGGAGGAGCTGGGTTGGTGCTTACGCGTAAGTCCGGCCTCACGAGGGGTCAGCGTCCCCTTGGCGTGAAAACCCGGTGAGCGAATGGCAGCACGGAACTTGCCATCCACGAAGGTGAGGCGAATCTCCAGGTCGCCGCTGTAGCGAATAGCCATCAGGGCTTCTCCAAGTATTCGCGTCGGCGAATCTGCATGGCCCGCTTGCGGTGGGCTTTCGCGATGTCGTGGAGGCCACCGTGCTCGTACCCGGCAGCATGACCCTCCAGCCATACCGCAATCTGCTCGTCCTGCCACGCCAATCCCGACGTGGGATAGACCGTGGGGACCGTTGCCGCATTCGTGTCGGTCCTACCCACTTCGGTGAGGGTATCGGCTTCCTTGGGGTCGAAGGAATGAGGTTCGGTGCCCGCTCCTGGGACTTCCGCACCAAGAATGCAGTCCTCTTGAGGACCCTTGGGAACGATACCGCATCGGGTACAGGGTCCCGAAGGACCCCCCAGATTACGCGCTGAGGAGGCCGCGTCGCTTTTCTTGGAGACCGGGGCGAGTGCCGGGGCCGCAGGGCTTACGCCCCCTCCAACCGAAGGTGCAGACGGAGAGAATGCACCCTCGATACTCTGATTGACCTCCAGGACGTAGAGGGCCAGGGCAACCGCGTCGGCACGAGTGTCCGTACCGCCCGCGAGGACAGCACGTGCAGACTCGATGGCCTTGGCGCGGTTCACCCCTGGCTCTCAGGCGACCGGGAGGAGGAACGCCATGGCGGAACCGAGCCACGGCGGAACCACGTTCATGAACTTGTCGGTCTTCGTCCACTGGCCGGAGAAGACCCACTGCGAAGACTGTCCCGTGCCGAAGGCCACACCGGCCGCAGGGTCGCGCACGACGGGGGTGCTGAGCACCTTCCAGCCGAGCTGTTCCATGGTGGACTTGATGACGTTCGAGGCCGTCACCGGGTCACGCGTGCCGATGGTTGGCGTGACCATGAGCTGGACCGCGTAGGTTTTGCCCTGGACGAACTCGGTGGCCGCCATGTTGAGTACGGACTGGCGAGACGCCTCGGCCTGAATGGCCTGGGCCTTATCCTTCTGAATCTTGCTCAGAAGGAGGGCGCCGCCAGCGGCACCGAGGAGGGCAATAACAGCGACGGGAAGAGCCATGACTTCAATCTCCTTGCGCAGCGAGCTGCTGCATCATCGTACGGTTGGACAGACGAGACAGCGAGTGAGCCCGCTTCTGACGTTTTAGCTCGCGCTGCCACTCGGGCATCTCTGCTCCGAAGAGCGTCTTGGTCTTGCCCGTGCGGACGTTGATGCGCTCGCAGTAGCCCCCGGGAGCGATATCCCAGGGGTTTTCGAGTCGCTGCATCCAGTCGTAGGGGCCGGGACCATCTCGGAACGCGCGGGGTCCGAGGAAGTTGGAGACGGCGATGCCGTTGATGTCGTACGAGTCACCCTGCACGCGGTCACACGCCTCGAACGGCTCCACGGTCGTCTCGGTCATGAACGCGTAGAGGTTCACGTACGGGTCGCACGCGGCTTCGATGGCCTCGTGAGAGAGCGTCCCCGAAAGCGAGTTGGCTCCTCTGAAAAGCGTCCCACCGTTTTCGAGGATGGGGTTGACGAACGCGGTTCCGTGGATGCGTCCAGAATCCGCCTGATACGTGTGCCAGCCGAGAACCCCTGCCTGGTCCGGGTCGTCGTAGACGATGAGGGGCGAGCTGTCGTCGGACGGCATGTCCTCGATGCGGTCGAGCACCTTGACGGAGATGCCGGCCGTCTGCCAGAAGGGGGCAACGTGGGCGAACTGCTGGTACTCCAACGCCTCGGCAATGCTTTCGAGCAACGGCCGAGTGACGTCGGGGTTCTTGCTGGCGGAGATGATAAACAGTCGCATGGGGTACTCGCTTACGCGTAAGTCATCGTAGCACGATTACGTGGGTTTACAGCTCCGAGTAGTGTTCTTCCTTGTACCCGGCCCTGACCCAACAGGCCTTGCAGGGGCGCGAGAGCTTGGGGCAGTCCTTGCACATGTTCGGCGGCCTCCACCCCTGCGCGAACTGCGCAAGAGCTATAGCCTCGGTCGCAGGCTCCTCGACGAACTTGGGGCGGGTCGCCAGCTCCTTCAGCTTCGCGTCTCTCAGGGCGCAGTCGTGAGGGATGTGACCGTGGAGCGTGTTGCAGCCGATGCAGCGTGGCCCCGGGACCTTGGGCCTCGTGCCCGGCTTGACAGCACCAGCCTGGCACGCGTGCTCGATGTGCGAGTGGATGTACCCGCAAGCGCAGATGGCCATGACTACTTGCCCGGTCCCGCGTCGACACCCGAATGCGACAGCTTGAGGTCCCACCAGCTCTTGCGCGGGAACTGGATGCGAATGACGCCGGTTCCCGTGACCGTGGTGCAGTCGAGGAGCACGGAGGAGCCTCCGGTGTCTTCCTTGGCCTCCTTGCAGTTGGCCGGGTCGACGACGGCGGTAACGCCAGCCTCCACGGTCGTCTTGGTGCCCGGAGGACAGCCTACGAGCATGGCCATGGCCGTGCTCGCGAGGCTGAGGATGGCGACGAGGTTGAACACGCGATGGCTCTTCATTGGGTTCGCATCTCCTTGACGGTCTCGAAGAAAAACGGGTCATCGTTGATGATGACGGAATCGGCGTGCCGCCAGACCGCCATGCCATACCAGAGGGTCAGGCTGGCGGGTCGGTTCGGCAACGTCATGTTGCGTTTGATGGCAGAGAGCTTCACGGGCTGGAACCCCATCTCCACGAGGCCTTGCTTCACGGACTCCCGCGTAGGGTTCGACTTGGCGCGGGACAGGAAACGAAGCTCGTAGAGAGCCCCTTGGCGAAGTGGGTAGGGCTGGCTCTTGAACACGAGGTCCGACAGGAACGGAACCGATAGCGCCTTGACGAACAGCCACCGCATGCCCGGCCGGTCGTCGAGCGCGATGGGGCGGTCGAGTCGCGCGAGCACGCGGAAGCGAAGCGGGTCGTCGTCCGAGGCAGTTCCGCCGACGCCGCTCGTGCTCGTCTTCGTCATCGGTCCCGTGGCAAACGGGCTACCCCATTCCTTCCACTTGGACCAGAGGTCGAGCAGCTTCTTCGCCACCGCAGCGGGCTCCGTGGGGCTGGCCTCTTGTTGCAAGGGCGCTGGCGCGGGTGCCTCGGGAATTGGTTCGGGAGCGGATGCCTCGGGCGGTGCAGTCTCCTGCGCTTGCTCTTCAGGCTGCGACTCTCCCCCACCGCCTCCGCCGCCTCCACCGCCTCCGCCTCCTGCGGGGGGTGCCACGAAGTCGGCTTTGGGGTCAGCGGGTGCCGGAGCTGCGGGGACGTCTCCCGGGAAGGCGGGGCCTGCCTTGTCCGTGCTTGGCGTGGCTGATGCGCTCGCGCCGGGTCCGTAGGCGGGGAGCGTAGACGAGGGCTTGGCGACGACAGCCGCGAGCCCTTGGCGCTTCGCGATGTCGGCCAGTGCCGTGACCGTGGCGGATGGCTTGAGAGCGGCCATACCGCCTCCGTCCGCGTAGGCAGGACGGACTTGGCTTGACGGCAGAGGGCTCGTGTAGCGGCTTTGAATGGGAACGACCGTAGGCTTGGGAGCTGCATAGGCCATCGGACTCGCGGGTGCCGGCTGCGCTACTGCGGCGAGCAAGGCTTGTGTAATGGCGGGTCTCGCAAGTTCCGTTGCCACGGGCACGAAAGCTTTCGCTGCGACAGGAGCCGCGACAGCCTTGTATGCGACGGGCGCGATGGGTGTCGCTGCGATGGTTTTCGCGAGAGACGTCCGAACCATCGACGTTGCCGCGAGCGACAACGCTCCGACCTCTACGGTGGGAAGCGACTGGTCGAACACGACCACACCGAATCCCATCGACGTGAGCGCTCGATGAAGCACGGCTGGCTCGACGAGGCGGTCGAACTCCAGCTCGATGAAGTATTCCCCGGGGTGAAGAACTTGGCTGGTCATCATGCGCTCCTGGTCAACTGTCCGCTTCCAAGCGACTCTCCGTAGCCAGCCACTTTACTCTGAGTCCCGCCGCCTTGCACCTTCCTGTACCAGTCGGCCCACCGCTGTCGTTCGAGTGCCTTGACGGCCCTTTCGAGCTGCTGTCGAGCCTTCGCACCATCCGGTGTGTCCGACTTGGCGATGGCCCTCACCTTGGGCACGATACCGGCCGGGTCCACGACCTGGCTCATGTAGGGCTTGTTCATGCTCATCGCGAGCTTGAGCGCCGTGGGTGTGAGACCGAGCTGGAAGCCGGGCTCGTTCGGCATGAGGAGACGGAGCGCGTTGGGGTCGATGATGCGAACCCCCTCACCAATCTCACGCACGATGGCGAGAGCCGCCTCGGCGACCGGCAGCGGGAGCTTCTTCTTGGCAGCAAGCTCGGACGGGTAAAGCTGCATGAGAGACTCGTCGCTCACAATGTCGACGGCAAGTGCTCGCACGGCATCGAGGGCGCTCGGAGGAAGGCTCTTGCCAATCTTGCCGAGTAGAACGGCGACAGTTCGCTTCTTCTCTCGCTTGGCCTGTCCCACGGCGACCGCAAACGCCAGCGCCCGCTTGGACAGAGTGTCACCCTGGACGTAGGACCAGAGGGCTGGGAAGTCGGTGGCCTGAAGCGCACGGGCGAAGCCGAGGGCAACGCCCGCGTCGAACGCAACGCGTTCCTTGTCGGTCATCTGCTCCCGCTCACGCGTAAGTGTCGCGAACAGCCCCTCGGCCGGAGCCGGCTTGCCACGCGCGAAGTCGCCCACGAGTTGAGCTGCGGTCAGGAAGGCTGCTTGACCCGACTCGTCGAAGCACTGAGCGACCTCTTGCATGTTCACCGCGTCGAGGGGAGTGGCAAGCGAGAGCGCTGCCCCCGCTGCTCGCATACAGGCGATGCCGGAACCGAGTCCAGGGACCATGGCCAGCGTCGGACAGTGAGCGCACACCTCTTTCGCGAACGCCTCACCATCCTCGCCGACGTCACGAGGTGACTCGGCCACTTGCTTGAGCGTGGTCAGAGCCTTGTCGCTCATCCACATGCGATGAGCGGGCAGGAAAACCCCGGTAGCGTTTGCGGCCGGTCGGTACTTCTCCCAGACCTCGGGAGGTACGAGCCCTTCAGTGAGCCGTTTGAGCGTGTCGACCGTGGTGGAAGACAGCTTCTTCGCCCACTCGGTAGCGCCTTGCCCGACGCCCACGGCAGCCGCCGCACGCACGAAGCGTTCGGCCATCTTTGCGTTCTTTTCGCGGAGCTGCCCTGCGAGTACCGAGCCCATGCTACGGGCATTGGCGAGGGCTGCCTTCGCACGGAGGAGGCTGGCAGCGATGGGAAAGTCAGGCTCGAACGTGGAAGCGAAGCCACCGAGGTGCTTCGAGTCGTCATCGTTCATGAGCGCCCATCGGATGGCCTCGACCTCCTGACTGGTCAGACCACCATCGAGGTAGGGAGACTCGGGACCAGACGTCTTCACGCTGGCCGGAGGCTCTTCCACGGCTTGGAGCTGGAACAGGTGAACCTCGGGCGTGTCGAACACCTCCGAAGAGTCGAGCATCCAGCGACAGATGAGCGTGGCAACGCTCCTGTCGGTGGGGTCAGGGGTCATGAGCTTGAAGTCTCCGAAACCCATGTGACCGATGCGTTCCTGGAGGTCCGCTTGGGTGATGGCTCCCGAGGGGATGCGTGCCCACACGCGATAGAGCTGTCCCTTCCGGAGCTGCCCAACGAAGCGGCCCACCTTCCCTGGAGGAAGCTGAGCCGGTTCGGACTTACGCGTAAGTAGAGCCGTTCCCGCAACGAGGACACCGGCCAGCAGTAGCAATCCGAGAACGGGCATCAGATACTCCTCAGCTCATACTACCACCGATGTGTCAGCCGAGCTTCTTGTAATAGGCGACCCAGGCGGCCCGGTCTGTCGCTTTCTGGGCGATGACGGCGGGTGTGATGATGGGCGGGAGCACGAGCGCTTGCCTCACGACAGGAGCCATGGGAGAGGCCACGGGCGAAGCCTGCGGCACCACGGTCATGGTCGGAAGTCCAGTGCCGGGCTTCAGGGTCGAAGGGGGTGGCTTAGGACCCAGCGCGGCCAGAATTGATGAGGCCTTGTCGACTTTGACAGTCGTAGCCGTAAGGGAAACCCACTCGCCATGTAGCGTTCGATAGTGAGCCACCGCTTGACCTGCATCGAATCCCGCGCGCCCCCCTTTCTCGGCGAGGCTCTGGTAGACCGCCGTTTGACCGGGGCCTCGCTCGCTCATGCCTTCGCAAAGTCCGGTGGCGATGAGGAAGCCTCGTCGAAACGCATCGTCGATAAGGAAGTCGCCTGCTGCTTTGGAGCCCGGCTTCGTCGAGTAAGTCTGCGTGACGACGCGCCATCCACCGTTCAAGAGGTCCGGTTGCGACACGTCGACCGAAAAAGGGTGTGCCCCGGAGAGCATGTCCGAAAGGCGGATGCCCTTGTACTTGGCACCAAGCGCGACGATGCTCTTGCCTTTCTCGTAATACGTGTCGTTCGTCGCCTTCGCGGCCGGTTTCTCGGGCACGGAGCCGAACGTACCGATGAATTGGGGAGTCGTTGCGGCGCCGGCTGCAAGACCCGTGGAGATGGCGTCTCGCTGCCACACCGGGAGCAGTGCAAGGGCAATCTGGTAGCCGGTCTGCGCGGCGTAGTTGTTGAGGAGGCCTTGGGCCTTCTCCTTCGCCGATGCGATGGCTGCTTCACCCTGGTTACGAGCCGCGTCGATGAGGGCTTGGGCCTCTGCCCTCACCTTGTTGACCACGGCCCGCTCGACCTCGTTGAGAATCAGCTCGGGGACGTTTTCACCCTGGGCGATGCGCCTCGCCGCGTCCATGGCCCGCTGACCCTCGGGAGGAAGCTGCTTGCGAATCTCATTGTAGGCGACCTCCGTGATGTTTTGCCCCGAGGCCAGACCGTACACGACGTCGGATGCCACCTTCACGAGACGTTTCATCTCAGGAGGAATCGGTAGCGAGGCAATGAAAACCTCATCGACTCGCTTGCCCTTGGCAATGGCGACGCCCGCGTTGAATGCCATGCCCGACGTCGGCTGTCCCGGGAGCGAACCGCCGATGGCCTCAAGCATTGCATCATCGAGAGGCTTGTCTTGAGCAAGGGCCACGCCTGCGTTGATAACGAACGAGATGGCCGTGCCGAATACCGGGATGTTGGACACGACCATCGCCACGCCACGAGCGATGAGCGGCAACGCATCGAGCGTATCAGACCATGCGCTTTCCAACGCGGTCTCGCACTTCTGGCACCAGAGGAAACACCAGCCGTACGCAGCCCAGCCTCCCGGACCTTTGCCCCATCGCATCTTGTCGTCGCGGATGCGGGTGCGCCTCCAACGCGGTGGGTTGGGGAGGTCACGCACGAACTGACCGTTGGCCATCCTCGTACCCCGAGGGTCAGCCGACCACTCGACACCTTGCCAGTCCATCCACTGCTCGACGGTCAGGAAGTCGGGCTTGTAGCCGCTGTTCGGGCCTTCCACCCGACAGTAGCCCTTCATCTTGTCGTTGCTGCCGGTGACCTTGCCGTTGATGTCGAACTCCAGCACTTCCTTGTCGTTGTCGGAAGCCCCGGTGTCATCCTGGACGAGAATCGAATCCGACACCTTGTAGGCCGGCATGTTGCGCTCGTCATCGCGACTGGCCCACGCATCCTTGTCATCGTGGATGCGGTAGGTGTCCCAATACGGAGCGTTTCCGTCGCAGCACCGCTGCACACCACGACCGTTCACCACTTCGGTGTTTCGCGGGTCGTCGAACAGTCGTCGGATAGTGGACATGGTGAGCCTCTCAGCGAATCTCGACGCCGAACATGGTGGGGAGCCCCATCGTCACCGTGGGACCCGTAACGCGAGGAGTGCAAGGGGGCTTGTCACCGCTGGCGCAGTCGTCGCAGCATGGCTCTTCACCGCCCGTGGTGATGGCTCCCTGAGACGCTGCCGCTTGAAGAGCCGCCGCTTGACCGCGCAAGGTCGCTGCTGCGAGGGGAAACACGGGGTCGAACGAGTTGGCGAATCCCTGAAGGTTCTCGGGCTTCAGCTCGGTCGACAGAGCGTTTTGGATGGCCGTTCTCTCGTCAGCGGAGAGCCCTGCGTCGAGCGGAGGGAGCGACACCTTGGTAATGACCGGGGCGGGAAGCTGAGGTCGAGGGGGAGGAAGGGAAGACGGCGCAGGTCCAGCGTCCTCACCCGACTTACGCGTAAGCAGGAAGGCAGCGCCGCCAGCAGCGGCCAAAAGGAGGAGGAGCTTGCCGGACATGATTACCTACCCTTGCCAGACGTCCGTAACCTTGACCTGACCGCCCGCCGCCGAACGGTCGATGAACCGGGGTTGTCCCGAGTACACGGCGGTGACGTAGTAGTCTCCGGAAGCCCCGGGCCATCCCGCAGGCTTACTCTGCGTCACCGAAACGTTGGTGAAGCCTTGCTTCTGAGCCTCGGCACTTGCCTTCGATGGGGACGCGGCAAGAGACAGCGGGAAGCTCACGTTCACCGTCGCTCTGTAAAGCGTACCGGGTGCGACCTGGATGGGGCCTGAAGGTGCCTGCATCGGCCCAGCGGACACCGGAGGCGGAGGCTGCGGGCCTACGCTGGGGGTCGGAACGTCGGGCACGAAGATGCGCTCTGCCGAGCCGGGGTTCTTCACCTTCGTGAAGCGCTCCAAGAAGACCATGGCGATGGCGCCGCCAGCGACGAGCAGACCTGCGGTGCGGGGGTTCATGTGGAGCCTTTGGCGGGAAGTGCGGGGAGCTTGGTGGGAAGGGGTGAGTTGGGGAAGTGCTTGCGGAAAAGCTCTTGGGCGAGGATGAGCCGTTCCATGCTTTTCTTGACCGTAAGGTGGCTCGGTTCAGTGTTGGGTGCAACGTACCACGAAAGCCGCTCGAACCAAGGCCGGTCCTCGCATCGGCGGAAGCTCTGACGAACGAGGTCGAGCACGATGAAAGACGCGTTGACAGGGATGAGCAAGAGGCTCCCGTCCACCTCCGGCGAAGGCGGGAGAATCTGGTAGAGCCCCAACCCCTCGCGGATGAGGCTCGTGTGGAAGCGTGAGGCCTGGTAAGCGAGAGCAATGAGAATGCAGGCAGTGACCTCGCATCCGGCTTCGTGCTGAGGGAAGAGCGGGTCTTCGTTTGCGGCCTTGCTCATCGCCGAGGCGACCTCACCGTAAGCGGGAACGTGACTGCCGTAGGGCTCCAGGTTGTAGAGCATGGCAATCACGGCCGCTTCGCTGACGGTCTTGGCGAGAAACACGGTCCTACGCGCTCCGGACCAGTTCGAGATAGTGCTCGTAGGGGAAGTTCGGGCCGGGGTCCCAATGACCTCCCTTGTGACCGTAGGCTTGGGTCACGTGAACGTGTCCGCAGAAGCCCTCAGCCTTGCTCGTGGCGATGTCTTCGAGCTTGGCCATGCCGATGGGAATCTCGAACTTCTTGCAGAGCCTCGCGGTGAGCCTCGCCGAGCGCCAGAGGATGGCTTGGCTCGGCTTGTCAAACCAGTCCACTACGGTCTGCTTGGCGTACCCGGCATGCTCGATGCCGATGCTTCGACCGTTGACGGGTCCGGCATGCCACGCGCGGTCGGTGTCCCGAACGCACTGAACAATGCTGTCCTCGTCCACGCAGTAGTGTGCGCTGGCCATGGGAGCCGGCGAGGCCGCTCGACCTCCGAACCAGAGCGCGACATTCTCGGCCGAGTAGGGCTTCTCCGCGTTCTCCATCGTGTGAATGACGATGAGGCGAGGGGTCTGCTCACCGGGATAGTAGACGTCGGCGTTCTTGGCCTGGATGAAGGGAATGAACCCGTCCGCGATGGCCCGCTTACGCGTAAGTTCGTCCACCACGCCCGTCGACATGAGGGTACGAGCCGTCTGGTAGTGCATGGTGGCAAAAGCCGTCTTCGGGCCGAAGCTTTCGTCGACCTTCAGGGGCTTGTTGAACTGGTCGAGCATCCCTTGGTCGTTCAGGAAGCGTTGCCAGTTACCCACCTCGGCGGTGGAGGTGGCGAGTCGGAGGAGCGGGAGAGGCTGAATCATGACTCCAACTCCTCGGCGGCTTCCTTGGCCTCCTGCTCTCGCATCTCCTTGGCAGCCTGCCGAGCGGCCTTCTTGATGGCCTTGCCCCGCACCTTCGTGCGCTCGTAGGCCTTTGCCGCTGCCTTGAGCGGTTTCTCCTTGCGCTCTACGCCCTCCAGAAACTCGAACACCCCCGTGGCGACGAGGGCGGCTCCCATGATGAACGTCTTCGCGTCGCGTGCCTTGCTCATGACCGACGTTCCGGCTTGGGGAGGACGAGGAGGAGAATCCAGGCCGGCGAAGTCAGGAGAGCGAACATGCCCACTTCCTTCGCCAGCCGCGAGGCCGCGCTATCACCGGCCTTGACCACGAGCCCGTCGAGGATACCGGAGGTTCGGGCGCAGCCCTGCCCTCCGCATCCGTAACGGCTCTGCGCGCACTGAGGGCAGCTCATTGACGCCCCCGGAAGCTCTTGGTGCGACGGTCAATCTCTTTCTCGATGATGTGACACTTCTCCTCGTCTCCACGCTGGTGGAACTGACGGAGGAGCCGGCCGAGTGCCGTGAGCGAGAGGTGGCGAACGTCGTCGCTGAAGTCGCGCGAGATCCGTCGCGAGGGGTCACGCGCCGAGTCCTGCGTGTTCATGCTCGTCCCCTGGTCCCCGTACTTCTTCCGCATCTTCGCGGCGAAGTTGCCTCCGAACGGCTTGCGGACGAACTTCCCCTTACGCTTCTTCACCTTCTTCGGGTCGTAGCGCTGACGCTTCGGCTTGGACGAGCCGGAGTCTTTGATGATGACCTGAATGTCGCGGGCGAAGTCGCGTGCAACCTTGCGTAGAAAACTCATCGAAGGCTCCCGTAGCGGGCTCGGATGGCTCGGCGGATGCGAGGATAATCCTTGCGGTCGCCTTTGCCTTCGAGCATGTAGCGAAGGGCGATGCGAGCATGCCTTTCGTTGTGAATCGGCCAAGCCCGACGCTCGGGAATGGCGAACGCTGATGCCGGTAGCTTGTCCCTCGTGAGATAAGCGTCCCTTCCCACGCGATAGCCCCCGATAGGAGTCCGCACCGAGCGGAGGTCCTTCAAAGATGGCATGCGGCCTCGCGCAGCGGCCTTCGTAACCTCACCAACGTTGTGGGTCATGTCTGCGAAGTCCTCGCGCTTCTCCGCAATCTTGCGGTCTCGCCAGTCCTTCGTTCGCTTCCATCGTCCGGGAAGGTCTCGCCGCGACCCTCCTCGCGAGCAGCGGCGGCATGCCCCTCGCTCCTTGTCGCGAGCGCCCGACATCGCTGAACCGCAAGGGCATACGACGCCCTGCTTCTCGTACTTGAGAATGTGGTCACTGACGTTGCACGGAGGCTTGCCCTGCGAGTGTCGCAGGCGAAGCATCTTGTCCCACTTGATGACCAAGCGGAGGGCGTGGGTCGAGTCGAGACGAGGACCATGCTCGCCCGACTTTGCAGCGGCGACCAGGAGGGCTACGACCTCGCGACGGAAGCGGGGAAGAGGTACCGAGCGATAACGTCCAGACGAGATAGGCGCAAGGCTGTCAGCGTCTCGGCGGGGCTTACGGAAGTGTCGTCCTCGGCTTCGCATCTCATCCTCTTTCGGAAGTCGGCGGTCAGAACCTCACTTACGCGTAAGCGAAGGTCATCGGGGGAGCTGGTTCGGGGCTCGACCCAGGTAACGGATGCGGGCTCCACGAGCCCAGCGGGGAATCGCTCCAAGAGACCAGAGCAAGTCGTGAGGCATAGTTTCATGTTCGTGTCCGAGCGTATGGGCTACTTCGTGCTCGAACAGGCGTGCGAGACGTCGGAGGGAGAAGCGTGAGGGAGGGGCAATCGCGATGACGATGACCCTGCCGTGAACCTTCACTGAGCCGACGTCCGCGCACCCGCGTGAACGCGCGGGCGCAGCAACTACGATGATGCGACGACAGGTTCGCACCCTCATGGCCGAAAGCCCCCGGGAGAAAAACTCCCGGAGGTCTTCCGTGTCATAGCCCGAACGGTTTTGGACGTTCAGGCAGGTTGACTGCCGCTTGCGCAAGTCGCCTCCTTAGAGGCGCCCGCGCTTGCCGCCCCACGCCTTCAGCTTGCGAAGCTCGCGCTGCGCCGCCGAGTAGCGCTTGGTGCTCATGCCCGCCTTGCGAGCCGAACGACGGCGCATGGTCGTGCGCTTGCTCTTGCGACCGCGCGACGTGCGCTTCGCCGTGCGACGACGACCCGTGCTCTTGCGAGCCGACTTGCGGCGACGCGTCGCCGTCTTCTTGCGCCCACGGCGGCTGCGCGTGCTGCGCGTCGCGCGAGACGACTTGCGGCTGCGACGAGCCGGCTTCTTGCGACGACGGCTCTTGCTGCCACGCGTCTTGCGGGCCTCGGAGAAGGACGTTCCCGTCTTCGCCTTGGCGAGCTTGTTGAGCGTCTTCTCCAGACGCTTGAGGATGCCCTTGCGGCTGCCTCCCTTGGAACCGGACTTCGAGCGGCGGCTCTTGCCCCACGACGAACGCGAACGACGACGACCTGCCATGTGGATTCTCCTGAGATGAGGTGGTTCTGGCTACGCGCTCGGTCTTCTTCGACGTTCTGCGCGATGAGCCTCAAGCGTACCATCACTCACGCGTAAGTGCCGCCAGGAAAGTGCGGAAGAGCTAGAGGGAGCGCTTGCAGTGGGCGGAGGCTTGTAGACCCCTCGTTTGAGCGCACGGCAGGAACCCCGACTGTCGCCCCACTGCACCCGCTGGTCTAGCCTAGCTCACTCCATGTCGAAAGCATACCCCCAGAGGATGGCGCTGAAGTGCCGAGCCTCGTGGGAGTGATTGACGACCCGAAGGCCGAGCGTCTGACCGACTTGGGCCGCGTCCAGCTTCATCTTGAGCAGCTCCTCGTAGTCGAGGCGCTCCTCGGGGCTCAGCTTGTTTGGGATGGGCGGGAAGAGCGTTGCCGCAACACCCTCGTGACCGTTGATGCTGTAGCTGTTCCGCCCGACCTTGAGGTCAAGGATTCGGAATGAAGGAGCAACAACAGGGTCGACTGAAAGCCGATAGCCCCGAAAGGGAATCTGAGACGACGCGATGATATTCGCCGTCTCCCCTGCCAGCACCTCTCGACTGAAGACCAACCACCAAGGAAGCACCTTGGCCTGGGGGCGGTTAGGGTCGGGGTGATTGGCCCCCTCGAAACCGGGAAGCGCAACGGGTTCCGTGAGCGTCTTCTCGATGGTGATACGTGACTTCTTCATAGCGAACTCCTCTTCGGTTGGTTCACACCCCAGGAGTCTTCGTCCCGAGGCATGACCGAACCGTAGCTCGCTTACGCGTGAGTCGCTAGAGCCGAATCACATGACCAGCAAGCTGCATCATCGCGACCAAGAGCCCGCAGCCAAAGGCAATGTATGCCAAGTGGCGAACGGGCTCTCGGGCGGTGAGGAGGGCGACGAGGAGGCCGATGAGGGCGCAGAGAGCGGGGATGGTCGTGGTTAGCGTCATCCCCCAAGGCTAGGCCTTGAGAGCTGGCCTAGCTAGGCTCGCGTAGACCATCAGCGCGGCGATGGGTGCGGCACCGTACAGCATCCCCCGGCCGAAGGTACCTTCCCGACGAGCACCAGTCAGGAGGGCCACCAGACCGTACGTGAGCACGGGAGCCACGTACGCGGAGGCAGGGGCGCCAACGGGGTTGCCCAGGGCGACCATGCTTCCAAGCACACCGACGCAGGTGCCCCCTGCAATCGCGAGGTCGCTCACGCGTCACGACGCGTGCGGTAGCCGCGCGGCGACTTGGCACCCGGCGTGTGGAACTTCGCGACGTGCTTCTTGAGCGACTTCTCCGTGATGAAGTCCTTGCGCGAGCACGCGTGACACGCGAGCATCTTCGCCTGCGCGTTCATACGGTGCATGGCGCGCTTGACGGCCTTCTTGCTCTTGCGCGACATGAGCCCCGAAGCGCTCATGCGGACGGTCTTGCGACGGCCGATGAGAGGGCGCTTGGCTTTCGCGTTGGCGGTCTTGCGTCGCAGGTTTCGCTTGATGGCAGGGTTCATGGTCTTCTCCGGGTCCCTCGAATGGATATCACGAATCTCTGCGTGTTTGAAGCATCCCTGGCAGAGCCAGTGTTCGCCTCGGCTCAGGTCCACGCTGCTGTCGGACTCGACCTCCAACGTCGCGTCCCCCTTGCACGAAGAGCCCCGCTTCTGGTGCGGACAGCTCTTCGCGTCGCACGTGCAATCGACCGGACGTTTCCACTGGCCTTTGAGCTTGACGGTCATTGCAGTTCCTTTTCCCGAAGCCGATTGATGTGTTCCGCCGAGAGACGCGCGTTCTCCCCAATCTGACGGGGAGTCCAGCCAAAGTGAGCGAGCATGAAACCGATGGCGAAGCCGAAAACCCCGCCGATGGCGTCATCCGGGCTCATACCACGGTTGATGGCCTTGGCCACTTCACCGGAGAAGGTGACGGCGAGGTCGAAGGCTCCTACCGCTCCCTTGCCCCCTATCCGGTACTCCTTCCACGTCTTCACGACCTTGGTGGCAAGGAAAACCGTGGTGATTGCCACGAGCGAGTAGAGAGCCTCGATGTGACCACGGATGGTCAGGGAGCAGCAAAGGAGCGTCAGCAAGGGCATGACGAAAGGTGCGACCACGAGGATGCGACTGAAGCGTTTGAAACCCGTTGCGTTGGCTTGCTTGTGTTCGTACATGACTTTCGCGTAAGTCCTTACGCCCCAGGCTGGTTGACGAACTCACCCTCGATGGGCTGCTGAGGCGGGGGAGGTTGCTGAGGCTGCGCCTGCTGTTGCTGCGGAGGCGGTTGCTCTCCGTTGGCGGCCTTGCGCGCTGCCTCTTCGGCTGCCTGGCGTTCGAGGATGTAGCCAACAATCTCCATGAAGCCAGCCATCTGAACCGGGCTCAGGATACCGGCGTTGGCGAGCTTGCCGAGCTGCTGCTGGTCGAACGTGGAAAGGAAGCCCTCCAGCATGCACTCCAGAGGCGTCTTCGCACCCATCTCGACGGCGGCTTTCGCGCCGCCCCCGAGGAACTTCGCCGCGACGACCGGGGCGAGCTGCATGAGGATGTGGCCCACTTGGTCTTTGCGTCGCTCACCGTTTTCGAGCTTCTTGAACTCCAGGTCGCGCACGTGGCGCATGGAGATAAGCTCCTCGTACTGCTTGAGCGACTCGACATGGGTACGCTTCATCGCGCTAATCTCGGCGCGAAGCTCCTTGTTCTCCTGGGCCAACCGCTGCTGGTTGTCCTTGGCGAACCCCACCGTAATCTTCATGAGAGATTCGTTGTGTCGCATCTGCTGGGAGATGAGTCCCCGCTTGTTCGGCACTTCGTCGAGGTCGTCCTCGTCCTCGCCCTCACGCTCCGGGATGACGATGGCGAACGTGACTCGCCCCTTCACACCCTTGACCTGGACCGTGTACTTTATCTTGCCCCGGCCGATGTCCTCGGCGTCCTTCATACACGCTTCGAGAAGCTCGTCGATGAACTCCTCCATCGACTCGTCGAACGAGTAGACGGTCTCGTACACGGCCTGCTCGCCATGCTTGGCGGCCTGGCTGAGCGTGACCTTCAGCTCGCCTTCGGTCTCCAGGGACTCCGAGACCTTCGCCAGAAACTCGGTAACCTTCGTCCGAGCTTCGGTGAGGCCTTGGAACTGGATGGCGTCTTCGGTCGTGCTGTTGAGGGGCATGGGTCTCTCCGTGAGGGGTCCGAAGAGGCGGTGCGACGCGCCCCTTCAGGGGTTCAGTAACCGGGGTATCGAGCGTAGGGGTAGGGTAGCACGGCGCCCGAGGGAGCGACCTCGTGGACGTGGTTCGCTCCAGGCGCCATGACGAAGCGCTGGGGGTCGCGCGTGGCAGCGGCGAAGTCGCCGTAGCCGGCTGCGAGCTGGCCACCGGCAGGACCGCCATAGACCTGAAGAACGCTCGGCACGACCTTCTCGTCGAGCACCTTACGGATGGCCTGGGCTCGCTTGACGTACACGTACGTCATGTAGCCTGCTCCCGCGACGGCGCCGATGCCGATGACCCATGCCCACCACGGGATGACGAGCCCGCTGCTGTCGGGAGCGTTGGGCAGCTCCTTCGAGGGCGGAATCGGGACGTTCGGGACAGGCGGAGAGCCGCTGGCAGGAGGGACGGGCTTGTCACCGTCCTTCTCACGACCGTAGCCGTCGTACCACGACACGAGCTGGCTCTCGTAGCTGAGCGTCTGCTGGAAAAGCTCGTCGGTATACGTGAGAGCGCCGAGGGACGCCATCGTGCCCTGGTACTTCTCGAAAAACGCACGCCAGTTGGCGAACCACGACGCCCACGCGCCCTTGAAGGCCTCGCGGCGAACGTTCGCGCCGATGTCGCCGTTGAGGGCGAGGGCGCTCATGTTCACCTGACGCATCTTCTCGTGGATGACGTGAGGAGACGTCCAGCCCGTGGAGGCTGGCTGAGGGCGGTTGCCCTGGTAGTTCGGGAAGGGGCGACCGACTTTCGCGTAAGCGCTTTGACTCATGACGGCTCCTCCGACCTTGGCGTAATCGTGCATAGCTTACTTCTTGGCCAAGCTCGCAAGCCTGGAATCTTCGGCGACGCGCCCCAGGCCGAGGTCAGCCAGGCCGTTCGCGGTGGGGGTCTGACTGTACGCCCCGGCAGGCGTGAACGCCACCGCAGGAGGGTGACCGGGAGGGGTGTTCGGCGCAGGGTAGCGCACGACCTTCACGGGTCCCTCATGGCTCACCAGGCGCCAGAGCACCGGGTGTTGCATGACGTCGGTGAGGAGCATCTCGGCCCCGTTCACCAAACAGATGGGGTGGTAGTAGTGAATGCCGTGGCTGTAGTCCCAATAGAAGTCCCCGTGAACGTTCGAGAGGGGCTGGAGCGGCTGGCGGTTCGGGTCTCCCATCGGGAGCTTGTTGTCGAACACGTCCGGAGCGGGCTTGTACCATCCGAAGATGACTACCTTCCCCGGCTTGTAGATATTCGACACCACGACGGACTTCTTGATGCCCGCGACGAGCCCCGGGCGACCCGCGCGCTGGGCCTCGATGGCCGTGTTGTGCTCCTGGAACTGGACGAGGTTGGCGCCCTTGTTCGGCACCATCGCGACCGGGGTGAGCTTCGTGACAGCTTGCTGCCACGTCTTGTAGGCGAGGAGGGGTGTCGGCAGGAGGAGCCCGGTCAGGTTTCCAATCTGCTGAGCGCGACCAGGGGTCAGCGGGAGCCGGAGAAAGTCATCCGGCGTCCCCACTGCGAACACGTCCGCTTGGCAGCGGACGATACACGTGTTCGTTCCGTCCGACAGAGTGACCTCTGCCCACGGCCACTCGACCACGCCTCCGGACGACGCCGCCTCGAAAGCTGCTGCTTCCCAGGCGGCGGGTCCTTTGGCGGCGAAGGTGGAAACGAACGCCGACCCCGTAAGCATGGGCTAGAACCAGCCCTTGGTGTACCCGTAGTACCCCACGCCGAGAGCCGCAGCCCCCGCGAGGAGGTACTTGTTCTTGACGCCCATGGTCTCCTTGTCCATGAACTCCTTGAGCTTGTCGAGAGCCCCCGGCTCGGTTGCACCGAAGACCGACCGCCCGAACACCGGAGTCAGAGCGCCTCCGACGCCCGCAGAGCGGTAGTCGACAGCCTGGCGGACGACGTTGTTCGGGATGTTGTAGCCGTACATGGTGAGACCTCAGAGTGGACGTGAACGTGGATGGGAGAGGGTTGGGAGAGGCGGGTCCTAGAACCAGCCCTTGGTGTAGCCGTAGTACCCGAGTCCGAGGGCAGCGGCGCCCGCGAGGAGGTACTTGTTCTTCACGCCAGCGGTCTCCTGGTCCATGAAGGTCTTGAGCTTGTCGAGAGCCCCCGGCTCGGCGCCGAAGAGGCTCGCGCCCCCGGTCTGGGGAGGCTGCATGGCGTAGCTGCCGTAGCTGGCCTGGGGAGGAGCGTAGCTGTTGCCGTATCCGTACATGATGGTCGTCTCCAGAGGGTTGGGGTGGGTTCGTTTCGAGCTAACCGGGGAATCCCGGAATGCCCTTCAGCACCGAAGCAACTGCTGCTGCCTCGGGCGAAGACTGCGCAGCCCTCGCGGCTGCCTGGGCCTCGGGCGAGCTGCTCAACGCATTGAGAGCCGCCTGCACTTCGGGCGAGGACGGGGAGAACGGAACCGAGAGCCCTGCCGGAACAGGGGTCACCTTCGGAGGCGGCGGAGGAGGCGGAGGGGGCGGGGGCAGAATGGCCTGCTGAGGAGGCGCGATAATCGCGGCCTTCGTCTCCCGCGTGAGCAGGTAAACGCCGATGACGGCAGCTCCAGCGAGCAAAACTTTGGTCGACGTTTCCATTGGGGTATTCTAGCTCCAGAGCGGCCGTATGGCCAGATATCTCGGCAGTGGCGGTTTAGAGCCATCCCAGCGTACGCTTACGCGTAAGCAGGTAGGCCATTATCCCACCTACTCCTACCAGCAGGAGCAGGGGCATCGAGTCGCCCGGAGAGGGCGGTGAAGGTGGGGGAAGGTCCGGCGTACCGAACGGGGAGGGGGTAGGCGAGACACCCCCGAACGCCCGCGTCAGGAGCGCCCCGTGAGCGTCTTTCCGAGGGTGGAGGTGGTCTCCGCTGTCGAACGACGAGGCGAGCTTGGCGGGGTCCTGGGAGTCGGCCATGAGAGTTGACAGGTCGATGAGCCCATCGGCCTCGCCCTTGACGAACGCATCTCCTAGCCCTGCGTTGACTTCCTTGCGGCGGGCTTCGATAGCCGCTGCGTTGGACGCGAAGTTGGACCAGCCCTTGTTCGGTGGAATGGTCATCGCGTAGACCTTCGCACCCGCCGCTCGACCGAGTGCCCAGATAGCTCGCGTGTTCGCGATGGTCGTTGCCGGAGGCGTACCTCCGATATCGTTCGCTCCGATGAGCACCACGAGGTTCTTCGTGGACGCAAGGCTTACCGCACGAAGCGCCGCGAGAAGGCCTGCGCTGGTGCGACCGACCTCTGCGATGGTCCGCTTCTGCCCGTCTACGGTAACGAAGGGCGAGAGGCCCACCGTCATCGAGTCGCCTGCGAAGAGCGTGTTGCCCGTCAGCATCACGCCACCGCCTGAGGTGCCTGCTGGAGCCGCATGCGAAGCTCGTCCCAGAACTGCTTACGCGAAAGCAGGGTGCGCTTGACGAACTTCGCCATGTCCGCAACTTCGATGTAACCCTTGTTTCCCGTGTCGACGCCCGCGTTGCCGGCGTAGCTCGGGTGAGACCTGGGATACATGACGAAGTTGTCAGGCTTGCCGAGGAAAGCGGGCGAGAAGTTCGCGAGGTAGAGCGTACCGTAGTCGCGAAACGCGGGGTAGCGGTTCACGTTGTCGAAGTACGCCTTGACGTAGCGGAGCTGCTCCTCGGCTGGAAGCGCGAGGTACTCCGCTTGCGAGCCCTGAAAGCCCACCGCGCGAAGGCCCGAGACACGCTCCGGGTCCTTCGCCGGAACGAGCTTGGGGCATATCTGGTTGAGACCCAAGCAGCGGATGCTGTTCGGTCTCGCTGGGTCGACACCCGACTCGGGAACGAGCACGGCAAGGATGTCCTCGCCCGTGATGTTGGAGCCTCGCGAGCGCATGTACGCGGCAAGCTCGTTCACGCGCTGAAAGAACAGGTTCGACAGACGGCTCGTGAGCCCTGTCGTGGCAGACGGCAAAGGGCCGCCCGGCAGCTCTCCTGCGGGGCCTGGTCCCGGCTCAGGACCAGGCGCAGGGCCAGGGTTGAAGAGGAGCGCAGCGGGCTTGTCGGTCAGCGCAAGGAGCGCGAACACGCCGAGCACGCCGGCTCCAAACAGAAACTTGGGGTCGCGATAGTTCACGAGTTCAAACCGTTCGGGTTGGCGAATATCTTCCACCGTGCCTCGACGAGAAGCTGAGCGGATGCACCTCCGGTGAGGTTTCGTATGACCGCTCCGACGACGCTGCTCGACAAGCTGACTTGGCGAAGGCCAATCTGGAACGGGTCGTCCTCCGGCCACTCCCACTCGACGAAAGAGCCGATGGTAGCGGGCAAGTAGCCGCGACGCATGTACTGCGGGCTTCCGCTGTACGTCGGTGCCACCGACCACGCTGTCACGAACCTCACCGGGGAGGATTGACCGATGCTGATGTTCTTGTTCGAGACATTGGGTGGGTTCGTCGTTCCGGGTCCCGTGGGAGTACCCGCAGCCGTGGGCGTGATGAGGCCGAACTGCGTGATGACTGCCGTGAGAGCTGTCACGCGGATACGCGTGAGGCCTCCGCACCCAATGACGCCTGGTGTTGAGGACGGAAGAAACTGCGCGATGGCGATGGTATCAGCCACCGAGGCGATGACCTGAGCAATCTCGTACGTGGAAAACTGGTCTTTGATGCCCATGACAGTTCCTTCAGAACGCGAGGTTGAAGATAATCTTCACGGGGGAAGCCGCCAGAAGACCTTGGTTCGTCACACGGACGAAGCGTCCGTCAATGGGGATGGGGAACTGTCCCTCGACCTGAGTTCCGAGGTTCGAGCGGGTCTTCACGTTGTAGACGGTGCCCGCCTGATTGAATCCGGTAGGTGTAAAGTTGATGATGAAGTCAGGGTCGTTTCCCGTGGCGAGGAAGCCTCCGTCGACCACCGTACACCCCACGGCCCACGGTGGAACCGGGATGGGGGTGCTGGTCGCTCCCGAGGCAATGCTTCCGAGGTCGACCGTCAAGCGGCACGGAGAGGACACGTTCAGCGTGGAAGCATTGCCGTAGGCGATGCCTGCCGTGAGCACCAAGTCGATGCTTCCGACGCCTAGAACGGGGATGGCCTCGACGCGGGCAGAGATGCGGAGGAAGCTGGCCGTCACGGCGAACGTGATGCCCTGCGACCAGTCACATTCGGCCGTGAAGAATGCTCCTCCGATGCCCCACTCGACAATCGCCGTCACCCGGACAGGGATGAGGCTTGCGTTGTCGTTCACGTCGTTTGCTTGAGCGGGAAGAACGAAGCCGAGGGAAACGGCAAGCACTTCCGCATCGTCCCCTGAACGAAGCGGAGTCTGGACGATGCTCGGAATCTGCTGGACGGGAGTACCCGCATCCGAGTCCAGCGTGACAATTCGCGAGTTGCCTCGATTGTTCTGCTGAGCCCCTCCGAGCGGACGATACGTTGCAGCCGGGGGCGGTGCCGCCTCTGCTTCGAGCTTGACGCGACGAGCGCCAACGGACTGCTCGCCCCCGGGAACAACGCCAGGGCCAACGGCTCCTGCCATGTCCGCATCAGGAAGCGTCGCCATGAGCCCGGCCTCGTCGAGACGTCGACCCATCCCGCCCTGGTCCCCTCGGGCAACCGGGAGTCCCGGGTTCACGGGAATCAGGCGGCCCAGGGCGTCACGAACGAAGAGGCTCATGCGGTCATTCTCCCACCGGCAGCAGTTCCGGGCAAGCGCTTACGCGTAAGTCTAGGCCGAATCCTTCGGGAAACACGACCAGCGGGCGTTGATAATCATCGCTCCCGTCGCACCGGCCTGCTCGTTCCAGAGGTTGAGGCCGAACGCGAAGTTGGCCGTGGTCGAGTACAGGAACTCGGAAGAGAACGGGTCGTCCTGTGGCCACTCCCAGACGAACTTGGCGCCGATGGTCGCCGCAATCGACTCCTGGCGATACCGCGTAGGAACGCCACCGATGAGGAAGTTCGTCGGAGCCACGGTCCATGCGGTGAGGAGGTTACCCGCATCACTGTTAGAGGAGAACCCACCGTTGCCAATGGATGCTCTGTAGAGGCCCAAGCCGAACGTTCCCGCTGCCGTAGGTGTGGATTGCGTTGCACCACGCGTCAACGTGAGACGCGTAGCGACGGCCGTGGTGAGTTGAACCTCCAGTCGCGTCAGACCCATCATCGACGGACGGACAAGCGAAGCGTCGATGGGAGGGCGAAACTGAGCGACCGGAGACCCTGCTGCAACCGCAGCAACGTTCGCCGACACTTCAACCGTGGAGTAAACCTCGATGAGCTTTTGCATATCAGAACCCGAGGTTGAAGATGAGCTTGGGGAAACGAGACGTCACACCGAGATTATTCGTGACATCGAAGAATCGGCAGCGTGCCGGAATGGGGAATTGGCCTTCCACGTTACTTCCCAGGTTCGTGCGACTCGTGAACTTGTAGATGGCCCTGGGAATGGCTGTCACGAGCGAGTTCGTCTCGTAAAGCCTAATCGTGTAGTCCGGAGGATTCGCTTGAGGGGCACTAGCAAAGTTACCGTTACCCCCATCCACGATGGTGAAGCCGAGCGCCCATACCGGGATGGCAATGAGCGGTGACGTCACGAGCGTGACCATGCTGTCAGCGATGTTGACGGTCTTGCGTGTCGGCGAAGAGACGTTCAGCGAGTTCGAGTTTCCATAGGCCAGCGACGCGCGAAGGACCATCGTGAGGTCCGGGTCTCCCGTTGCCGCAATGGCTCCCACGCGAGCTGACACGCGAATGAAGCTCGCGCACACGGAAAACGAAGTGCCCTGGTTCCAGTCACACTCGGCCGAGAAAAAGGCTCCGCCGACGCCCCACTCGATAACAGCGGTCACGTCGATGAGAGTCGTGGAGTAGTTCGAGGTCGGGTCCGAAAGCTGCTCGGGAATCTCTAGCCCTAGCTGCACGGTCAGAACTTCGGCGTCGTCGCCGCTGTTCTTCGACGTCTCAACCACCGATGGAATATTCTGGACGGCGCTTCCTGCAAGAGTGCCTAGCGTGACGAGACGGACGTTGCCTCGGTTGTTCTGCTGGGCACCACCGAGAGGACGAAAGGTCGGTGCCGGAGGGATAATCTCGGCAGCTTCAAGCTTTGCGCGGCGAGCACCTACCGTCTGTTCGCCACCTGGAACAACTCCCGGTCCCACGGCACCAGCCAAGTCGGCATCGGGAAGCGTCGCCATGAGGCCAGCTTCGTCAAGGCGACGGCCCATACCCCCCTGGTTGTTCCGTGCGACGGGCAGGCCCGGGTTGACGGGAATCAGGCGGCCAAGGGCGTCTCGAACGAAGAGGCTCATCTGGATATCCCCGAGAGGGTTGCGGGCTTACGCGTAAGTCAAAAGACAAGAAAGCCCCCGAACGGGCCTAGACCACGTTCGGGGGCTGTCGAGCACGCTCAGGAGAGCGGGCCGCGCAGGACGAGGAAGTCGAAGTCGTGGTCCGTCGCCGCAGCGCCGGTCGCCGAGTCGAACAGGTTCACGGTCTTCACCGTATCGGACGTGTGAACGACTTCGGCGACGACGGGCGTGCCCGTGCCGCGCGGGGTGATCTGGATGCAACACGCGTCCGCGTCCGCAGCCTCGTCGAGCGTGAGGGTGTAGATGCCCGCAGCGGTACGACCCGTGGCCGCGCCCGCCGTGAACTTCGCGACGCCATCGGCGCCCGTGACAGCGCCGAGAGCGCCGATGATGCTGGGGTAATTCTGAGTGCCCATGTGAGAGTCTCCTGTTGTCGAGGGTTGCTTGTGTTGGGGTAACGGGGGAAAGCAACACGCTTACCCCATCATCTGGGACCTGGCTAGCAGGTTACTGCATGCTCATGCCGAGGTCGAACCCGGCGATGAGGTTGGGGTCCACCGACAGACCCGGGCGAACGAATGCCGGGAAAGCCGGGTCGACCCTGCCGTTGCGGACGCCCATGGCCATCGTGAAGCCGCGCGACATGGCCCCGGACGGGTCCTTTGCCATGAGGCTGTCGGCGAAGGCCTTGAGCTGCGGGTTCTTCGCGGTGACCGCGAGCCCGGCATCGGTGAGAGCCACGCGGTACGCGGGGTCGTTCGGCGTCATCGCGTCCGCGAAGTAGTCGCCCTTCAGGATGTTGAAGCGTCGCTGCTCTCCGCACTGGCGCACGAGCCCCGGAGCGGCCGGAGACTTCCGGTCGAGCGAACTCTTGGCCATGTTGCAGATGCCCTGATTGGCCAGAGCCGCTGCGCGCTGCGCTTCGGTCATCGGCGTGCCGACACGACCGAGCGTCTTCACCCCGACCGGAAGCTTGATGGGCGTCTTCGAGAGCGTCGCCTTGTACATCATGTCGCGTGCGACCTGGAAACCGTAGAGGCGACGCGAGTTCAACCCGGCATTCTGCGAGATGGTCGGGAGCAGCACCGCGTCACGAGCTGCATTCTGACCCGGCCCTTCAGCCGAGTTGCCGAGAGAGATGACGATGCCAGCATAAAAGCCTGCAAGCTTCTCGGGGTCGTCACCGATACTCGCCGTCTTCACTGCTCCCATGAAGGGGTTGTTGTTGCAGACGAGCTGACCCATGGTGACCTGAGCCTGCGGAGTCGCGTTCGCCGACTTGAACGCTTCCATCTCGGCCGAAGTCGCCCCGCCCGGCATCGCCACCACCATCGCCGCGAGGCTCGCCATCGGCTTGGTCGCCGACGTCGCCGTGGAGAAACCCGAGGGAGCGGGCGTGGTGGTGAACTGCGTGGTGCCCCCGCCTGGAGCCGGAGCCGGAGGGGCAGCGGAAAACGCCTGCTGGAACGTGCCGAGGAGCTGCGCTGCCGCTGCGCCGAGCGGCATCGCCCGGACCTTCACCATGAGGCCGATGAGGTTCGCGACAGCCTGGGGCGTCAGCGGCTCCACCGCGCCGATGGCGACACCCGTGTCGTACGGGAGACCGGAGACGTTGGGGGTGCCGTAGGGATTGTGGAAGCGGTAGGGCATCATGGGGTAGCCACCTCCGTGGCCGATATGGGGTCGGTGAGAGGGCGGCATGGCGCCGAAAACGTTCTGGAAGCCGTAGGGGGACAGGCTGTCGATGATTCCCCCAGCGTTCCCGATGATGATGCCGGGACGATGCTGCTGGGGAAGCCCGTAGCCACCAATCTTGGGAGCCCCCGGACCATCGGTGAAAGCGCTGGACTTGTACTTGCCGTGAATCGACTTGAGGACCCGGAAGAGCGTAAGCATCTCCTGGTCTCCCTGCCGAACCCGGTTGAGGAGGACCTGGAGCTTGGCCATCGCCTGGGGCTCCTTGGCGACGAGGCGCTTGTAGTAGGCCTCGGCCTTCTCGTAATCGCCACCCTTCTGCTTCCGCCAGTGGATGACGGCGAGGGTGTTGTACACGCGGCGCGACTGCACCTCTCCCGCGAGAGCCCGAGTCTTCAGGCTCTTGATGAAGTGAACGGCTTCACGGTCACCACGAAAGGCCCGTTCGTGGACCGCTTCGAGCTTGGTGATGAGCGCTGTTGCTTCTTGGGAGAGGGGCATGGTGGTCTCGCTTACGCGTAAGTCGTCCGTTCAGGCTGCGGTGAGCCACTCCGAGGGAACCCAGCCGGTCAGGTGCTTGTACTTCACCTGAGCCCAGCCACCAGGGCCAGGGCTTCCGTGGTCGGCCTTGGCGCCCTGGGCGTGGTTGAGCACCTGGACGGTCTCGCCATTGGCGACCATGGCCCGGAACGTGGCCTCGGTCGACGGGGCAACGCGCAGGCGGCAGCCGCTCGGGGCAACGCACTTCGCGTAGCGCGTCCCTACCGCGCCGACGACCATGCCGCTTGTGGTCGGGCTCGGCGGAAGGTTGACCAGGAACTTCTTCTTGGCGAAGCCCCGTGCAGCCGGGCGACGAGAACCACCCGGCCAGTCAATCTCCGACCACACCCCGTCCGCGCTGGCGTTCGGGTTGATGACGACGACGATGCCGTCCTTCTCCGCGCCGCCGCCCGGGACCTGCGCGCCGGAGTCGCTGGGCGACGTGCGCATGATGAGGTCACCGCTCGGGGGCGGGTCGTTCGTCGTCACCTTGGCGCGCTGGACAGCGGCAGCCGGAGGCGGCGGCGGAATGACCGGAATCGGGATGGAGCCGCCGCCACCGGGAATCGGGATGTTGAGTCCGGCCGGAGTGAGGCCGGGGATGGCCGGAATCGGGATGCTCGCAGGCGGCGCCGCAGGACGCGGAGCGGGAGCCGGGACCGGACCATCGAGGACGCCAGGCACGAACGGAGGGGGCTGGTTCGCAGCCGCCTGAGCAGCAGCGTTGGCCGCATCGTTCACTGCCGACGCCTGGCGAATCTGGTTCGCCCTCGCGCGAAGCGTCGCTGCCTCGTTCGCGAATCCGAACTTGTCCATCTCGTTCGCCACGGTGTCGAGGCCGTCCGCGTTGACGCCGTTGCTGAGCAGGTCATCGAACTGCGCCTTCAGAGCAGGCGGCATCGCAGGGGCGCCCGGCGTCGGAGGCGGCGCGGGAGTCGGAGGGAGCGGGGGAGCCGGAACTTCACCCGTGCTACCGGGCGAGGACTTCTTGCCGGACAGAGCGAGAAGCGCGAGGAGACCAGCTCCGGCAGCGATAGCGAGGACGGGGAGTGCCATGGTTTTTCCTTGTGTTTTCCGCTTCGTCAGGTTTCAGCGCATTCCGAGGCGCCGTGAGGGGTCTTCGATGCGCCCATCGGGAAGGGCAACGGTGATGTGATAGAGGTAACCACCGTTCGCCCTCTTCTTGCACGTGAAGGTGGGGAACGCTTGGATGCCGTACCGTACTCGCAATTCTGCGGCACGCCAACAGGCAAGGTCTTCGCAGTCACCGACCCGCATCCGGAGGGTCGTCGGGATATCCTGCCAGTCCTCTTGTCCGGGAGGCTCTTCCTCGTACCGGACTCCGCTCTCGTACAGCAGCGGAGCGCTAGGGTTCGCCTTGAGCCACGCGATGTCGACATACATCAAGGCCATGAGGAGCGTGCGAAGCGCCTGGTGGCTGACTTCCTGCTCCTCGGGGCCTTTGAACAAGTCGAGAACGAACGTGATTCGATACAAGCCAACCTCGACTCATGAATGGGTCCGGGGGCGGGAGCGGTGCAGTTCGACGTGCCAGCAAGATTGTAACTCGGCTGCAACGCTCTCGGCCTCGGAATAATAAAGCCTCGCTTACGCGTAAGTGGAGGCCCGGCCTCTTGCGAGGCCGGGCTTCTACTGGTTTGCGAACCCTGGGGTTGTGACGCGGCGAGAGCCCTCCCGCTCCCCAGGGTTTTAGGTCACTCGACCGCCGTGCCGATGAGCGCAGCGTTGAAGTTCAGCGCCGCACCAGACGTGTTCGTCACCGAGAGGCTGACGAGCTGGCTGATCTGCGCCGTGTCGAGGTTGAGGTCGGTGCCGACGCCCAGCTCGGTGAACGCGCGGGCGGGCACCGGGTTGGAGGTCGGGAACATGCTGTTCTTGCCGACCTTGAGGTCGTTGATGAGGAAGGCGCCAGCGATGTCGCTGGGGATGATGAGCCGGCGACCCCGGAAGGGGACCTGCGGCTGCGCGTTGATGGTCGCCGAGGCGCCGGCCGCGACCGCCGTGGTCGGGAAGCCGAGCGGGTACTCGCGCGCCTTCGTCACCTGACGCGGCACGACCATCGCCGAGTGGCGAGCGGCGAGCTGCGTGGCGACCTGACCCGCGTTGGCCTGAATCTGGCCATCCGCGCCGACGACGAGCGCACGGCTGTTGCCGAACACGCTGTCCAGCTCGCTGTACGCGCCGAAGGCGAGGTCCGCACCGATGATGTCTTCCGCGCCGATGATGTCCTCGAAGGGCATGATGAACTCCTACTGTTGTGTTGTTTCGTCACTCGCCAGGAACGGAATTGCCCCGGCTTTATCCGTGTCGTTCACTTCGGTAGGTGCGACGCCATCGACGTGAGTGAAAACTGCTTACTTACGGGTAAGTGCCGTCCGCCTTTCAGCGGAACGAGTGTGCCATCGCGGCAAGCTCGGCCTCGGTCAGAGGCTCCTCGCCGACGTGGGTGTTGAGCCCGTTGGTTCCGATGCGGTGCGCGCCGTCCTGGCGATGCCCCGCACTCTGGCCCTGAGCCCCCATGCGGAAGCCCCCGTCGTTGCCCGAGACCGTCATGGCCGGAGGCAGGCCCTTGTCGGCACGCATCTTCGTGCCGAGCCCGATGCCGAACTTGGTGGTGTAGGCGGCGAGAACGCCGTCCGCGAAGTTGTGGGCGTGCTCGCCGTAGCGGCCCGCCAGACCGAAAAACGCCGCACCGTGGATGAGCACGCCACCCGCCAGGTCGAGGGGGATGGACGAGCCCTGAAGGTGCAGAGCGCCGTAGCGACCGCAGGCAACGCCCACGGCAAGGGCGCCCGCGTTGACCTCGACGGTCTGCACGAGGGAGCCAGCGACGCTCTCACCCTTCCCCTTGATGCCTTGGACGTGGCGGTGCGCCGCCGAAGCTGCGCTGTAGGCATCCTCGATGTCACGGCGGGTGATGGTGAGCATGTTCGGGCTATCTCCAGGTTGGGTGGCGCCGTGACCCGGCGCTCTTGACACCTGAAGTATCTGCCTACTTACGCGTGAGTCGCAAACGGTTTTCGCATGCGCGTGAAAGAAAGTTTTAGGGTTGCACTCTGCCGGCAGACGTTAGGGTTGCCCCGTGTAGACATACGGCGGTATACTTAGAGCATGACGAAAACGGTAAACGATTCGGTCACTTCCAAAAACAGCTCTCAAGAAACCGAGCCTGTCGTGTCGGATGGTCTGCCGGTAGGGTCAAAAAGCGAGGGTTTGCTTACACGTGCGCAAGCCGCTGCGACCATCGGAATCAGCATCACCGAGCTGCGACGACGCGAAGCCGATGGACGCATCCGTCCGCGCAAGCGGGATACGAACGGCTGGTACCTCTTCGCGCCCGAGGATGTTGCTGCTCAAGCGAACGGCTCGACGACCGGGCGAAAGTCTCCCTCGAACTCCGACTCGCCCTTCACACCTGAAGAGGCTGCCAACGTCTTCGACGCCTTCGACGCCGGTAAGACGATGGTTCAGTGCGTCAGGGACTGCAAAGTCATGCCCGCCATCGTTCGCTTGCTCGCCGAAGAGTACGCGAGTCTGACCGGCGCAATCTTCCTGTCCAAGCGAACCGTGGACGCTATCAACGTCCTGCCACTCGAAGGCAACTTCCCGCTCCGAGGCGAACATGACCTCTTGGCGGTGATGACCACGGCTGCTTCGGACGTCTGCAAGTCATGTGGGACCCGAGCCCGAACCCACTGCAAACCCTGCGGCCTCAAGCTCTCAGCGAAGGCCGAACGGAATGCACTCTAGGCTGCCTGTCGAGCCTTGATGCTGTCCAGGAACGCGTTGAAGCTCGGGTTCGTCAGTGCGTGAGGCCGCTTCGCTCGGATGTAACCGCGACACCGCTCGCCGGCCATTCCGTACAGCCGATGAAGCGTGAGAGCCATCACGAGCCCGGAGCGGTTCCGCCCCTGCATGCACGAGATGAGCACCTTCTTACCGGCCTTGAATGCCTTGGCAGCCGCGCGAGAAGCTGCGATGGCGATGCAGGCTTGCTCACGAGTCAACGGGTTCTCGCTGTCATCATTCGGAGCGTGAATCACCTCGGTGATTCCGGGCTGCGCGATGATGTGGGCTGCGGGCTGGAACTCATCGGCGCAGAGGATGATGAGGTCGTACGTCACTCCCGCTGCCACATCGTCAGCGCCTCCGAGCCAGAGGGAGCCGGTGTGACCCTCGCGAGCGGCATGGGGAACGGCTTGGCGAATCAGGTAGGGCATGAGGCTAGTCTAGCTCGACTTACGCGTAAGTCATCAGTAAACGGGCTGGGGAAAACGCCTGCACGTCGGGCACGTGACAAGATGAGCGAGAAGCGTCCGCCGAGGCCTTCCCATGTCCGGCCAGGTTGACTGGCACATGGTCATGATGTCGCGCGTCGGTGTCCAAGCACTCCCGATGAGTCCCGTCCTCGGATTCTTCTTTCCGTAGTGGACCAAGCCATCCGCAGCCCAAGCCCCACTCATCGCGACCTCGCCCAGAAGAGCCTCAGTCGGTCTGCTCGACCCTCACGACCATACTCCACGAAGCGGGCCGCATCTGGTGACAGGTTCGAGCATTCCACGCAAAGGTAGTGTCCATCACTGGAGCACTTCCCCGAGCCATCGTAGCCTCGACGGTCGAAGTCCTCGCAGATGTTGTCAGGGTCACGGACACCGGCCTGGCCTAGCACCGTCCTGCCGTTCACGTTCTCGACCAATTCGGCCCAGGCCATCATGGTCATCGCATTGCCCTCTTGAAGCCCTTACCCCACCGCTCCTGTCGCTGGATGCTCGGAGCCAGCTCGTGCTTGCTTTTCTCGATGGCTCCCTCCACGTTCGGAGGGAACCCCTGACGACGGCGAGCCGCCTTCAGGACTGGGAACGTGATGCCGTTGACCTTGCGCGGTTTACCCTCGGCCGTTCCCGCCAAGATGAGCCACCAGTCGCGACGGGTCTTCTTGCCAGCGCACTTCCACTCGTCGATGAGACTGGCGATGAGATTGGCGACGTCCGAGTATCCGTGGGCTCGGAGCCAGATACGGCAGTCGAGGTCCGCATCCACGCGAACGTTCATGGGGCCCGTCATTGCCCCTCCTCGTGCCACTCCCCAAACTTCGCAAGCTTCGCCGATGCGCGCTTCTGGATGGCTTCGTAATCGAGCTTGTTACGCGACGTCACGAAGGCAATAGCTGCCGTGAGGTCGGCCAGCTCCTCTTCGAGACGCGTGCGAAGGTTCGTCCCGTCCCAATGGTCCTCGGCGCCTCCAGTACCGAGAATCTTGCCGCAGACCTGGGACACCTCCCCGGTCTCCTCGATGAGCTTGGAGAGCCCGGTCCAGTGGTTGCTCCCGATGCTGTATGGCTTACCGTTGTCCTTGTTCATCGCCTGCCTCCGTGAAGATGGAATCCGAGTCCTCGTACACGACCTTATCGCCTCGTGCGATGGCCTCGGCCTTCGCCTTCGCCTTCACTTCCTCCGCCCGCTCGAAAGCCCACTTGGCCATGAGGTCTTGGTACGTCTGCTCGTCGCGTGCCTTCTCCTCGGGAGTCGGCTCACGGTAAAGAGGCTTGCTCAGGTTCCGCTTACGCGAAAGTCGGAGCAGGCGCCTTGCCGCACGGTGCGACGCCCTGTCACCCCGGTGCTTGGGGTCGCGAAGCTTCCGCCGAGCCTCTGCCTGAACCTTCCGAGCCTTCTTGCGACGGCCCGCAGGACATCGCTCATGCTTCGGGAGCTTCATCCACTTCAAGGCCAGATAGGCAGCCGCCCCAGCCATCAGTCCAATGAGCATCATCGCGGCCTCTTGCGCTTGCGAATGGCCTTGGCCACGTCAGCCGACGAGACCTCGTGCCAGTTGTGCTGTTTCGGTGTGTTCAGGCGAAGCGCCATGAACAGGAAAACGACCGCCCCGAAGAGGCAATAAACCAGGAACTCGGTCACGGCTCTTTCCCACTTCCTCGGCAATGCCGGCACTCGTGAGGAGTCGAGCGTGAAAGGCCGTCGCCTCCGCAGCTATGGCATGGGGGCTTTTCCGCTTCTCGCTTGTCGAGCACATTAGCCGCGCCTCGATGACCGATGCCCAGCTCTCCGGCAATCGCCTTGATGTCGCGCTTTCGCTTACTCTTCCGAGTCATCGGGGCGGTGCCTTTCGGTTCAGAATGTCGGGATTGCACTTCATCGTATGAACGGAGCCCACTCCTCGACGGTGCCAGATGCGGTCCCCTGCGCTGAAAGGCTGCGCGCAGTCACGGCAGATACCGTCCGTAGGAGCGTTCATGGTCTCTGCGACCGTGGGAGCGTCGCGAGCACGGCGGAACCTGTCTCCCGCATCCCGACCGAAGATGGTGTCGACGATGTTGCTCACGTCGATGGGAGTGCCCTGGTTCATCACGTCCTCGACGCTCTGCTTGGGCTTCTCGTTCGAGCGAACGTTGCGGTAAGTCTGCGCCGGAGGTGGCTCGCTCGGAATAGCCATCACCACCTTGTGCTGGAGTATGAGCTTGCAAGCCTGAACCGCCGCGTTCCGGGCCTCGTTCTCGTTCGAGCTTTGGGCGAGAGCGACGAGCTTGTTGATGCGGTCGAGGACAGCGCTCATGATGGTTGTACCCCTACGTCTAGCATCACCGGGCCGTACTTGCCGAAGATGCGGCCAAGGAGCATGAAGAAGTCGCCCTCGCTCACCGGCTGGACCACCGGAGGCTTGCCCTCGAACCACTCGATGGCGACCCAATAGGGCTTCTCGCGGTCCTCCGGGTCCTTGAACTTGCCAACCGAGACGAGGCGCTTGTCCATGGCGAAGCCTACTTCGTACAGTCGATGGAGTGTTGGGTAGGGCAGGCGCACCCGTCTGCCGAACGGGCTCCGAAAAGCTCCTGGTCGACCTCGGCGTAGAGACCGCTGATGGAGCCGGTGAACTCCTTGAAGTCCTGCACCGACCCGGACCACATGAAGCCCCCTCCGCTGAGCTGACTTCGCGTAGCACCATCCTTGTTGATGACCGTGATGGTGTCCTCGGTCTTGCACCCGTTGACCGACTTACGCGTAAGCGTAAGCTTGAGCTTGCCGTGCTCCCAGGTCGTCACCGTCTCCGCCACTGTCGCTTTCGTCGCCGCCATGTTCGCCTCTTTCATCGACCCGCAGGTCGGCCAGTTTCGTGACACGTGCCGTTGTAGCTCTCTCGGGCTCACGAAGGTCCGATAGCAGACCTTGCATGCCCACCATTCGCTCGCCATTACTTGCCGAGCCGCTTCCTAGCCTTTCGAGCCCGCTTCTCCTCCGCTGCCGTGAGGTGTCGCTGGTCGCTGGCTCGCTTCTCTCCCTGGTCAAGCAAGCTTTGCAGCTCGTCCTCGCCCGGCAGGAGTCGCGACGAGTAGAAGGCTCTCGGGAGAGGCTGCACACCCATTCGACCGTAGGGTGTCGAACCCATCATCTTAGTCGGGAGCGGAGGGGGAGACTCGTCCTCGATAGGGCGTGGCAACGGGTCCAGCTCGCGGCGACGAGGTGGGGGAGCCATCCCTCCAAGCAACATCGCGGCCATAGCGACCGAGGCCAGAGCCGGCATCCTGCGTCCGTAGGGCCTCTGCGCCTTCACTTCCGGCTGCGTGTCTGGCGCAGGAGGAAGGTGCCCGCAGTTGAGCGCGTACTCCTCGTGACCTAGCTTGTCTGCGCACTTCCGTCCATCCTCGTAGACGAACGAACAGGGAGCCTTGGTAGGCTCCTGCATTGCGCAACGGCGCGTATCACACTCCGAGTAGTTGAAGCATGCGACGCTCGCATCAGAGCTTCGCTGAGCTGTCGTCGAGCCGCAGTGAATACACGGTTTCATGAGTCGTCCTGCATCTTCTTGAGGTCGCGAGCGAGCTTGCGGGCGGCCTTCTCGGTTTGCTTACGCGTAAGTCGCTTGGTGATGCCCCGTGAGGCGAGGTTCACTAGCGGTGGCCCGTGATGGGTCAGAAGACGAGTACAGCTTCCGCAGAGTGAAAGCTTGAACTCCATGCACTCGTGCTGCGTGAGGCGCGTCACCCCAGGTTGCGCTAGCGTGATGAGCATGGCGTCAATGCCCAGGTCCGCTTTGATGAGCCTGGACTTGTGACAGCGTGAGCAGAGGCCTCGCTTCGGATGGTTGTCGGAGATGAAACGGCTCATACCACCCTCATGACCCGGCGAGCCCGGTGAACAGCCAGAGCAAGAATGGTCAGACCCACGGCAGGCATGTTCGTTCGCCTCTCTGCTTCAGAACCATACTTGCCGTACACGCTGTTCATCCGGAGCGCCTCGGGGACCGTGAACCCCTGCTTGAAAGCCTCTGCGAGCGTCGCAGGATAGGCGCTTACCGCGTCGATGCGCTTGAGGCCTTCCCCAAGCGGCAGCTCGTCCTCATCATCGTCTCGGTTGTTCATGGGTCCACCGTCTTCTGTCGAATGCTCGAAACCGCCTCGGCAGCAGCAGGTTGCTTGCTCTTCCACGTCACGTACTCCTGCCAGAGACCCGTAGCCCTCATGGCCGTAACCCAGCACGTGCCCTCGCCAAGCACTTGCACGGCTTGACCATCCTCCGGCTTCGTCTTCAGGATATCGTTGCCCTTGCATTGCCCGATGGGAAGCCACTGTCCGAGAACGTAGCGGTCCTCACCGAAGTGAACGACCGCTGCGTTCTTGAAGCCGGCGCTTACGAGAAAGTCGTAGGCCTCTTCTCGGGTCACAACATCACCGTGGGGATGTTGATGACCGCCTTCTCCTCGGCCTTCTTGTGGATGATGACCTTGTGCGGGCAGCCGGCAAACGTCGCCGTGAAGGCGAGCCCGGCCTGGTGCTTCTGCTTCATCTCGTCCGAGGCCAGCCCCATGAGGCACCCCGAGTCGGCATCGTAGAGCCATCCCTCGACGCGCTGGTCTTCCGGAACTCCCGCTTTGAATTGCTCAGGCATTGGCGAACTTTCCGATGAGGGTCTTTACCCTCGCTGACAGGTCTTCGGTCGAAAGCGAAGCGTCCAGCACCGGGCAGTAGGACAGCTTCGCGGCGAAGTTACGGGCCTTGGTCTCGCGACCTTTCATCCAGACCTCGTTTTGACTGGAGCCTCGCGCCGCGCGACGAGCGGCCAGCAGCTCGGGGCTCGCGACGAGATGAACGCCCATGACCCGCACCTGGGTTTCGAGCTGAGGCCGATGCGCCTGGAGGAACTCCAGACACGGCTTCGTCGAGAAGCGGTCGCCATCGAGGATGGTCAAGGGAAAAAAGCCGAGGAAGCGCTGAACCCAGAAGGCCAAGCACTCGATGGCGCCCGTGTACCCCACGGTGTCGCCGCCGTCGAAGGTCTTGCCATGGTAGTGGCCTCCCGCGCAGATAGAGTGTGCTGCGTCGGGAACCACCGTCGTCCACTTCGGCTTGTCATAGTAGCGCACCGTGGTCGGGGCCACATCGTAGAGGTTCGAGCGGCAGTCGAAGCTCTTGAAGCCGAGCAGGTGTCGAACCAGCGTGGACTTGCCAACACCGGGAGGGCCGATGACGTAGAGAACGGTGTGGCTCATGCGATGCCTACCGTCTGCTTCGCACCGAACACGTTCTCCCATCCCGTGCGGTACTGCTCCGTAGCGACCTGGGAAGGGCCGCTCTTCTCGGCGGCCTCCCTTCGCTCAGCAGCACCGTTCGGGCAGTCGTCATCGTGTCCCTTGTCTTCCGGGGTACACGGCCTAAAAACGATTCGTCGCGGCTTCATGGTGTCCTCCTGCACTTACGCGTAAGTAGGGCGACGGTCGGGAATCGAACCCGATGGGGAGGCCGAACCCTCCCCGTCGCTTTCACCGGCCTAAGAGCCGGTCTTCCGAGCGGGCTTGGTGCCCGCCCTCTCTCCGACGAGAAGGATGTTGAGGGCTCCCTTGAGGAAGTCCATCAGCTTCTCCCTATCCGATGCCGAGCGAAGCGTGTCGCTCTCGACGCGGCGAAGGATTCTCGTGAGGTCTTGGACGTCTTCGGCGATTGCCGCAGGGCCTTGAGAGGGCGGGCGTGCCATGGTGGTCTAGCCTCGCCGCTCTCTCAGGACGCCGGGACCGGGACGGCTTCGCCCGTCTTCTGGTCCACGTTGTGGGTGCCGTCAGCGGACGGAAGCTGGGCAGCCGGCTTGTCCTTCCCCGCCGACAGCGCGTAGGCAGAGCCGCGCGGCTCCGTCTTGTTCGTCGCGATGACACGGTAGGTCCAGAAGTTCTTCCCACCTCCGATGTCAATCTTCGACTTCGGCTCGATGCCGATCTCGTGCATGACCGCCGGGTCCCGTGCGAAGCGCGCGAGCGCCGTCGCAATCTGGAACGTGGCGGGCATGATGATCTCTTCGCCGGGCTCGACATCGACGATGTTCTCGTCGCGGTCGCGGCCCTTCGTGCCGTGCGTCAGCTTGATGACGAACGCCTGCCAGTCGCGCTTGCCGTCACGCCCCATGTCGATGGGGGGCATGTCGAGGAGGTCGACGAGGAACCCGACGACCGGGACCTGACCACACGCCTCGGCCGCGTACATGGTCCGCTCCAGGCGCAGCTCGACTGCGCCCTTTCCGAGCAGGATGTCGAGGAGAGACTGGTCGGCCTGGTTCTGCTTGTTCGTCGCCTTGGTCGTGTCCTTAGCCATGTGAATGTGCCTCTGCTTTCGTTGTCGTTGGTTCCGCAGGAGTTGTTACGGCACTCGCGGAAGCTGCGTCTTCCGTGGGTGCTTTCGGCTGAAGAGACGACGGGGGAGCGGGTTCGGTCGGTGCGGAGCCGACCTTGCTGCTTTCGCTCGACGGTTCATCGGCCGGAAGTTTCGGGGTGATGGCTTGTGCAGCCAGTTTCAGGAGCGAGGGCTCCGACTCGGGAAGCTTAGACGCCGATGCTCGCTCGGCAATCTTCGCCTTCTCTTCCTCGACGTTGGGGTAGGTTCCATCGTCCGTGAGTCGCTCCGAGCGAAGCGGCTCCGGAGGTGGAGGAGGCGCGTACCCCTCGATGACCTGCTCGGGTACAGCCGAAGGAAAGCGAGCCCGGAACTCGTCATCCGACAGGAGACCGGCCGGAGTCGGAGGAAGAGGAAGAGGCGCCGGAGGAGGCGGCTCCTCCGCTCCACCCGCCATCGGACCATCCACCAGAGCGGCAGACGGAGCCGCGATGGTCTCCGGCGACACTGGAGTCGCCATCGCCTCCAACTCCGCTTCCGTCAGCGGGAGGTCCGCCACCGGAGGATGCGACGGACGCGGGTTCACGGGAGCGGGAGGAGGCGGGGGCGCGACCTGGGCGAGAAGCCCAGCCACCAGATTCCGACGCGCTTCCGCGTAAGTCTGGAGGAAGCGCGCGACCCGAGGGTCATTGCGCTGGTCGATGCCCGCCGCCTTCATCGCCGGGACCAACACGTACGTCAAGATGGCGCTCGTGCAAGGCTCGCAGGGGTCGACCCCCGAGCACTCCAGCACCCCGGACATGCAGACGTGGGCGCCGTGCATCTCAGCCCATCCCGCTACGCTGGAAAGCGTCGTGGAAAGCCCTGGCGATGCCGCCCCGCTCGGCGTCCGATATAGGCTGCATCGCGCCGTTGACGACATCGAGGAGCCGCTTCGCTTCCCCGTAGGGGAGAAGCACGGCAATCTCGTTCGAGCCCGGCGTCACCGTGGCCGACTGTCCCGTGGGAGCACGAGGTGAGGTCGAGTGACCATGCCCGCCCGGATTCTGCACCGGAGCGTGAGGCGAGGTCAGCGAACCCGGAGAGGGGCCGCCGACGACACCGGAGACCGTGGCGAGGAACGCTCCCTTGAGGGTCTTCGTCTCCTGCGTCACGTTCTTCACGATGGCGATGCAGTACGCGCCAGACGGAATCGTCTGACCGAACTTGAAGCTACCGTCCGGCTGAGGACCGATGTTGTGCTGGCCGGCGATAATCTTCTGCAACTCGCCACCCTCGTCGACCACCATACCCTGAAGCACGGCGCTCCCTGCGAAGTGGTGGTAGACCTGGGCGGTTTCGCCAGGCATGGCGACCGCTCCGTTGGTCTCGTATGTGCCCTGTCCGGGGTTCGCGTCCGGGGTCGGGCCGGTCTTCGGCGTCTCTGCGTTTTCCATGTCAGTCTCCGTTGGTTGAAGTTCGTGAGTGAGGACTACTCGTCGTTCGCGTTCTCGTCGTCCGCTTCCTCCGCGTCGTCCTCTTCGGCCTCGCCTTCGTCGCCCTCTTCGTCCTCCTCTTCGCACTCGTGGTCCGGCTCGTCGCTGTCGATGTCGGGAAGCTCCTCCGCACACGTCGTGCAGTAAGTCTCTCCAATCTCGTCGAACAGCTCGGCACGCTCCTCCTGGTCCATCGCTTCGAGGAGGTCCATCACTCGCTTCGCACGGCCTTTTGCCGCTGAGGAGGGTCCAATCACGGTCGGCTTGGTCGGCATGTCATCCACCCTTCGTAGCGCCTGGCGGAGTAGCTCCGCAAGAGCACTGGTTGTCGTTGTTGTCTCGCTTCGCACATTCGAGAAGGTGGAAGTCCCCACCAATCTCGACACGACCGAGGACTTGGGCGAGCGCCATCGACTCCAAGGCTTCGAGCCGCTTACGAATCTGCTTCTGCGCGTAGGCGAGTTGTCCCATCGCCTCGGCTTGCTTCTTGGGAAAGCCCAGAGCGGCGTAGTCCGCCGTGTACGCGGGAAGCGTTCCCTTGGGGTACTTACGCGTAAGTCTCTTCTTAGCAGGCTTGTTCATGCGGCTTCTCCGGGGCAGTCCCCGCACTCGGGGTAACGCTTGCAGACACGAATCGCGAGCTTCCACTGCGCGTCCGACAGGCCAATCGACTCGGCCTCCTCGGCAAGCTGGTTGACGAGCTTCCGGTCGTTCAGAGAAGGGGACACCGTGAAGAGATTCGTATATGCCCACTTCTCCGCGTCCGACTCCGCGAAGCGTCGCGCCACACGACCCTGCCGCACTTCCTCCTGGGCCTGCTTGATGGCCTCTTCCTGCTCCGTGTCGATGACCGTCACGGGGGTTTCCACTACGCGGGCCGCATCGACAGACTGAGTGATGAGCTTCTGCTTGCGAGCAACCAGCTCAGCGAGCCGGATGTCGAGCTGGTGGTCGGCGACGAGGATGGTGATGATGCAGCCTCGGTCCTGACCAATGCGGCAGATGCGGTCCTCCGCCTGAGCGTTCAGGGCCGGAGTGAACTCGCGGTCCACGAAGATGCTCTGATGGGCTCGCGTGAGCGTGATGGCGACGCCTCCCGCTTTGATGGTGCATCCTACACCCTTCAGCTCGCCCCGCTGGAACTGGTCTTCAATCTCCGTTCGCTCGGTGCCCTTCGTGTCACCCGTGATAACGCGCCAGCCCTTGCGCTTCTTGAGCAGGTCGATGGGAAAGCGGTGGGCCGAAAAGACTACGACAGGCTCGTTCGCGTCCTCGAAGTCCGGCAGCATCGCCATGAGGGCCGGTGTCTTTGCCGTGGCGAGAGCGCTTCGGACCCGGCTCATCGTCTCGAACTTGATACCGTCGCGCTCGATGAGGGCAATCAGTTCGTCGAGCCCGCCAATCTCTTCCAGGTACTTGTCACATTCCGACAGGGACTTGCGGTCGATGTCGACGACAATCTCGCGGTGCGTCTTCACCGGGAGGTCCGGAAGCACCTCGGCCCGCATACGACGGAGGGCAACGCGTCGGATGCGTTCTGCAACCTCACCCTCGGGCGTTCCCCACTCGTATCCACCGTAGAAGAGCGCCTTGCCCTCGAACAACTGAACGAAGCCCTTCCAGGAACCGAACGCTTCCTCAGCGATACCTGCTGCGTTGTAGACGTTCCAAAGCTCCGAGGGGTTGTTGAGCAGCGGAGTCGCCGTGAGCAACCACACGCGTCCGTCGTTCTCGCGAATGCCGATGGACAGTGCTCTCCACCGAAGCGTACGCCGAGCCTTGCCGCTCTTGAGGGCGTGGGCCTCGTCCACGATGGCCACCGTGTTCGGACGTGCGAGCTTGAGCATCTTCGCGCAACCGGGACAGGGGCGAGCGTCGAGCAAGTTGCCCTTGTCGTCGCAGGACTTCTTGTGTCCGTCGACCTTGACGCGAATGCCGAGGTGGTTCACCTCCGTTTTGCAGCCCTTGCACTTCTCCGCAGGGAGCGTGCCTGGGCAAGTCTTCGCGTGGACTTCAGGCAGAATGTCGTAGTTCGTTACGAGCACTTCGCCCGGCTCCGGCCACCGGAAAGAATCCCGGCCCTTGAGGACACTTACGCGTAACTGCGGCCTCCACCTCGACAACTCGCGAAGCCACACGCCCTTGGCAACAGCCGGGGCGACTACGAGAACCGGAACGCCAGCGGGAAGGGCAGTGATAGCCTGGATGGTCTTGCCCAGCCCCATCTCGTCAGAGAGAAGCGCTCCGGTACGTGTGGAAAGCCAGCCCGTACCCGTTCGCTGGAAAGGGTAGAGGGACTTACCAATCTTCCGGTACTCCTCGTCAATCTTGGTGGCGCGTTCCTGAGCGCTCTTCAGGTCAAGCCACTGCTGAGCGGTATGCTCCTGGAGAGCCCTCACGAGGCCCGGCTCGACATCCACGGGGAACTCAGCCTCGCGGAGCTTACGGAGGATAGTGGGCACCTTGTCAAGCGGTGCCAGATTGCAGCGGCGCTCGCGAATGAAGCGCGCACCCTCGATGGCCTCGCGGAACGCCTTGAAGCGCAGCATCGGGAGGCCTCGCGCCCGGATGACGACGAAGCTCGACGGCTCACCGTCCAGATTCACGTCCCGGTCGAGCATCACCTTCGCCGCCATCAGAGACTCGCCGGCAGGGGAGAGGGAGTGTTGAGGGCCTTCACGAACGCATCGTTGTCTGCATCGTTCTGGAGCTTGCAGGCGACCATAAGGGCGTAGCGGTACGCTTCCAGGCGAGCGTTCGCCATCTCGTAGGCGATACAGGCTTCCAGGTACGAGGTCCCCGAGGACTTGACCGTGATGTCGCGAGTATCGGCGACCATCTTGAGGCGGTCGACAAGCTGACAGACCAGCTCGCGGCACGGCGAGTCTCCTCCCGCGAGGCAACGTTCGACGGCTTTGCGCTCTTCGTTTGGCAGTAGTTGGTAAAGCGTCGTCATTGAGTCACCCTCCGTCCTCGTCGCGAGCAATCACCAGAATCACTTGACCGTTGTACTGAATCACCACCGCGTTCGGCATCACGAACAACGTCTCGGCGCCTGTCAGCGAGAGAACGTAGTTCGCGTATCTCAGCGCCACCTCCATCGTGCGGAACGGGATGATGCGCTGCTGCATAAGAGAGGTCCTGGCGAGCTGACGCTTATCGGAATGTGCTAACCATCAGCTTCAACGTCGCGGGATGGCCCGCCACCGGCAGTTAGCTACGCTGCCAATGCGCCCCGCCGAAGCTAAGGGCATTACGCTCACCAAAACCTCAGTGCCGCTGTCAGGGCTCGAACCTGACCCACCAGACGGGCACTCGCCCAGGTGGTCGTCCGTCACGCGACCTTGCTTCGTGCAGGAGGCCGAACCGCGAGACTACGACGCGACTTACGCGTAAGCGGGTAGGGGAGGGGGATTCCCCTACCCGCTTTCGCACTCCGTCATTCCTCGGCGGTCTCTTCCTCCTCTTCCTCGACTTCCTCTTCCGCGTCGAGCGCATCGAGGTCGGCCTTGTTCACGCCAGGGAGCTTCTTGAGCCCGCCCGTCACGAACCGCAGGGCTTCGATGCGGCCGGTGATGGTCGCCTTGTCACCCACGCTGGTCGCCTCTTCGAGCTTGAGCTTGAGCACCTCGATGCAGGCCTCCAGGAGCCCGGTCTTGGTCTTGTTGACCATCGAGCCGGTGTCGCCTCCCGCGCCGCCCTCGCCGCCCTCGCCGCCTTCACCCTTGGCCGACTTCGTGCGGGCCTTCTTCTTGCGGCCCTCCGACTCCAGCTCCTCCTTGCCCTTGGCCCACTCCTCGAAAGCCGTCATCTGCTGGACGGCCTTGTCCTCGGCCTTGGCGTCGTCCGTGCGACCCTTGCCCTTGAAGCCGGCCCAGAAGACCATCAGGCGCAGCGGCACGCCGGCCTTGCGGCACTTCTTGGCCACGTCCGCATCGAGGTTCGCGAACACGCGGAGGAAGTTGTTGATGGTGCCGGGGTTGATGTTGAGCCGCTCGGCAATCTCCTTCTTGTCGACGGGCGTGGCCTTCTCGCCCTCGCCCACGGGATACGTCCCCTCGACCATCTGGTGAATGGCCTCGGCCATGTCGAGAGCCGACACGTCCTCGCGGTCCTTGTTGTGGATGATGGCGTCGAAGAGAGGGGACACGGTGTCGCCCTTCTTGTACTCGCGCACCGTCACGTCGATGTCGCGGTTCTGCCATCCGTTCAAGATGAAACCGGCGCAGCGACGGAAGCCGCCGCGCACGACGTAGGGAGTCCCGTCCGGGCCGCCGTTGGAGACGATGATGGGGTCGAGCTGGCCGTTGTCCTTGAGGGACTGACCCATCTCCTTCACCTTCGGCGAGTCCTGGCGGTAGTTGCGAGCGGGGTCGATGTAGAGCTGCTTGAACGGGATGGTCTTACGAATTGAGGTCGGCGTGGTCATGAGATTCTCCGTCGGGGTTCGCTGCAACCGGACATCAGGCTTACCTGAGCCGGTGCATGGGGTCAAGAAAAAGTTTCGGGCTAACGTTTCTTTTTTATCCTACCCGTTTTTGCCGGGGTTGGCGAGGGGGTCAGAACAACTTTCGCGTAAGCTCGAAACTCGGGGCAACCTGCCCCACTGCTGTTCAGCGGTCAAGTGTTCAGTGACCGTTACGTGCAGACTGCACGCTTTTCTTTCGCTCCCTCTCCACGCGGCCCTGATACCGGGCCGCGCGAATGAGGTAGTAGAGGTCCAGCACCTTGTTCCAGAGGTCGCGCATCACGGATGGCTGTACGTGATGAACGTCTGCACTTGGTCGGGCTGGACGCGAATGATGTCCACCTCGCCGAGCGGAAGGTTGTCCAGGTCGAGCGGTTCGAGAGCCGCCAGGAACACCATGGTCGTGTTGTTGAGTACCTCGAAGGGAACCGAGGTCACGTTGACCTGAACGTCTCTCACTCCCTCGAAGCCGCATCCCTTGGCCACGATGAGCGTGTTGTGGGCCTGGCCTGCCCAGACCTCAGAAGGCACGAGGCTCTCAATCGAGAGCGGGCACCACGGTTCGGTCGGAGGCAGGTAGACACCCCCCTGATTGACCTCGCATGCTTCCTTCGCAAAGCCGCGCGTCGCAAGCGTCGAGGGGCCTCCCCCAAGCGGGTAGCGCCATTCGGTCGAGCAACCGACCTGGCAACCGCCGTTGGAACGGGCACCGTCCTCGCACGGTCCAGGGTGCCAGCCTGACGAGAGGCCCGTCGCGTTGCACTTCGCTGACTCGGTGGCTTCGTCGCCCTCGGTCTCGTAGCACCACGTCGCCTGGTGCGTGAGGCAGTGCCCCAGGTGAGGCTTGCACGATGCGTCCGACGCGTCCGATGCGTCTCGCACGTCCAGAGACGCGTCCCTGGCATCCGGAGACGCATCCGGAAGAGGCGGAGTGCTCGCGTCGGAGTCGGGCGGGGAACTCGCATCCGGACCAGACTCCGGACACGGAGCCGGGTCCAGTGCCGCGACGCCGCCGCAAGCGGCCAGGGCCAGCGTGACCAGGAGGAGCGCCCTCACGGCCACACCCGCTGGAGCGCAGCAAGCTCCGGTTCCGAGCTGGGGTGAAGGCCGATGCGGTCCATCACCACGAAGGCCGTTTGCGGAAGCTCGCGCTTCACGAGCCGGGCCGCGTCGTCGAGCGTGAGCCCGGCCATGGTGTGAAGCTGCTGCATGCACTTCACGAAGAGCTTGACCGCGTGGGCGTCGCCGCCCTGACCGTGGCCTTGCTTGAGGAGTCGAATGCACGTACGCGTTTCGGGTGTGTCCATCTTCCTAATTGCCTCCCTCTGTCGTCCCTTGTGACCGTGACTCATGCCTTGAGCCGGCGAAGCTTGCGGAGAAGGTTCCCCGCATTGCCATTGTACTCCACGCCGCTCCATCGTGAGCCCATGGGGCCGCGAAAGTAGACCGTCCTCCGTTTGGAGCCGCCGAAACCGCCCGGAACCCACGTCCCATAGCGGAGAATCTGGAGCTTGAGCGTACTCGGCCAGTTAGCCACGGTGAGAAGCTCGTCCGGGACCACGTACAGGGCGATAGGCGCCGTCTGACCGGGCTCCGTGTTCACCATGTCGATGACATCCGCGAACGCGCAACAGGAGTTGCAGAGCGTCTCACCGGCCGCGTTCACGCCCCCGCCCGTTGTGAAGCCGCGCGGCACCAGGGCATTGCCGCAGTAGTCACACAAGAGCTTGATGGGACTTTCGCGTAAGTCGAGCGCCAGTTGATTACCCACGGTCGACCTCCTTGAAGTGGTTGCCTTCGTTCAGCGTCAGCACAATCTTCCCCGCGATGAGCGTAACCTTCCCCTCGGAGCGTTCCAGCTCGACGATGATGGTTCCGTCGTCCTTCTCCGTCACGGAGATATCCACCTCGCTCGGCGGGCCGTTGACGAGGCTTGCGTGGCCTTTGAACCGCCAGCGGTGACAGTCTGCACCATACACCTTTTTGAGTTTCGCTCGCCTCATGACTCCTCGCGGGAGCGCTTGCGGCAAGCCGCGCAACGCTTTTCGTGATTCTCCACCATGTCGCCCCACGTGGTAACGCGGAAGGTCCGATTGACCAGAACCAGCGTCGCGTTGTAGGTGTCGCCCGCGTTCAAGTACGCAAAGCCGTCCGGGTCCGTGTAGTTGTCTTTCTGGCACTCGTACGTGAGCCACTCCACCCCGTGGGTGCCAATGAGCTTGTCGATTGCCGCCATCTTGGCGTCATCGTTGCGGCTCGAATGCTTGGGGACGTCCCGTCCCCACTGGTCGAGCATCGGGGTCCGCTCGTCCAGCACCTTGCGAACGGCAAGAGCTACCGGGCGGTCGTCGCGGTGATGCGTCAGCTCCAAAAGCGTTTTGATGCTCGGGTATCGCACGTCAGGCCCCTTTCAAGAGCAAGTCTTCAGCGTCCTGGACATACAGGAGGCCAAGCTCCCGCGTCTTCACGATGCACCCGCGCCGTTGCGTGGCGCGGTCAGGGAGGCAGAACAGGCCCCAAAGGGCGCTGGTCGTGGTGTATGCGGTTTGCGTAAAGCCAAGCCTTTTGGCCATGCGTTCGGCCGCGTCGTGGTCCGCGTCGGTGAACTCCACCATCGTGAGGGTTTGAAAACCCCGCTCCACTGCTATCTGGTCGGGGGACTTGGGCGGGCCGCACGACTCCTCGTGATAGCCCTTGCCGTCGACGAACCGAATCCGCCCGGTAATCGGCTTGCTGCACCCGTCGCAGGTCCTAAAGGACCCCTTCGGTTCGCGGCGCTTAGCGGCAGGCATGGCAGAAGTCTCCAACGGGGTGCGCGAGTGAGGGAACCGGCGAGGTCATGTCCCGACAACCGGAATCCGGCTTGAGCAGGTTGAGAATGGTTTTCTCCAGCTCATCCCCGGTCATCCACCCGACCGTGAGGGATTCAATCTGGAGCCCGGTGAGGGTATCGAAAACGGCGTACTCTTGCGCGCCGTCCTCGCCCGTCGAATCGTTCAGGAAGAGCAGGTGGGCGACCTTGAAGCCGCTGCAAAGCGTCCAGGTCCGGCCCGCGAGAACCGCCGCGAGAGACGCAGGAGTATCGTACTTGTCAGTGACCTGGAAAACGCGACGACGGTGCATCATGGGGTTTTCTCCGTTAGGGACTTACGCGTAAGTCGGGGGCTTGAGGACACGGCGCCGAGGGTGCAGCGCCGTGCGGTCAAAACCTCGCTTTCCGGTTAGTGTTTCTGCTTCAACTCCGAGCGGTAACGCTTCCTCGCTTCCTTGACCGTGAGCCGCATAGGCTCAGAGTCGCCGTTGTCCCATCCGTGATGGTCGTAGACCATCCGGTAGCCTTCGGCCCTTTCGAGCCCGTTCTCCGAACAGAGCAGCCGGCGCAATTCGTCCGCCGTGCTCCCGAAAGTCGACGCGATTGATTCGAGGTCTTTCGCGAACCATTCGACGTAGGCCGAAACAGGGTGCGGCCAAGATTCCTCGTACTTGTACGGCACGAGGTAGAGGCTATCGCCGTCGCGCACTTCCTTCAGACGGTCCAGGCAAACGCGCCGGACCTCGATACGTGCCTTTTCCTCGTCTGACTCCCGCTCGATTCTTTCGGCCTCGAATCCGTAGACACCCGTGGTGTCCTCGTAAACGAAGTATCCCCCATGGTCGAGCGGTGTCGCGTCGCCGAGATTCGCCACGTATCGCCAGCTAGGTTGACTCATGACACGGCCTCGCTTTCTTCGGGAATCAGGTGCAAGAGTCGCCGGCCGTCCGCATCGTTGATATCGAGCGGACCATCGCTGTAATCGTGAACTTCCGTGCCCGGGGGAAAGGTGAAACCTTCCTCGACCAAGGCCGCAAGTAACGCGGCGTCATCCGTGTTTTCCGGGACCGTGAGGGTTCCGCGCCGGAACTGCTGATTGCAGTCCTCGTGACAGTCACACTTGTTTTCGTCGTGACCATCGTTGCCGTGCTCATCCGTCACCATGCACGGACAACCATGACCCGCACAATCGGCCGAGACGTGACCCCACATATCGAGGGTGTGAATCGCATACTTCACGAGCGCACCTCCCCCGTCTCAGGGTCGCAGTAGCGGTGAGACTTCTCGCAATCCAGCGTTTCGCCGAACTCCCGCGCAAAGTCGAGCTGAGTTTCCGTGTAGTCCGCGAAGTAATCCGCGTCCGTATCGCCCGGCTTCATTGCGAGCGTAGAAAGCACGGCTTCCTTTGCATACTTTCCGTCAATCGACGCGTGCCCGGGAATCCCGCACCACGTCTGACCGCGCTTGAAGATGAGACGCGTCCGGCGCTTGCCGTTTTCCGTCCACATGAGACGCGCCTGGATATCGATTCGAGTGTGGTTAGGCGCTTGCCAAGGCCCTTCCCACGCGGTTACCGCGAGCACCTTGTTTCCGTGCTCCCGATTGGTCAACGCGACACGCAAGCGAAACAGGAGGTCATGAGACATGCGATTACCCTCTTACAACGCCCCAAGCCCGCTACCAGTGAAGGTAGCGGGCTACGCCCATGGGGCGAGTTGCGGTCAGGCCGCTGCGGTATCGGACGACTCTTCCGAGTCGTATCCCATCATCGCCCGTGCCTCTTCCCGCGTCGTGGGAAGGGTCAAGGGTTCGCCGCTTTCCAGCGACTTGATACAGAGCGCGAGAAGCATGCGACCGCTCGGAATGGTTCGCCAGTCCCCGTTGAACTTGACGCCCTTGGCTTTCGCCTTGGGTTTCACGATGCTCACGACCGGAGCCGGAGGCGTCTCCTTACGTGCCTTGGTTGCCTTGGTTGCTTCGCTCGACTTGCGGCCGTTGCTCTTTTTCATTCGCTTACCCTCGTTTCGTTTCGGCTTCATTCGGTCAGACGTTGCGGCTTTCGTTTGATTCAATCTTTTTTGCGATTCGTTTCGTCCTTATCCTACATGCCGCTTACGCGTAAGTCAAGCTTTGGTCTTTTCGACCTTTGCTCTCCTTTGCTTTGGCTTCATTCGGTCAGACGTTGCGAGGTCAGATTGATTCAATGTGCGGCGCGTTTCTTTTTCTCAGTCTTTCGTTTCGCGCTGCACTCGGTTTCAAAAGGTCAGACGGTCAGAGGTCAGATTGATTCAAAGAATCGACTTACGCGTAAGTCTTTTTTGAGAGAGGTATCGCGCGCGATTCTTTAGTGCGAGGAACATTCTTTGAGTATCGCGCGCGCGATTCCTTAGTGCGAGGAACAATTCTTGCTCGCGTGCGCGCGCGATTCCTTAGTGCGAGGAACTCTCTTGAGTATCGCGCGCGATTCTTCTAACGCGCGTGCGCGATTCTCTAGTCTTTTCCCACGCGCGCGCGATTCTCTATCGCGCGCGTGCGCGTTCTCTAAACGCGCGCGGGCGATACGTGTATGTTACACGTATCGCCCGCTTCGCCCAAGTCGCGCGTGCTACTCGGCCGCGTCGAGCGCCCCGGTACCCTCGAAGTTGAACGCGCGTTCGTCGAGCACGATGCTTGTCGTGGAACCATCGGCAGCAAGCTTTCGCTTGCTGTACTTCGTTTTGAACGACTTGCTGACCTGACGCATCTGCGGCGGGTTCCTGAAGCCGTCCCGGGCCAGGCTCCTGACCTTTTCGAGCTGGCGCCAGCTCAGAGTCTCGCCGGCTCGGAGCTTGATGAGGTTCTCCTTACAGCGGATGACGCACTCGGGACACGAGCACTTCTTGTCGTGCTGGCTGTCGTTGTTCCGGTACGGAAAACCCTTCATGGTCACCTTGGGCTGCTCGAACTTGTGGCTTTCGAGCATGTAGACCTTGGGCTGTACGAACGTCCCGGTCAGCGTCACCGCTTCCAACCAGAACGTAGCTTGCTCCGGGCTCTCGAACGCGAACGCTTCGTCGTGCTTCTTCGCGCGGCTCAGCGGATACTCGTCCTTCAGACCTCCCAGCTCCGTCGTCGAGGGAAGCACCACGTCGGTGATGACGGAATCCGTGTCCACGTAGTACAGCTCGCCCCCGGCCTCCAGCGCAGCCTTCATGTACTGCCAGATACGGACGCGAGCCAGCGAGGTAATCCAAGCCGCAATGTGCGGGATGATGTACGCCGCTTCGACGCGCTTGTGCTGATACCAGACGTCTCCGTCGATATCGCTCATGGCCGGCTTGGAGCCCTCGCATTCCTTGCAGAAGCCACCTACGTGCTCGCAGGGACCTCGGCAGAGGAAGCACTTGCCCTCATCCACGTTCTGAGCGAACACCACGGAGGTTCGCTCCTGGCGCATGCCGAACTTGCCATAGAGCGAATTGCCCATCAGCTTCGCGAGTGCCGACAGGCCCTCATCGAAGTCCGGCTCGTTCTTGTCGCGGAGCCGCCAAAGCTCATTGACCATGTACTTGAACAGCGGCTTCTTGCGGAACCACACCACGCGCTTCACCGACTCGATGCGGCCGTTGACCAACGGGTCATCGAGGAGCTTCAATTCCGCCGTGGTCCAGACCCCGTGGAAGTAGCCGGCCGGGAAAAGCAGCTTCCCGGTTTTGATGTCCCGGTGAGGGAGCGGTGGAATCTTGCACTCCGGAGGGATGTAGACCATGCACTCGACGAAGCCACCGTGGTTCTCTGCCATGCGCCAGTCGAGCGTATCGGTGACCGTGCGGTCTCCGATGGGCATGTCCTCCTGCATAGCCGCGACATACGAGCTGTTGATGTCGTAGTAGTGCAGCCGCTCGCCGTACGCCTTGAACAGCTCCGTCCGACCGCCGTAGTAGCCGAGCCGAATCCATTGGTGAGCGCAGCCCTCGCACGGGCTCGTGGGGTGGTTCTTCGTCTTGCAGTCGACCCAATGAGCGAAGCGAGCAATCTTCGAGGGCGTGCCGTCGCGACCGAGGAAGCGGCGACGAAAAAGCTTCATGCTCGTGGACGGGGCAGTCATCCCGACCTCGCCGCCAAGCTTGTGCTCCACCATGTCGAAGAAGAGCGAGAGCACCGTCGCTAGAGCGATGCAGTCCTGCTTCAGATAGACGCCCCATCGCGGGTCGTCCTCGTGCATCGCCAGGTCGTGCTCGACCTTGCCGGGAAGCCCGAAGGTCTTGCAGGCACGTTCGAGACCCATCGGAATCAGCTTCATGCTGTCCAGGAACTCCCAGCGCTCGCGAATGGGGTCGTCCGGCCCTTCAGGAAGCCGCCACACCCGGATGACCTGGATGCTCGACTGTACCGGGATGACCTCGAAGCCGAACTCGTCCAGGTGCTCCCTCAGCCACGCCAAAAGGAAGAGGTGGTCGAAACCTCCACCGTTGTGGGCATAGAAGAGATGGGCATGGTACTTACGCGTAAGCGCCACGGACAAGAGCTTGTCGATGCAGCCGCCCGGCGAGATATGGCGACGCTTCCAGTCCCGGCTCTTGAGGTGGGGCTCGTCCGAGAACTGCTGATACTCGCTGTCCTGCGGGTCGTAGAGGCCGACGAGGAACGGTCGCGTAAAGCCTGGCTTCTGCGAGTCCCCGTCCTTGCTCTCGATGTCGATAGTGATGAACTTCTTGCGCTTGATAGCCCCGGTCAGCGGCTCCAGGAAGTCGGTGCTCCCTTGCCCCTTCTTCTTGAAGCTCATCGGCCGTTTATCCGCTTGAAGTTGAGCAGCTTGATGTGTTCGCAGTAGACCACCGTGTACTCCTCGCTCGCGTAGTCGTTGAGAATCTCCTCAATCGAAAGCAGCATCGCTTTCGGGTGGGGGAGAATCCCGGTGGACTCGATGCCCTGCGTCTGGAACTGAGCCGCGTCCGGGTCGCTCGCGTCGAGCACCCGGTTGCCGTAGCCGATGAGGCGCTCACCCATGCCGGTGAAGACCACCACACCCATCCAGATTGGATAGCTCCCACTCATCTTCGCGAGTGCCATCTTGACCTCGTACATAATCTGCTCGACGGTCGACTCGGTGACCTCGTTCTCGATGCGGATGATGCGAACCTCGCCGTCGTTCTTGTCCGAGCGAATCTTGCGCTCGCGATAGTCGACCTCCGGAAGCTGACCCTTCCGCTTTGCAATCTCGTGCAGCTCGTAGAAGCGGCTCCGGAAGTGCTCGAACAGCTCTTCGCGACTGCGCTTCTTTTGCGTACGCGTCTTCGTCGGCAGCTTCTCGGTGACGAGCTTGCGGTCGATGCTCCGCTTCGCAATCTCCTTGAGCCGCGCGTTGAGCTTCTGCCGGAGCGGGCGCTTACCCGTCTGGCTCTTGTTCCGGAGCTTCTGGCGGTCCTTCTCCAGCTTCGCGAGCCGCTTGGCGATGGCCTCGCGCTCTGCCTTGCGACGGGCCTTGGTCCTCGCACCCTTCTGCGCAGGGGTCAGAGGCTTCGGGCGCTTGGGTGTCGCTGCGCGCCGCTTGGGGCTCGCGACCTTCTTGGGCTTGGCCTTCGCTCGGGCCTTGGGCTTCACCCGCTTCTTTACGGATGAGCTTTTGCCACTTTTCCCCACTGAACGGGCTTTTACGGCCTTTTGCCCCACCTTGGGGCGCTTTGCACCGCGCTTCCGTTCAGTGGTTTTCGTACTGCGGCGCTTGGACGCGTGCTTTCGCGTAAGCGCTTTTGCAGCGGCTTTCTTGGGCTTCTTACGCTTCTTCGGCTCGGCCTTCGCGACGCGCTTGCGCTTTTTGGTTGCACGCGTCTTTCCTCGTCCGTAAGATGAAGCCGTCATGTAGCCCCTCATCGTTGCAAGCGCTGTTTCTCATACGGCCCCAGGGTTCCGCGCCACGGACCCTGGGGTTTCTCTTTGGTGGATGTCGAACCGCGAGGCCACCGGGTCGTCGAGCGGGGAAAACATCGCAATTCTGGGGTATCATACGGTCGGGCTTATCGCAAGCATTCTGGTATTCCCACGCTTGAGCTTTTTTCTTGCGCTGAAGCATGCCAGCATGATAGGCCTGTTGACTTCGCCCGCGTAGAGAACGGGCGCGAGGGAGTGTTCGCTTGCAACACGTAGGGGAGCAGCAAGGATGGCGCGACGGGATGCCTGCTGGCGTCGGAATGACCGCGTGGAGTTTCACGTACGTGGATGCCGGCCGGGTCGCCCCTGCTGCCGCTACCGTAGAGCCCGACTCGCCGCCAAGAGAGCTGGCGAGGTCGAACACAAGGAAGTTGGGCCATGCGACTGCCCAGCATACAAGTTCCCGCATCGAGCCCAATCGGGCATCTGCGGGAACCGTGATGCGTTCGCCGCGAAGGTCTACGGGCCTGGCGTCATGAAGTCATCGCCGCCCGCCGAAGTTGCTTACGCGGAAGCGGCTGCGGAATGAGCCGCAAAGACCACATGGAGATGATGCGTGCTCGACGACAAGAGCAGGCTGCTCTTGCTCGAACGGGACGCCCTATCTGCTCTCGGTGCGGAGGTCTCATGCCGCTACCCGGGAAACGACAAGGGAAAGTCTGTCCGGTTCAGCCGCCCGGCCAACCCTTTGGCCAACATGCGACTTGCAAAGCCGAGGCATCATGAGCCTCACCTGGAACTCACCGTGCAACTATGAGGCTTGTGGTAAACACGCCTCAATCATCGAGAAGGGCAATCCTCGATGTCGCTTGCATACGGCAGAACGTATCAAGGCGAAGTTCGCTGAGGAGGCCAAGCAGACGCGCATTCGGAAAGCCGAAGAGCGACGGAAAAAGGATGCTGCCTCCTATGCCAAGTCACTCGAAAAAGCCTTGAAAAAGGCTCGAACCGAAGTGAATCCCAACTTGTTCGTCGGTATATCCGGTCGCAAGAGGGCATTCAATCTTTGCCAACGATGCAATGCCAAAACAGAATCCGGGCTGTCCGAAAAGGACCCGGCTCGGCGGTTCTGTACCCCGCATATGCCCTCTACGCGAGCGTTGCAGAGAGCTGAGCTAGCCGCTGGCTACAGCAAAGCAGCATTCTGTATATCCAACGGTGTCAGGGCTCGTGTATGCCGAGCCCCGAGCCTTCCTCTGTCTGGCCAAGTCGACGGAGCGCTTCCGCGTAAGTGCTCGATGACTGAGCCTCAGTGCTTCGATGCGTCAAGGAAGTGGGCAATCGCCCGCATTCGATGCCGTACGAAACAACCGAAGAGCCCCGTACTAGCCCCGACCCGACGCCCCGAGGACCGAGCAGCGAGCCCCTAGCACGCCGCGCCTCGGCGTGTCAACACGAATCGTCCGCAAACAATGCGGAGATAGTACACGTATATCCTTCGTGCCTCGTAAGGTGCTGAAAACTCTAGGGAGTTTTCGGCGCCTCTCAAAACTGCACGGCCTTACGGCACCTCCC
>Ga0268264_10000405_pt1 | contig 61429 bp, 46 predicted proteins | sample KBSSwiS32_FD_190357 | JGI IMG/M metagenome (GOLD analysis project Ga0268264, IMG submission 190357) | Switchgrass rhizosphere microbial communities from Kellogg Biological Station, Michigan, USA - KBS Switchgrass S3-2 (SPAdes) (version 2) | ecosystem: Host-associated > Plants > Roots >... | reverse complement strand
GCCCTTCTACCCTCTACCGCAAGGCTAGGGAGAAACTCGTCGAATTTATATAGTAATTTCAATTGGATATGGATTTCGAGAGACTGAGAGGGTGACGTTATGCTTCCTTCCCCCTTGATGGGGGAAGGTTGCGCAGACTTAGGTCCGCCCCTTGGCGGGCCTTAGTCGGAGCTGGATGGGGGTGACGTTCGGCGTAGAGCCATTCGCCAAACATCACCCCCATCCAACTACGGCTAGGTCCGCCAAGAGGCGGACCAAGCCTCCGTATCCTTCCCCCATCAAGGGGGAAGGGGAAGTCAGACCCACCCATTTCATCCAAGGGGGTCGGCGCCACGCCGGTGCCTAACTCTCCTGAGCTTCGCCGAAGGGCGGTAGAGGGATAGTCAGCAATGCGCTTTCCGCACTACTTCACCCCGGCCCGCTTGATCACCCGCCCCGGAAACGCCCCCGTCGCCTTGCCGCCATCATAGACCAGCGCGCCATTCACCCACACCTTCGCCACCCCCGTCGCCTGCGCGCGCGGCATCTCCGTCGTCGCATGATCCGCGATCGTCGCCGGATCGAACAGCACCAGATCGGCGAAAGCGCCGGGCCTGATCGCGCCGCGGTCGACCAGCCCCATATGCTGTGCCGACAGCCCAGTCATCCGCACCACCGCCTCGCCCAGGGTCAGCAGCCTGGTCTCGCGGACATAATGGCGCAGCACCTTGGCGAACGCACCCGCGCCGCGCGGATGGAGGCTGTCAAACTCGCCGTCCGAACAGATATTGGCCGCCGGCCACGCGATCAGCTTCGCGATGTCGCGTTCGTCCATGCTGGTGCCGATCACATGAACATCGCCGCCCATTTTCCGGCTGTCGCGGATCAGCGCCATCACCGTCGTCACCGGATCGGCCCCGCGCTCCCTGGCGACCTGCGCCACCGTCTTGCCGACATGGCTGGCGTCGGCGTCATCGGCCGAGATCAGCAGCCCCTCGGGCGGCGCGAGATGGCCGAGGATGAATTCGGCGGTCTCGCGACTCTCGAAGTCGCGCTTCGGCCACATCACCGTCAGCACGCTCTGCCAGTTGGTATAGGGATAGATGTCGAGCGAGACGTCGACGCCATCGGCGCGGGCGGCATCGAGCCGTGCGATCATGCGATCGGCCTGGCCCCACCAGTCGGTCATCGCCAGCTTGGCGTGGCTGAGCTGGACCGGCAGCTTCGCGATCTTGCCGATCGCGATCAATTCGTCGAGCGCGCCCCACAGGTCGCGATCCTCACTGCGGATATGGCTGATGTAGCGGCCGCCCTGACCGGCTGCGACCCTGGCGAGTTCGAGCACCTCTGCGCGCGACGCATAGATCCCCGGATCATATTCGAGCCCGGTCGAGAGCCCCAGCGCGCCGGCTTTCATGTCGGCATCGAGCAGCGTCTTGATCGCCGCGAGTTCAGTCGGCGTCGCTTCGCGCTTGTAGTCCGCACCCATCACCGCCGCGCGCAAGGTGCCGTGGCCCGAATAATAAGCGACGTTGACCGCCGCGGGCGTCGCCGTCCGGTCCGCGATCCGTCGGGCGATCGGCATGTCGGAATCGCCGTCCTGCCCGGAGACGATCGTCGTCACGCCCTGGCTGACCAGCGCGAGCGCCTCGCGATGCCTGCTCAGGCCCCGGTCATGATGGCTGTGCGTGTCGATGAAGCCCGGCGCGAGCACCAGCCCGGTCGCGTCGATCACTGTTTCGCCCGGCTGGGGATCGAGCGTGCCGATCGCGACAATCCGGTCGCCCGCGATCCGGACGTCGCCGGCGAAGATCGTCGGGTCATGGCCATCGGCGATCTGCGCGTGGCGAATCAGGATATGGGACTCATCCGGCCGCGTCGCGCCGGCCTGGCCCGTCAGCCCCAGTGCCGCGATCGACAACCATGCCCAGACCCGCATCGCATCGTCCCCTGCCCTTCGCGCTGGCGTAAGGCAAAATGCCGGCGTGTCAAAGCGGCCGTCATGCATCGAGCGTGCCGCCGGCGGCGAAATCCGGTGGACCTGTTATGCAGGGAATCCGACCTGTTACGACGTTGATTTGCACCTGTTCTGCAAGATTGCTTCCCCTGTTCGGTCGAATAACAGGTAGCGTCCCTGCGTCGCCCGCAAGCTCCTGTAAAAACAAGATAAAAGGTGCAGCACCTGGCGCCGCGAGGCCATTTTTCCCCTGCTTTAGGCGTGAAAAGCGCGAAAATGCCCTGTTATCGGTCGGAACATGGCGGAATGCCGCCCCGTTTCGGATTGCCGAATGCATGTCCCGGTGCCTTGCCGGGAGCGGCTTTCGTGTATGGCGGATGTCGGATGCACGCGGCACGCCGCCGGTGCGACAAGAGGATGATTCCGATGCGACAGGCAATGGGCAGGCTCGACATCGACACGCGGCGCCAGGGTCTCGTCGAGATCACCGCCGACATCGCCCGCTGGACGGCGGCGCAGGCGCTTGATGCGGGCCTGCTGACGATCTTCTGCCGCCACACCTCGGCCTCGCTGCTGATCCAGGAGAATGCCGCACCCGAGGTCCGCAGCGATATTGAGGCCTGGTTCGCGCGGATCGCGCCCGAGGATGCGACCTATGCCCATGACGACGAGGGGCCGGACGACATGCCGGCGCATCTGCGCACCGCGCTGACGCAGGTGCAGCTTTCGATCCCACTGATGGACGGTCGCCTGGCACTGGGAACATGGCAGGGCATATATCTGTTCGAGCATCGCCGGCGGCCGCACCGGCGGTCGCTGGTGCTGCACCTGATCGGCGAATGATCGCGCAAGGAGGAACGACATGAGCGAAGCGGGCGTCACCAACAACATGTCCGAACATCGATATGAGCTCGCGGTCGACGGCGCGGTCGCGATCGCCGCCTACGAGCAGCGCGGCGACGTGATCGCTTTCACCCATACCGAGGTGCCCGAAGCGCTCGAAGGCAAGGGCATTGCCGGCCGGCTGATCAAAGGCGCGCTCGCCGATGTCCGGTCGCAGGGACTGAAGGTCCTGCCACTCTGCTCGTTCGTCGCCGTCTGGATCGATCGCCACCCCGAGCAACAGGATCTGCTGGCGCCCCACGCATGACCCGCCGTGCGATGGGGGAAGCGCGTTGACGGCATGCCGACCTTTTCATCTGGCGCCATTAACCGCAAAAACCATGTCCCAGCGCAACTCAAGATGCTAAAGCTGCACTCAAGCGCTGCCGCACCGAACGGCATCGTAACGATCATCGCGCCGCGAAGGCGCCGGGAGGCATGCCTTGTTCGATCCCTTTTCCACCCTGAGCCGGCTGTGGTCGGCGTCGCTCGACATGGCGCAGGTCGGTCGTCATGCCGCCGAGACGCTGACCGCCTCGAACGAGGTGATCCGCTATCGCGCGGCGCTGATGAAGGATGCCACGATCGCGCCGCTCGATGCCGATCATGTCGAGTTCGGGCGGATGGTCCCCGAAAAGCTCGAGGCCTTCTCGCGCGCGGGCATGGCGATCGCCAATGAAGGCTGGGCGATGCAGCGGGCGTTCATGAGCGAGTCCCAGCACATCGGATCGGTCATGATGATGGGGGGCTGGCTGCCCACGCCTGCGGCCATGGGCGAGATCGCTGCGCGCCAGATGGACTATGCCGCCGACCGAGTCGAACGCGCGGCGGCGCTCGGGCTGGCGGTCGTCAAGCCGATCCACGCCCGCGCGACGTCCAACGCGCGGCGGCTCAAGAGCAAGGCCGAGCAGCGCTGATCCGGTCGGGCGAACCGCTCGACGCCTGACCCGACACCCTGTCCGATTGCCGATGCGACCGGCGCGCGTTCCGCGCGTTGAGGCGTTCGCATCATGCGCCATCTGCGGGGGAGTTCCTGTTTGCAACTGACCGAAAACAGGACTCTGCGCGGCGGCCGCCCGTGCTGGGTCGCACGCGACGACGCCACCACGACCAGCGATACCTTCCCGGCGGGCGACGCCGATATCGTCATCGTCGGCGCCGGGGTCATGGGCACGATGCTGGCGGAGCGGCTGTCGGCGCAGGGTCGGCGCATCGTCCTGCTCGATCGCCGCCCGCCGGCGCACGGCAGCACAGCCGCCTCGACCGCGCTCGTGATGTGGGCGGCGGACGTGCCGCTGACACATCTGGCCGCCATGATCGGCGCCGACGAGGCCGCGCGGCGCTGGCGGCGGGTGTTTGTCGCGGCCGGCCGGCTGGCGGCGCACATCGACGGAACCGGCATCGATTGCGGCCGGATCGACCGGCCCGAACTCTATCTCGCGGGGACTTTACTCGACGATGCGGAGTTGCGCCGCGAGGGCGAGGCCCGTCGCGCGGCCGGCTTGCCCTCCGACTATCTCGATGGCGACGCCGTCGCGGCGCGGTTCGACATCGCTTCGCGCGCTGCCTTGTCATCCGGCGGCAGCTACGAGGTCGATCCGGTCCGGCTGACGCTGGGCCTGCTCGAACGCGCCCGCACGCAGGGTGCGGTCGCCTGTTTTCCGGTCGATGTCGCGCGGATCGAGGCGGTCGGCGACGCCATGCTCGTGCACACCGAAGATGGCCGGAGCGTGCGCGCTGGCGAGGTCATCCTCGCCGGTGGTTATGAACGCGCGACCTTGTTCCTGCCGCCGGCGTTCACCGTCGGCTCGAGCTATGCGATCGCCACGCCGCCGGGGCGGGCGCCGTTGTGGCGCGAGAATGCGATGATCTGGGAAGCGTCGTCACCCTATCTCTACACCCGTGCAACCGCGGACGGGCGCGTGATCGCCGGTGGCGCCGACGAGGATTTCGACGATGCCCGGCAGCGCGACGCGCTGATCGGCACCAAGAGCGGTTTTCTCCAGGCGGGGCTGATGGCGATGGTCGCGGTCGACGACCTGCCGATCGACTGCGCCTGGGCGGCCGCGTTCGGCTCTTCGCCCGACGGCCTGCCGGCGATCGGGCGCGCGGCCAATCACGAACGGCTGTGGCTCGCCAGCGGGTTCGGCGGCAATGGCGTCACCTTCGCCGCGCTCGGGGCCGAGTTGATCGCGGCGGCGTTGGATGGCCGGCCCGATCCCGATGCCACCTGTTTCGATCCCTACCGGTTCTGATCGCGCCCTGGTTCGCAATCGATGCAACATGCTTGCGGAACAGCCCTGACCGGCTGCAAGCTTGGCATCGATGATCGGGAGCGGACGGATGACATTGCTGGTCGGCATTTCAGGCAGCCTGCGGAAACATTCCTATAATACGGGGCTGCTCCACGCGGCGCAGCAGGTGCTGCCCGCCGACACGACGCTCGTGATCGCTTCGATCGCCGCCATTCCGCTATACGATGGCGATGTCGAAGCGGCCGAAGGCATCCCGCCCGCGGTGGCCGCGCTGAAGGACTTGATCGCCAGCGCCGACGGATTGCTGCTGGCGACGCCCGAATATAACAACGGCATTCCGGGTGTATTCAAGAACGCGATCGACTGGGCCTCGCGCCCGCCGGCCGATGCCGCGCGTGTGTTCGCCGGCAAGCCGGTCGCGATCATCGGTGCGTCGCCCGGCGGGTTCGGCACGATCCTCGCCCAGGACGCCTGGCTGTCGGTGCTGCGCACGCTCGGCGCGCGGCTCTGGACGGGCGGGCGGTTGATGGTGCCGGGTGCGGGCAAGGCGTTCGACGAAGCGGGCAATCTGATCGACGATGGCGTCAAGGGCCGGCTGGAGAAACTGATCGCCGGCTTCGTCCATTCGATCAGGCCAGCGTAGCGGTAGAGCGCGGCAGGCAATCGGGAGGCTCGCATGATGACCGCGCATCCGCTTGACCGGCCGGTCTGGCATGCACTGCGTTCCCGCCAGGCGGCGATGGCGCTGGGCGACGACCGCGCCCTGCGCTTCGCTTTGGACGTCGGCCCGTTCGCGGCAGCCTGCGACAACGGGTCCGAGAGCCTCGCCGCGCTGGCGAGACTCATTCCCCAAGCGGACTATGTGCTGCTGGTTGAGGCGGGCGAGAGCCCAGTGCCGCCGGGCACGATCGCCGAGAAGATCGTTGCGGGCGTCCAGATGGTCGCGCAACGACTGACGCCGGTCGCCGGCCGCGCCGCGATCGAACCGCTGACCGAGGCCGATGCGCCGGCGATGCTCGCGCTGGCGACATTGACCGCACCCGGGCCATTCCTGTCGCGCACCCACCGGCTGGGCGATTTTCTGGGCATCAAGCATGACGGCAGGCTGGTGGCGATGGCGGGCGAACGGATGAAGCCCGATGGCTTCACCGAAGTCAGCGGCGTCTGCACGCATCCCGACGCGCGCGGCCGCGGCTACGCGCGGTTGCTGTCGCACGCCGTTGCCACCCGCATCTTCGACCGCGCCGAAACGCCGTTCCTCCACGCCTACGCCAGCAACGGCAGCGCGATTGCACTCTACGAGTCGCTGGGGTTCGCGATCCGCTGCAGGTTGACCATCACCAAGCTCGTCCGCGACTGACGCTGTCAGAATCGCGCGCGCCATGATAGGCGACTCGCAACTGCGACGATCGGCACGCTGCCGCATCGCGCGATCGAGGATAGCCACCATGCATCGCCTGACCGAAGAAGGGCAGCGGATCGTTGCCGACGTGGCGCAGCGCCATGGCGTGAGCAACGATGCCGTCGTCACGCTGCTGTCGGCGCTGGCGTCGGGCAACGGTACCCAGGCGCAGTTCAATCACCCCGACCTTGGCGGCATGGGGCAATGGTCGCAGGGCGGCATGATCATGGTCGGCGACATGTTCAACCAGGGCCTCAAATATCGCGTCGACGCGCTGTGCACCGAACTGGCGGCGCTGCTGCGCGGGACCGACCCGTTCGTGCGCGCGGCACCCCCCAGCCAGAGCCAGAGCCAGAGTGGCGGCGCCAGTCTGCTTGTTCCCGGCAATGGCGGCAATCGCTGGCCGCAAGACCTCGGCAGTCCGTCGTCCAGCGGATCGCAGAACGACCTCCATTATGCCGTCTTCCCCGCAACCCGGCGGCTGGCAATCGAGCGCGCTGGCCGGATCACGGTCTACGACACCGCCGACCATCACATCACCGGCTTCTCGCAACAGCAGAGCGGCGACCAGTCGCTGACCTTCACCAGCCAGTACGGTGTCGTGCGCGTCGCCGATCTGCAGATGGTTCCGGCAGAAGGCAATGACCAGAGGCGCGATGTGCCAGTTCCCGTCATGGAGCGCCCCGTCGCCGAACCCTCGGCACCGTCGCAGTCAACCCCTGACCCGCCGCAGCACCCTGCCGGCACTCACGACAACATCATCGCAACGATCGAGCGCCTCGCCGAACTTCACAAGAAGGACATACTGACGTCCGAGGAGTTCGCTGCGAAAAAGGCCGAATTGCTGGCGCGGTTGTAAGCCGCCTCATCGAAGTCGTGAATCCGGTGCCGCACCGGCACCATCATCGGCCGATCTCGCGCCATAGGACGCATCTGCTCCAGGCCGAAGCGCTGAAGGAGATCGCGGCGATCGAGGCCGCGCGCCCTTATGCCCACTCATTGACGGCGCTCGCCAATGTTGCGCGACTCAAGCTCGATAGCGGCGAAGGTCACCGAAGACCTGTCAGCCCGCTATCCGATCACCGAGAAGGCCGAGCAAAAGGCGCGATAGTCCCTGGCGTGACCCAATGGTCTTGCGCGTCCGGGACGGGCTATGCACCGATATCGCGGGTTCGATCGCGCCCATGGCACCTCGATTCAGGCCGCGGCGCTCGCCAGCTTCGCGACGTCCTCGGCGGTGCAGAAATTGAGCTGGGCCTTGCCGCCCTTCTTCGAGCGGTACAGCGCGGCATCGGCGCAGGAGGCAAGATGTTCGAAGTCCACGCCCTGCTCCGGCGCCATCGCGATGCCGACGCTCACCGAAATCGACATCGTCTGGCCGTCGATGTCATAGGGCGCACTCAACCGCTTTATGATGCGGCGCGCGAGCAACTCCGCTTCGCCCTTGTGGCTGATCTTGTCCTGGATCACGACGAACTCGTCGCCGCCGAGCCGCGCCACGGTGTCGCTCGATCGCACCATGGCGGTGAGCCTTTGCGAGACGTCCTTCAGGACGGCGTCGCCAGCGGGATGACCGTACATGTCGTTGATCGCCTTGAAGCCGTCCAGGTCCAGAAAGTGGACGGCCAGCATGGCGCTGTCCTGCGCGACCGGAGATATGCTCCGGTTGAAACGGTCGCGCAGGAGCAAACGATTCGGCAGGCCGGTCAGCGCGTCCCGGGTGGCCAGCAGCGCGAGGTCGTGCGTGGTCGTCAGATGGTCGACGGTGGACCGGTACAAATGCGCGACGGTGTTGAGGCTGAGTGCCGCGATCATCGCGACCAGCAACGCCTCGACCGCGAAAAGCTCTGCATGCAGCGCAATGACGGTCTCGCCCGACGCGTGCAGCGCCAGACCGATCGACGTCGGAACCGTCGCCAGCAGCAGGCTGACGACACAGACGACCGGCCGCACCGAAATGCGCGAGACGATTCCCGCGCCGAATGCGAACACCAGGCTGACCGCGACCAGATGAAGCAGCGGCAAATGATAGCTCATCACCCGTATGTTGAAGCCCGCCAGCAGGATTGCGAACGCATAGTTGCCGAGCGCATATCGGCGCTCCCATCGGCGGATTTCGGGTATGGCCGTCTTTGCGGTGACGGCCCGGCCATAAAGGTCGATGAGGAAGACCCGCGCTATCGTGAGCACGATTGCGGCGGCCGTAAGCGCGGCGATGACCATGTCGGCCATCCTGATCGCCACCAGGCTGCCGACGCCGGCGAAGACTATTCCCATCCCGACGATCGGGAGCTTCATGCTGAACAACATGCCGACGAGTTGCCGATAGACCGCGTCGGGCACTGGCACGGCGGGCAAGACCAAACGCCTGGATAACCAGGGTCGCTGTTCCGCCGAAGCGGTGCCGGGCCGGGAAATCGGCATAATGGCCGACGCTTACGGCCTGGCGGTTAACGCGCCGTGTCGTGTTCGCCATGGCGTGCTGCTTTCCCGGCGAACCGAACGCCGCGAGCGGGCAACCAGGCTCAGGCCAGCATCCGCAATTTCGGTTCGCGATCCCAGAACCGCCTGCCCGCCACGGCGATGAAGCCCTTGCCAGCCGCGACCACACCTTCGTCCGGCTCGACCCCGGCCTTGTCGAGCAAGGGCTGTGCCTCGGGCGAATGGCCGATCGCCTTGAGATGGCCGAACGCATCCATGACGAACTGTACCGCCGCCGCCTCCTTGAGCAAAGTCGCGCAGCCCGCTTTGGACAGTATCACGGCGATTGCATCGACCATCACCGAGGGCGTGCCCGCCAATTGGCCGTCCGCCGGCATCACCGTGCCGTCGGACAGCTTCGCGCCGCCGATTTTGGGCGCGATCAGCACGGCACGGCCTCCGGCACCGCTGATCTCCTTGATCAGCGACCGCATCGTCGCCGCATCCGATCCGTCGGCGAAGAGGATGCCGACCGAGCGGCCGTCGAGCGTGTCGAGCTCGCGCGGGCCGCGAACGACGCGGAGCGCCGGAGACGGATCCATGTCGCGCACCGGCGCGGCCGTCGGCGATGCCTTGGGCAGCTTCATCGCCAGACCGTCAGCAACCCGCTTCGCCAGGTCGGGATCGACGTTGACGAGGTTGGACAGCATGCGCGTGCGGACATGCTCGAGCCCTACTTTCGACAGTTCGAACACGAACGCCGAGGCGAGATGCGCCTGCTCGGCCGGATCGAGCGAGCGGAAGAACAATCGCGCCTGGCTGTAATGGTCGGCGAAGCTTTGCGGGCGGATGCGCAATTTGTCGCCCTGCTCGTCCTCGGCGGCGCGGCCAGCGAAGGTCGCGAAACCGGTCACCGGGCATTCGCGCGGCCCCGGCGCCTCGCCGGCCTGATCGAGGCTGTTGGGTTCGTAATTGGCCCGGCCCTTGGGCACGTTCATCTGCATGTGACCGTCGCGCTGGAAGTTCATCACCGGGCATTTCGGCGCATTGATCGGCAGTTGGTGGAAATTGGTCGAGCCGAGCCGCTTGAGTTGGGTGTCGAGATAGGAGAATAGCCGCCCCTGCAGCAGCGGATCGTTCGAGAAGTCGATGCCCGGCACGATGTTCGCCGGGCAATAAGCGACCTGCTCGGTCTCCGCGAAGAAATTGTCGGGATTGCGATCGAGCACCATCCGGCCGATCGGCCGCACCGGCAGCACCTCCTCGGGAATGATCTTGGTCGGATCGAGCACGTCGTAGGGCAGGCTGTCGGCGAACGCTTCGTCGAACGCCTGGATGCCGAGTTCCCATTCGGGAAAGGCACCGCGATCGATCGCCTCGAACAGGTCGCGGCGATGGAAATCGGGATCGGCGCCGGCGATCTTGACCGCCTCGTCCCACAAGGTCGAGGCGACGCCCTGCTTCGGCTTCCAGTGGAACTTGACGAAGGTCGATTTGCCCGCGGCGTTGACCATGCGGAAAGTGTGGATGCCGAAGCCCTCGATCGTCCTGAGCGAACGCGGAATCGTCCGGTCGGACATCGCCCACATGATCATGTGGCTCGATTCGGGCATCAGGCCGATGAAATCCCAGAACGTGTCGTGCGCCGACGCCGCCTGCGGATAGCCCTTGTCTGCTTCCATCTTCACCGCATGGATCAGGTCGGGGAATTTGATCGCGTCCTGGATGAAGAATACCGGGATATTGTTGCCGACCAGATCCCAATTGCCCTCCTGCGTGTAGAATTTGACCGCGAAGCCACGCACGTCGCGCGGCGTATCGACCGAACCTGCACCACCGGCGACGGTGGAGAAGCGCGTGAACAGCGGGGTCTTCTCGCCTGCGCGCTGGAACAGGTCGGCCCTGGTGATGTCGGCGAGGCTTTCGTAATTCTCGAAATAGCCGTGCGCCGCCGATCCGCGGGCATGGACGATGCGCTCGGGAATACGCTCATGGTCGAAGTGGAAGATTTTCTCGCGCAGCACGAAATCCTCGAGCAGCACCGGCCCGCGCGCGCCGGCCTTCAACTGGTTCTGATTGTCCGAAACGCGAATGCCCTGATTGGTTGTCAAATGGCCCTCGGCCGCATGATCGCCCTTGGTCGGCACCTGCTGGTGGGTCTCGCCGCCATTGCCCTTGTCCGTGTCGAAAGCCTTGGTCGCCATGTGATCCTCCTTGGGGTTGGAGGCTCAACACCGGCGCCACGCGATGGTTCAGCGGTTCGGTGCAGTTTTTGCACGCCTTTGTGCGCGCACTGATCTCGAGCAAGCCAATGTGGACCCCCGGGGATCTGCTCTGTCACGATGCCGCTGCACCGTGCCCCTTCTCGCGCCGGCCCTGTTCGCTTATGGCCGCCGCGAAACAGCGGGAAGACGATTGCATGGATGCGCCAGAGCGCACGGTTCCGGCCGCCGGCCCACGCGGCGGCATTGCCGAGCCGCTGCGGACACCATTGTTCCGCCGCATCTGGCTGGCCAGCCTGCTCTCCAATCTCGGCCTGATGATCCAGGCGGTCGGCGCGGCCTGGGCGATGACCAAGCTGACCACGGCCACCGACATGGTCGCCCTCGTCCAGACCGCTTTGATGCTGCCCGTGATGCTGGTCTCGATCGCCGCCGGCGCGATCGCCGACATGTATGATCGCCGCAAGGTGGGCATCGCGGCGCTGGCGGTGTCGCTGACCGGCGCGTCCTTGCTGTCCTTGCTGACCCTCTCCGGGCTGCTGACGCCCTGGACCCTGCTGTTCTTCTGCTTCCTGATCGGCACCGGCATGGCGTTGTTCGGGCCGGCATGGCAGGCCTCGGTCAGCGAACAGGTGCCGCCGCATGCGCTGCCGCAGGCCGTGGCGCTCAATTCGATCAGCTACAACATCGCGCGCAGCTTCGGGCCGGCGATCGGCGGCGTGATCGTCGCCGCGTTCGGTGCCGTCGTCGCGTTCATCGGCAACGCTTTGCTCTATCTGCCGCTGCTGGCCGTCCTGTTGCTCTGGCGCCGCATCCAGGTGCCCTCGCGCCTGCCGCCCGAACGGCTCAACCGCGCGATCACCTCGGGCATCCGCTATGTCGTCCATTCGCCGTCGATCCGGGTCGTGCTGTGGCGAACGCTGGCAACCGGCATTGCCGGCGGATCGGTCTCGGCATTGATGCCGATCGTCGCGCGCGACCTGCTCGACGGCGGCGCGCAGGTCTATGGCCTCGTCCTCGGCGCATTCGGCGTCGGTGCTATCACCGGCGCGCTCAACATCAACCAGATCAACGCGCGGCTCAACGGCGAGCAGGCGGTGGTCGCCTGCGCGATCGTGATGGCCGCGGCGATCGCGACGGTCGCGCTCAGCCATTCGATCGTGTTGACTGCGGTCGCGCTGGTGCTGGGCGGCGCCGGCTGGATGATCAGCGTCACCCTGTTCAACATCGGCATCCAGCTGTCGGCGCCGCGTTGGGTCGCCGGTCGCACGCTGGCGGCGTTCCAGGCCTCGATCGCCGGCGGCATCGCGATCGGCAGCTGGCTCTGGGGCCATGCCGCCCAGATCCAGGGCGTCAGCGCGGCCTTGCTGATGTCGGCCGCGGCGATGCTCGCGACCGCGCTGCTCGGGCGCTGGCTGCGGATGCCGGCGATCAGCGACAGCGACAAGCAGGCGATCGATCTCGGCACGCCCGAGGTCGGCCTCGCGCTGACCGCGCGCAGCGGGCCGATCGTCGTCGAGATCGAATATCGCGTGGATACCGAACAGGCGCGCGCCTTCTACAGCGTCATTCAGCAGGTCCAGCTGACACGTCACCGCAACGGCGCCTATGACTGGTCGATCGCGCGCGATATCGCCGATCCGACGCTGTGGACCGAACGGTTCCACTGCCCGACGTGGCTCGATTATCTGCGGCTGCGCAGCCGCCACACCGCAGCCGAACTCGATATCCATCGGCAGGCCGAGGATTTCCACCGCGGCGACGAGCCGATACGGATCAAGCGGATGCTCGAGCGGCCGTTCGGGTCGGTGCGCTGGAAAGACGATGCGCCCGACGTCGGCATGGGCGAGGTGCTGCCGACCACTGGCGCCTGACTGGCGGCCACTGATCGCGGCACGGCAAGTCGGTATTAGGTCCGGCGCCTAACCCATGATATAGCCGCGCCATCACCCGAACTGCACGCAGGCATCTCGTGATCGAGGGACACAAAAGCTCTCGCCTGCAGATGAAGGCCGGTCGAGGCGATGATATTGCACATATTGTTCGGCACGCATGCCGCCGATCCCGACGCGAATCGCTGGGAGGAAGGCCGCTTCGTCAGCGCCTGCCTGATCTGCGGCCGCGCGATGGTGAAACCGGCCGGCGGACAGTGGCAGCTCGCTGCCACGAGAACGGGCCGGTGATCGCCGATGACGCTCAAGATGCTGGCCCAATTGCTGGCGGTGCCGGCGAGCCGTTCGGCACCTGGCTGCTGACTCAGGTCGCGCGCAAGGACTGGATCGGTGATCTCGCCAGGGCGGCGAAGGCGGATCGCCGCTTCCCGCGCGATGGCGATCCCGATACCGTTCGCAGCCATCTCGGCGAACAACAGGCCGAGAGCGACATGCTCGAGGCCATCGACGATGCCGATGGCATCTGGCTGCGGCTGTGATCGAACCGATCCGCACGCTCGAGGATGCCAACATCCTGGCGCAGGCGATCGTCAACACGATCGCCGAACCCTTCCTCGTGCTCGATGCCCGCTTCCGCGTGCTGGCAGCGAGCCGATCGTTCTACGACACATTCAGGGTCGCGCCGGGACAAACTTTGGGCTGCCTGCTCTACGCGCTGGGTGACGGCCAATGGGACATTCCGGCACTCCGCCTGTTGCTGGAGACGATCATCCCCGATCGCGCGGAGATGGACGATTTCGAGGTCGTGCACGATTTTCCGATGATCGGCCGCAAGATCATGCTGCTGAACGCGCGCAAGGTGATCTACGAGGATCATGACGACATCACGATCCTGCTGGCCTTCAAGGACATCACGGCGCGCCGCAAGGTGGAGCGCGAGAAGGATGACCTGCTGCGCGATACCGAGAAACTGCTCCGGCAGAAGCAGGTGCTGCTCGAGGAGATGCAGCATCGCGTCGCCAACAGCCTGCAGATCATCGCCAGCATCCTGCTGCTCAAGGCGCGGGCGGTGTCGTCCGAGGAAACCCGCCTGCATCTGCGCGACGCCCATCAGCGGGTGATGTCGGTCGCCGCCGTCCAGCAGCATCTCCATGCGAGCGAGGGCATCGACCAGATCGAGGTCGGATCCTATCTGACCAAGCTGTGCGAGGGCCTCGCCACCTCGATGGTTGGTGACAGCCAGCCGGTGACGATCGTGGTGGCGTCCGACTATGGCATGATCCCGTCGGCACGCGCGGTCAGCCTGGGGCTGATCGTCACCGAACTGGTGATCAACGCGCTCAAATATGCGTGGCCGAAATACAAGGTCGGCGCCGCGATCGACGTCTCATACGAGATCGATGCGCTCGACTGGAAGCTGGTCGTTGCCGACAACGGCATGGGCAAGATCGAAAATGACGCCGTCGACACCGAGACCGGGCTTGGAACGACGATCGTCAAGGCGCTCGCCAAACAACTCGGCGCGCGTGTGGAACTGGACAGCCGCACCGCCGGACTGACCGTCTCGATCACGCGGGCGACGTTCACGTCACGTGTAATCCGGGCGGCCTGAATGGGCGCCGCGCGGGATCGGGTGGCGATCATCGGGGCGGGTCACGTCGGCAGCACCGCGGCTTTCGCGCTGATGTTGCGCGCCTTGTTTCACGAGATCGTCCTCGTCGACAGCGATCAAGGCCTGGCCGAAGCCGAGGCCGCCGATATTTCGGATGCCAATGCGCTGGCGCGGCCGGCGAGGATCTGGGCCGGAAACTATGCCGACGCCGCGCACGCCCGAATCGCGGTGATCACCGCCGGCGCCGCCACCCATGGCGACGAGACGCGGCTGTCGGTCGCCGGCCGGAGCGCCGCAATCGTCCGCCGCTGTGTCGCCGAATTGATGGCGGCCGGTTTCGACGGCGTGCTGATCATCGCCTCCAATCCCGTCGACCTGATGACCCTGCTCGCGTTCCGGCAGTCCGGACTGCCGGCGGCGCGGGTGATCGGCACCGGCACACTGCTCGATTCGAGCCGCCTGCGACAGACGCTCGCCGCAAGTCTGCAGGTCGCGCCCGCCGCCATCCACGGCGTCGTCCTGGGCGAACATGGCGACAGCGAAGTCCCGGCATTCTCGCTCGTGCGGATCGGCGGGCTGCCGCTCGCGCAGTACGCGCCGGACGCAATGCCCGATCGCACGCGGATCGCGGACGATGTCCGCACCGCGGGCTACCGGATCATCGCCGGCAAGGGCTACACCTCGTTTGGCGTCGCGACCGCGATCGTACGGATCTGCGAGGCGATCCTGCGGGACGAACGCGCGATCCTGCCGGTCTCGGCGCTGCTCACCGGCGAATATGGGCTGTCCGATATCTTCCTCAGCCTGCCCTGCATCCTGGGCGCCGGCGGCGTGGCGCGCGTGCTGACGCCCGAACTCGCCGACAATGAGACCGCCGCGCTGCTGGCATCGGCGGCAGCGTTGCGCGCAGCACTTTCCGATCTGGACTGACACCGAAACCGGTATCGACGCGTTGTTCCCCGCGAAACCGCACGAGGGCGCGCCATGCCAACCATCGCCAGCATCGACGACGGACGCGGACGCGAGGCGGAAAACCCGCTGCATCTGCCCCGTGCGGCGTGGCGCGACATCCTGATCCGCACCTGGAACGAGACCGGCAGCGACAATGTCGGGCTGATCTCTGCCGGCGTCGCCTTCTACACCTTCCTCGCGCTCGTGCCGCTGATCGCCGCTTTCGTGCTGACCTATGGGCTGCTCGCCGACGCCTCGACCGTCGCCGACCATCTGAAGGTGCTGTTCGATCTGCTCCCTGCCGACGCAGCATCCCTGATCGGCGAGCAGATGGTCGCGGTGACCAAGACCGCAGCCGACAAGACCGGCATGGGACTTGCGGTCGCCTTGCTCCTTGCAATCTATGGCGCGATGAACGGCGCCAGCGCGATCATCACCGCGCTCAACATCGCCTATGACGAAGCCGAAACGCGCAGCTTCATCCGCACCACCCTGCTGTCGCTGGCAATCACCCTGGGACTGTTGCTGGTCGGCATATTGACGGCGCTGGCGATCAGCGCGCTGGCGTTGCTCGAAGGACTGATGCCGTGGGCGCCGCCGGTCCTGATCACATCGATCCGGATCGTCTTCTGGGCGGCGGCGGCGCTCGGCGCGAGCGCGGTCATCGCGAGCATATATCGCTACGCGCCCAACCGTCGCCACGCGCGCTGGCGCTGGCTGACGGCGGGGTCGCTGTTCGGCACGATCGGTTGGCTGGCGATGACGCTCGGCTTTGGACTCTATGTCGCCAACATCGCCAATTACAACGCCACCTATGGCGCGCTCAGCGCGGTCGTGGTGCTGCTGATGTGGCTGTTCCTGTCGGCCTACATCCTGATCGTCGGCGCAGAGCTGAATTCGGAGATCGAGCATCAGACGGCACATGATACGACGGTCGGCGCGCCCAAGCCGATGGGCGAACGGCACGCCTATGTCGCGGACACGCTGGGCGACGTGCCATAACGGAAGTCGGAGATCGGAAGTCGGAGATCGGAAATCATTGGTCCAGCAACGCCTCGATCACCGATATCCGATCTCCGCTAAAGTACCCAGGTCGACGTCAGCGTCGTGACGTCCCCGGTGAACAGGATCGAGAAGTCCGCCGCACCATTGCCGTCGGCATCGGCCAGCAGCGTCGTCATGTTGCTGCCGCCGTCGAACGCCAGCGTGAACTGGCCGGCGACGCCGGAAAACGCGGCAACGTGCGTGAACGCCTCGTCGGTGCCGACGCTATTGGCATCGGCATCGATCGCCGACAGATCGAGAATGTCGCCGGCGCCAAAGTCCAGGATCCGGTCGGCATTGGCGCCGGCGCCGCTGTCGCCGGCCGCGAGATAGACGAACCGGTCGTTGCCCGCGCCGCCGGTCAGCATGTCGCGGCCGGCCCCGCCGGTGAGGCTGTTGGCGAGCGCGTTGCCGGTCAGCGTATCGCCGAAGCCCGAGCCGCTGATATTCTCGACATTGACGATCGTGTCGATGCCCTGCCCGCCGCCAACCGCCTGCGCGACGGTGAGCCCGAGATTGACCGTCACGCCGGCGCTGGTCACGGCATAAATCAGCGTGTCGATGCCGGCGCCGCCGTCGATGCCGTCATTGCCCGATCCGGCCGTGATCAGATCGTCGCCGTTCGACCCCTTGAGCGTATCATTGCCGGCGCCGCCATCGATCGTGTCGTTCGACGAGCCACCGTCGATCATGTCGTTGCCGGTGCCGCCGGCGATGATATTGACCTGCGACGACCCGGTCAGCACGTCGTCGAAACTCGTTCCCGTGACATTCTCGATCGACAACAGTGTATCGATGCCGCCGCCGCCGGTCGGCTGCGCCGTGGTCAGCACGAGACTGACGGTCACCGCCGCCGCGAGACCGGCATAGCTGGTCGTGTCGATGCCGGCACCGCCATTGAGCGTATCATTGCCCTGCCCCCCGAGCAGGACGTCATTGCCGGCATTGCCGACCAGGACATTATTGCCGCCGTCGCCGGTCAACTGGTCGTCGAAGGCGGAACCGGTCAGGTTCTCGATCGCGACCAGCTGATCGCTGCCGGCCGAGATCGTCGACTGGAAGGCGGGATTGGCCAGGCTCAGTTTCACCGCCTCGGCCGCGGTAGCATAGCTTGCCGTGTCGATGCCGAGGCCACCGTCGAGCGTGTCGTTGCCCAGTCCGCCGGTGAGCAGGTCGTTGCCGTCGAGGCCGAGCAGAGTGTTGGCGAACTGGTTGCCGGTCAGCGTGTCGGCGAAATCGCTGCCGATCACTGCCTCGATGCTATGCAGCGTATCGATGCCCGCGCCGACCGTGTTCTGCGCCGACTGGCTGATCAGATTGACCGTCACTCCCGCCGTCGCGAAATCATAGGAGGCGGTATCGAAGCCGGCGCCGCCATCGAACAGATCGTTGCCGGCGGCGTCGCGGAGCTGATCGTCGCCGAGTCCGCCGATCAGGCTATTGTCGCCCGCGTCGAACACGATGACGTCGCCGAAATCACTGCCGATCACGCCCTCGATACTCTTGAAATCGACGATGCCGGCGCCGCCGGTGTTGTAGGCCCCATCGCCGGCGGTCAGATCCACCGTCACGCCGGCCACTGCGCCCGCGAACGAAGCGATGTCGGTGCCGGTACCGCCGTCGAGCAAATTGCCCCCGGTCGAGACGTCGGCGAGGATATCGTTGCCGGCGCCGCCCAGCAGCGTGTCGACGCCGGCCCCGCCCGTCAGCGTATCGTTGCCGGCCAGGCCCGATAGCGTGTCGGCGCCCGCGCTGCCGGTCAGCACGTCGACGAAGGCCGTTCCGGTCAGGCTCTCGAAGCCGGACAGCGTGTCGATGCCGGCGCCCAGCGTGTTCTGGGCCACGGTCTTGGCGAGACTGACGATCACGCGTGCGGTCGCATGCGCATAGCTGACCTCGTCGAGCGCGCCGGTGCCGCCGATCAACTGATCGTTGCCGCCAAGTCCCTCGATCAGGTCGTCGCCGATGCCGCCGTCGATCCGGTTGTCGCCGCTATTGCCGCTCAGCACGTCGCCCGACGTCGAACCCGTCAGATTCTCAACCTGCGTGATCGTATCGACGCCCGCGCCCAGCGTGTTCTGCGCCGTCGTCAGCACCAGCGATACCGTGACGCCGGCCTGGGCCGAGGCATAGGACAGCGTGTCGATGCCGGTGCCCCCGATGATGCTGTCATTGTCGCCGCCGCCATCGAGCGTGTCGTCGCCGGCGCCGCCGTCGAGCGAATCGCTGCCATTGCCGCCGGTGATCAGATCGATGCCGCCGCCACCGGTGATGGTGTCGCTGCCGTCTCCGCCATCAAGCATATCATTGCCGCCGCGTCCGACGAGACTGTCGGCGCCCTCATAGCCCATGAGGAAAGAGCCGCCGGCAAAAGCCAGCAAGGTATCGCCGGACGTGCTGCCGATCAGCTTCTCGATCTCGCCGGCGGTGAAAGCGACGGCGCCGGTGCCGCTGGACTGACCGGTGCCGGCATCGGCATCGATCGTCCAGCCCCCGGGCGAGGCGGTCGCGGAGATCGTGTCGACGCCCGAACTGTCGGCGATCGTGACCAGCCCACCGTTCGACATGATCGTGAACATGTCGTCGCCGGCGTCGCCGAAGAAATATTCGTTGCTGACGTCGGCGGCCGCATTGGCAAGATAGGTTAAGCCATAGAAGGTGTCGGCGCCGGCACCGCCGTGGAGCGTGTCGCTGCCGAGTCCGCCGGCCAGAAAATCAATCCCGTCGCCGCCGGAGAGCATGTTGGCGCCGGAATCGCCGATCAGCAGATCGCCGAACGCCGATCCTTCGAGACCCTCGATGCTCGTCAGCAGGTCGGAGCCGGCACCGCCGGTGTCCTGAAACTGGAACGTCTGGATTTCGAGACTCACGGCGACGCTGGAGCTGGCGGATGCGTAGCTGGCAATATCGAACCCGGCATTGCCCTTGATGTTATCGGTGCCCGCACTCCCCTCGAGAAGGTCGTCGCCCGAACCGCCGTTGAGCGTATCGTTGCCCGCGCCGCCGCGCAGGATCGAGCCGCCGGAAATGGCCGTGAGCGTGTCGTCGAATGCGCTGCCGATCGCGTTCTCGATCAATCCCGCGGCGTAGTTCAAACCAGCGCCAGTGGAACCGCCGCCGCCGCCGGCAAGGTTGATCGTCCAGCCAAGGGTGGAATTGGCGGCGGATATCGTATCGTTGCCGGATTCGTCGAAAAAGGTGGTGGTGAGTCCGTTGGCGACGACCTGGAGCGTATCGTTGCCGGCGCCGCCATAGAAGATGTCGTTGAAGCCATCGGCTTCATCGACGTAGATGTCGTTGCCGGCGCCGCCATAGGCCGCGTCGGCACCGTCGCCGCCTTGCAACAGGTCGTTGCCGTCACCGCCCTGGAGCAGGTCGCTGCCGCCTTCGCCGAAGACGGTATCGTCATCGAACGTGGCGCTGCCCGTGTTGGCATGGCCGGTCACCGAGACGTTGAGCAGATAAGTATCGCCGGCGCCGATCTGCGCTTCGTCGAATTGCTGGACGCGGACGTAATATATACTCGCGGTCGCGACGGTATAGCTGAGGAAGGAGTCGAGCGGTGAGGCGCTGCCGAAGCCGCCATCGGCACCATCGTCGTTGGCCGCCAGCTCGTTGCCGCCCGCGTCGGTCAGCACCAGTTGCGCGTCGAAACTGGGGCCGCCGAGGCCATTACCCGAATAGCCGTAGTCGATGTCGAGCGTGATCGTCGCGCCTGCGCCGACCGTCACCGCATAGACGTCGAATGCGCCGGCGCCAGTGCCGAGGATGCTGGTGTAGGGCGTCGCCGGATTGGTCACGTCCTGATTCGGCAGGATCGACCAGTAATCGGCCTGATCGATGTTCAGCGCCGTCGCGATCGTCGCATTGGTCGCACTCGCGTCGGTGAACACCACGGCATGGTCGGCGATCACCACGTCATCGCCGTCTCCGGCTCGGATCACGTCAGTGTCAGGGCCGCCCACCTCCTCGACGATGACGATGTCGGCGATGGCGGTACCGTCGATCGATGGCCCGAACGATGCGATATTCGGCATTTTGGAAATCCCCTCGACGCACGATCCCGTCATCGGGGGAGCGGTGCCTTGCCCTTGGTTTTATTTGGAGCGGCGTTCGGGCGATTTCCGAAATGATTCTTGTGAGCTGATACGTTTGAGAACAGCGATGATATGCACGCGTTTCGGGGACGATGACGAATTTTATTTTCGATCGGCGTGGCGGGAACAGGCGTCAAATCATTTTCCGCTACAAGACCCAGCCCCCCGTCAGCGCCGTCACATCCCCGGTGAAAAGCACCGAGAAATCCGCCACCGCGTCGCCATTGGTATCGCCCAGCAATGTGGTCGTGTTCGAACCGCCGTCGAATGCCAATGTGAACTGGCCGGCAGTGTTCGAGAAGGCGCCGACCTGGGTGAACGCTTCGTTGGTGCCGACCGTATTGCTGTTGGCGTCGATCGCCGACAGATCGAGGATGTCGCCGGCGGTGAAGTCGAGGATGCGGTCGGCATTGGCGCCGACCACGCTGTCGCCGATGGCGAGGAACACGAACCCGTCATTGCCCGCGCCGCCGGTCAGATTGTCCTTGCCGGCCCCGCCGGTGAGGATGTTGGCGAGCGCCGAGCCCGTCAGCGTATCGCCGAACGCCGTGCCGAGGATGTTCTCGACATTGACGATCGTGTCGGTGCCTACGCCGCCACCGACCACCTGTGCGGTGGCAAGGGCGAGGCTCACCGTCACGCCCGCGCCGGCTGCCGCATAGCTGATCGTGTCGATGTTGGCGCCGCCGTCGATGCTGTCATTGCCGGTGCCGCCGGTCAGCAGATCGTCGCCGGTACCGCCGATCAGCGTATCGTTGTTGGCGCCGCCGTCGATGGTATCGTTCGAACTGCCGCCATCGATCAGGTCGTCGCCATTGCCGCCGCTGATCGTATTGGCCTGGATGCTGCCGGTCAGCGTGTCGTTGAGCGCCGAGCCGATCAGATTCTCGATGCTCGACAAAGTGTCGCTGCCCGCGCCGACCGTGTTCTGCGCGGTCGCCAGCCCGATGTTGACGGTCACGGCATTGCCCGCGCCGGCATAGCTGGCGGTATCGATGCCGGCGCCGCCGCTGAGCGTATCGTCGCCGAGGCCGCCCAGCAGCGTGTCGTTGCCGCCATTGCCGGTCAGCACATTGTTGGCGCCGTCGCCGGTCAAATTGTCGTTGAAGCCGGTGCCGATCAGATTTTCGATGCCGGCCAGCGTGTCGCCACCGGCACCGCCCGTGCTCTGCGCCGTCAGGATCGTCAGGTTGACGTTCACGCCAGCGGTCGCGGTGAAATAATTGGCGGTGTCGATCCCGTTGCCGCCGCTCAGCGTGTCGTTGCCGAGGCCGCCCACGAGGACGTCGTCGCCATTGCGGCCGGTGAGCACATTGGCGAACTCGTTGCCGGTCAGCACGTCGGCGAAGCTGGTGCCGATCACATTCTCGATGCCGCGGACGGTATCGGTGCCGGCGCCGCCGGTGGCCTGCGCCGACTGGTTGATCAGGTTGAGCGTCACGCCCGCACCGATCAGCGAATAATCGAGCGTATCGACGCCCGAGCCGCCGTCGATGCCGTCATTGCCGAGATCGCCGCTGATGCTGTCGTTGCCGGTGCCGCCGACGAGGCTGTTGGCATTGGCATCGCCGGTCAGATTGTCGTTGAACGCCGAGCCGGTCAGTCCCTCGATGCCGATCAGCGTGTCGCTGCCCGCACCGCCGGTCGCCTGCGCACCCGCAATGAGCAGGCTGACGGTGACGCCGCTGGCCGCCGCGGCATAGGAAGCGACGTCGGTGCCGACGCCGCCATCGATGCTGTCGTCGCCATCGCCGCCCTGCAGCGTGTCGTTGCCGTCGCCGCCGGCCAGATTGTCGTTGCCGGCGAGGCCGTTGAGGATGTCGTTGCCAAGACCGCCGGTCAGGATGTTGACGCCGACGGTGCCAGTCAGCGTGTCGTTGAACGCGGTGCCGGTAAGGTTCTCGAAGCCCGATAGCGTGTCGACGCCGGCACCGAGCGTATTCTGCCCGGCGACGAGGCCGAGATTGACGATCACGCGCGCCGCCGCCGACGCATAAGTGGCGGTGTCGGTGCCGTCACCGCCCTGCAGATTGTCGGCACCCGTGCCCGATCCGCCGTCGACCAGATCGTCGCCGGTGCCGCCGGCTAGGATGTTGCCGCCACTATTGCCGGTCAGGACGTCGTTGAACGCCGATCCGGTGACGTTCTCGATGCCGGTCAGCGTGTCGGTGCCGGCGCCGCCGGTGTTCTGCGCGGCGGCGGTCGCGAGGCTTACGGTGACGCCCGCCGCCGCACTGGCATAGGTCGCGGTGTCGATGCCGATGCCGCCGTCGATCCCGTCGTCGCCCGCGCCGCCGTCGATCAGGTCGTTGCCGACGCCGCCGATCAGGCTGTTGGCGCCGGCGTCGCCGGTCAGCGTGTCGGCGAAGTTCGAGCCGGTCAGATTCTCGATGCCGATCAGCGTGTCATTGCCCGACCCGCCGGTCGCGGTGCCGGCGACCAGGCTGGCGACCACGGCCGCGGTGGCCGAGGTGAACACCGCGCGATCGGTGCCAGCGTCGCCGTCGAGCGTGTCGTCACCGGTGCCGCCGTCGAGCGTGTCGTTGCCGGCCGCACCGGACAGGATGTTGGCGCCGGTGGTGCCGGTCAGCACGTCGTTGAACAGGCTGCCGGTGATATTCTCGAAGCCGGAGATGGTGTCGCTGCCCGCGCCGCCGGTCGCCTGCGCCGTCGTCAGCGCGAGCTTGACGGTGACGCCCGCCGCCACCGAGGCATCGAGATAGGTCAGGGTATCGGTGCCGGCGCCGCCCGCCATCAGGTCATTGCCGAGGCCGCCGAAGATCAGATTGGCATTGGCGTCACCGGTCAGCGTGTCGGCGAAGCTGGTGCCGAAGAGCGCCTCGATGCCGCTCAGCGTGTCGGTGCCCGCGCCGCCGGTGTTCTGCGCGCTCGCCAGCAGCAGGCTGACGGTGACGCCCGCGGCGCTGCCGCGATAGTCGGCGCTGTCCGCACCGGCCCCGCCGCCGAGGACGTCATTGCCGGCACCGCCCGCCAGCAAATCGTCATCGTCGCCGCCGAGCAGCGAATCATTGCCGTCGCCGCCATAGAGTTCGTCGCTGCCGCTCAGGCCGATGAGCGTGTCGTCGCCGCCCGCGCCGATCAGCACGTCGTCACCCAGAAGGCCGCTGAGCGTGTTGGCGCCGCCATCGCCGGTCAGGATGTCGTCGAATGACGAACCGTTGAGGTTCTCGATCCCGATCAGCGTGTCGACGCCGTCGAGGCCGACATTCTGGGGCCCAGCGATCGCCAGCGAGACGGTGGCCGCGGACAGAAAGGAAACCGCATCGATGCCCCCGCCGCCATCCAGCGTATCGTTGCCGAGCCCGCCGACCAGCACGTCGTTGCCCGTGCCGCCGAGGATCTGGTTGTCGGCGTCGTTGCCGACCAGCATGTCGTCGAACCCGGATCCGGTGACGTTCTCGAACCCGGCCAGCGTGTCGCTGCCTGCCCCGCCACTGGCGCTGCCGGCCAGCAGACTGACCGAGACACCCGCCGCGGCGCTCGCATAAGTGACGAGATCGGTGCCGGTGCCGCCATCGAGCAGGTCGTCGCCGGCGCCGCCATCGACCTGGTCGTTGCCACCAGCCGTGCTGATCGTGTCGTTGCCGGTGCCGCCGAAGACGATGTCGGCCCCCGCGCCGCCATTGACGGTGAAGCCGCCGGCGACGCCGGTCAGGTTGAGCGTATTGCCGCCGGCGTTGAGCGCGAAGGATGCGGCGGTCACCGTGGCGCCGGTCAGGTCGACCGTGCCGGTCGTCGTCAAGGTCACGATGCCGGCGGCCTGGACGAAGCTGAATGCATCGAGTTGGGCGGCGGTGAGGCTCACCGCACCGGCGGCGATCAGCCGCTCGATATCGCTGTCGACGATCGCCGCCGATAGCGCGAGTACCGCCGCGGTCTGCGCCACCAGCGTATCGGTGCCGCTGCCGCCGGTATAATGTTCGCCGGCATCGATGGTGCCTTCGGTCATGATCTGGTCGTTACCCGCGCCGCCATCGATCATATCGACGCCGGCGCCGCCAGTGAGAAAGTCATTGCCATCGGCGCCCAGCAGGACGTTGTTGGCGGCATTTCCGGTCAACGAATCTCCGAAAGCGGAACCCAGCAGATTCTCGATGTTGGTCATCGTATCGGTGCCCGCGCCACCGGTGTTCTGCGCACCGGTGAATGCGAGGCTAAAGCTCACGCCGGCGGCGGCGCTCGCATAGCTGGCGGTGTCGGTGCCGGCCTGGCCGTTGATCGTGTCGTTGCCCGCGCCGCCTTCGATGATATTGTCGCCGGCGCTGCCGGTCAGCGTGTCGTTGAAGCCCGAGCCGATGATGTTCTCGATGCTGGTCAGCGCATCGGTGCCGCCCGCGCCCGAGGTGGTGTTGGTGGTCAGGTTGATCACGACGGTCGCGGTCGCCGCCGAATAGCTCGCGGTGTCGCTGCCGTCGCCGCCATCGACGGTGTCGTTGCCGACGCCACCCTGGAGGATGTCGTCGCCGTCGCCACCATAGAGAGCGTCGACTGCCGCGCCGCCATCGAGATTGTCGTCGCCGCCCTGGCCATAGAGCGTGTCGCCATCGGCGCCGCCGCTCAATATATCATTGCCGTCGCCGCCATCGAGCAGGTCGCCGCCCGCGGCGCCGGTGAAATCGTCGATGCCGCCATTGCCATAGAGATAGTCGGCGAGCACGCTGCCGACGACGATGTCGTTCCCGGCATTGCCGTTGATCGTGTAGTTGGAGCTCGAGATCGCGCCGGTGAGGTCGATGCTGTTGCCAGCGGCCGCGAGGTTGTAGGCACCGACGCTGTTGGTGAAGCCGCTCATCGAGATCGCGCCGCCCGTGGTCAGCGTGATTGACTGCGCGGATGCCGAGGTCAGCCCGTCGAGCTGTGCCGCGGTGAGCATGATGTCATATGAATAATAGGCTTGCTGCAGCGCTTCGATGCCGGTCAGGCTGGTTGCCGACAGGTCGGCGTTGGTCTGGAAGTAGAGCGACAGCGTGTCGGATCCGGTGCCGCCGTCATATTGTTCGCCGGCGACGATGTCAGCGGCCGATTCGACATAGATGATGTCATTGTCGGCGCCGCCGCTGAGGATGTCGGCGCCGGCGCCGCCATAGAGCGAGTCGGCCCCGGCGGCGCCGTTGAGCGTGTCGACGCCGCCATTGCCATAGAGAATGTCGCCGCCGATGCTGCCGGTGATCGTGTCGGCACCGGCATTGCCGTTGACGACGACGCTGCTCCCGGTCGAACCGGTCAGGTCGAGTGTGTTGCCTGCCGCCGCCAGGTTGAAGCTGCTGACCGCGACGTTGGCACCGGTCAGAATGACGGACCCCGCGGTCGTCAGCGTGAAGCTCTGGCCATAGACATAGTTCAGCGCGTCGAGTTGCGCCGCCGTCAGCGCCGTATCATAGCTGTAGAAATTCTGCTGGACGCCTTCGACATTGACCAGGCTGGTCGCCGAAAGATCGACGTTTGCCGTGAAGTTCAGATAGAGCGTGTCATTGTCGGCGCCGCCGTCATATTGCTCGCCCGCGACGATGTCTGCCGCCGCATCGACCTGGATATAGTCGTCGCCGGCGCCACCGTTGACGATGTCGGCGCCCGCGCCGCCATAGAGATAATCGGTGCCGTCACCGCCGTTGAGCGTATCGATCCCGTCGCCACCATAGAGCGTGTCGGTGCCGGCTGCGCCGTTGAGCGTGTCGGCTCCCCCGTTGCCGTAGAGCGTGTCGCTGCCGATGTCGCCCGTGATCGTGTCGGCGCCGGCATTGCCGTTGACGGTGAAGTTGCCGGACGCGCCGGTCAGATCGAAAACATTGCCCGCCGCCGCCAGGTTGAAGGCATTGGTCGATATGCTGGCGCCGCTCAGCGCCACCGATCCGCCGGTCGTCAGCGTGAAACTGGCGCCGTAGAGATAGCTCAGCGCATCGAGCTGCGCCGCGGTCAGCGCGGTATCGTAATTGTAGTTATTCTGCTGAATGCCCTCGATGCCGGTCAGCGTGGTGGCCGAGAAATTGGCATTGGCGGCAAAGCTCAGATAGATCGTGTCGTTGCCGGCACCGCCGTCATATTGTTCGCCGGCGACGATGTCGGCGAGCAGATCGATGTAGATGGAATCGTCGCCGGCGCCGCCGCTGAAGATGTCGGCGCCGGCATTGCCATAGAGCGTGTCATTGTCGTCGCCGCCGTTGAGCGTGTCGATCCCGTCGCCGCCGTAAAGCGTGTCGCTGCCGGCGGCGCCGCTCAGCGTATCGGTGTTGGCGTTGCCGTAGATGATCTCGGCGAGACTGCCGCCGACGACGATGTCGACGCCCGCGCCGCCATTGACCGTGGGATTGTAGCCCGTCACCCCGGTCAGGATCAGCGTGTTGCCGCCGGCATTGAGATTGATGTTCGAGGTGAAGATCACCGCGCCGGTGAGGTCGGCGGTGCCGGTGGTGGTTAGCGTGACACTGGCGTTGCTGGTATCGACAAAGCTGAAATTGCCGAACTGCGTCGCCGTCAGGCTGACCGCGACACCGGCGAAGTCCAGCGCATCGACGTCGGTGGCGATCGCGAGCGCCGACAGGTCGACGGAGACCGGGCCATAGCTGCTGGTGAGATGGTCATAGCCGTCGCCGCCGGCGATCTGCTCGCCGGCGACGATATCCGTCGCGGCGTCGAAATAGATATAGTCGTCGCCCGCGCCGCCATTGACGATGTCCGCTGCGCCACCGCCGTGCAGAAAGTCGGTCCCCACGCCGCCGATCAGCGTGTCGATGCCGGCGCCGCCGAACAACTGGTCGTCGCCATCGCCACCGTTGAGCGTGTTGGCGGCCGAATTGCCGGTCAGCGAGTCGCTGTAGATCGAGCCGGTCAGATTCTCGATAGCGCTCAACGTCTTGTTGCCAGCGTTCGTCGACTGCACGCCCGCGGCCAGACCGATCGTGATGCTTGTCAACGTGTTGGCGAAGCTGACGGTATCGTTGCCAGCGCCGCCGTTGAGAACATCGGTGCCGAAAAGTCCTTCAAGGACATTGTCGCTACCATCGCCGATCAGCGTGTCGTCATAGTTGGAGCCGATCAGATTCTCGATGCTAGAGAGGGTGTCGGTGCCGCCGCCACCCGTGTTCTGCGCCGTCAGCGTGTTGAGGTTGACGGTTACGCCGACGCTGCCCGTCAGATCGCCATAGGCGGCGGTGTCGCTACCCCCGCCGCCGTTCAGCGCGTCGTTGCCGAGGCCGCCATAGAGCGTGTTGTCGCCATTGCCGCCGTTGAGTGTGTCGTTGCCATCATAGCCCAGGAGGCCGTGGTAATAGATGCTCGCGACTTCGATCGCGTTGCCGGAGGAGATCACATCGTTGAAGAGCGTGCCGGTCAGGTAGCCATAGCGTTCGAATCCCTGGATCGTGCCGCCGCCGACGACGATCGACCCGCCGCTGAACACCGTGCTGAAATCGAGATTGAGCGCCGAGCCGTAGGCATAGCCCTCTACCGACAATGTATCGGTGTCGGCGGCGCCATCGAGATTGTCACCATAAGCTCCCCAGACAATGTCGTTGCCAGCACCGCCGACAAGTGTATCGGTCTCGTTCGCTTCGTCATCGCTAGCATAATAGGGACCAACATAGACGATGAAGTGGGAAAACAGCAGGTCGTCGCCATTACCGCCATTGAGCGTGTCGAGACCGGCTTCACCCGCCAATATGTCATTGCCGTCGTCGCCGTTGAGCGTGTCGTTCTCGCTTCCGCCGTACAGCGTGTCGTTCTGGGTCCCGCCGTTGAGGACATCGTCGAGCTGGTATCCGTACAGCGTGTCGTTGCCGCCGAGACCGTTGATCGTGTCCTGCGCCGCGCCGGCCTGATCGCCCTGCAGCGTGTCGTCGTTCGGCGAGCCGTTATAGGTAGGCATGGTCTATCCCCCACGAGACTGTGCACCATGGACCCCAAATCCATGGTTCCTCATCAGCGGACCCGAATCGTGCCGACGAATCGAACGCCCGCCAGCTTGGTGCGTTTAATATCAGAAAGTGGCCGGTGGCGAAGTGTAAATTCGCACAAAAGCGGTGCTGTTGATCCATGTTGCACGGACCGATACGGCAGGCGGCGACAAGCTCCGGGAGCAACCCTCTCATCGCCGGACGCGAAGCCTGCGCGGTGATTTCGCGGGTGGCGATGGCGGCCCTCGCCTTGTCATTTCGGTTGCGGAATTGCTGCTGCAACGGGTCGTTATATTGCCTTCGATCGACTCGACAGGCCAGCCCTACAGCACCCACGTCCCCGTCAGCGCCGTCACGTCGCCGGTAAACAAGATCGAGAAATCGGCCACGCCGTCGCCATTGGTATCGCCAAGCAAGGTCGTGGTGTTGCTGCCACCGTCGAACGCCAATGTGAACTGGCCGGCGACGCTCGAGAAACTGCCGACCTGGGTGAAGGCGTCGTTGGTGACGACGGTGTTGGCATCGGCGTCGATGCCCGACAGGTCGAGGATATCGCCCGCGGCGAAATCGGCGATGCGATCGGCATTGGCGCCGACCACGCTGTCGGCGGTGGCGAGATAGACGAAGCGGTCGTTGCCCGCGCCGCCGGTGAGGCTGTCCTTGCCGCCGCCGCCGGTCAGCACATTGGCGAGCGTCGAGCCGATCAGCGTGTCGGCGAAGGCGGAGCCGAGGATATTCTCGACATTGACGATCGTGTCGCTGCCCTGGCCGCCGCCCACCGCCTGCGCGGTGGCGAGGGCGAGGCTCACCGTGACGCCCGATCCGGCCGCCGCATAGCTGATCGTGTCGAGATTGGCGCCGCCGTCGATGCTGTCATTGCCGGTGCCGCCGGTCAGCAGGTCGTCGCCGGTGCCGCCTTTCAGCGTGTCATCGTTGGCGCCACCGTCGAGCGTGTCGTTCGAACTGCCGCCATCGATCAGGTCGTTGCCATTGCCGCCGGATATGACGTTGATCTGGATGCTGCCGGTCAGCGTATCGGCGAGTGCCGACCCGACCAGATTCTCGATGCTCGACATGGTGTCGCTGCCCGCGCCGATGGTGTTCTGCGCGGTCGTCAGCCCGAGGTTGACCATCACGCCCGACGCGGCGCCGACATAGCTGATAGTGTCGGTGCCCTGGCCGCCCGACAGCGTGTCGTTGCCGAGTCCGCCGAGCAGCGTGTCGTTGCCGCCATTGCCGGTCAGGACATTGTCGCCGCCGTCGCCGGTGAACTGGTCGTCGAAGCCGGTGCCGTTGAGATTCTCGATCCCGCTCAGCGTGTCGCCGCCGGCGCCGACCGTGGTCTGCGCAGTCAGGATCGTCAGATTGACCTTCACGCCCGCCGTCGCGGTCGCGTAATTGGCGGTGTCGAGCCCCGAGCCGCCGTTCAGCACATCGTTGCCGAGTCCACCGACCAGCATGTCGTTGCCGTCACCGGCGGTGAGGGCGTTGCCGAATTCGTTGCCGGTGATCGTGTCGGCGAAGGCGGTGCCGATCACGTTCTCGATTCCGCGCACGGTGTCGGTGCCGGCGCCGATCGTGTTCTGCGCCGACTGGCTGATCAGGTTGAGCGTAATGCCGGCGCCGACAGCCGAATAATCGAGCGTGTCGACACCCGAGCCGCCGTCGATGACGTCATTGCCAAGATCGCCGCGGAGGGTGTCGTTGCCGGTGCCGCCGTTGAGCGTGTTGGCGCCGGCATCGCCGATCAGCGTGTCGTTGAACGCCGAGCCGGTCAGGCCCTCGATGCCGGTCAGCGTGTCGGTGCCGGCGCCGAGCGTATTCTGCGCGCCGGCCAGCAGCAGGCTGACCGTCACCGCCGATCCGGCGGCCGCAAAACTGGCGATGTCGGTCCCCGCGCCGCCATCGATGGCATCGTCGCCATCGCCGCCTTGCAGCACGTCGTTGCCGTCGCCGCCCAGCAGGAGGTCGTTGCCGGCCAGGCCGTTCAGCGTGTCCAGGCCGAGGCCGCCGGTCAGGACATTGGCGTCGGCGGCGCCGGTCAGCGTGTCGTTAAACGCGGTGCCGGTCAGATTTTCGAAACCCGACAGCGTGTCGCTGCCGGCGCCGAGCGTGGCCTGGACGCCGGTCAGCGAGAGGTTGACGACCACTCGCGCGGTCGCCGCCGCATAAGTGACGGTGTCGACGCCGGCGTCGCCCGACAGGCTGTCATTGTTGGCGCCGCCCGCGACGATATCGTCGCCATTGCCGCCGAAGACGAAGTCGTTGCCGGCGTCGCCGGTCAGGCTGTCGGCGCCGTCCTGGCCATAGAGCGTGTCGACGCCGTCGCCGCCGTGCAGCGCGTCGCCGGCTGCGCCCGCGACGATATAATCATTGCCGCCGAGGCCGAACAGGCTGTTGGCGAACACGCCGTCGCCGAAGATGCTGTTGGCGAGCGCATTGCCCTGGCCGGTCAGCCCGTCGCCGAACATTTGCAGCAGTTCGACGTTGGCGGCGAGGATCGTGTCGGTGGAGGCGTAGACCGTGTCGTAACCGCCATTGGCGGCTTCGTTGACGACGTCACCGGCATCGCCGACGATATAGACGTCGTCGCCGGCGCCGCCGGTCATGCTATCGTCGCCGGCGCCGCCATCGAGGAAATCGCCGCCCGAAGCCGCCGACAGCGTGTCGTTGCCGGCAAGGCCGAACAGCCGGTTATTGCCCGCCAGCCCGTCGATGATGTCGGTGACCGAAGAGCCGCGGATCGCGTCGTCGCCGGCAAAACCGGTCTGCGTCAGCACCTGCGTCGCCGCGTTCCAGCTCCACGCCGACACCGCCGCATTGGCGCCCGATGCATTGCCGGTGACGACCGCGCCGGTGCCGGCGCCGCCGTAGACGAACGCGGCGGCGTCCGCGTCGAGCTGGTGGAGATGGACGTCGTTCGCGGGGGTGCCATCGCCCGCCGTCGCCATCACCGTCTGCGCCGGATCGTCGGAGGCCAGCACCTGATCGTGGACGACCACCGGACTGGCGGCGAAATCGGTGACGATCTCGGTCGGATGCTTGAGCCCCAGCGCGTGGCCGATCTCGTGCAGCAAAGTGCCGTAATTGACCGTGCCGCCGCCTGAGAATTGCGCGTTCATGAAGACGTCGCCGGACAGGTCGAGGTCGCTGGAGAAACTGGGGTAAGTGAAAAAATTCCAGTCGCCGAACGGATAGAAGCCGATGCCGCCGGCGCCGGCATAGGATGGGCCGCTGGTGGTGTCGAAATCGATCAACTGGAAATTGATGTCGCCATCGCCCGGGGCGACTTCGATGAAGACGATAGCCGAGGCGGCCGCCCATTCGCCGAGCGCGGCGCGCGCCTGACTCTGTTCGGCGGCGTTGAAGGCCGAGAAACTGGCGAGCGTGCCGGCGGTGAAGCCGGGGGTGGCGGCAAGATAGTCGGTCGGTGTGGTCGGGAAGGAATAAGTGACGATCACCGGTTTGCCGGTAACCTCGATACCGTTCCAGTATGAGCCGCTGAGAAGTGCGGTGTAATCGGTAACGGTCGGCATATCCTGCTCCCGGCATCCGGTGCCTGGGCGGGATGGGGCATCAGTATGGGTCGCGGGTCAAGTCCCGAGACCTTTGGTGGGAAGCGGCATATTCTCCTCTCTACCGCTTGCGGGAGAGGGACAGACTCGCGAAGCGAGTCAGGGTGAGGGCCAGAGCGGGGCCCGCCCTACAGGCCCTCACCCTCGCCGCCTTCGGCGTCTTTCCCTCTCCCGCAAGCGGGAGAGGGCAGGAACATGCGGCCCCCGAAAATCCTCCCCGAACCCTGCTCGGGGAGGATCGTCATCACAGCACCCAGGTCGACGTCAGCGCGGTCACGTCGCCGGTGAACAGGATCATCATGTCGGCCACGCTGTCGCCGTCGACGTCACCCTTGAACGCGGTGGTGTTGGCGATCGAGTCGAACACCAGAGTGAACTGGCCGGCCACCCCGCTGAAGCTTTCGACCTGCACGAACGCATCGTTGACGTCGTCATTGGTGATGTTGGCGTCGATCGCCGACAGGTCGAGGATATCGCCGATGGTGAAGTCGGTGATCCTGTCGGCCGAGCTGACCCGGCTCTCGATGATGTCGAGATAGATAAAGCTGTCGTTGCCGCCGCCGCCGGTCAGCGTGTCGGCCCCGACGCCGCCGGTGATCGTGTCGTTCTGCGCGCCGCCATCGATCGTGTCGTTGCCCTGGCCGCCGACCAGCACATCATTGCCGAGACCGCCCTGCAACACGTCGTTGCCTGCGCCGCCGTCGATCGTGTCGTTGCCGGCACCCCCGTCGACCGTGTCGCTGCCGGCACCGGCGTTGATCGCATTATAGGAGGCGCTGCCGGTCAGCGTGTCGGCGAAGCCCGATCCGGTCAGGTTCTCGATGCTCGACAGCGTGTCGCTGCCAGCCGCGATCGTATCCTGCGCGATCGTCAGCGCGAGGCTGACGGTCACGCCGGCGGTGGCGGTGGCATAGCTCGCGGTATCGGTGCCGGCGCCGCCGGTCAGCGTGTCGTTGCCGAGGCCGCCCGCGAGCACGTCGTTGCCATTGCCGCCGGTCAGCACATTGGCGCCGCCATCGCCGGTCAACGCGTCGTCGAACGCCGAGCCGATCAGATTCTCGATCGCACTCAGCGTGTCGCCGCCGGCTGCGCCGGTCGACTGGGCGGTGGCGATCAGCAGGCTCAGCCGGACGCCGCCCGATGCCGACGCATAGCTGGCGGTGTCGATGCCCGCGCCGCCGATCAGCACGTCGTTGCGCAGACCGCCGGACACGATGTCGTCGCCATCGCCGCCGTCGAGCGTGTTCATGGTATCGCTGCCGGTGAGGATGTCGTTGAACGACGAACCGATCACATTCTCGACGCCGAGAATCGTGTCGGTGCCGCCGCCGCCGGTGCCCTGCGCGGCGGTGAGGCCCAGATTGACGCGGACCAGGGAGGCCGCACCGGCATAACTGATCGTGTCGATACCGGCGCCGCCGTCGAGCATGTCGTTGCCGAGGCCGCCGACCAGCAGATCATTGCCGCCGCCGCCCAGCAGGGCATTGGCGCCGGCAGTGCCGGTCAGCGTGTCGCCGAAATTCGATCCGGTGACATTCTCGATGGCGATCAGCGTATCGACGCCCGCGCCCAGCGTATCCTGCGGCACGCCGAGCAACAGGCTGACCGTGACCGCCGACGCGGCCTTGGCATAGCTCGCGGTGTCGATACCGGTGCCGCCGTTCAAACCGTCGTCGCCGAGACCGCCGTCGAGCGTGTCGTTGCCGGCGCCGCCGTTGAGCAGGTTGGCGCCGTCGCTGCCGGTCAGCACATCGTCGAAGCCCGAGCCGATCAGATTCTCGAACCCGCTGATCGTGTCGTTGCCCGAGCCGGTCGACTGCGCGGCGGTGACCGCCAGGCTGACCCTGGCGCCGGTGATTGCGGACGCATAGCTCAAAGTGTCGATGCCGGCGCCGCCGTCGAGCGTGTCGGCGGACAGGCCGGCGCCGCCGTCGACGATGTCGTCGCCGTCGCCGCCGGTGATCGCGTCGGCGCCGATGCCGCCCTTCAGCCCGTCATTGCCGAGGCCGCCCTCGATCGTGTCGTTGCCATCGCCGCCCTCGATCGTGTCGTTGCCGTCGCGGCCGAGGATCGAGTCGGCGCCTGCATTGCCGATCAGGACGTTGTTGGCCGCATTGCCGACGATGATATCGTCACCGCCGCCGCCGGTGGCATTCTCGATCACGACGCCGTTGGCGATGGTGAAGCCGCCGAACACGCCGTCGACGAACGAGATCACGCCGGCACCGGTGGGCGAATAATCGAGTGTCGCCGCGGTCAGATCGATCAAAGCCGCCGCCGATCCGGCCTGGACGATCGTGTCGATGCCGCCGCTGTCCCAGATCGCGGTCCAGAACGTGCCCGGCGCGTTGACGGTGGGCAAAGTGTAGACGGTGTTGCCGGCGTTGCGCGCCGGATCGGCGCCATATTTTTCCTGGACCACCGCGATGTCGAACGCGCCGGGGCCGCCCTGATAGCCGTAGCGGGTGGGGAAGCCGATCGGGAAGCCCTGCACCGCATCAGGATGGAGCTGCCAGCCGTCGTTGTAGGACATCGTCGTGTAGACGCCCTGGTTGAGATCGAACACGCCATAGCTGCCGAACGGGCCGTCGACGCCTGCCATGATCGTGGAATTGCCACCATTGTCGTGCGGGTGGGCGAGACCCAGGCCGTGGCCGAATTCATGGACGAGGGTGATGAAGCCATAGCCGCCCTGTTCGAGGCCGCCGGTGTCGTTCCAGCCGGTGCCGTTGGTCGCGAACACGCCGATGCCAGAGCCCGAGCCGGTGTCCGGCGGGCCGAAGAAGCCGAGAAATTCATCGGACGTCGACGTCACCAGCTTGAAGGTGGCGGCATCGGGATTGCCGGTGATCGAGAAAGTGAGATCGGTGACGGCGCCCCAGGTCTGCAGCGCGGCCATTGCGCGGTCCATCTCATACTGGGTCCAGCCGAGCGATTCGTTGCCGTCGAAGACTTCGCCGGCCTTGGCGAAATAGACGGTGACGTGGGTCGACGGCAGTTGCGTGCCCCAGTCGATCGAATCGAGCGGATCGAGCGCGCTGATGTCGGTTTCGGTGACATTGAGCGCATAGCCGGCGCCGCCGCTGTGGGGATAGGCAGCGACCTCGACGAAATAGGTGCCGTCTTCCTCGACGAACAGGCTGGTGCCCGAACTGATGTCGTCGGGAAAGCTGAGATCATCGTTGCTGGCGACGACATTGCCGTCCGCGTCATAGATCGTGATTACGGTGTCGAGCTCGCCGGGCGGCAGATCCGTATAGTCGGATGCATAATCGGCGCCGCCGGCGAGGCCGAACGAATAGAGCAGGCCGCCGGTGACGTCGATCTGGTAGACATCGACATCGTCGCTGGTCTGGAGAAAGCCGAAATTCGCGCCGAGATCGAGCGTGGCGGTGGTGGTGAAATCGTCGGGAATATTGTCGACGCGCTGCAGTTCGACATTGATCGTGTACTCGCCGAAGCCGCTGCCGTCGCCATTGTCGAAGGCGCTGGCACCGAGTTCGTAGGTGCCGCTCTCGGTCGGCGTGATCGTGATCAGCGACCAGGTGCCGACATTGCCGTCATCGTCGAAATCGACGAGGTTGCCCGCAGGATCGTAAATCTCGAGGAAGGTGTCGGCGAGCGGGTTTGCGCCCGTGCCCTGCATCGAGATCAGATAGGTGCGTCCCGCGACGAGATCGACGCTGATCGTGTCGACGTCTCCGACCGGGTCGATCAGCGCGGTGACCGCGCCGCCGACGGCGACGGTGAGGCCCGATTCGTCGGCGATCTCGCCTGGCAGCGGGCCATTGGCCTTCGTGATCTCGGCGGCCAGTGCCTTCTGGTCGTAGAAGCCGGTGTCGGAGGGCTCGCGATAATAGGGCTGGGCCGTCCCCTGCGCATTGACCAAATCTGCCGATTTCGGCACCGAATAGTCGACGCGCGCGAGATTTCCTGTTCGAGTCATGAAGTTACCCCTTTGGTGAACACGAGTCGGCGAGACTCAATGCGCGAAGAGATCATGAATGAGTCGCCCACACAAGTTTCATCCTCAACGAAATTCAGGGTGTGTTCAAAAAGCCTCTGTCACCCCCCGCATGATGCGCGTGACACGGAGAATCGGGGTCCAGACGGCGGTCATCATCGCCTTGGCGGCAGCCGCCTTCATGCAGCCATCGTCCGCGCTTGCCGGCGATCGGGGCAAAGGCCAGAAGGCGGTGATGGACGATGACCGGACCCCCGAGGCGGAGCGCGCCGCCCTGCCGTTCGCGCAGGGGCGGACGTTCGCGACGCTCGACGCCTATCTCGCTTTCCTCGAGCGGCGCGGGGCGATGGACATCCCCTGGTATCGCGAGACCAGCCCCGGCGTCTACGAACTGGTCGGGCGCCGCACGCCCGGTGCTCCGCCGAAAATCTTCACGCGCAAGCAGTTGATGGAGCGCTTCGGCTTCAGCCGCTGAGGCCGGTTCGCGGTGCGATCGACCCAAAGTGCAATTTCGGCCTGGGCGTCGCGCCCGCAGGACGGCCGCATCTCAACGAAGGATGCGATCATGGCGCGCGGGAAACATATGGCGATGATGGTGCTGGCGTTGGCGACGGCCGCCTGCGCGCCGAGCGCTGAGAAGGGCACGGGCGGGGTGGTCAACGAAACCGACACTGTCGCCGCCATGCCCGAGGTGGAGGCTGCCAATGTCGCGGTCGACAATGGCATGACCGGGACCGCGACGATCGCCGCCAATGCTTCGGCGGATGCCACCGCGAACGCCGCTGCGGAAGCCGACGATGCGAAGATGGCTGCGGCGGCGGCTGACGCGGCGAAAAAGGCGGAAGAGGCAGCGAAGAAGAAGGCCGAGGAGGAGAAAGCGAAAATCGTGGTGGCGGCGGTGGTCGCGCCGCCCCCGGCAACGTTCGGCCGCTGCGCGGTCTGCCATGATGCGACCAAGGGTGGCCCGAACAAGCTTGGTCCCAACCTCTATGGCATCTACGGCAAGTCGGCGGGCGTCCATGCCGGGTTCGGCTATTCCGACGCGCTGAAAGGTGCGGGCCTCAAATGGGACGATGCAACGCTGGACAAATGGATGGAAAATCCACGCGCGCTGGTGCCGGGCAACATGATGAGCTTTCCGGGGCTGAAGGATCCGGCCAAGCGGCAGGAGATCATCGCTTATCTGAAGTCGCTGAAATAATGCGGGGATCCGGCTCCCGCCGCGCCGGCATGTTCGTCTTCGAATTCGAACGGATCTGACGGTGGGGGCAGGACGAGGGACCCGAACGCCGTCACGTTGGTTGATGGCCGATGGACTCCTTCACCGATCTCGCCGCGATCTGGGGCCTGCGCGTGCTGTACGCCTCGGCCATTCTTGCCGTCGGGCTGTGGCTTGCCTTCTTCGTCGCAAGGATCGCGCGGAGACAGGCGGAGAAGAATCCGCATATCGACACGACCCTGGGCGCCTTCCTGTCGCGGATGGTGCTCTATGCGATCATCGTCATCGTCCTCATCGTAGTGCTGCAGATGTTCGGCGTGCAGACCGCGAGCCTCGTCGCCATCCTCGGCGCCAGCGCGTTGGCGATCGGCCTCGCCCTGCAGGGCACGCTCGGCAACGTCGCCTCGGGCATCATGATCGCGCTGATGCGGCCCTATCACATCGGCGACTTCGTCGAGATCAACGGCAAGGAAGGGCTGGTGGTCGATCTCGATCTGTTCTTCACCGAACTGATGACGCTCGACGATCGCAAGCTGCTGATCCCCAACGGCTCCGTGGTCTCGAATCCGATCACGAACTTCACGATGAAGGGCGGACGCCGCCGCTGCGTGATCGGCTTCGGGATCGGCTATGACGACGATATCGACCAGGCGTTCAGGGTGCTGCGCGAGACGATGGCGACCGACCCCAGGGCGCTGCAGGATCCGCCCGCCTGGTTCGGCGTCGAGACTTTGGGCGATTCCGCGGTGACGGTCAGCGCGCGGGTGTGGATCAAGACGGCCGACTATCTCGATTACCGCGCCGACATGCTGAAGGCGGTCAAGGAAGCGTTCGACCGCGAGGGTATCGAGATGCCCTATCCGCACGCCGTCGAGATGAGCAAGGGCGAGATCGCGCCGCGCTCGCCCCCGATCAAGCCGGCGCGGCAGGTGATGGAAGGATAGTCGCGGACGCGCCAGCGTGTGGAATCGAAGACCGTCGCTGCAAACCGCTCCCTTCGCGTCTTCGCGTGAACCAATCATGTTTTCCGGCGGCGAAGTCGCGGGTCGAGCGCACTCAATATTCACGCGAAGACGCGAAGACGCGAAGGCGTGAAGGGCGCTTGCGGATGTGGTGCGCTTTCGACGAACCTTCACGCAATTGCGCGATCAAGTCTCCAGCGCCAGCAGCGCGAAGGTCGCGAGCCAGTGGGCGCCCATATAGTCGTCGTGGAGATGCGGAAGGCTGGCGGCGAGATGCTTGTCGGCGATGGCGATTGCCGGCCTCGTGACCGGGTGGTCCGGGCCGAGCGCTTTCGCCAGTCCGCGCCAGCACCAGGCGCGTGAGAGGTTCAGGCCGTCGAGATGGGCGATCTTGCCGTCGCTGCGGTCGGAGACCGTCGCGGGAGTGAACAATGTGGCGGGGCGGCCTTCGGCACAGGCAGGCAGGAAGGCTTCGAACCATGCGCGGAATTCGGTGGGCGGCAGGATGCGGCTCATCAGCAGCGCTTCGGTCAGCGCTGGCGAAAGGAATTCGTCGCCGCCGGGTTCCCATGCCTGGCAGTCGCGGTCGGCGGCGAACCAGTCCTGGGCGCGATCGTCGATCAGCTTGGCCAGGATCGGATCGTGCGCCGTTGCCCAGTCGCGCGCCAGCACCAGCGCGAAGGCGGTGTTGAAGTGGGTGCCGGTGCGGATCGGATAGGTCAGCTTGGGCAGATGCGCGATGAAGCGGTCGGCGAAGGCGCGCGCGAGCGGGGCGATCGCGTCGGCCCGGCGCGTGCCGGCATGCAGGCCGAGTTCGTCGTGCAACGCCAGCAGCCATGCCCAGCCATAGGGGCGTTCGAACCCGCCCGCCGTCGGTCTGGCGAGATAGGCGAGCTCGCCGGCGACCTTGTCGGGCACCAGCATGCGATCGCCGCGGGCGCGGATTTCGGGCGCCTGGGCGAGATCGGGGAACAGCCGCGCCAGCCGCATCACCTGCCACCAGCCATGGACGCAGCTGTGCCAGTCGAAACTGCCATGGAAGATCGGGTGAAGATCGGCGGGCGCGCGGACATCCTCGGGGCCGCCCATCACATGATCGAGCTTGTACGGCCAGCGGCGTTCGAGATGGTCGAGCGTCGCCGCGGCAAAACTGCTGGCGTTCGCCGGGGTCAGCCTGGTCATGGTCTGAAACCCACGAAATAGACCAGGGCGATGTTGAACGCGAGCAGCGGCAAGGCGGTGGCGATCTGCTGGCGGATGACGGCGTTGCGGTCGCGCAGTTCGAGCAAGGCGGCGGGGACGAGGTTGAAATTGGCCGCCATCGGCGTCATCAGCGTGCCGCAGAAGCCGGCGAGCATGCCGGTGGCGGCGATCAGCGCCGGATCGCCGCCATAATGGCGGATCAGCAGCGGCACGCCGATTGCCGACGCCATCACCGGGAAAGCGGCGAAGGCATTGCCCATCACCATCGTGAACAACGCCATGCCGAGCCCGTAGGCGAGGACGGCGGCGAACAGGCTGCCCTCGGGGATCGCACGGCCGGCAAGCCCGCCGACGACGTCGCCGACGCCGGCCAGCGCGAACACCGCGCCCAGCGCCGCCAGCATCTGCGGGAGCACCGCCGCCCAGCCGACGCCGTCCATCAGCCGCCGCCCTTCCTCGAACGGCGTCGCGGGGCGCGGCCGCAGCCAGGCGTAGAGGATGGCGAGCGCGATCAGCACGCCGAGGGTCAGCGCGACCAGGGTCGCCTGTTTCGGATCGACGAGCCATGGCAATGGCTTGAACGCCAGCGCGCCGATCAGCGCGGTCGCCGGGATCACCAGCGCGGGCAGGAACAGCCGGTTGCGGTAGCGATCGGCATTGGCGCGGCGCTCGGCGGCGGTCGCGCCTTTCGCGCTGTCGCGACCCATCGCGCCGGTGCCGGCGATCGCGACCAGCGACAGCACCAGCAGGCCATTGCCGAGATTGCCGAGCCGGTCGCCGGCAAGAAAGCTCAGCGCGATCAGGCCGTAGAAGGCCGCATTTCCGAAGCGTTTGCGATTGTCGCGGTCGATGGCGCTGAGCACGGCGAAGATCAGGAAGGTGATGCCGGCGGCGGCATAGATGAAGCCGGTGCCGATCACCGCCCCAATCCGACCTGGCGCCCGAGCTTGCGGTCCAGCAGCAGCAGCCGTGTGCCGTGGACGACGAAGGCGGCGATCGCGGTCGGGATCGCCCAGACCGAGAGCTGCAGCGGCTCGAGCATGATGCCATAGCCTTCGAGCACACCCTTCATCAGCAAGATCGATCCGATCGCGATGAAGATGTCCTCGCCGAAGAACAGCCCGACATTGTCGGTCGCGGCGGCCATCGCCTTGACCTGCTCGTCGTCGCGGTCGCGGTCGGGCGCCTGGATGTCGGCAGCGGCCTCCGCCATTGGCGCGACCAGCGGGCGGACGGTCTGGGCATGGCCGGCGACCGAGATCAGGCCCAGTGCGGCGGTCAATTGCCGGAACAGCAGATAGGCGATCAGCAGCCGGCCGACGGTGGCGCCGCGGGCGCGTGCGATCAGGTCACGGGCGCGCTCCTGCAGGCCATGGCGTTCGAGCAGGCCGATCACCGGCAGCACGATGTAGATGATCGTGACGTAGCGGCTGTCGTTGAACGCCTTGCCGAACGCGGCGATGATCGCGAGCGGATCGAGTCCGGCGGCGAGGCCGGTGACGAGCGCCGCCGCGGCGACGACGAGCAGCGGGTTGAAGCGCAGCAGGAAGCCGGCGACGATCACGGCGATGCCGGCGAGGACGAGCATCAGGCGGGAAGCCTGACTTGGGCGCGGGGCAAGGGCGGCGGCGAAGCATTCATGTCGGTCGCCGTGATCGCAGCAATGACGCGACGGCTCAAGCCGGACTCGCCAGCGCCCGCGCCAGTGCGCCCGCAAACCGATCCGCATCGGCGGCACGGGCATCGCCGAACCCGATCACAAGCCCCGACTGCCGTTCACCCAGGCACAGGCCCGACAGGAAGGGCACGCTGAACCCGTCGGCATGCAGGCGTCGCGCGACCGCCCGATCGTCGACCGAAGGATCAAACCGCGCCAGACTCTGCAGCCCGCCGTGGGACGGCGCCATCGTCACCGCGTCGCCGCAGCGCGCCGCGATCGCGGCGACGAGTGCGTCGGCACGCGCCTCGTAGATGGTGCTGATGCGGTTGAGGTGGGTGCGGTAGTGGCCGCCGTCGATGAGGTCGGCGAAGGCGGCCTGGGCGTGGACATTGGCGAGCAGGCCGAGATTGCGCTGGATCGCGACGAGTTTCGCCGAGAGGGCAGGTGGCGCCGCCAGCCAGGCGAGGCGCAGGCCCGGCAGCAAAGATTTGGCGACGGTGCCGAGATAGATCACCTCGCCGGCGGTGCTCAGCGCCTGCAGCGCCGGGATCGGCCGGCCGTGCCAGAGGAATTCGCTGTCATAATCATCCTCGAGCACGATCGCGCCATGCCGCCGCGCCGACTCCAGCAGCGCGAGGCGGCGTGGCAGGCTCATGCGGACGCCGGTCGGATATTGGTGCGACGGCGTCGTGTAGATCAGGCGCGGCGTGCCGGTCATCGCGGCGGGGTTGGCGCCGTCGGCGTCGACCGGCATCGGTGCGAGCCTGGCCGCGCCGAAGGCGGCGCGCGCGCCGAGATAGCCCGGGTCCTCGATCCATATCGTGTCGCCGGGATCGGTGAGGCAGGCGCCGAGCATGGCCAGTGCCGACTGGATGGTGGGGACGATATGGAGATGTTCGGGCGCGACCGTCACGCCGCGGGCCTCGGCGAGATAGAGCGACAGGATCGTGCGCAGGGCCGGCAGGCCCTCGGCATGATCGTAGAGCAAGGACCGGTCGGGCAGCATGCGCGCGGCGCGGCGGAGCGAACGGGCCCAGAGATCCTTGGGAAACAGCGACACGTCGGGCTGGCCGGGGCGCAACCGGCCGTTACTGCCGTGATAAACCGACTCGTTTCGGTCGCGCGCCATCAATGTGCCAAGCGCCGACAATCTGGTCTCGGCCCGACTCGCGGCGGCGACCGGCAAGGCGGAGGCCTGTCCGCGCGATCGCGGTGCCGCGCCGGCGGTGACGCAGATGATCGCCTCGCCCTGCAGCAACTCATAGGCGGCGGTGACGGTGTTGCGCGATACGCCGAGCCTTTGGGCGAGACTGCGCGATGACGGGAATAGCGTGTTCGGAGCGATGCGGCCGGTGCGGACCGCATCGCGGATCTGCCGGTAGATCTGTTCGGCCAGCGGCACGCGCGCGCCGCGATCGAGGGCGATCCATCCGTCGAGCATGACTGGCACCCCAATTTTCTCGAAAGCTGATCTTCTCTCAGGCCAGTTCGGTGCGCAAGGGGCGACGACCGCAATCTGGATCAGAGCCATGACCCAAGCCATCGACACATTGCCCGCTTATGCCATCGCCCGCCAACGCCGCCGCGCGCGTTATGACGAAGCGACCGTCCACGCGATCCTGGACCAGGGCCTCGTCGCGCATGTCGGTTTCGTCGCCGCGGGGCGGCCGATGGTGATGCCGATGGCCTATGGCCGCGACGGATCGACCCTGTACATCCACGGTGCCAGCACGACCCGGATCATCAAGGGCGTCGACGTGGGCTGTCCCGTCTGCCTGACCGTGACACTGGTCGACGGCATCGTCGCCGCGCGATCGGCCTTCCACCATTCGATGAATTATCGCAGCGTCGTCGTTCACGGCGGTGCACGGCATGTGACCGATGCCGGCGAGCATGAACATGCGCTGCGCACGATCACCGAACATCTTCTGCCCGGCCGCTGGACGGAAGTGCGGCCGATGCTGGCGAAGGAGCGCAAGGCGACCGGCGTGCTGGCGCTGCCGATCGAAGCGGCTTCGGCAAAAGTGCGCGATGGCGGGCCGATCGACGAGGATGACGATTATGATCTACCGATCTGGGGCGGGGTGGTGCCGGTCACCACCGCCCTGGGGCAGGCGATCGACGATGGCCGCAATGTGGCGGGGACGGAATATCCGGGGTCGCTGCTGGCGGCGCGCCGCAAGTTTGCGTGAGGGGCGACGCAAGACGCGGCAGACTGTCGTGTAGATCGCGATGACGTTCTAAAATGCGATTTCTGTGCTGGCTTATTGGTCCTGGCCTTATCAAAATCCGGGGCTGCGACCACAACCAGGATCTTTCATCCTTTCAACATTGAACGTAATCGAGCCTGCTTTCGACTCAGCGAGCGCGGCGTGCTGCTTCGACCCGCTCGGCCTTGTCGGCAAGTTCGCGCCAGCCATGCGCCGAACGCAGGCAGCGATCGCGAACATTGGCGAGTGTCGTGGCATTGGCCTCGTTCATCGCCTGCTCGACGCGGTTGCGGTAGAATGATGCGGTTCCGGTTGGGGCGACCTGCATATGTCGGCTGTCCTTATCCTTGGCCTTGTTTCTGGCCGCTTATCACGTGCGGCGGCGTCGATCGTTCAGGCGGCGTCGCCGGGACGCAAGCCGCGGCCGGCGCGGATCAACGAAGCCTGCTGGCGATGATGGAGATAATCGAGTTCTTCCATCGGAAGCGCTCCCTTGCTGGCAAGCTGGGCACTCTACGACGCGAACGCTTGCGGGCAATATTCGCGAGATGTTGCGCATTTACCACAATGCAGATGCGATGTCGCGCGATTTCAGGAGGCCGTTTCGAGAGGCCGGTCAGGATAATGATGCTTTGCCGCGCCGGATCAGTTCCTTGGTCAGCGACTCGATCATTGCTTCGTTCCGGCCTCGATCGCTCCAGGATGGACGCAATTCATCGCGGCGTGGACGATCGCGCGATCGTACGACGGCCGCGGCAATGCGGCGGCCGGTTTGCGGCAGGTCGTTCGCATGGACCGGCCGAGCGAAATATCGGCACGTCCGTCATTTGGGAGTTGCGACTTTGCTGCAAGTGCGAAATAAAGGTGTCGCCGTGCTTGCTCGATTGTACGGTTGGACCGGCGGGCAGGGATTTCCCTGTCCGTCGGTCCTTCGCAGGCGCAATATATCCGGCCTGCGAGCGCGGTCGTTTCCGCGGCCGGCGTGCCGATGGTCGTGCATGAGGGTGACGGATTCATATGATAGCGGGCACGATCTGGTCGAGGCATGATCGTCGATGATCCGGATCGATCCGTTGCGATCGCGGGCCGGGGCCGGCGATACTGCCGCGGCATAGACCGATCGGAATGCGGACCCGACGATTGTCGCGCCACCAAATTGGTCGGCACAAAATTGAAAAAAGGCGACTCCGCGCCTCGGACGGTGATTTTCGGCACCATCATCTTCATCTTTCTGCGCCAAGACAGCGCTGCGACCCGATGGTGGCTTCGGCCACCATCCAACTGGGCGGCCGGGACTCAGGTCCCGGCCGCCATCCTTTTGGATGAAGATATCCGGACGGTATCGCGACCCTATCGGTCCGAATTCATCGCCGCCATGAAACCGGACATTGTCGTGCGGGCGATACTGGGCCGCGATTCGTACCGGCGAGACCGGCTTCCTCGACGACAGATGGTGCGTGGCCGAAATATTGGCCGGAACCTTATTCACGCTACGGCATTCTTGCGCGATTGGTCGATCGGACCATGCGATCGGTCAGGGCTTGCCAGATGCGCCGGACAGTCTATTTGCAGTGCCCGCGCAATATGTTCGGAGGCAAGCAAGGCGGCATATTCCGGCCCGGATCTGGCCATTTTCGATCATGGCGGGGACAGCGCGGAAGGCAGATATTAACCCATTGCTGGCCATTGGCTGGAGGCCGTGATAAAGTTTATTGATCTTGGTCGAAATATTTGGCATTTGCATATCAAAATGGACCTATCGAGGAGAAAAAATGTGTCCGACACCACCACCCTTACCCAGTTGACCGCGGAAATCGCCGCGGCGTTCGTCTCCAACAATCGCGTTGGCGTGACAGAAATCGGCGGCCTGATCGGCGCCGTGCATGAAGCACTTGCCGGCCTGGGCGGTGAACCGGCGCCGGTCGAACCAGAATATATTCCCGCGGTGACGCAGCGCAAGTCGTTGTCCGATCCTTCGCGCATCATCAGCATGATCGACGGCAAGCCCTATAGTTCGCTGAAGCGCCATCTGACCAGCCATGGACTGACCCCGGAAGAATATCGTCAGCGTTTCGGCTTGCCTTCAACCTATCCGATGGTTGCACCTGCTTATTCCGAACTGCGTAAGGAACTCGCAAAGAAGCTTGGTCTCGGCCGCAAACCGAAGGCTGCAGTCGCTTCCGAACCGGCACCCGTCGAGGAAGCCGCACCGCCGGCCACGCCGGCGAAGCGCGGACGCAAGCCCAAGGCCGTCGCCGAGGCGCCCGCGGTCGAGGCTGTTCCCGAGGTTGCGGAGCCCGCGCCGGCAAAGCGTGGCCGCAAGCCCAAAATTGCTGCCGTCGCGCAGGAGGCGGCACCTGCGCCCGCAGTCAAGCGCGGCCGCAAGCCGAAAGCGGTTGCTGCCTGAAGCCAAACCGCGGCGGATGCCTCGGCATCCGCCTACGGCAAAGAAATCGCCGCATGGTGATCTGCGGCACAACAGCGATCACCCGCGCGCCTTATTCAGGCGTTGCGACCCGAGGGTGATTTCGGTCACCGTCCACCTGGCGGTCGGAGCTTCGGCTTCGACCGCCATTTTTTTGCGCCATTTGGATCCATCGCGCTCGATCGATAAAAATCTTCGACAAATCAGCATCGGACAGCAGATCGAGCGGATTGATCGCGATCGATATTCGGGCCTTCGATCTCCGCGGACTGCGCGTGAACAATTCAGTCTCTTCGGCGGGTAAATTCGGCAGTCGAACTGTTTTGTTCTCACGCGATGACGCGAAGAGCGTGCGACTATGACAACGCGCTCCAGGTTGATCAGATGGTGCTTCAGACATTGCGATGCTGTGCGATCGGTCCAAGACGATCGCGCCACCGATTATCGCTGCGCTTTCCACGCCGCGCGTTGATCGTCGCTCTTCAACTGGTGGAGCAGGATCGAATTGCCCTCCGAATCACGGCAGACCGCCATCCGGCACACCGGGCTGTCAATATTGTCCGCCTTGAACGTCACGCCTTTGGCTTGCAGATCGGCAACGAGCGCATCGAGATCTTCGACCTCGAGTGCGATCGTGCCGCCCGCACCTGCGCTCGGCTCCGATCCGGAATGGACGGTGAGGGCGAGGCAGCCGCCGCCAGGCAGATCGAACTCCACCCAGCCATGCTCGATCGATCCGGTGCTCGTTCCCAACCCGAGCGTCTGCGCATAGAAATGTTCGGCGCGGGCCATGTCGATGACCGGATACATGGTGAACGCCACTTTGCTGAACATGATCGCTTCCTCGCGGCGAGTGGTTTCGGCCAGGCCGTGACAGCGCGATCATAGTCGTTTTATGTGGGTTCGACCATAGGCCGCCGATCGTCGACGCTACAGCAATTTGAACAGGAGGCCGAGCGCGGCGCAGGCGCCCAGTATCGCGAAGACGTTGAACTTGAAGCGCAGGATCGCGACCATCGCGGCGGCCGACAATGCGATCGCGACGAGATCGATCGTCGCCGGATCGGGGACGGGCAGGTGCACGGGCCCGGTGACGATGTCTTCGATATGGCCGAACCAGAAATGCAGTGCGAACCATAAGCCAAGGTTGAGGATCACGCCGACGACCGCGGCCGTGATCGCCGCCAGCGCCGCCGCCAGCGCACGATTTTCGCGCAGCCGCTCGACGAACGGCGCGCCGAGGAAGATCCACAGGAAGCAGGGCGCGAAGGTGACCCAGGTCGTCAGCAATCCGCCCAATGTACCGGCCAGCAGCGGCGACAGCGTGCCGGGGTGGCGATAGGCGCCGAGGAAGCCGACATATTGCGTGACCATGATCAGCGGCCCCGGTGTGCTTTCGGCGAGTCCGAGTCCGTCGAGCATTTCGCGCGGCGACAGCCAGTGATAGGTTTCGACCGCGGCCTGGCCGACCCAGGCGAGGACCGCATAGGCGCCGCCGAACGTCAGCATCGCCATCTGTGAGAAGAATATCGCGATCTGGCGGAACGCGCTGTTGGCGGGGGCGAATATTAGAAGCATGATCACCGGTATCAGCCATGCCGTCGCCAATGCTGCCGCGACCAGCGCGATCCGGCCGAAGCCTGCGCGGGCATGGACGGGAATATCCGTACCGAGTGCGCTCTCCGCATCGCTGGTCGTTCCGGGCCTCGCATTGCCATGGCCGCCGCCGCCGCTGAAACCGGGAACGCCGGCCTGCCAGGCGGCGAAGCCGATCAGTCCGGCCGCAAGGATCACGATCGGAAAGGGGATATGGAGAAAGAACAGGGCCAGAAAGGCAAGGCCGGCGATGGCGAATTTCGCGGGATGGCCGAGCGCGCGGCTGCCGATCCTGACCACCGCCTGGAAGACGATCGCGACGACCGCGGCCTTCAGCCCGAACAACAGGGCAGCGACCGGCGCGGCATTGCCGATGAGGACATAGATCCAGGACAAAGCCATGATCGCGATCGCGCCCGGCAGCACGAACAAGGTGCCGGCGACGAGGCCGCCCTTCACCCGATGTAGCAGCCAGCCGATATAGATCGCCAGTTGCTGTGCCTCGGGTCCCGGCAGCAGCATGCAGAAGTTGAGCGCGTGGAGGAAACGTTCTTCGCCGATCCATTTCTTCTCGTCGACGAGGATGCGGTGCATGACCGCGATCTGGCCGGCCGGTCCGCCGAAGCTGAGCAGTGCGATGCGCAGCCAGACGCGCACCGCCTCGCCGAACGCGATGCCGTGAGGTTCGTTCTTGTCGGTCATCAGAAGGTTGCCGTCAGTGCGAGGGAAGCATAATGGGTGTCGCCGGTCGCCGGCGCGTTGGGTGCATCGCGCAGCAGGCCGCGCTTGATCAGCCAGGCCGCGTTGAATTCGGCGCGCAGCCTTTTGTCGAGCAGCCAGTAGCGCAGCCGCCCTTCGATCTGGTGGCCGGCGAAGCGGCCGGACGCACCGCTCGCGTCGCGCACGCCCGTGGTCGAAAAAGCGTCGGTCGCGGAGGCCGCCCAGAGCGCGCGATAGACGGCGAAGCCGTCGAGGCGCTTGGTCGGGCTGGCCTCGATCCGAATGCCGGGTGTGCTGAGATTGGTCCGGCCGAGCGCGGCGTAGATGCCGGCGGGTGCGAGATCGGCACGGCGCATGCCGAACAAGGTGTCGAAACGGCCGAAGCGGCGGCCGCGACCGTCGCCGCTGGCAAAATCGAACTCGATCGAGACGCGCGGTTTCCAGGCGCTTGCGAAACTGTAGCCGGCGTCGAGATGGACGAACCATGCGCCCACGTCGAGCTTCGCGGCATTGGCCGCGGTGCTGGCGCTGATCGTGCCGAACTGGCCGATCGCCTCTGCCTCCCAATCGAACCGGCCGGGGGCCGGATCGGCGATCAGCCGTGCGCTGATGCTGTGCAACTGGCGGTCGCGCGTCGGCCGGCCAGGGGCGTCGCGTTCCTGCAGGCGGAAATAGCCGAGTTCGGCCATCGTCCGGCCGAACGCCTTCGGCTTCGCGGCCAGACCGCCCCACAGGCGGAGGTCGAAATTCTCGCGGTCGACGCGGATCCTGTTGTCGAGGATCGCCGGCTGATCGTCGGGCAGGCGGATCTGCGGCAGCGTGTAGATGAAGGTGGCGGTGCTGCCGTCCTTGCCGCGCCAGTCGGCGCGCAGCCCGGTATAGCCATTGGTGGTGTTGCGATAATCGTCGGCCGCGACCAGCCGCCGCGAGCCGAGATTGAGCGTGAACCGCCCTGCCTGCAGACTGGCCTTGCCGCGCGCGCCGAACGGATCGGCGACATCGGCGCCGACCCAGGCCTGGACGAATTCGAACGCATTGACCTCACCCGTACCGATCGCGCTGCCGGGTTCGCCGCCATAGGAGCGGCTGTCGTAAAGCTCGGCGCCGATGCGCAACGGGCCGTGGCGATATTCGGCGAGGACCGTCGTGCGGATGCTGAAGATATCGTCCTTCGCATCGAAGCCGGGGCGGAACTGGCCATCGAGCGCTTCGTAACGCAGGCGGACGCTGCCGGAGAGGTCGAAACTGCTCGTCGGCGGCGTGGCGGGCTTGTCTTGCGCGCGGGCGGGCAGGGGAGCAACGGCCGCAAGACCAATCGCAATCAGCGACATCTTCATGATTGGACAAAGCTTTCGTACAGATCGTTGAAGATCGCCGATGCGCGTGCGATCCTTTGTTCGTCGGCGCGGTCGGGCGCGCAGACGCCCGTCAGCAACTGGAGCAGGCCGGCGGTTTCGGCGCGGCCGAACTTGTCGTCCTTGAGATCGATGTCGTGGACGATCTCGGCAATCGCTGCGAGCGCGCGATCGTCGGCCAGCCCGGCGCGGCGGATCAGCACCTCCATCGAACAGCGATCGCCCTCATGGCCGATCTCGCTCTCGAACATGTCGAAGCGCAATTCGCCGGGCTGCGGCCGATAGGCGCGGTCGGTGACGAATTTGAAGCGTGCTTGCGGGTCGACGAAGCGCTTGACCACCCAGGCGCAGGCGAGACGATCGACAAACACCTGGCTACGCGTGACCCAAACCCGGCCGCCGAGATCGGCGGCGGTGCCGGCGGCCGCTTCACCCGCCTGTCCGGTGGCGCGATCCTCCAGCTTCAGCAGCAGCCGCTCGACCTGTTCGCGGCGACGCGCCGCGAAGAAGTCGAGCGCCCCCTGCTGGGCGAATCGTTTGCGCAGCCGCGCGACCGCGGCGGGGCCGGTGTCGTCCGCCGCCAGCAAAGCCTGCGCCTCGTCGATCAGCTCGGCATAGGCTTCGTCGCGGGCGGCGTTGAACTGCGCTTCGACTTCGTCGTCGCGGATGCCGTCGATCAACCGCGCCTCGCACACCGCGGCCTCGCCGCCGCCCTTGACGATCTCTTCGACCAGCCAATGGAAATCCTCGCGTGCTTCGTCGCCCAGCGGCAACACCCACGCCGAAGCGCGGACCGACACAGCGCCCAGTGCCTGCAAGCGCCGCCAGATCTTGGTGCGCAAATAGGCCGGCTGGGTGGGGAGCTGGTAGAGCAGCACGAGCCATCGGCAGGGGCTGTCGGGTTGGGGGAGAGCAGGCATGGTGATATAGATGTACCTATACGATATAAAATTCGCAACGATTGTATCGTCTGATTCTCAAACGCTCGCGTGAACCCCTCGACCGCAGGGGATCGCGGTCAGGCCGCGCCGCACGAGAAACCGGATGTCATCGGCCCGATCGCGCGATACGAAGCGACTGGGTCCGGTTTCGGCCGTTAGGCGCTGTGGATCAGTGAAAGGAAATGACGATGCGGATATCGCGGGCTTTGACGGGATCGCTGATGCTGGCGGCGTTCGCCGGCGGATGGAGCGTGGCGGCATCCGCGCAGACCGATCCGATGACGCCGGACAGAGTGGAAAATTATGACCCCGTTCGCGCGCAGGCCGATTATATCCGCCGCGAAGTGATGATCCCGATGCGCGACGGGGTGAAATTGTTCACGGTCATCGTCATGCGCAAGGGCACCAAGGGCGGCCCGATCCTGCTCAGCCGCACGCCCTATAACGCCGGCAAATCGACGATGCGCAATCGCAGCCAGAAGATCGAAGAGATATTGCCGATCGCCGACGCCGAATTCGTCGACGACAATTATATCCGTGTCTATCAGGACGTGCGCGGGCTCGACGGGTCGGAGGGCGATTATGTGATGACGCGGCCGCTGCGGGGGCCGCTCAACACGACCAAGGTCGATCACAGCACCGATGCTTATGATACGATCGACTGGCTGGTGAAGAATGTGCCCGAGAGCAATGGCCGGGTCGGCATCACCGGCTCCTCCTATCTCGGTTTCACCTCGCTGATGGCGTTGATCGATCCGCATCCGGCGCTGAAGACGGCGGTGCCGCAGAGTCCGATGGTCGATGGCTGGATCGGCGACGACTGGTTCCACAATGGTGCGTTCCGCCAGCCCAATTTCGCCTACACGCTGGGCCAGACCGCGAAGAAGGGCGGCGGCGCCGTCCCTTATGGCACGGCCGACGAATATGACGCCTTCCTGCAGGCGGGATCGGCCGGCGATTTCGCGCGCACTTACGGCCTCGATACGCTGCCGTTCGTGCGCAAGATGATCGAGCATCCCGCTTACGATGATTATTGGCGGCGACAGGCGGTCGACACTTTGCTTGGCCAACGCAAGCTGACCGTGCCGACGATGCTGGTCGTCGGCCAATGGGACCAGGAAGACAGTTATGGCGCGCCGGCGGTCTACAAGGCGCTCGAGCCGCAGGACAGGAAGAACGACATGGTGTCGCTGGTGATCGGCCCGTGGCGGCACAGCGGCGTCAATTATGACGGGTCGAGCCTGGGTGCGCTCGATTTCGCGGGCGACACCGCGCTGGAATTCCGCCGCGACACGATGAAGCCGTTCCTCGACCATTATCTGAAGAGCGATCCGCCGGCCGGCTACAGGATACCGGGCGCATTGACCTATGCGACCGGTGTCAACAAATGGGAGATCACACCGAAATGGCCGGTAGGCAAGGCGACGCCGCTCTATCTCCAGGGCAGTTTCGGCCTGTCATGGGACAGGCCCGGCACCGCGGGACGCGATGATTTTGTTTCCGATCCCGCGAAGCCGGTGCCTTATCTGCCGCGCCCCGTGCGGCCCAACGAGAATGATGCGTGGCGAACATGGCTGGTCCGCGACCAGCGCTTCGTGACCGACCGGCCCGACGTGATCAGCTACACGACCGCGCCGCTGACGAAGGATGTCCACATCGCCGGCGCACCGATGGTCGACCTGTTCGCCGCGACGACGGGCACCGACAGCGACTGGGTGGTCAAGCTAATCGACGTCTATCCGCAAGAATATTCGAACGTCCCCAAGATGGCGGGTTACGAACTGCCGATCGGCATCGAGATCTATCGCGGCCGCTATGTTCGCGGCGGGTTCGACAAGCCCGAGGCGCTGGTGCCCGGCAGGGTGGAGAATTACAAGTTCGGCCTGCCGAATGTGAACCATGTGTTCAGGCCGGGCCACCGGATCATGGTGCAGATCCAGTCGACTTTGTTCCCGCTCTACGACCGAAATCCGCAAAGCTTCGTGCCGAATATCTTCGACGCCAGCGCCGGGGACTATAAGGCGGCGACGCAGAGCGTGGTGCATGCGCCGGGGCAGGCGAGCGCGGTGTGGCTGCCGGTCGTGGAGTGAGGCCGCGGTTCAGAGGCTGCCTTCCAGACAGGGCGCGAGCGAGCGTGGTGCAAGTTCGCTGGGTCTTGCGAAGTGGCGCCGACCCATAGAAATGTGTCCCGGAATATTGCACCACCTTCACGCCGATGATCGGGTGATCAAGTTGCACTTGTGACCGGCGGCACTGCACATCACAACGCTTTCCTGCAACGGACGCTTCTGGCGTGGTCGTGCGTCGCCCCGAACCGGTGAAGGAGGTCGTCAGTGATTTGCGCGCACATTGCGCACTCCGTCCAGGCCGCACGCGCTCGGGTGACCTCGCTCGCGATGATCGCGGCGATTGCTATCGTCCCGTTCGTGGCGGCGGGTCCGGCTCGCGCCGAATTTGCGGTGGCCAAGGATGATCGTGCGGCGAAGACCGGAACCAGCCCGAACGCCAGGGTCGGACAGTCGAAGCGCGTGCCGAAGGCCAGGGTGAAGCGGCTCAAGCCGGTCGCCGTCCCGACCGTCCCGCCGGTCGCGCCGGTCGCGGTGGTGCCGCTGACACCGCCGCCGCCGGCCGTGCGTCCGATCTGGCCGGCACCCGCCGGCTGGGCGCTGTCGCAGACGGGCGCGGTCTGCACGCTGCAGACGGCGGCGGGCGATTCCGGCGTGATCCGATTGCTCGACTGGAAGACGCGCGAGTTCACGCTGCAGGATCTCCAGGACGGGCTGACTCCCGAAGTGCATGCCCAGCTGCAGATCGACCTTGCCGGCGCGAACGCATCCCAGCCCGCTGCAAAGCCATCGCCGGCAAGCGCGGTGGTGGGCCGGATGGAGCTTCAGATCGGCGAAGCCCGCTTCGCATTGCAGACGCGCGCGCCGGGCGAGCCGATTTTCCGTGCGTCGGTTACGCCCGCTCTCCTCGCGGCGCTGGCCGGCGGCGGCAAGGCGCGGTTGACGATCGATGGGCGCAAGGGGACGAAGTTCAGGATCGCCGATGGCGCGGCGGCGCTTGCCGCGCTTGATGCGTGCATGGCGAATGCCCGCATGCAACCATTGTCGTCCGCAGCGGGGCGCGCGCGTTGAAGGTCAGTCGACTCGACATCGAAGCGGCTCCCATCGATACGCCATCAGGTGGAGCGCTGATCGAATCACGCGCCGAACCGATTTGATCCGACAATTTGCGTGGATCCCCGCCGATTCCTTTCATCCTTCATGGCCGAAAGTGTGGAGCGCAATTCGGAGAGGCGGAATTGCGCAGCAGAAATCATGGCATGAAGATCTTCGTTGCTCTGTTCCTGCAGCAACGATCTGAACCTGGCGAGCGTTTCGGTGTCGAGCGGGTCGTCTGGCCCAGCCCCGTTCAAATTGCCGAATCCCATGGGACCTCTTTACGGTAGGAGCGACGGCCGGCCGCAGCCCGCCACCATTGTAAAGCGATATGCTAACGAGATCGACCACCAAGAGCGCTACGTAATTTCCCGTAGAGTGCCATACTGAGAGACGCGTAAAGCCGTCAGCCTCTGCATCGTCCGGACACGGTCAAACGATGCCGAGTGCATCGCCCTGCTGCGAGCCGCTCAGGATGTTCGCGACCACGTCGAGACCCGCGCTGAGCTCCGCACGCGACGACGGCGATCCCACGCACAGCCTGACACCCGAGATCGACGCCGCATCGACGACCGGCGCGCCCGGCGGCGTCAGGTCGACATCGTTGCGTGCCGCGCGCGAGACGAGGCGTTCGGCATCGAGTTCGGGCAGTTCGAGCCAGAGGTGCGGACAGCGCGCATCGGCGGCGGCGACCGCGGCGCCCAGCCGCGCGCGCGCCATCGTCGTGCGCGCGGCGATTTCGGCGGCCATTTCGATGACGATCTCGTCGGCGGTGCCGTCCTCGATCCACTGCGTCGCGATCATGCTGCCGATCGGCGGCGGCGCATAGTTGAGGGCGCGGACCACCGCGATGATGCGATCGAAAATCGCCGCGTCGGGCGCAAGCAGATAGCCGGTGCGCAGGCCGGGGGCGATCGTCTTGGAGAGGCCGTTGATGTAGATCGTGCGCTCGGGCGCGAAATCGGCCAGCGGCGGCGGCGCGTCGCCGAGCAGCAGCGCGCCATAGACATCGTCCTCGACGATCAGGAGATCGCGCTTGCGCGCGACCTCGGCGATCGCCCGGCGGCGGCCGGGAGAGGCGATACGGCCGGTGGGGTTCTGCAAACTGGGCATAGTATACACCAGACGCGCGCCGGACTGCTCATTGGCCCGGGCGGCGCGGTCGAGCGCGTCCGGCAGCAGGCCCTCCGCATCCATCGCAATGCCGACCACCTTGCAGCCGGCATGCTCGGCGAGGGTCCGCACGCCGAAATAGGTCGCCGCCTCGACGAGGATGGTATCGCCCGGCCGGCACAGTGCCAGAACCGTCAGCGCCATCGCATTCTGACCGCCCGATGTGACGATCAGGCGATGGGGATCGATGTCGAGCGGGCCGCCGGTGCGTGTCAGCCAGTTCCTTGCGGCCTCGCGATGTGCAGGCAGGCCCGCCGCCGGCGCATAGCCGAGATGGTCGAGCAGGTCGGCGCGTTTCTGCACGCGCGCGAGCGCGGCGGCGAATCGGCGCTGGGCGGGGGCGAGCGGCGAGACGTTGTGCGACAGCGCGATGCGCGCGGCTGCTGCCATTGGCCGGTGTCCGGACGCAATGCCTGAGGCGATGAACGTGCCGCTGCCGACCCGTGCCTCGACCAGCCCGCGGCGCGCGGCTTCGGCATAGGCCGCGGTCACCGTGCCGATGCCGATGCCGAGCGCGTGGGCGAGATCGCGGTGCGTCGGCAGCTTCGTGCCGGCCGGCAGGATGCCGGCGGCGATGTCGCGGCCGAGCGCGTCGAGCAACCGGCCGCCGAGCGTCGGCGCGGCGCCATCCAGAACGGGTGTCCACATGCAAAACCTCATTGTCACAGTGACAATATTGTATTTGACGCTCTGATTGTGTCGGTACAAGTGGAAATCGTCTCAGGGATGGCGATCAATCCATGCAAACCGAAATCCTCCTCGCTCTGCTGTCGTTCTGCCTGGTCTCGACGATCACGCCGGGGCCGAACAACATGATGCTGCTCGCGTCCGGCGCGACCTTCGGCCTAAGGCGGACGGTGCCGCACATCCTGGGGATTTCCGGCGGCTGCGCGGTGATGGTGTTCGTGCTGGGCTGGGGCCTCGCCGGCATTTTCGATCGCGCGCCGGCGCTGTATGTCGCGCTCCATATCGTATCGACCGCCTATCTGCTGTGGCTGGCGTGGCGGATCGCGACTTCGACCGGGCCTGGCGAGGCGGCGGTCCGCGGCGAGCCGCTGGGCGCACTGGGGGCGGCGGCGTTCCAGTGGGTCAATCCCAAGGCGTGGGCGATGGTGCTGGGCGCGGTCGCGAGCTTCGCGCGCCCCGGTCATATCGCGATGGACGTGCCGGTGATCGCGATCGTGCTGATCATCGTCGGCCTGCCCTGCATCACCCTGTGGGCCGGATCTGGATCGATGCTGAAGGGTGTGCTGGCGCGGCCGGGCGCGTTGCGGCTCTTCAACTGGTCGATGGCGGCGCTGCTGGTGGCGTCGATCCTGCCCGGCGTCTGGCGGGGGCTCGCGCCCCTGGTGTCGGCATGATCGCGGGGCTGTCCTTTGCCGAGATCGAGGCGGCGCGCGCCGAGCTCGGCGATCGCGTGGTCACGACGCCGGCGGTGCCTTGGGACGTGCCGCTGGTCGCCGAGCAACTCGGTGCCGATGCGCGCGTGGTGCTCAAGCTCGAACTGCTGCAGCGCTGCGGCAGCTTCAAGCTGCGCGGCGCGGTGCTGAACTTGCTCGCGCTCGACGCCGGCCAGCGCGCGCGCGGCGTAACCACGGCGAGTGCGGGCAACCATGCGGTGGCGATCGCGTTTGCCGCGCAGCAGATCGGCGTGTCGGCGAAGCTGGTGACGTTCGGCAGCGCGAATCCGCTGCGGCTCGAGCTGTGTCGGCGTTACGGTGCCGAGGTGCTGATCGCGGAGACGCCGAAGGCCGCGTTCGCGATGGCGACGGCGATCGCCGAGACCGAGGGGCGGCTCTACATCCATCCGTTCGAGGGCGGGCGGACGATGCTCGGCACCGCGACCGTCGGTCTCGAACTGTCGCGGCAGGTCGAGCCGCTCGATGCGGTGATCGTGCCGGTCGGCGGCGGCGCGCTTGCCGGCGGCATCGGCGCGGTGCTGAAGGCGGCGTGGCCCGATTGCGCGGTCTATGGCGTCGAACCGGTCGGCGCGCCCACCATGTATCGCAGCCTCGCGGCGGGCATGCCGCAGGCGCTCGACCGGATCGAGACGATCGCCGACAGTCTCAGCGCGCCGCGCACGATGCCGATCAGCTTCGCGGTGTGCCGCGAGGTGCTGGCCGGGGTCGAACTGGTCGACGACGGCGAACTGCGCGCTGCGATGCGGATCATGCTCGCCCAGTGCAAGCTGGCGGTCGAGCCCGCGGCGGCGGCGGCGATGGCGGCGCTGCTGGGGCCGCTCCGGTCGCGGCTGCGTGGCGCGCGGGTGGGGTTGATCGTGTGCGGGAGCAATATCGATGCGGCCAGCTATGGGCGGCTGATCGCGGAGGATTGAGGGTAGACGTCCCGACGCATCGGCGCCTCTGGTCAATCGCCAGACCTTCGGCGGCAAGGAGACCGTCGATCTGGCCGCCGGCTACGAACTGCTGCAGCGTGTGCGGCTGGGCGCGGGCGTGCAGAATCTGTTCGACGCGAGACCCGATGCGATCGCCGATCAGGCGAGCGTGATCGCCGCAACCGGCGGCAGCTTCCCGACCGGCGAGGAGACGCCGATCGGACTCAACGGCCGGACCTTCTACGCGCGGCTGTCGGCACGCTTCTGACGACTTTTTGACTCCCCTCCCTTGCCAGGGACGGGAGAAAAGGGGAGCAACGTCAATGATCCAACGCCGTGACCTGTTGCGCGGCGCGGCGGCGCTGGCGGTCGCGCGATTCGCAGCCGCCGGACGGGTCGCGCCGGCGGCGAACCCGGTCCGGCTGGTCGCCGACCCGTTCGTGCTCGGCGTCGCCTCGGGCGATCCCGCGACCGATGGCTTCGTGCTGTGGACGCGCGTGGCGGGGATCGATCGCGACGTCGTCGTCGGCTTCGAGATTGCCGCCGACGATCGGTTCCGTCGGATCGTGCGGGCGGGCCGAGTCATCGCGCCGGCAGCGCGCGGCGGCGCGGTCCATCTCGCGGTCGCGGGTCTGCCGGCCGGGCGGCCCTGGCATTACCGATTCCATCTGGGCGGCGCGGTCAGCCGGACCGGACGGACCGCAACGATCGCCGAACGTCCCGATACGCTGCGGCTGGCGCTGACGTCGTGCCAGCATTGGGAGCAGGGCTGGTTCACCGGCTATCGCGACATGATCGCGCAGGGCGCCGAAGCGGTGCTGCAGGTCGGCGATTATATCTATGAAAAATCGTTCGGCGCCGGCCCCGACGTCCGCGCGTTCGGCGCGCCCGATCCCGTGACGCTGGACGATTATCGCGCGCGCCATGCGCTCTATCGCACCGATCGCGACCTCGCCGACGCGCATGCCGCGTTGCCGTTCATCGTCGCGTTCGACGATCACGAGGTCGAGAATAACTATGCCGGCGTGCACGGCGTCGCCACGGCCGATCCCGCGGCCTTCCTGCTGCGCCGCGCCGCCGCCTATCAGGCCTATTTCGAGCATATGCCGCTGCGCCCGGATGCGCTGCGGCGCGATGGCGAACTCCGGCTCTACCGGCGGTTCGGCTGGGGCGATCTGGCGTCGCTGCACGTGCTCGACACGCGCCAATATCGCAGTGCCCACGCCTGCGCGACGGTGGATGCGCGCGGCGGGCAGATCGTGACCGGCTGCGCCGCGACCGCCGATTCCGGCGCAACGATGCTGGGCGCGGCGCAGGCGGCATGGCTCCACCGCGGCCTGGGCGCCGAGCCGGCGCGCTGGAGCCTGATCGCGCAGCAGACCTTGTTCTCGCGGCTGATGCTGCCGCAGGGTCCCGATGCGCGCTACACCGATATCTGGGACGGCTATGCCGCGGCGCGCGATCATCTGGTGGCGAGCCTGTCGCAGCCCGCGATCGGCAACGCGGTGATCCTGGGCGGCGACGTTCACAGCTTCTGGATCAACGACGTCAAGCGCGATTTCGCCGATCCGGGCGCCGCGACGATCGCGACCGAGCTGGTCACGACCTGTCTCGCGTCGCGCAACGGGCCGGCGGCCATGTTCGGTGCGGCACAAGCGCTGAACCCGCATGTGCGTTTCCTCGACAATGCGCATGCCGGCTATGTGCTGCTCGACGTGGCGCGGCGGCGGGTCGAGATCGACCTGCGCGTGGTGACGGATCTGGCCGATCCGGACGGCGCCTGCGCCTCATTGGCGCGTCATGCGATCGAGGATGGTCACGCTGGCATCGTGTAGGCCGACGTGGCCCGCTTCGGGACGGCGTGTCGCATTTCTGTGACACGCCCGCGCTACGCCGCGTCCATGCTCCGCAATGCGCCGCCACTCGAATCGATCGAGATCTTCGTCGCCGCCGCGCGCGGGCAGAGCTTTCGCGCCGTCGGGCGGAGCCTTGCGCTCAGCCCGTCGGCGATAAGCCGTCGTATCGCCGGGCTCGAATCCTTCCTCGGCGTGCCGCTGTTCGATCGGACCGGTCCCTCGCCGGTGCTCAACACCGATGGTCGCCGCTATCTCGCGCTCGTCGAACCCGCGATCACGACGATCGGCGGTGCGACCCGCGCGCTACGCGAAGGCGAATCCAACCGGCTGCGCGTGGCCACGTCGCACAGCCTTGCCGCGACCTGGCTGATGCCGCGTCTCGCCGGTCTGCACCGCGATCTCGGCATCGAGGTGGAAGTGCTGCCGACGCGATCGTTCGACGTCCTGCGATCGGGCGAGGCGGAGATCGGCATCTGGGGCGGCCTCGAGGTGCCGGTCGACATGATCGCCGACCATCTGTTCGCGGCGCGTGCGATCGCGGTCTGTGCCCCGCGCCTGGCCGATGGCCGCAAGCCGCCGGCGTCCGACGCCGAACTGCCCGATTATCCATTGCTCGGCGTCCGCGCGCCCAGCGGCCTGTGGGCGCGCTTCCTGGCGGGAGCGGGCCTATTTCCCGAACGGATCGACGTGCGCGAGCATGCGACGTTGCAACTGATGTACGAAGCCACGGTTTCGGGACTCGGCGTCACGCTCGCCATGCCGCTGGTCGCGGAGCCATTCCTGATTGCGGGCAAGCTGATACCGTGCGGCGGCGCGGCACGGTCGCTGGGCGAAACCTATCGGATCTATCGCCCGGCATCGCGTATCATCCGCAGCCCGGCGGAACATCGCTTCGCCGCCTGGCTGTCAGCGGAAGTGGCGCATTCGCTGGAGCGCTTCGACATGATCGCGGCACGGGCAGCGAACGGCAAGGCCAGTCCCGGCAGCTGAGCGCCGCACGACATCCAGAACATCGATCATGTCTGCCGTGCGGCGTGTCGCAGCGCGGGGATGGCAGGATTGATCCGGCGCCGTCCCCCCGAAGATCATCGCTCAGCGTCGGGCGTCGACGCTCCATGGACCCGCGCCGGCGGCCGCGAGATAGAGAAAAATGAAGCAAAAGAGGATCGCCGGCTCGCCGCCGTTGAGGACCGGATAGAGGCTCTTGGGCGCGTGAACCATGAAATAGGCGACCGCCATCTGCCCGGCGAGCAGGAACGCGACCGGCCGCGTGAAGAGACCGATCATGACCAGCACGCCGCCGAACAGTTCGAGCATGCCGGCGGCACCGAACAGGCTCTCCAGCGGCACTTTTCCCGGAGCGGCACCGGGCGGGAAACCGAACAGCTTCACCAGGCCGTGGCCAAGGAACAGCAGTCCCGCGATGATGCGCAGGATCGAGAGGAGGCTGGGCGACCAGCGCGCCGCGGTTGCGGCGTATCGGGTTCGGGAACGCATGCCTGATATGTCCTTTTCCGGCGACCGGCGGCGGCCGGCGCGTGCCTGTCATAACGCGGCTGGGGCCATCTGCACGACGGCAATGCGCGCGGTCGGGCCGTGGCGCCTTCGGCTATGCGCGCGGCGCCACCGCCTTCATGAACAATGCCACGGTGCGATCGGCATGCGCATCGAGTTCAGCTTCGCCCGGCAGTTCGCCGATCCCGTAGCAGGCGAGCAGATGCCGCTCGCCGCGCAGCATCGACAGCAGCGCGCCGGCCGTCTCGGCGGCATCGTCGACCTCGAGTTCGCCGACGGCCGCGCGTTCGGTGAGGAAGGCCGCGACCATCGCCGAGAGCTTGTATTCAGCCTGGTTGAGCACGCTCCCGCCGAGCTCGGGGAATATCTGCGCCTCGGCGATCGCCAGCCGGTGCAGCGCGACCGTCGCGCGGTTCATCGACGAGCGGACATAGGCGCGGCCGAAGGTCTCGAGCCAGGTGCGCGGATCGGCATGCTCGACATGCGCGGCGACGAAACCGTCCATCAGCCGGTCCTGATAGCCGCGGATCACCGCCTGAAAGAGGCCGAACTTGTCGCCGAAATTCTCGTAGATGTTGCGGTTCGATCCGCCGACGCGCTTGACGATCGTCGAGATCTTGGTGCGGTGATAGCCATTCTCGATGAACACCTCCGCAGCCTCCGCGACGATCATCGCCTGCGTCACGCGCCGCTTCCGGCCGGGTCCCGGCCGCTCGATTGGTTGGTCCATCGTCGCTTCGAACCCGTCCCGCGAAAAAGGGCACGATGGCGCGCGGGCCACCGTGACGCAAGTGCGACGGGACGATCGCCAGGGCACCGAACTCAGGTTAACGGCTTTACGGAAGTGGGAAAGCCTGACTCAATGGGCCGGCAGGGAGGGCTGGGTCCATGGAGATGTCGTTTGATGGGTTTGGCGAGAAGTCGCGGCTGAAGGT
>Ga0268264_10000403_pt1 | contig 61631 bp, 73 predicted proteins | sample KBSSwiS32_FD_190357 | JGI IMG/M metagenome (GOLD analysis project Ga0268264, IMG submission 190357) | Switchgrass rhizosphere microbial communities from Kellogg Biological Station, Michigan, USA - KBS Switchgrass S3-2 (SPAdes) (version 2) | ecosystem: Host-associated > Plants > Roots >... | reverse complement strand
GAAGGTCGCGGACAAAAAGGCGAGACTGAATAATTTCGGACCTGCAGCGGTGCGTCGTCGGTTGGAGTCGTTGAATCAGTTAGGTCCGCCCATAGACGCTGAGCGATATGCCGCATTGTGTGAGATTGGAACACACCCAACGCCCGCACTCGCCCCCGGCCACTACAGCGGCACCGGTCGGCCGGTGCTCGGGGCTATTTTGCAAGAGGTGGGGGTCTTCGTTTGCGTGAATGAACTCGCGTATACGATTGCCATGGCCGCGATACCTATCGTCGTGTTGCTCGATGCAAGCGATGACGTGAAAGCCGAGTCAAAGAAGGAAAGCATTCGGTTGCTGAAAGGCATCGGCAGCTTCACGGTCTTAAATTACGAAGAAGGTTTGCGCGAAGCGATTGCGAGAGCTGCGTCGACAAGTAAACTTGACCATGGTGCTTCATGATTGTCCCCGAAGCGCGGAGCCAAAAAAGAGCCAAAAATCCCCAAGTATTTGATATTGTTCAGCCGTACTCTGATTCCCGAGCTGCATACGATCGTCCGGAGAAACGTTCCGATCTGTGAACGTAGCGCTGCAATGTTCCATAGCACCCCTCCTTGGGCGAACGATGAGGTCACCGTTTCCAAGATACGAATCATATCGAGGCTTGCTTTGTTACGCTCCCTCTCCCGCTGTTGCCGGAAGGATTGGGTGGGGGAAAGTCACGGGAACGGGGCGCCTTCGCCGAAGCCTCAGGTGGATAGACGGCGGACCGTCGGCAGTCCCCGAGTGGCGCCCCCACCCAACTCTCCCCCGCGAAGTGTTAAGCGCGGGAGGGGAGCGAGAGGGCAACGTGCGTGGCTGGAAACGATCGGTTTCATGGAATCGATCGTCTGGTGCAGAGCGACGGGTGTGTCCAACACTTCGGAATAATCGAAAAATACCCCTGATTTGCCCGACACGTCAAGTTGCTTTTCCGAATGCCCGCCGCCCTCGGCTACTTTGTATGGGGTTGTTTTCGATATTTTGGAGCGCGCACCTTCCGGGGGGAGTAGGAAGGCTTGCGCGCGCGTTGAGGCGAGCTAGGCTGTCGTGGACCCAAAGCGGCGGGAACAACCGCGGGGGGCGCTTCAATCGGGGGGAGGGACGATCATGTCGCTGTCACCAGCCCAGGGCGGTTGCGCGCCGATCGACCTTGCGGCGTTCGGCGGCTGGAGCGGGAAACTGAAGCGGGGCGGGCGATGAGCGATGCCGACGGAGACAAGGAGCGCAATCGCGAGATCGCCCGCAACGAGGACGTGCGCCAGACCACCGGCGACATCCGGGTCAGCGCCTGGGCGATTGTCTTTTCGATCATCATCGCTGTGATCGTGGTCGGCGCCGTCTGGGGCTGGATCAGACATTGATCCGCCGGTGAGTCATCTCACGCGTAGTGTGTCAGGCGCTTGCCGGGCAACAGGTCATAGGCCGACCGCCAGCCGGGCAGGGCGGCGATGCGCGCCAGCCAATCGCTCACCGCGGGATGGCTTGTCGCGAAGTCGTAGCCGGTCTCGTCTGCCGGATACGACAGATACGCCATCATGGAAAAATCGGCCACAGTCGGACGGTCGCCGATGGCGAACGCGTTGCGGGACACCTGGTGTTCCAGGATGGACAGAAAATCGTCGAGGCGCTTGCGCAGGAAGGCGAGAACCTGCGGATCAGCCGACCGCGTAAAGGTCCGCAGGAAGCGGTACGTCGCCATGTAGCCGCTCAGCTTTTGATTGTCCCAGAACAGCCAGCGCAGGATCTCGAACTGCTCCTGTTCGGTCTCGCTGCCAAAGCGGCCGTATTGCTTGGCGAGCTTCAACAGGATCGGCGCGGTCTGGGTCAGGCGAATGCCGTCCTCTTCCAGCACCGGGATTTCGCCCATGTCGTTGACCGTGCGCCGCCATTCCTCTGTCCGAGTGACCCCGCCGCCGAAATCGGTCCACACCGGCTCGAAGCTCTGGCCGCAGAGGGTGAGCATCAACGCGAGCTTGTAGCTGTTGCCGGACTCCGGAAAATAATGCAGTCGGTAGGTGGGCATGCCTATTCCTTCTCGCGCGATGGCGCGACGGTTACCTCACCGCGCCTGATGTCCGCAATGCCGAGATCGCGGCATCGTCATAGCCGGCCTGGCGCAGGATCTCGTCGCTGTGCTCGCCGATGCCGGGTGGCTTGCGCGGCTTGGCCTTGCTTGCGCCGTCGACCCAGATCGGGCTGTTGATCGTCAGCATGGTGTCGTTCTCGAACGGGACCAGCACGTCGTTGTCGAGCATCTGCTGGTCAGTGGGAATGTCGTCGAGGATGCCGACCACGCCGAACACGAGGCCGTTGCCGTCGAGAATCCTGCGCCACTCCGCGAGGTCCCTGGTCGCAAACACCTCATCGAAAATATGGATCAGTTCGAGCGAGCGGGCGTGGCGGCCGGCCTTGGTCGCGAACCTGTCATCCGCGATCAGGTCGTCCCGCCCCATGCAGCGGGCGAGTGTCGGCCATTGCCGCTCTTCGTTGAGCAGCGACAGGATGATCCAGCGACCATCCCTGCACTGGTAGTGGTTGGTCACCGCGTTCAGCGCGCCTTCGCGTGGACGCCGTTCGCCGAATTTGGCGCCGCAGAGCTTGGCCTGCGCCAGCACGGATGCGGCCCAGACGCCATTGGCCATCAGGTTCGAGGCGACATGCGTGCCCTTGCCGGTGCGCTCGCGCTTGTAAAGCGCGGTCACGATCGCGCCGTAAAGGGCCATTGCGCAGGGGTGATCGCCCATGCCCGCGACCGATCGGGCGGGGGTGGTGTCGACGTCGGCGCGCACCAGATCCATCAGGCCCGATCGCGCCCAATAGGCGTTGCTGTCGAAGCCGGGCTTGTTGGCTTCTTCGCCTTTCTCGCCATAGCCGGTGAACGAGGCGTAGATCAGCCGCTCGTTGAGCGGCGCCAGTGTCGCATAGGTCAGCCCGAGTTTCTCGCGGACCGAGGGCGGGAAATTGGTAATGAAGACATCGGCCTCGGCAACGAGGCGGTGCAGCACCGCCTGCGCCTCCGGCTTCGCGAGATCGAGCGCCAGGCTCTTCTTGTTCCGCGCTTCCAGCATCCAGGCATAATTGTGCTCACTGACCGGATAGCCCGGCAGGTTCGGCAGGTTGCGGTAGGGATCACCGAATCCAGGCGGCTCGATCTTGATGACGTCGGCGCCGAAATCCGAGAGCACGGTGGCGGCCGCGGGCGCCGCGATGAAACTCGCGCAATCCAGGACCTTGAGACCGTCGAAAATGCCTTTTTCGTCCATGAAGACGCCGCTCCCGTCGCTGCATTATGAGATGTGGGCTTATCGCCGGGCCGGTCCGGGATCAACCGCCATAGTTTGAAGGGACTGTGGCCGAATATTCGACGCCATCGCATGTTGGAACGGTTCTGAAGTTGGCGGGGGTGGTCGCGGCGCGCGACCGACCGTGAAAGCCATCGATGACCGAGGCCTGGGCGTGAAAGCGCAGGTCTCTGGGCAAGTTCCTGCGCAAGTCCCTGCGCCAATCTTGGCATGTCCCACCCGGGAGGTTCGGCAAATGCGGTCGTTTTGCGCGAGGTGCCTGGCAATCCTCCTGCTGGCCGCGACGCTCGGGCAGCCGCGTTCGGCGCGGGCCGGCGATCTCGACGATTGCAAGAGTCCGGTCCCGGAGAAGGCCGAGCCGGCCTGCAGCGCGATCATCAACGATGCCAAGCGCGCCCCGGACGACCGCCTGACCGCCTACGCCCAGAGGTCTCGGGTCTATGCGTTTCGCGCCAAGGCCGACCTCGCGCTGGCGGATGCCGAATCCGCGATGAAACTCAATCCGGGGTCCGTCGTGGCCCTGCTCGCCAGGGCCTCCGCGCGTCAACGAATGGGAAGCCTCGATGCCGCGCTGGCCGATCTCAACCAGGCGGTCGAACGCGATCCCGGAAATCCGGCCATCTTCACCGCGCGCGGCATGATCAAGAATGAACAGAAAGCCTGGGCTGCCGCGCAGTCCGATTTCACGCGCGCGATCACGCTGCGCCAGGATTTCGCGTCGGCCTATGTCGGACGAGCGCGCAGTTATCTTGAGACGGCGGAACTCGACAAGGCGCTGACGGATCTCGATACGGTGATTGCCCTCAATCCGTCGGTGCCAGGCGGGTTCTTCTGGCGGGGGCAGGTCTATCGCCGCAAGGGCGACACCGAAAAGGCGATCGCGGACTTTACGCGCGCCATCACCCAGTCGCCGCAAACCGACGGCGGTTCCTATCTCTCCCGTGCACAACTGTTCAGCGCCAAGGGCGACTATGGGCGCGCCATCGCCGATTACGACAAGGTTCTCGCGATCTCTCCTGGAAACCAGGAGATCCAGCGGCAACGCCAACTCGTGGTCGGCATGCAGGCGGAGGCGGCCAAGGTGCGGGGAAACCCGACGGCTGGCGCGCCACTGTCCTCGATGGCGGCGATGCCGTCGCAAGCACCGGCGCCAACCGCCGTGCCGTCCGCGCCATTGATCGTCCAGGCCAAGCAGCTGTTCGATCAGAAGCGATTTGCCGATGCCATTTCCTCGCTCAATCAGCTGCTGGCCGGCGATCCACGCAACGACGCCGCGCTCAGGCTTCGCGCCGCGTGCCTGCTGCGGCTCAATCGCCTGGCAGACGCACGCGCCGATCTCGACGAACTCATCAAGCTGAAGCCCAACGACGTGTCGCTGCTGGGGCTGCGGGCGATGACGGCGATCAATCTGAATCAGCTGGATCAAGGCGCGGCCGACGTCGAGCGGGCACTGGCTCTCGATCCGAACAATGCGCAGGCCTATCTCGCCCGCGGGATGATCAAGAAGCTGACCGGCAAGCATCAGGATGCGCTGGTCGATTTCGATCGCTCGATCGCGCTCAATCCGAAGGACAGCGCGGCCTTCACCGAACGCGGGCAGGCCTATCTGTCGCTGCGCCAACTCGACAAGTCGCTGGTGGATTTCGACCAGGCGCTGGTGCTGAATCCGCTCAACGATCCGGCACGCGCGGCGCGGGGGCTCGCGCTGCTGATGAAAGGCAGCAACGCGGAGGGGTTGGTGGATATCAAGAATGTCCTCGACCGCAATCCGAACAACAAGCTCGCCCAGGTCGGCCAGGGTCTCGCGATGCTGGTGTCCGGACAGTATGACCGCTCCATCGTTGCGCTCAATCAGCTGGTCGGCACGACGGCCGCCCTGGACAGTTTCGCGCGGCTGCTGCGGGCGCGCGCCTATCTCGGCCGCAAGGATATCGACAGCGCCATGGCGGATCTCAATGCCGTGCTCGGCAAGCAGCCCGACAATGCCGATGGCCTCCTGCTGCGCGGCATCGCCTGGTCCACCAAGCGCGATTATGCGCGGGCGCTCGACGATTTGAGCGGAGCCATTGCCCATCACGAAAGCGTCGAAGGCTATGTCGCGCGGGCCCAGGCCTATGAGGCGCAAAACAATCCCGCCAAGGCCACCAAGGACTACGAACGCGCCACCGAACTGGCGCCGAAAAGCGTGTTCGATGTCGCGGCCCAGAACCAGTCGAAGCAGAAGATCAAGCTGCTGTCCAAGCGCCTGCCCTGTGGCGGCACCATACGCGTCGACGCGGATGCGACGTGCCTCTGAGACGCTGGGATTCAAGCAGGTCAGCCGCGACGACGGCGGCGCGCGAACGCAAATAACTTCCTATGCGCAGGAGCCTCACGGCTCTCTGCTGCGCTTGTTTCGACCCCGTCTATTTTTTTAAGCCTTCGTCCCGAGCTTTCTGCCCGGGAGGTTCAGTCGCGCGCGGCGCTAAACCTTGAGGTTCTCAGCCGACGTCTTGCCACGGTTTGCGATCTCTTCGTATTCGACAGTCTGTCCTTCATTGAGCGTGGTCAACCCCGCCTTCTGCACCGCCGAAATATGAACGAAAACGTCCTTGCCGCCAGACGAGGGCTGAATGAAGCCGTAGCCCTTGGTGGGGTTGAACCACTTGACCGTACCTTTAGCCATTCGCAGTCTCCGCGGGATCGAAATTAAGAAAACGTAACCGCCGGTCCCCGCAAACCAAACATGTCCGTCATGACAGAATAGGACGGTTAGGGCGGGCTGGATAGCTCAAACAAAGGCGGGATGGGCCGAAAATGACCGATCTGGTGGCAGATTTTGAGCATCCGGCGGCAGCGCTGTGGCCCCAAAGGGGGGCCGCCCATCCCGCAAATCAATATGTGGCGGCGAGATAGTCCACGATCTTGCCGACGTCGGCTTCGTCGATCGGCGCGCCATACACCTTGATCATCTTGGTCACCTCGGCCTGCCAGAAGTCCTTCTTGAACCTGGGTCCCCGCGGCTGCGTGTTGATGTAGTCGGCGGAGTGGCAGGCGGTACAGTTGTTCCGGACCACGTCGAGATCGGCCCCCGGCCTGAAGGCCGCGGTCTCCTCGGGGATCTTGTAGGACACCGGGGCGGCCAGCAGCGGGCTAAAACCGACCAGCGTGACGGCGGTGAGCGTGAGCAGGGCGGTGCGCATGATCCGTCTCCCTCAAGCCGCCGTGACGCGCACGGTCTCGACCACATTGCGCAGGTAGCCGGCCGGATTCCAGCGCGGCTCCATCGGCTGCGTGTCGCCGCCATTGCTGGTGGCGCGCACCTTGATCTCCGAAGCCCCGGCGGCGAGCTTCACCGGCAGCGTCCATTCGCGGAAGGAGTATTTGCCGAGGTCCTTGCCGAGCTTCGCCGGTATCCAGGTCTTGCCACCGTCGATCGAGACGGCGACCTCCTTGATGCCGGTGCCGCCGTCGAAGGCGATGCCCTTCAGCCTGATCTGGCCAGCCTTGAGCCTGGCGCCGTCGGCGATGCTGGTGACGAAGGAGCGCACGGTGAAGCGGTTGATCGGGATCGTCGCCTTCGGCGCGGTGCCGGGCTCGACGCAATTGCAGGGCGTGTCGGGAATGCGATAGGCGGTCTTCATCCAGAAGCCGTCGAACACGCCGTCGATCACCGTGATCTCATTGAGATGCTTGACCCAGTAGGTGCCATAGAAGCCCGGCACCACGAGGCGGAGTGGAAAGCCGTTGAGGAACGGCAGGTCGTCGCCGTTCATGCCGTAGGCCAGCATCACCTCGCCGTCGCGGGCATGGTCGATGTCGAGCGCCTTGACGAAATCCGGCGTCTTGTCGCTGACCGGGCCGTCCATGCCGTTGAAGGTGACCTGCCTGGCGCCCGCCTGCACGCCGGCCATGTCGAGTACGACCTTGAGCGGGACGCCGCGCCAGCGCGCATTGCCCATCGCGCCGTTGCCCAACTGCCCGCCGGCGACGCGCGGCTCGAAAAATCCGCGGCTGTTCCCGGAGCACTGGTTGACGGCCACGAGTTCGACCGCCTTCAACTTCCGGATCTCCTTCAGCGACAGTTTCAACGGCCGGTCGACCTTGCCCTTGACCTCCAGCGTGAAGGTGTCGGGATCGATCGTGTCGTAGGGCAGGTCCGCCAGATGATAGCGCACGAAGAAGGCGTTGTTCGGCGTGACCGCGCCGTCGTTGAAGATCGCAAACGGCGTCTCGAGTTGCGGCGGCCGGCTGGTCAGCCCGATCATCGGCCGCTTCTGCGGATATTTCACCAGGGGACGTTCGCCATTGTCGAACGGCAAGGTCACGCTGTCGAGCGCGAACGCCCTGAATGCACCGGTGCCTGTGGCCACCGCGGCGAGGCCGGCGCGCATCAGCAATTGCCGTCTGTCGAGCATCGCTTCCTCCGAAGCTTTTTATCCTTGGCCGGTCTCCACCGACTCGCCGCAAGAGTGTCGCGATGGTGGCAGCCCAAGTCAATTCACGCTTTTGCAGGAAGGGTGGTTGCGGCGCGAGGAAGCAGGGCGAACGCGTCGAAGGAGGGCGACCACGAGGGTCGCCCCTACAGGATCGACATGCGCAGGGGCGTCGGGATCGAAATGGCGTAGGGGCGCCCCTTGTGGGCGCCCTGTTTGAACCGTCACCTTGTGCCCGGCTGCGGCAAATTCGAAGATGGATTGCCGATGAGGAGTCTGCCGCGCGAGTTCACTTCAATCAATGATTTGAACTTCGGAAACGCTCCATGATATCGGGTCGGACATGTCGCACGTATTGAACATCAGACCGGCTGATCGGGACGACCTTCCGGCCCTGCTCGCGCTTTACAGGCAGCTGCACCCCGATGATGAGCCCCTGCCGCTTGCTGTCGCGCGCAATCGATTGGAGCAATTGCTGCTCTATCCGGGCAGTTCAATTCTGATCGGCCTCCGCGGCGACGCCCTTGTCGCGACCTGCACCTTGATCGTCATTCCGAACCTGACACGAGGCGCTACGCCCTATGCGCTGATTGAAAACGTCGTGACCGATGCGCGCCATCGCAAACGCGGATACGGCAAGCTGATCCTCGAGGCGGCCATGGCGGCCGCGTGGCGTCGCGACTGCTACAAGGTCATGCTGCTGACGGGCTCGACAGATCCGGCGACGCTCAGGTTCTATGCGGAGGCGGGTTTCGAACAGAGCAAGACCGGATTTCAGGCAAGGCGTATCGCTGCCCGAGAGGTTTAGGCGGATTGCCAAGTCACCGAACGAACGCTCGCGATGTCGCTGTCGGTGGCGAGTTCTTCGGTGTCGCCAATTGGTCCGAGTGGCATCCGACGCGTCGCAAGATGATGGGTTTCACAAGCTCGACCCATCCTGCGGCTACGCAGTGCCGGTCGCAAATCGCGTTCGTCGAGCGTCCCGTAAGCGCTCGCCGCAGCAAACCCCCGGCCGCTTGCGACGACCGGGAGCTTGTTCCGACCTTGGCGGACGCCGGTTCGATCAGTAACCGCAGACATTGACGATGCGCCGGCGATAGCCGAACGGGGTGAGCACTGTGCGCGGCACGTAGCAGTCGTCGTAGCCATAGCCGCCGCCGACGAAGGCGATGCCGGGGTAGAAGTGGTGATGATGATGAAAGCCCCAGCCGCCGCCGAAACCACCACCCCAGCCGCCGCCTTTCGCGGAAGCCGCGGTCGGCGCCAGCGCCAGGGTGCTGAGCGAAGCGGCGGCAACAAGTCCAATGATCAGTTTGCGTAACATGGTCGTTCTCCTCGAATGATGCGCCCTGGCGGTTTGCCTCGGCGCGGTGACTCATCGTTCGTCTGTCGTGGGCTTCGGACGACGCGTTCGAGGAATCGACGCGGGAATTTGATGAACGGAAGTTCAGGTGTGAGAAAGATCACACAGCGAGGTACGTCGATATTTTTTGGAATAGTGAACAAGAACCTCACGCCGCCTCGACATCTCGCCCGTCCACCAGCCCCGCCAGCGCCTTCGCTTCACTCACCACGCGTACGCTCATCGGCTCGGCGCGGCCGCGGATGTCGACCTGCTGCTGCGGCAGCGCGTCGTCGGCAAGGCCGGCGGTGGCGCGGACCTCGTCCGAGACGATCGCCTCGCAGGAGAGCGTCTTGGTCATGTCCTGCAGCCGCGCGGCGACGTTGACGGCGTCGCCGAGCGCGGTGAACACCATGTGGTCGCGATAGCCGATATCGCCGACGATGACCTCGCCGCCGTGAATGCCGATGCCGAAGCGAATCGGCTCGCGCAGGTCATGCTCGAGGATCTGGTTCAGGTCCGCGACATTGGCCGCGATCTCGGTCGCGGCCTGCAGCGCCTGCCGGCAGGCCGTTGCCGGATCGCTGGCAAGTCCGAACAGCGCCAGCATACCGTCGCCGACGAACTGGTTGGGCCGGCCGCCATTGGCGATCACGCCTTCGGACACCGCCGCGAGAAAGCGGTTGACGATGAACACGGTATCGAACGGCAATCGCTTTTCCGCCAGTCGGGTCGAGCCGCGCATGTCCACGAACAGACTGACGAGATAACGCTCCTGGCCGACCCGCGAGGGGTGCGTCGCATGCGCTTTGGCCGGGGCGGTCTGCGGGGTGATGATCTGGAAGAAGGAGAGGTCCGAGGTCGGCCGCAACTGGCAGGCCAGCCGTATCGAGGGATCGGTGGCGCCGACCCGCGCCAGCACGAAGGCCTCCCGCGCCGATGGCTCCGGCAACTCGCTGCAGTCGCCGATCACGCGGATGCGGCAGGTCGAGCAGCGGGCGCGGCCGCCGCAGACGCTGGCATGCGGCACGTTGTGACGCAGGCTCGCCTCGAGCACGGAAAGGCCCTTCGACACCCGCACCGTCTTGCCGTTGCCATAGGAGAGCGTGATGACGCCGCCGCGCCGCTCATGGAGGGCACGTACGCCGCGCGCGGCGAGCGCGGCCGCAAGCAGGCCGAGATAGACGACAAGCGAAGCGCCGAAGATCTTGTCCAGGGCTTTCTGTTCGGGCACCGTTCCGACCTGCTGCGGCGTCAGATTGTTCGTCGCCCATCGCGGGTTTTCGCTTTCGGCGATGATGTTGCGTCCGCCCTGGTAGATGCCGAGCAGCGCCAGCGTTGGCACCAGCACGGCGGCCGCGAGCAGAGCGGGCGCCGCGCGCTTGAAGAATGGCTTCATGCGGAGCCAGAAGGTGAGACCGATGCAGCCATGCAGCCAGGCGACGATGAGGGCCGCGCTGATCAGCCACAGCCGGCCCGCCGACGAGACCCAGAGGCCGTAGAGCACCTGGGGGTAGAGCTTCTCATGCGCGAACAGCGTCCAGCTGAGCCGCACGCCGATGACGTGGGCCATGATCAGGATCGGGATGCTCAGGCCCAGCACCAGCTGCAGCGGTTCGATGATGGTCTTGTGAAAATGCCGGCGCTGATAGAGCGCCCAGAGCCCGAGCCCGACATGGGTGGCCGCGGCCGTGTAAAACACGATGGCGACGGGGCGGAACCGCCAGAACAGCAAATGGTAGTGCACGCCTTTGGCCAGCGCCTCGAGCGAGATGTTGCCGAGCGCATGGTTGAGGAAATGACTGACCAGATAGGAAAACAGCACCAGCCCGCAGCCGAGCCGGACCTGCCGCAGGCCGATGCCGCGAAGCGGCTGTGCAGATTTGTCCGGATGGGGCTCGGTCATGCGGCTCATAAGGTCGATGAATGGGCTAAAATCAAGAACGGCAATGGTAGAGTTTAATTCCCGCCGTGGCCATCTCGTCGTCCCGGCCTAGTGCGCAATTGCGCACGGGGGGCCGGGACCCATACGCCGCAGCGGATCGTTTTTGGACGGTGGCAGAGACCTTCTGAAGCAAGCCACATCGAGGCTATGGATCCCGGCATGCGCCGGGATGACGGCAGAGCGTGTGTAATTGTCAGCGTTGACTCCCCCGATCAAGTCGGGGAGAAAGCGCCGTGTCCAAAGCCCCGCCCCACGATCGCAGCACATTGCAGTCGCGCGCCAACAGGCCATTGCTGACAGCCGGCGTCGTCATCGTCGCGATGACGGCGATGCGGATCGTCTATGCCGGCCTGATGGATCTGCGCACCGACGAGGCCTATTACTGGACCTGGTCGAAAGAGCAGGTGCTGTGCTTTCTCGATCATCCGCCCATGATCGCCTGGTTCATCCGCTTCGGGACCCTGATCTTCGGCGACACCGATCTCGGTGTGCGCTTTGCCGGCATCGTGGCGATGGCCGTGACGCAACTCCTGCTCGCCGACATCGTCCGCCGGCTGACTCACAGCATGCGCGCCGTCGTGCTCGCTGTGCTGATGATGGAGGCCGCGCTCTACTACGGCCTGCTGATGGCCAAGGTCTCGCCTGACATCGCGCTGATTCCGTTCGCGGTCGCGATGATCTGGTCGCTGGTCCGTCTCCACGAGAGCGGTGATGCGCGCTGGTGGCTCGCCAGCGGCGTCTTTGCCGGGCTGGCGCTGCTGTCGAAATTCACGATCGTCTTGCTGCTTCCGGCGGTCGCAGCCTTCATGCTGGTGCCTGATTGGCGCAAGCGCTGGCTGCTCAGCCCTTATCCCTGGCTCGCGGCTGTCATCGCGGTGGTGCTGTTCTCGCCGGTGCTGATCTGGAACGCCGGACATGAGTGGTCGTCGTTCAAATTCCAGCTGGTGCGCGCCACCGCGACGCATGAGCTCTCGCTGCGCACCGTCGGCGACTATATCGGCCTGCAATTCGGGCTGGTCGGCTTCGTGCTGCTGCCGGTGACGCTGTCGGGCGTCGTGCTGTCGGCGTGGCGCGGTTATCGGCACCGCGAGCCGGTGGCGATCCTGCTGTCGACGGCGGTGCTCGCGCCGTTCCTGTATTTCTTCTGGAAGTCGCTGACCTTGCGGGTCGGCGATACCTGGCCGATGTTCATGTGGCCGATCGGCTTTGCGGCCACCGCCGTCAACATCGCGATGCTGCCTGGGGAAGGCTGGCCGGCATGGATGATCAGGTCCACGGTGTTCTGGGCGCGCGCTTCGATCGTGTCGGGGATCGCGATGGTGGTCGTGGTGTTTCTCTACTACGTCGCGGCGCCGTGGAATCTCATCGGCCATGCCGATCCGATCGGCGGCGAGGCCGGTTACCAGCAGGTGGTGGCGCGCACCGAGGCGGAGTTGAAAAAGATCGGCGCGACCTGGATCGCGACCACGGACTACCGCACCTATGCGATGCTGCGCTGGTCCTTCAACGGCCGCGTGCCGGTGGTCCAGATCAACGAGCGCGGCCGGTTTCAGGGGTTTCGCAATCCCGGCTTCAGCATGTTCGCACGTGATACCGGCCTCTATGTCGCGCGCGAGCCTGACCAGGCGAGTCCGATCTGGAATGCCACCACGGCGGTGCGCGAACCGCTCGCGCGCGTCGACCGCATCTGGCGCGGTACGGTGATGGATACCTACGCGCTGGAAAAGCTGACCGGCTGGATGCCGGAACTGTCGCCGCCGCCCGACTCGCCGCTGTTCCGCTGGCGCGTGCTGGCAGGGGAGGTGCGGCTGAATGTTGCGGCGATGACGAGTCGGAATCCATTCGACTGAGGGAGATTCGCTCATATCTCCCGGAATCCATAACCCCGATTGGTGGTTATGGATTCCGGGCTCGCGCAAGAGCGCGCCCCGGAATGACGGCAGAGGAGATGTGCGAATCCGATAGCCGCAAGCGGAGAGGTACACCGAACGCGACGCAGTCGCCGATAAACCTCACTCTTCCTCCTCTTTCTTCCGCAAGAGATCCTTGGCCAGGTCCGCGAGCGCGGGTTGCGGCAGGGCCGTGAACGGCAGCGGGCGCGTCACCTCGATCGCGGCGAGGCCGAGCCGCGCGGTGAGCAAGCCGTTGAGGAAGCCTTCGCCGAGCCGCTGCGACAGTTTCGCCGCGACGCCATGGCCGAGCATCTGCTGGATCAGGCTGTCGCTCGCGGCCACCCCGCCGGTGATGGCGAGATGAGCGATGACGTGGCGCAACAGGGCGATCATGCCGAGCGTGCCGGGCCGGCCGCCATAGAGATAAGCCAGTTGCCGGATCAGCCGCAGCGACGCCACCAGCACGAACAGCACATCGATCAAGGCGCGTGGGCTCACCGCGGTGACGATCGAGACCCGTTGCGCCGCCGCCGATACCAGCCGGCGCGCTTCGCGATCGAGCGGCGTCATCAATTCGCGTTCGGCCAGCCTGATCATGTCGGCGCCGTCAATGATGTCGCCGGCATGACCTTGCAGTGCGGCGCGGGCGTGTGCCAGTTGCGGGTTCTGATGCGCAAGCTCGAGCAGGTCGTTGACGACGGCGCGGCTCGCGGCGCGATCGTCGCTGGCCAGAACCTCGGCGGCGCGCAGATGCAGCTTCTCGATGGTTCCGAGCCGCGCCAGCCCGAACGCCTCGCGCCCGATCACGACGGCAAGCGCCAGCGTCGCTGTCGCGGCAAAGCCGAGCCCAACGTAGCCGAGGCTTTCGCTGCGCGCGAACAGATCCTCGATCAGATGCGTCACGCCAAGGCCTGCGCCCATCAGCACGAGTCCAGCAGTTGCGGTCCAGAACAGCGTGCCCCAGCGGAATCCGCGCCGCCGGATGACGGGCGGCTCGATGACGACCGGCAGTAGCGCCGGATCTGATTCCGGTGTCACCTGAATCGCGCCGCGCGCGGGACGCGAGGCGTCCTCGGCGTCGACCACGACGACGGAGGGATCGTCGAGCCTGAAGGTGGCGGGGCGGCGCTGTTTGGGTCGCTCGCTCATTGCAGTCGGTCTCCGATCAGGAACTGGAGGGCGCGGTCGAACCGGATATGCGGCAGCGCCGGCTCATCGATGCCGTCGCGGTCGAGCAAAGGCGGGCGGAAGCGCAGGAAGCGGAAATCGCTGCTGTCGGCGGCGGCACTGCTGAGGCCGCGAAAGGCGTCGTCGCGAAACAGCTCCTCGGGGTCGGCGGGGAGATCGCCCGGGAACGTCGCGACCTCGGTGTTGCCGTCAAAAATCTCGCCATTGGCGGATTCGCCCGGCGCCGGCGTGCCGAGCAGCGACGGCAGCTTGTCGCGGCCCTTGGCGACGGTGGCTTCCCGCGTGGCGCGGACGGCCGCGAGCGCCACCACATCGATCGCAGCGCCGGTGTTCTCGGCGCGTGCCGCGGCGCGGCTGACCGCGCGCCGCAGCACAGCCTCCAGCCGGTCGTGGCTCGCATGGTGCAGATGGTCGGCCTTGGTGGCGGCGAACAGGATGCGGTCGATCCGCGGCCGGAACAGGGTCGAGAGCAAGGTGCCGCGTCCGATCCGGAAGCAGTCGAGGATGCCGGCGAGCGCGGCTTCGAGATCGTGCAGTGCCTCGGGCCCGGCGTTGAAGGCCGCAAGCGCATCGACCAGCACGATCTGGCGATCGAGGCGCGCGAAATGGTCGCGAAAGAACGGCCGCACCACGATGTCCTTGTAGGCCTCGTAGCGCCGCACCATCATCGCCCACAGCGATCCCTCCGGCGCGGTGCCGTCGCCTGATACATCGAGCGGGGCAAAGGTCAGCGCCGGCGAGTGCGCGAGATTGCCGGGCATCAGGAAACGGCCCGGCGGTAACAGGCTCATGGCGAAGCGCTCGTCGCGGCAGGCGCGCAGATAATCGGTGAAGAGTTTCGCCGCTATCAGCGTGGCCTGCTCGTCCTGCGCAGCCTCCGGCCGCAGCGTCGCCAGATGCGCGTGCCAGTCCTGCGCGAGATGGACGCGTGGCGCCGCGCGCGACAGCGCCAGGCTCTCGGTGGCCCATTGCGCATAGCTCTTTGTCAAAAGCGGCAGATCGAGCAGCCACTCGCCGGGATAATCGACGATATCCAGGGTCAGGGTGCGGTCTGCGCCATTTTGCCGCTGGTAGTCGATGACGAGGCGGAGTTCGCTGATGTCGACGGTCGAACTCGGCCAGTGCCGCTCCCCGATCAGGCTCTGCAAATGACTCTCATAGGCGAAGCGCGGCACGCCGTCGTCGGGTTGCGGTGCAAGATGGGCGCGTCCGATGCGTCCCGTGGCAAGGGCCTCGAACACCGGGAAGCGTCCGCCGCGCGTCAGCCCGTGGATCAGCGCCGTGATGAAGACGGTCTTGCCGGCGCGCGACAGGCCGGTGACGCCGAGCCGCAGTGTCGGATTGAACAGACTTTCGCCAAAGTCGAACAATGCCCGCGCCGACAGGCGTGCTTCCTCGATGAGGTGTTGAATACTCGTAGTCATACGGGGGGCCGGACCGCGCGGAAATGGAGGGAACGTTCACGGAAAAGTGGCGTTTCCACCTGCAAATTCAAGCTTCACAATTCGGGCGGGATTGCCGACGTAGATATCCCCCCGCGCCTCGACTAAAGCTGACGACAGGACCGAGAGCCACCTTCCAAGCCTGGGATCGCCGATGACCATCTTCCAATTGAAGCAAGTCGCGTCCCGGTCCATCCATGCCGCATCGGATGCGATCCACTGGAACTACGATCGCGCCGAACTGATCGCCGACGGGGTCGTGCACGGGATCGGGATCTGCACCGGCCTTGTGGCCGCCACAGTGCTGGTGGTGCTCACGGCGATCTATGCCAAGCCGGCCGACATCGTCGTCGTCTCGATCTATGTCGCGGGTCTGCTGTCGATGCTCGGGCTGTCGGCGACCTACAATCTCTGGCCGGTGTCGCCGACCAAATGGGTGCTCCGCCGCTTCGATCATTCAGCCATCTACATGCTGATCGCGGCGACCTACACGCCCCTGATCATGCAGATGAAGCACAACATCTTCGCGCTCGTGCTGCTGACGGGAGTGTGGTGTGTCGCAATCCTCGGCATCGTGCTCAAGCTGCGCTGGCCCGGGCGGTTCGACCGGCTGGCGGTCGGGCTCTATCTGGCGCTGGGCTGGAGCGTGGTCATGATCTACGATTCGGTGGCCACCGCGCTGCCGTCCTTTGCGATCAGTTTCGTGATCGCCGGTGGCATCCTCTACAGCCTCGGTGTGATCTTCCATGCCTGGCGACGGTTGCGCTTCCAGAACGCGATCTGGCACGGCTTTGTGCTTTTGGGCGCGGGATGCCATTATACGGCGGTGCTGGATCTGGTTCTGGCCTGAGATTTTTGGCGCGACGAGCCAGCCTCGGCGAGCCACGACGGAGGTGGCGATGCAGGTGGCGGGCAAGGTCGTTGTGGTCACCGGCGGCGCCAACGGCATCGGCAAGGCGCTGTGCGAGGAATTCCATCGCGCCGGCGCCGCCAAGGTCGTGGTCGTCGATACAGATGAAGCGGGCGCGCAGGCGGTGGCCACCTCCATCAATGGTGCCGCCTTCAAATGCGATGTCGGTCAGGAGCAGGACATCCTGCGTGTCATCGAGGAGACCGAGCGCCGGTTCGGCCCGATCGCGCTGTTCTGTTCCAATGCCGGCATCGGCGGCGGCTTCGATCCGATGTCGGTCAATGCCGGCGGCACTTCGGACGAGCCGTGGCAACGCAGCTGGGCGATCCATGTGATGGCGCATGTCTATGCCGCGCGGCATCTGATCCCGCGCATGAAGGCGCGTGGGGAGGGCTATTTCCTCAACACGATCTCGGCGGCGGGCCTGCTCTCGCAGGTCGGCAGCCCGGCCTATTCGACCACCAAGCACGCCGCGGTCGGCTTTGCCGAAAATCTCGCGATCTCGCACCGGGCCGACGGGATCAAGGTCTCGATCCTGTGCCCGCAGGGCGTCGACACCAACATGTTGCGCTCGATTCCCAAGGGACCGCAATCCGGCGACGGCGATCTGGCGCCGGAGCAGGTGGCGAGGGACGCGCTCGCGGGCCTCGAGCAGGAAACGTTTGTCATTCTGCCGCACCCGCAGGTGCTGGCCTACATGCGCAAGAAGACCGAGAATTACGACCGCTGGATCGCAGGGATGGCCAAGATCCAGGCCAGGATGCGGGAGAGCTACGGGAAGTAGCTGCCTCACGGTGAGGAGCGCAGTACGCCTTCACATGTCGTCATTGCGAGCGAAGCGAAGCAATCCATCGTGCGGCAAAGGAAGCATGGATTGCTTCGTCGCTGACGCTCCTCGCAATGACGGAGCGAGTGGATTCCACCTCAACTCTTCTGCGCGTAGAGCAGCGGCACCGACGAATCCACGATCACCTCGACCAGGCTGACGCCATCATATGATAGCGCGCGCGTGAGCGCCGGCGCGAGATCGGACGCCTTGCCGACCCGCACGGCGTCGCAGCCCATACCCTCAGCGATCCTGACGAAGTCGATGCCGGGCAGATCAAGGCCCGGCACATTGCGCACCTGCATCACCTGGCTGAACGAGCGCATCGCGCCGTAGCCCGCATTGTTGATGACGACCACCGTCAGCGGCAGCTTGCGCTGCGCCGCGGTCCACAGCGCCTGGATCGAATACATCGCCGAGCCGTCGCCGATCAGGCAGACGGTGCGGATGCCGGGCCGTCCCAGCGCCATGCCGACCGACGCCGGCAGGCTGTGGCCGAGGCCGCCGCTGGCCATGGTGTAGAAACTATCCTGCCCGCGCATGGGGAGAAACTTCTGCATCGCGAGCCGGTGCGACGGCGCTTCCTCGACCAGCGCGGCGTCAGTGGGCAGCGCGATCGATAGCGTGTGCAGCAGATAGTCGACGGCAATTGGATCCGCAGGCTTGGGCGCCGGCGGCAGGACGCGCCCCTTGGGCGCCGCGCGGCTCGTTGCTGGGAGCATCTTCAGCAGCGCGGACAGTGCCGGTCTCATGGTGGCGATGATGCTGGTGCCGCGCGGCGGCACCGATGCCGCGTCGGCATCGTCGGTGATCTGAAAGATCGGGGTCGCGCCATCGAAGATCGAGGCATGGCCCTCGACATGGAAGGTGAAGACCGGCGCGCCGATCACCACCACGAGGTCGTAGGCACGGAGCGCGTCGGACAGTTGCGCCGGCGACGCATGCAGGAAGCCGGCGAATTGCGGGTGCCGTTCGGGGAACGAGCAGCGCGCCGAGAATGGGCTGACCCAGACCGCGGCCTTGCTCTTCTCCGCGACCTGCACCATCAGGTCGACGCATCGCGCGCGGTCGACGGCGGGGCCGACCACCAGCGCCGGGGCCTTGGCTGCCGAAAGTGCGGCGACCAGCGCTTTCATCGCCGTGGGATCGGGGCCGATCTCGCGGCTGATGCTGCGGGCCTCCGTCGCCAGCGCCGGATGCGTCCAGTCATCGATCGGCACCGAGACGAAGGTCGGCCCGCAGGGCGGCTGCATCGCCACGTAATAGGCGCGCGCGATCGCCGCCGGCACGTCCTCGGGGCGCGCCGGCTCGACCGCATATTTGACGTAAGGCCGCGGAAATTCGGCGGCGCGCTCGGCGTAGAGAAAGGCCTGCAGCGGCAGGATGCTGCGCGCCTGCTGGCCCGCGGTGATCACCAGCGGCGTCTGGTTGCGGTGCGCGGTGTAGATGTTGCCGAGCGCGTTGCCGACGCCGGCCGCCGAATGCAGGTTGACGAAGCCGGCATTGCGGGTCGCCTGTGCATAGCCGTCGGCCATGCCGACCACACTGGCCTCCTGCAGGCCGAGCACGTAGTCGATGTCGCCGGGCCAGTCGCTCAGGAACGGCAGTTCGGTCGAACCGGGATTGCCGAACACGGTTTTGATGCCGAAAGCGCGCAGCAGGTCGAAGGTGGCCTGCTTGACGGTGGGAGATTTCGTCATGTCTTTTGCTTGTCGGCGGGACACCTTGCAGACCTCTTTGCTTTCTTGCCGTCATTCCGGGATGCGCGAAGCGCAGACCCGGAATCTCGAGATTCCGGGTTCGATGCTTCGCATCGCCCCGGAATGACGATCCCTCACCACGTCGCTGTTCCCTTCATCGTCGGCTGGCCCTCGGCGTTCGCGGTCCACAGCTCCATGCCATCGACGGTCGTGCTGGCATTGACGGAAAACTCCGAGCCCTCGAACAGCGGTTGCACGCCGCGATAGACAAACCTCTTCGGCGGCGTTCCGCCATGAAGCTTCGCGGCCAACTCGACGATGAACGCGGCCTGCAGCGGGCCGTGGAAGATCAGGCCGGGATAGCCCTCGACCTTAGTGACATAATCGCGATCGTAGTGGATGCGGTGGCCGTTGAAGGTCAGCGCCGAGTAGCGGAACAGCAGCACGGGATCTGACATGTGGGTCTCGCGATGCTGCGCCACCGGCGGCGCCTTGGTCAAAGGCGCAGGCGGCGCACCGCCCATGTCGCGGTAGACGATGTCCTGGCGCTCGCGGATCGCAAGGCCGCGGGCCGTGCTCACGAGATGCTCGACCGAGACGAAGCACAATTGTCCCGTCGAGCCGCTCTTCATGGTGACATCGGTAATGCGTGAGCTGCGCTTCGGTTCGTCGCCGACGCGCAGGGAATCGAGAAACTCCAGCTGGCCGCCGGCCCACATCCGGCGCGGCAGCGGCACCGGTGGCAGGAAGCCGCCGCGGGTGGGGTGACCGTCGGGGCCGAGCTGATCATGCGGAAACACCGGCTGGCCCAGGCACCAATGCACGGTGAAGGGTGCGGCGTCGCCTCGCTTCGGCTCGCCGATTTCCTGGAACAGGGTCGCGCGCAGGCCCTTCACGAGCTGCGCTGTGACGACGTCCGTTGCCTCGGCCGTGCGGCCGATCCATTGCCGCAAATGATCGAGATCGAGGCCGTCGGCCGGCTGTGTGGTCATGATGAGCGGGCCCGCGCGAGAGGAGTTGTTGAAGTCTTTGCATCGCCGATGCCGGGCACGGCGCCGTACGACCTTGCCTCACCCACCACGATCGGCGCCGGCGCCGGATAGCGCACCGCCCCGTTCGGCGTATCCACCTCGATGCGGCGCAGATGCGGATGCTCGGCGAGGTCGGCCATGGTGTTGACCTCGGCAAACGCGATGTCGGCCTCTGCGAGGTGTGCGAGCAGTTCGCCGCGGGTCTTGGTCGCGAAGCTGTCGCCGACGGCCTGATCGGTGAGTGCGCGATTCTTCACGCGCTCGACCATATTGGCGAAGCGCGGGTCTCTGGGCAGGTCGGGCTGTTCCAGAACGTCCGCGCAGAATTTTTTCCATTCGCGTTCGCTCTGGATCGAGATCAGGATGTCCTTGCCGTCCCCAGAGCGGAACACGCCATAGGGCGCGATCGAGGGATGGGCGAGGCCCATGCGTTGCGGCGGATTGCCGGCCTCGGCATTGAGCAGCGGCACCGTCAGCCAGTCCGCCATCACGTCGAACATGGAAATGCGGATGTCGGCGCCGAGGCCAGAGCGACCGCGCCCGATCAGGGCTTCGAGGATCGCGGCATGCGCGGTGGCGCCGGTCGCGACGTCGACGATCGACATGCCGACTCGCGAGGCGCCCTCGGGGCCGCCGGTGATCGAGGCGAGCCCACTCTCGGCTTGGATCAGGAGGTCATAGGCCTTGCGATCGGCATAGGGACCGGTGTCGCCATAGCCCGAGATGGTGCAGCAGATCAGCTTCGGATAATCCTGGCGCAACCGCTCGAGCGAGAAGCCGAGCTTGTCCATCGCGCCCGGCTTGAGGTTCTGCAGCAGCACGTCGGCGCCCGCGATCAGGGTCTCCAGCGTGGCGCGCCCTCCCTTGGTGGCGAGATCGATAACAACCGAATCCTTGCCGCGGTTGAGCCAGACGAAATAGCTGCTCTGTCCCTTCGCGGCGGCATCATAGCCGCGCGCGAAATCGCCCTCGGGGCGTTCGACCTTGATGACATGGGCGCCGGCGTCGGCGAGCCGCGAGGAGCAGAACGGTGCTGCGACCGCCTGTTCGACGGCGACGACGGTGATCCCTTCAAGCGGCAGCATGTGACGTCTCTTGGTTTGCCAGGTTGCGCGTGACCTCGATCAATGAACTGGCTCGCAATCTCGCCGCGGCGTCATTGCGAGGCGCGTTAGCGCCGAAGCAATCCAGGCTGCTTCGGCGGTGAGATTCCTGGATTGCTTCGCTTCGCTCGCAATGACGGGGAATTTGGAACATGGAAGAAGACTCAATCAGTACGAGCGGGGCATGCCCAGCACGTGCTCGGCCACATAGGAGAGGATGAGATTGGTCGAGATCGGCGCGACCTGGTAGAGCCGGGTCTCGCGGAATTTGCGCTCGACGTCGTATTCCTCGGCAAAGCCGAAGCCGCCATGGGTCTGGACGCAGGCATTGGCGGCTTCCCAGGAGGCATCGGCGGCCAGCATCTTGGCCATGTTGGCCTCGGCGCCGCAGTCCTCGCCGGCCTCGTATTTGCTCATAGCGTCCCGCACCATCAACTCGGCGGCGCGCATCGCCGCATAGGCTTTCGCGATCGGAAACTGGACGCCTTGATTCTGGCCGATCGGACGGCCGAACACCGTGCGCTCCTTGGCGTAATTGGTGGCCTTGGCGATGAACCATTTGGCGTCGCCGATGCACTCGGCCGCGATCAGGATGCGCTCGGCATTCATGCCGGAGAGGATGTAGCGGAAACCCCGGCCTTCCTCGCCGATCAGGTTGTCCGCCAGCACCTTCATGTCGGTGAAGAACACTTCCGTGGTGGCGTGGTTCATCATGGTGCGGATCGGACGGATTTCCAGCCCATGCCCCTTGGCCTCGCGCATGTCGACGATGAACACCGAGAGCCCGTCGGTGCGCTTCTTCACCTCGTCCTTCGGGGTTGTCCGCGCCAGCAGGATCATCAGGTCGGAATGTTCGGCGCGGCTGGTCCAGATCTTCTGGCCGTTGACGACATAGCCGTCATTGCCATCGCGCTTCGCAAAGGTCTTCAGTGACGAGGTATCGGTGCCGCTGCTCGGCTCGGTGACGCCGAAGGCCTGCAGGCGCAACTCGCCGCTGGCCACTTTCGGCAGCCATTTTTGCTTCTGTGCATCGCTGCCGTGCCGCAGCAGGGTGCCCATGGTGTACATCTGGGCGTGGCAACCGCCGCCGTTGCAGCCCGCACGCTGGATCTCTTCGAGGATCGCCGCCGCCGCCGACAGCTTCAGGCCGGCGCCGCCATACTCCTCCGGAATCAAGACCGAGAGATAGCCGGCCTGCGTCAGCGCATCGACGAAAGCTGTGGGGTAGGCCATCTCGCGATCGAGCTTGCGCCAGTATTCGCCGGGGAATTGGGCGCAGAGTTTTGCCACCGCATCGCGGATATCGGCATGGTCGTCGTGGGCTTGATCCTGGATCTGGGTCATCGAAATTACCGTCGGTGGCGTTGCACGGATGTTGACGCTTGAGCTGCTTATTGTTGTGGAACCACCGCGAACTCCCTATGCTCAATTGTTATAGCGTATGAACCTGCATTCCAAGACTGGCAAGCATGGATTTCCGTCAGCTCAGGACGTTCAGCTGCGTGGCGGAGCTCGGGAGCCTCAGCAAAGCCTCGGATACGCTGCGCATCGCCCAGCCCGCGCTCAGTCGCCAGATCAAGCTCCTCGAGCACGAATTGCGTGCGGAGCTGTTTACCCGGAACGGACGAGGCATGGTCCTGACCGAGGCCGGTCGTCTGCTTCTGGCGAGAACGGCGGGCATCGTCAGGCAGATCGACCAGATCCGTGACGACATCCAGTCCGCGGCCGGATCGCCGTCGGGGCGCGTGGTGCTGGGACTGGTCCCGACCGTGAGCTGTGTGCTGTCGGCGCGGCTCGCACGACGGACCGTCGAGACATATCCCGGCATATCGCTCTGCATCGTGGAAAGCTACAGCGGCCATCTCATCGAATGGTTGCACCGTGGGGAAATGGACCTCGCCATCATCTACGGGCCACCCGCCGATCTGCATCTCGGCATCCAGAGTCTCGGCCGCGACAACGTCGTGGCGGTGGGGCCGCGCGGCTCCGGACTGGCGCGAAAAAAGCAGGTCAATATGGATTGGCTGCTGCGTCAGAGGCTGGTCCTGCCAAGTCATTCGCACGGCCTCCGGGCGCTGATCGAGCGTGCGGCGGCCAAACGAAAGATGAAGCTCGACGTCCAGCTCGAAGCCGATTCCTTTCGTGTCCTGACCAGCCTCGTCGAAGAGGGGCTCGGATATACGCTGCTGCCGCCGTCATCGGTCCGAAACGAAGTGCGGGAGCGACGACTGGAAACCGCGGGGATTTCCGGGCAGGCTCCGATGCGCGACCTCGTCGTCGCCTCCCCGATCGACCATCCGGGCTCGACGGCCACCTCGGTCATCGCCGCGCTTCTCCGCAGCGAAACCCGCGCATGCCGTGATGAAGGTCTTTGGGACATCAAGCTGGCCTGACGAGTGTTGGAGCGGGATGACTTTTGCTTGAATCGGTCTGTCGGCTGGCTCGGTCCACCTCGCCCCGCTTGCGGGGAGAGGTCGAAATTCGCGAAGCGAATTTCGGGTGAGGGGGACCCTCCGTGCATTCGGTGTTTGTGGAAGCAGCCCCTCACCCCAACCCTCACAGGGCGAGCTTCGCTCGTCCCGCCCCGTGAAGAAGAACGGGGAGAGGGAGTGAACCTACCGTGCTGCGCCAGATCAACCTCATTTCATCATGAGCTACGTGACGGCGATCCCGAGATGCTGCCGCAACCGGTTCTTCAGGAACACCCCGTCGCGGGGCGGCAACGCGCGTTCGACGTGCGCAGCCGCGATGCGGATCAGCGCAAGCCTCGGCCCGCTATCGATGCTTTGCATTGCGGGCCGCCACGCGGCGAGGCCGGCCATGTCGGTGATCTCGGTGACCGACGGCAGGCCGGCGCCCCGCGCAATCACGTCGAGCCTGGCGCCGAGGCCCGAGTGACTTTGCTGCATGCCGGTCTCGCCGAAATGGCCGTTGTCGAGCACGGCAATGGAGAGATTCCCGGGCTTGCTGGCCGCGATCGTCAGCAGGCTGCCGATGCCCATCAGCTGTTCGCCATCGCCGGTGATGACGAGGACCGGCCGCTCCGGCCGCGCCTGAGCGAGACCGAGCCCGACCATCGCCGCCCCACCCATGGCGCCCCACAGATAGAAATTTGCCGGGTGCTCGCCGGCGTCGAACACATCGTAGGAGGCCGAGCCGAGACCGCTCACGACCAGGAGATCGCCGCGATCGGCGAGCAGCGCTCGCACCGCGTCGCGGCGGTCGAGCGAACCGGAATTGCGCGTGTTCATTTCGACTCCGTCCATTTCTTGCGGCCGAGCATGCGCTGCGAAATCAGCACCGCGATCTGCTGGTCGCCCTCATAGGCAAGCGAAGCGGCTGATGAAACCACCTCTTCGGCATCGTCCGGCCGCTCCAGCCGCAACACCGTCACGCCCATGATATCGAGCGCCTGCGGCGTCGCCTTGCCCATCGGGATTTGCCACGGGTTGAATTCGGCCCATTCGCCGCGCATCGTCACTAAAGTGAGAAGCGGGAAGCGGCAGCTCGACAGCAGGGAGAACATGTTGACGCAGTTGCCGACGCCGCTGGATTGCATCAGCAGCGCCGCGCGGCCTCCGCCGAGCCAGGCGCCGGAGCACAGCGCCACGCCTTCCTCCTCGGTGGTCAGCACCGTCGTCTTGATGGCGCGGTCTGCATGCGACAGCTCGATCAGGCGGGAATGGCCGGCATCGGGGACGTAGCAGAGTTGCGACACGCCATACGCCTTCAGCGTCCTGAAGATGTCGAGCGGCCAATCCTGGCTCGCCTCGACCTCATCTCTGGTGGCAAGATCAACCATCAAAAGGCCCCGTGTCCGATGTGCGCTGAATGCGCCCCGTCCGAGGCTTAGAGGAGAAGAGCCCGCCGCGCCCTTCGCATCTGGCTCAGGCTGTCATGCCGGAATTCGATAGGCGGGCGTCGGCCGGAATATCCGCGCGTGATGGCGAAGGCACAGATACGATTCCGATAGGCCGGAGCAAGCTTGAAGTTCCTGGCCTAATCCTGCTGCGTCATTAAATCCTCGGTGAGGAGGCGCGCGTTCGCACCATCCCCACGCAACACTTGCCGTCGCGCGCCGTCTCCCGGACGATGCTTCGCATCGCTCGGAGAACCATGAAGGCCCGGCTGTGGCCTCAATCCTTCGAGACGCATCGCGTTCCGCGACGGCTCCTCAGGACGAGGGGATAAAGCAGGTTATGACGCAGCAGGACTACCCGGGAATGCGCACCGGCAGGGTCTCGTAGCCGCGCACGAAGCTGGAATAGATCCGCTTCGGCTCGCCGACCACCTCGATCCGCTCGAACCGCTTCAGGATCTCTTCCCAGACAATGCGGAGCTGCAGTTCGGCGAGCCGCATGCCGACGCAGCGGTGGATGCCGAAGCCGAAGGAGAGATGGGTGCGCGGCCGCGGCCGGTCGATGATGAACGCGTCAGGATTCTCCAGCACCTCCTCGTCGCGGTTGCCGGAGACGTACCACATCACCACGCGGTCGCCCTTCTTGATCTTCTGGCCCTGCAGTTCGGTGTCGACCAGCGCGGTGCGCCGCATATGGGCGAGCGGCGTCTGCCAGCGGATCACTTCCGGCACCATGGAATCGATCAGCGCCGGATTGTCGCGCAGCTTCTGGTACTGGTCCGGGTTCTCGTTCAGCGCCAGCACCGAGGCCGTCATGGTGTTGCGGGTGGTGTCGTTGCCGCCGACGATCAGGAGCACGATATTGCCCATCAGATTGTCCGGGTCCATGTGCCGGGTGGCGGGATTATGCGCCATCATCGAGATCAGGTCGTTCCGCGGCTCGGCGTTGACGCGCTCGTTCCAGAGCTTCGTAAAATACGCGGCGCATTCGTCCATTTCCTGCCGGCGCTGTTCGGCGGATTCGACGACGCCACTCTTCGGCAGCGCGGTCGAGACGTCGGACCAGCGCGTCAGCTTGCGCCGCTCCTCGAACGGAAAGTCGAACAGGGTCGCCAGCATCTGGGTGGTCAGTTCGATCGAGACCTTGTCGACCCAGTTGAAGGTTTCGTTGCGCGGCAGCGAATCCAGCACCTTGGCCGAGCGCTGCCGGATCAGCACGGCGAGGTCGTCGAGGTGCTGCGGCGTGAACATCGGCGACACCGTCTTGCGCTGATCGGCGTGGCGCGGCTGGTCCATTGCGATGAAGCTCGGCCAGTCATAGCCCGGCGGCACATCGCGGATCCCGATGCCGCCGAGCGAGACGTCGGAGGAGAAGATGCCATGGCTGGTGTCGACGTGCATGATGTCGTGGTAGCGGGTGACTGACCAATAGGGTTCGATCGGCGCGTTGGTGCAGTAGTGCACCGGCGCTTCCTTGCGCAGCCGCTCGAACCATGGCCACAGCGTGTCGTTCTGGAACAGCCGCGGCGCGCCCGGGTGGAACTCCGCGAGCGGCGTCGCATAGGCCTCCTCCCGCGCCTGGCGCTGCAGCTCGGTCTTGTCGGGACGGATCGCGGTCAGAACGTTCATCGGTCATTATCCAAGTTTGGGTTCGTTATACCTTGCCATTAAACCCTCGTGGTGAGGAGGCGCGTATGCGCCGTCTCGAACCATGAGGCCTCGGTGCGCCGTTTCTCGGCCTCATCCTGCGAGACGCCTCGCATTCCGCGAGGCTCCTCAGGACGAGGGGGATAAAGCCGGTTATGACGCAGCAATCAACTGGCGATGCGCACCGGCAGCGTCTCATAACCCTTGACGAAGCTGGAATACACCCGCTTCGGCGGGCCTGCCACCTCAATCGTGTCGAAGCGCTTGAGGATCTCTTCCCAGATGATCTTGAGCTGCAGTTCCGCGAGCCTGATGCCGACGCAGCGGTGAATGCCGAAGCCGAAGGAGAGGTGCTGGCGCGGCCGCGCGCGGTCGATGAGGAACTCGTAAGGGTTTTCGATCGCCTCGTCGTCGCGATTGCCCGAGACGTACCACATCACGACCTTGTCACCTTTCCTGATCTGCTTGCCGCGGAACTCGATGTCGGCGAGCGCGGTCCGCCGCATATGCGCCAGCGGCGTCTGCCAGCGGATCACTTCGGGCACGAAGCTGTCGATCAGGGCCGGGTTGTCGCGGAGTTTTTGGTACTGGTCGGGATGCTGGCTGAGGGCCGCGATCGAGCCCGACATGGTGTTGCGGGTGGTGTCGTTGCCGCCGACGATCAGCAGCACGAGATTGCCGAGGAAGTTCTTCGGGTCCATGTCGCGGGTGGCCTCGCTGTGCGCCATCATCGACAGCAGGTCGCTCTTCGGCGGTTGCTCGATGCGCTCCTTCCAGAGCCTGCCGAAATAGCGCGCGCAGTCCATAAGCTCCGCCTGCCGTTCGTCTTCGGTCGCCACCAGGCCGTCGGGACCCGGAATCGTGGTCGCGATGTCGGACCAGCGCGTCAGCTTGCGGCGGTCTTCCCAGGGAAAATCGAACAGCACCGCCAGCATCTGCGTTGTCAGTTCGATCGAGACGCGGTCGACCCAGTCGAACACTTCGTTGCGGGGCAGATTGTCGAGGCATTCGGCCGAGCGCGCGCGGATGCTGATGGCGAGCTGGTCGAGATGGGTCGGCGTGAACATCGGAGCCACGGTCTTGCGCTGCGCGCTGTGGCGCGGCTGATCCATGGCGATGAAGCTCTCGCGGCGAAGGTCCGTCGCGGTATCGCGAATGGTGATGCCGCCGAGCATCGCGGCCGACGAGAACACCGAATGATTGGTCTCGATGTCCATGATGTCGTTGTACCGGGTCACCGACCAATACGGTCCGAACATGCTGTCCTTGCAGTAGTGCACGGGATCTTCGCGGCGCAGCCGGTCGAAATAGGGCCAGTGCGTGTCGGAGCGGAACAGCTCGGGGTCGCCGGGATCGAATTGCGCCAGCGGAATGGAGGCCGCCCGCTCGCGGGCCGCCGTCTGGTTCGCCGTCTCGGCGAGATCAATGGTCCCGTCCATGGTAGCTCCCTCCTGGTCGCTTGTCTTGCCTTCCGCAGTTCGGCCGGGAAGGTGGATTTGGAGGGAATTACATCCCGTTGGCCGGATCAGGGCAAGGGCTGTTTGGGGCGAGTCTGGCTGCCGGCGGCGCTGCGACGTTATTCCGCCGTCCGGCATTTCAGCCGGTGACAAGCTGATGTCGAGCGAATATGGCTAGACCATCTACAGGATCTCTGGAGGCCGCCCGACCATGATCGCCAACGTGCATCGCATGTTCAACTTCGACCTCGGCGAAACCGCGGATGCGATCCGCGATACCGTGCGCGACTTCTCCGAGAACGAGATCGCACCGCGTGCCGCCGAGATCGACCGCAGCAACCAGTTCCCGCGCGACCTCTGGCCCAGGATCGGCGCGCTCGGCCTGCACGGCATCACCGTCGAGGAGGAGTATGGCGGGGCAGGGCTCGGCTATCTCGAGCACTGCATCGCGCTCGAGGAAATCTCCCGCGCCTCCGCATCCGTCGGCCTGTCCTATGGCGCGCACTCCAACCTCTGCGTCAATCAGCTGCGCCGTAACGGCAGCGAGGCGCAGAAGCGCAAATATCTGCCCGGGTTGATTTCCGGCGAGCATGTCGGGGCGCTGGCGATGTCGGAGCCCGGCGCCGGGTCCGACGTGGTGTCGATGAAGACCCGCGCCGAGCGACGCGGCGACCGCTTCGTGCTCAACGGCAGCAAGATGTGGATCACCAACGGCCCGGTCGCCGATACGCTCGTGGTCTACGCCCGGACCGACGCCAATGCGGGCCCGCGCGGTATCACCGCCTTCATCATCGAAAAAGGCATGAAGGGATTTTCCACCGCGCAGAAGCTCGACAAGCTCGGCATGCGCGGCTCCGATACCTGCGAACTGGTGTTCGAGGATTGCGAGGTGCCGGAGGAGAACGTGCTGAGCGAGGTCGGCCGCGGCGTCAACGTGCTGATGTCCGGCCTCGACTATGAGCGCGTGGTCCTGGCCGCGGGGCCGCTCGGCATCATGCAGGCCTGCATGGACGCGGTGCTGCCCTACGTGCACGAGCGCAAGCAGTTCGGTCAGCCGATCGGCACGTTCCAGCTGGTGCAGGGCAAGGTCGCCGATATGTACACGACGATGAATGCCTCGCGCGCCTACGTCTATGCGGTGGCGAAAGCCTGCGACCGCGGCGAGACCACGCGCGAAGACGCCGCCGGCGCCATTCTCTACGCGGCGGAAAAGGCGACGCAGTGCGCGCTCGATGCGATCCAGCTGCTCGGCGGCAACGGCTACATCAACGACTATCCGACCGGACGACTCTTGCGCGACGCCAAGCTCTACGAGATCGGCGCCGGCACCAGCGAAATCCGCCGCATGCTGATCGGGCGTGAACTGTTCGAGAAGATGACGTAGGGTCCTTGACCCCATTGCGTCATGGCCCGTCCTATCCCCTCGTCCTGAGGAGCGTCGCGGGACGCGACGCGTCTCGAAGGATTGAGGCCACAGCCGGGCCTTCATGCTTCTCCGAGCGATGCCACCGGGTCGCGCGAATGCGCGCCCCCGACGAGCGCAAGCGCTCGCGCAGAGATGACAGGCTCCGCATCGTCCGTAGACGGCGCGCGACAGTAAGTTTTGTGTGGGGATGGTGCGAACGCGCGCCTCCTCACCATGAGGGTTTAATAACGCAGCAGGATTAACCGATTCCCCTTCTTTGCCCCGCCATTATCGAGATGCACATCGAACCGTTTTGCGCGTGAGGTTGACAAACGTCTCGTCAATCGTGTGATTGGGGCGTGTCGATCCTGGGGGGTGTTCCGTGAATCAGATGGGGTCTGTTCCGCTCGTCCCACCGCCACTGCCGCCGGTTGCAGCTTCGTTTTCCGGCGATCGCAGCGAATTCCGCCGGCTGGTGACGCGTGGCGCGCTGCTCGAACTCGTCACGGTCGGATTCTATCGCTTTTGGCTCGCGACCGACATCCGGCGTCACCTGTGGACACATACGGCGGTGGAAGGCGACGCCTTCGAATACACCGGGCGCGGCAAGGAATTGCTGGTGGGATTCCTGTTCGCGCTGGCGATTCTGGTGCCGATCTATCTGGCTTATTTTCTCGTCGGCATCGAAGCCGAACGCCTCAAGGCTTTCGCCAGCTTTCCCCTGTTCGCGTTCCTCTACGTGTTCGGCCAGTTCGCGATCTACCGCGCGCGGCGCTATCGCCTGACCCGCACGGTGTGGTGCGGGGTGCGATTCTGGATGGAAGGTTCGGGCTGGGCCTATGCCGCGCGGGCGGCGCTGTGGGCCGTTCTGATGCTATTGACGCTGGGCCTGATATTGCCGTGGCGCGAAGCGGCGCTCGAACGCTACAAGATGCGGCATTCCCATTATGGCGATCTGCAGGGGCGGTTCGAGGCAACCGGCTGGGAGTTCTTCAAGCGCGGCTGGTGGATCTGGCTGCTGGGTATCGCGTCGGTGACGCTGCCCGCCGTCGTCATTGGGCTGGCCACCGCGTATGCTCCCGCACGCTTGCCGCTGGCGAAACTGGCGACGACAGGCAATCCTGTTCTGGTCATAGCCATGCTGGTGGCGGGGCCGATCCTGTACGCCGTCTTCAAAGCTTTGGAGTGGCGCTGGTGGCTTTCCGGCATCCGCTTTGGCGATGTCCGGTTCGAAGCGACGTTGTCGCGCGGAGCGCTGATTGGCCTGTACTGGAAGGTGATCGGCTGGCTCGTGCTGATCTCGGTGGCTTTCGGTGGCTATCTCTACCTCTGTATGCAGCTGGTGGTACGCGCCACCGAAATGCCGATGGACCGCTTTCTTGCCTCCGGTGGGCTGCAGGGAAACATCCTCTTCCTGGTGCTGGTCGGGATCGGCTATCTGCCCTTCGCTCTGCTGTTCAATGTCGTGATGCGGGTCTATCTCATGCGCGACGTCTGGGTGAGGCTGGTTGGCTCGACGCAGGTCCATGGTCTCGGGACGCTGGCGGATGTGTCGGTCAGAGGCGATCTGGCAAGCGCCGTCGGCGAGGGTCTTGCCGACGGACTTGACGTGGTCGGGTTCTAGGTCGGGCATGTCGATGTCGATGGACAGCGCGCCGCTTCAGGAGCCGGCTCCGCCGGGGGCCTCCGGTTCGGCGGTCTATTTCGATGGTTCGTCAAGTCGCCGCCATCTTGTGACACCCGTGTTCAAGGATCGGCTCGAACTCGACGAGACCGGTGAGGCGACGGTCGTCTGGTCCTACGATGATATTCGCCGCGCTGACGGCCCACCCGGGGTGCTCCGTCTGCGCTGCGTGACGGCGCTCGCGCTGGCGCGGCTCGAGATCCGCGATGCCTCTGTTGCGTCGGAACTGGTCTCCCGTTGCGCGCGGTTGGATGAGCATGCTCCGGGGCGGCATGGCGTCGGCGCGATCATCGGCTGGTCGCTTGCCGCCGCCGCGTCGATCGTTGCCGTGGTCCTGTTCGGCGTGCCGCTCGCGGCGGATCGGCTGACACCGCTGGTGCCGCAAGCTCTGGAACGGCGATTCGGGGACGCCGCCGATGCGCAGGTGAAGGCGTTTTTCGGCGACAAGATCTGCAACGAGGCGGCGGGACAGCAGGCGTTCAGCAAGCTGGTGGATCGGCTTCGTGATGCGGCCGGGCTGGACAATTCGGTCGGCGCTGCGGTTCTGGCGACACCTATTCCCAATGCCTTCGCGCTGCCGGGCGGCCGCATCTATGTATTCAGCGGGCTGCTGGCCAAGGTCGATAACCCCGATGAGATCGCGGGCGTGCTGGCGCACGAGCTTGGACACCTGAAGCATCGCGACAGCGTCCGCGAGGTGATTCACAATGGCGGCAGCTCGTTTCTGATCGGCCTTTTGTTCGGCGACATCACCGGTTCCGGCGCCGTCATCTTTGCCTCGCGCTCGCTCGTCACCGCATCCTATTCGCGCGAGGCCGAGCAGGATGCCGATTCATTCGCGATCGACGTCATGCACAGGCTCGGCCGCTCGCCGAAGGGGCTCGGCGAACTGTTGTTTCGCGTGACCGGCAAGGAAGGCGACAAGAGCCTCTCGATTCTGGCGAACCACCCGCTGACCGAGGATCGGTTGAAGCGCATGAACGAGGAGGATCGGCCGCCAAGCGGCCCGCCATTGCTGACGGATCCGGAATGGATCGCTCTCAAGGCGATCTGCGGCTAGCGCTTTCATGGGGGCCGTCATTCCGGGATGGTGCGCCAGCACCAGGCCTCAGATGCGCAATTGCGCATCGGGGAATCTCGAGATTCCGGGTTCGATGCTTTCGCATCGCCCCGGAATGACTGCTGCGCTTACATGCTCCGCCTCACTCGGGCAGATTGTTCACCTTCTTCACCCAGGCCCGCACCTCCGGCAGCACCTCAGGCAGCACGGCCTTGACCTCGTCGACCGTCATCCCCGCCTTGATACGCGGGTGGTACAGCAGGTTCAGGATGTACTGGTCGTAGACGTCGAAGAATCCCATCGACACATTGTCGTTGAACATGGTCCAGGGCACCGAACTGGTGTCGCTGATCGGTCCGATCGATTGCAGCACCTCCTCATAGGCGCAGTCGAGGAAGATGAAATCGCCGTTGTCGACCGTGAGCAGCACGTCGGAATGCTCGATCTCGTAGGCCTCGTTCTTGCGAAACCCGGACAGGCACTGCGGATCGAGCGATCGCCGGATTTCCCTGGCCCGGTCCCTGCCGTAGAGGCCGACGATGTTGCGGTGGAGATCGCGGTCGCGCACCAGCCTGACGGTGACGTCGGCGCTCTCGCCATTGTCGGTCATCGCGATGTCGAGATTTTGGACATGGGCCGCGATATCGGCGATGACCCTGGCCAGTTGCGCCTTGCGATCGGCGCGCCGGCCATCGGCAAAGACCCGGATCGGGCGAACATATTTCCGGATGCGATCGACCCGTCCGGCGAGGTGATACTCGGCGCCGAAGGAGGTCTTGAAGAACCCATCGGCGATCTCGGCGTCGGTGAAGCTCTTTCTCTCGGCACGCTGGCGCGAGGCGACGGCGGGGATTTCCGCCAGCGCCGGCGACACGATGGCGGCGAGGAGGCAAACGCCCGCGCACGCCGCCAGCGCGGCCCATGGCGCTCGCAGGCGCGGGCCGCGAACCACCTAATTCTTCACCACGACCACGGTGCCGATGGAGACGCGGCCATAGAGATCGGTGACGTCGTCATTGGTCATGCGGAAGCATCCCGACGACACCGCCTGTCCGATCGTCTCCGGCTCGTTGGAGCCGTGGATGCGATAGAGCGTCGATCCGAGATACATGGCCCGCGCGCCCAGAGGATTTTCGATGCCGCCCCGCATGTGCCGCGGCAGGTCGGGGCGCCGCGCCAGCATCTGGCTGGGCGGTGTCCAATCCGGCCATTCCTTCTTCGCGGAGATGCGGTGGACGCCGCCCCAGCGGAACCCGTCGCGACCGACCCCGATGCCGTAGCGCAGCGCCTGGCCGTTGGGCTGGATCAGGTAGAGCCGCCGCTCGGCGGTATTCACGACAATGGTTCCCGGCGCGTACTCAGTGGGAAACATGACGGTCGTGCGCGGAATCGGGCTTACCGCCGTCGCGAAGAAGTTCGGGCCGAAGCCCAGGACGTCGCGGGTGTCGACGGTCTCGGCCCTTGCCGGGCTCGCGGCGGTCGCAAATAGCCCGGCCGACGCAATCAGCAGCACAACCTTCGGAATCATATCAGCCCTCTAAAAAATCAATAATGCTTCAGGGAAAAGGCCATAAGCCGGCCGGCTTCGCAAGCCACGGCCGTGTGAGGCGGGCACTTTCGAGGCGCGCTGTGACCCAATTCACACCTTCGAAATTACCGCAAGCGAAGCAAGGTCGCGGGGATGCTGGCCGTCACCGGCAATTCCATGAGCCGCGATCCTCAACCGTGCTGCCGGCCATGGCAGCAATGCGGAGCGTTCCTTTGACTGACGGCACGAACAATGATTGATCTGCCACGATCCGGCGGAAACGGGAGTGGAATGATGAACGGTGCGGAAAGTCTGGTACGGACGCTGGTCGCGGGTGGCGTCGACGTCTGTTTTAGCAATCCTGGCACCTCCGAAATGCATTTCGTCGCAGCCCTTGACCGTGTCGACGGCATGCGCTGCGTGCTCGGCCTGTTCGAGGGCGTCGTCACCGGCGCTGCCGACGGCTATTTCCGCATGAAGGGAACGCCGGCCTCGACGTTGCTGCATCTCGGGCCCGGGCTCGCCAACGGGCTTGCCAACCTGCACAACGCCAAGAAGGCGCATTCCGGCATCGTCAACATCGTTGGCCAGCATGCAGGCTACCATATCGGCTTCAACGCGCCGCTGACCTCCGACATCGAGGGTCTGGCACGGCCGATGTCGCAGTGGGTCCGCACCTCGCCGGATGCGAAATCGGTCGCCGCCGATGGCGCCGCGGCGATCGCTGCCGCGAAAAGTTCGCCGCCGCAGATCGCGACCCTGATCCTGCCTGCGGACACCGCCTGGAACGAGGCCGATGGCATCGCCGACGTGCCGGCGCCCAGCCAGCGTCCGGGCTTCTCGCCGGAGGCGGTCGAGACCGCCGCCAGGGTGCTGCATGGCAGCGGCGCGGAAACCCTGCTCCTGATCACCGGTGGCGCGCTGACCGAGCGGGGGCTGGCGCTGGCGCAGCAGATCGCCGGCAAGACCGGCTGCAGGGTGATGGGCCAGACCTACCACCCGCGCATGGCGCGCGGGCGCGGACGCTTCTCGATCGACCGCATTCCCTACGTGATCGAGCAGGCGCTGCCGATCCTGAAGAACTTCCGCCACATCGTGCTGGTGGAGGCCAACGATCCCGTCGCCTTCTTCGCCTACCCGAACAAGCCGAGCATGCTCAAGCCCGAGGGTTGCGAGGTTCATCGCATGACGGCGTGGGGCGAGAACTCGGTGGCGGCGCTGGAGGCGCTGGCGGGCGCGCTTCAAGCCGGCCCGAAGGACGTCCGGGCACAGAAACTCGTGGACCTTGCCAAGCCGACCGGCGCGCTCAACCACGCCTCCATCGCCCAGGCGATCGCCTGCGCCATCCCCGAGAATGCCATCATCGTCGATGAATCCGTCACCACCGGACGCGGCTTCTTTCCGCCGACGGCGGCCGCCGCTCCGCATGACTGGCTGCAGAACATGGGGGGCTCGATCGGCTTCTCGACGCCGGTCGCGACCGGTGCCGCGGTGGCCTGCCCGGATCGCAAGGTGATCTGCATGGTGGGCGACGGCAGCGCGATGTATACCATCCAGTCCCTGTGGACGCAGGCGCGCGAAAGCCTCAACGTCGTCACCATCGTGTTCGCCAACCGCATCTACCAGATCCTGCGCGGCGAGTTCGACGGCGTCGGCGCCGGCGAGCCCGGCCAGCGCGCGCTCGACATGCTCAGGATCGACCGGCCGACCATCGATTTCGTCGCGCTGGCCAGGGGGATGGGCGTGCCGGCCCGCGCGGTCGCGACCGCCGACGACTTCAACGCGGCGCTCGCGGCTGCGATCGCCGAGCCCGGGCCGCGGCTGATCGAGGTGCAAATCTAGGCAGCCGCAATTTTAGGCCTCTGATCGTCTTTGCCGGCGCATCGAAACCATCCACGGACTCGGATTCCGTGCTATGGATCGCGCTGTCGCGGAGGTTGTCGTTGGTCGCGGACTCGCGCCGTCAGTCGATGTCCTCCGCGCCGAGTGCCTGAATGACGAGACGTGAATGACGAGACGTGAATGACGAGACGTGCCTTGGGGGGCTGACATGCACGCCGAGTTGAACAAGGTCATCGCCGCGCTGCAGGAGCTTTTCGCGCACGAAAGCGCCCTGTTCGAGCGCGATATCGGCGAGCGCGCCTTGACGCACCGGCTGGCGGTGCACGTCGAACGCCAGTTTTCGGGGTGGGATGTCGATTGCGAATATGACCGGCTCGGCGAACGCACGCTGCGGCTGCCGCATGGCACCATCGTCTCGACCGACGATCATCTGGCGAAGTCGGTCTATCCCGACCTCGTCGTGCACCAGCGCGCGATTCCGAACAACCTGCTCGCGATCGAGCTCAGAAAGGCGATCAATCACCAGCCGATCGAGCACGACCAGCGCAAGCTGATGGCGCTGACCGATCCGCATCTCTGGTTCGCCTACTGGATCGGCCTGCTGCTGACGCTCGGCAAGACGACCGTCACCGCGTCGGATGTCTATGTCGGCGGCGCGCTCGATCCGGCGCTGACGGCCTGGTTCGCCACCCGGCTGCAGGAAGCGGGATTGCAGGCGTGAGCCCGGTCAGGATGAAGGGAACGAGCGGCGCCGCGTCGTCGATCGGGCGTCCCGCCGCCCTCGCCATGCAGGATGACGCTGAATGCGTTGCCTGCAATCATTCGAGCCCGAGCAGGCGCGCGAAGCGGTTGGAGGTCCTGGCCTCCGGCTGATCGCGCTCGGCGAGGCTGATCAGGACGAACTGGTTGATGAGTTCGATCATCATGGAAAACCGGTGATTGTCGGGATCGTGATAGTCGATCCGGGTGACCTGACGATCCTGCGAGACCGTGCCGATTGCGCTCCATTTCAATCCGTCGTGAAGATAGTGAACCATTTCTCCAACCGTGTGGAGCGGAAGCCGCCCTTCCTGCTTCAGAATCTGCCTGGCCTTGTTGTTCATCGTCAGGATGCGTGCATCGTCGGTCTTGTTGTGACCGTCCATGATGGGCACCGCCGCGATGATCCCGATCGGAGACCGGTCATAGAGAATTTGCAGGACATCGATTTTCTCGCTCAGCATCGCCATGTAGCACATGGTGAAAACCGGCTCGCTGCGTTCGTCGGCGGCGAGCGGCAGGACCAGCACCTCCCAATAGGTGTTGTGTTCGGAGAGCGAGGAGATATAGCGCGCATAGACCGGCGCCTTCCTAGCCAGGCAATCATCGAAGATCTCGCGCATGCTGTTGGCGGTCGCAAATTTCAGTTCTGACGACAGCGCGCCGCGCATATCCCGCCCCAGTTCGCGGATGTAGCTGTCGCTCTGGGAGACGACGAGATGCTGATCTCCCACCTTGAGATTGAGCAGCGTGTCGTCGAATGAACTCGACTCCTTGAAATACATGTCCCGCAATCGCGGTTGCCTGGTCGCCCTGTGATAGAGCCACTGCCGATAGGCAGTCACGAGTGTTTTGGAGTGAAGTTGCTCGCGGACCGCTTTGCCGGTCCAGATCTGGATCGGTGCGCGGCTGGTGGCGCCGGCGTCCATGGCCTTCGCAGAGGGGGGTGTTACGACGTGCTGCACGGGCGCCGAACCACCCTGGGCGCTGGAGCTCCCTGCCGACTGGACCATACCGAATCCTTCTGCTTTGCCGCATGGCCAAGGTCGGTCCCCGGCATCCGAACTCCTCTTTCACGCATCCTGCTGGAAGTTGAGTTTCATTGCATTGCCGCAACCGGAAATTTCATCAGGCTATGCTGAATGCTTCGTTAACGTTGGCTGCGAGGCGCGTGAGTCGTTGTCATTGTTCAGCAAATCTGCACGCTTGATGCCGCTCGCGTTGAAACCGCGTGGTGGCCAGGATCAGGGATGAAGGACATACCGCCGCCGTCCGTCCCATGTCGCCCGAAGTGCTTGAAATCTCAGGTGATGACGCGATGGATTCCCGGCACTCTACGGATCGCGTGGGACCCATCGTGCCTTGCCGAACCGGCAACCCCTATCCGTGTCAATACGTAATTTTCGATTAACGTCATGGTTGGGACTCCGGTCCAAGCTTCCGCATCGTCGGGTGCGTGGAAAGATCGCTGCGGTCCGGCCGGCCAATGGCGCATGCCGGGATCGAGAATATGGTTCAAGGATCGTCCACTTGATGATGAACGACAAAATACCGGTCGATCAGATCCGAGCCTATCTCGGGCGCCTGACACCGCAGGCACGCGCGAGCCTGCTCGTCGAGATCGAGCGAATGCTGCTCTACGGCGAGGACGTGCCGGGCGCCGCTGTCATGCTGGTGGAACTGCGCGCCGAGTTTCGCAAGAGCGGGCTGTCCAGCGATCGCGCCGGCAATCCATCGCGCTATTTCTTCAAACCCATAGAAGCATTGTTCGTCGATCGCCCGCCCGAACTCGCCAATTCGGGCCAGATATCGCGCGGGTCGCTGTCGGCGATCTGGGAGTGGATCAACCAGCTCCTCCTGCCGGCGATGGCGGGCGACTATTGCGAGAAGATGAAACAGGCGATTTTGTCGAACAATGCATACGAAGCAAAGCAGATCGCCGCCGGATTCCAGACCAAGGTGATCAAGAGCCTGGAAGCGGGTCTTTCGTCTCGTACAGGCATCGAAGGCGTGCGAAGCGGCCTCGGCAGATACACGAGCTCTCGTGCCAGCTTCGATGATCTGAAGAAGATCGTGTCCGCCTTGCGGGTGGGCGACGCAATTGTCGCCTTCAGCGAGGCGCTGCCGCCCAAGATCGAGAATTTGGAGGGTGAGACGCTTGCCAAGGCGCGGGTCCTCCTCGACGCATTCGCGGCCAAACATCCGGAGCCGATGCCGTTTGCCTTGACCATTGTGTTGAAGCGCCTCAAGACGCCGTGGCAGCTGATTCATTTCGCGACGGCAATCGCGCGTAGCAAGAACGCCGGCGACGTCGCGGCGACGCCCTATGCGGTCAGCGTCTCGATGGTGCTGGATTTCCTCGACGACAAGCGAATCGCGCTGAGGCAGGCCCTCAAGAGCAATCGCATCCCGATCTCCAAGGATATCCTCATGGACATCTACGCTATCGAGCATGCGCTGAGGACGAGGATCGGCCAGTTCGACAAGTCCGACTGGGGCCGACGGCTTGACGAGCTGATGGCCGCGATCGACGACGATTTGCAGGCCGAGTTTCGAACGCTCCCGGAGAATACCGCCCATGTCCTCGGGGCGCGCACGCTTCGCCGCCACGCCTCGTCCGGACTTCTGACCTCTCTGGTGCGCAGGAGCCGCGATGCCCTCGTCGGAGGCGCGACCCGCGTCGAAGGCCTTTTCGGCCTTGGCCAAAGGTCGGCCGGCGGCCCGACGGAGGCGTCGACGTCCGCAAAACCACGGGTCGAGAAAATCAACCGTCGTTAAAAGTTTGGTGCAAGGCTGACGCCGGCGTGCGGATTTGGCCAACGAGAGCTGTGAATTTTCGTCCCTGAACGAACTGCAGGATCGAGACAATGGCCGGTGAACTGATTGGTGATATGGATGTCGAATATGCGAGCACCGTGGCTGACCGCGCCATTCGGTCGATGTCGCAGCAATCCGTGCCCGCGACCCCGAGCAATTTCACGGTCTGGTTCAACTACGCGATGGGCGCCTCTCCGGCGCTGCGAAAGACCATCGATATTCTGATCGGCAACAAGCGCAAATTCGATGCTGCGATCAATCATGAACTCTATACGACGTATGTCGGCGCTCATTCCGATCAGAGCGTCGCAGGTGATTTCCCGGAACAGCTGCATGGCGTGATAGCCGGCGCCAAGCAGTTCCTCGCAACGGCCATCTCCGACAACCGGACGCAGATCAAGGCGCTTGGCGAGGTCTCCTCGCAAGTTCGACCTGACAGCGATCCGAGGCCGATCATCGAGAAGCTGGTCACCGAACTGACCAAGTCCACCGCGCGGGCGTCAGCCCTGGAGACAAACTTCGTCGAGACGGCCCAGGAACTGGACAAGATCCGCGATTCGCTGAAAGTGGCCGAACAGCGCTCGAATACCGACGCGCTGACCGGATTGGCCAACCGCCGCTCGCTGGAGGAGTTCTTTCGTTCGGCTCAGATTGCCGCGATGGAGACCGGCGCGCCGCTCAGCATCCTGCTGATCGACATCGATCATTTCAAGAAGTTCAACGACAGCTACGGACACCAGGTCGGAGATCAGGTGCTGCGGCTGGTGGCCCAGGTCCTGCAGAAGAGTGTCCGCGATGTCGATCTCGCCGCTCGCTACGGCGGCGAGGAATTGATGGCGGTGCTTCCCGGCGCCGATCTTCGCCTTTGCGCCGATGTCGCCGAGCGCATTCGTCGCCGCATCTCGGAGGCTCGCCTGACCCGACGCTCGACGGGGCAGGAGATTGCAAGCGTCACGGTCTCGATTGGTGTTGCGCAGTTCCGCCTCGCGGAAGCGGCGGAGGCGACGATCGAACGCTGTGACCGGGCCCTCTATCAGGCGAAACGGGCGGGCCGCAATCGCACCGTCATGGAAAACGAGGTCGATGGCGAGATCGCCGCTGCCTGATCCGATGCGAAGCGTCGCCGCGGAGCGCCGCAACGGTCTGACGGGCTTGCGGTTGCACCCCGGGCGCCTGCAAAAACATCAGCAGGACGGCGTGGCCTCGATCAGCCCGATCTCGGTCCCGGTGGGGATCGTCCGGCTGATCCGCAGGCCTGCCGCGGCGAGCAATGCGCCATATTCTGTGTCGGTGCGTTCGCGTCCGCCGTTCCGCACCAGCATGTTGAGGTCGCTCAGCAACTGTGTCTGCGCGTGCACGCCGGGCTCGATCGTCTCGGGAATGGTGCGTTCGGCGAGCAGGAGCCTCGATGTCTGCGCCATCGCGGCGCGGCAGTTCCTCAGGATGAGAATGGATTTTTCGTCGTCCCAGTCATGGATGACGCGCGACAACAGATAAACGTCACCCCCGCCCGGTACGGACGACAGGATATCACCGCCAATCGCGTCACAGCGATCGGCCATTCCCGCGCGCCCGAGCTTCTCCCGCGCCGCTTCGGCGACGCGCGGCAGGTCATACAGAACACCGCGCAACCCCGGATGCGCATCGAGAACGCTGGAAATCAGTTCCCCCCGGCCGCCCCCGACATCGACCACCACGCGCGCGAAGGAAAAATCATATGAGGCCAGGATCGCCCTCGCGATCATCATGGCCACGTCCGCCATGCCGGCATCGAACAGCGCAGCGTCCTCTGGATGCGTGGCGAGCCAGTCGAATGTGCCGTCGACGCCGAACAGATGGGAGAACGCGGTTTCGCCGGTGCGGATGCAGTGCGCCAAGTCACCCCAGGTGGTCCAGAAATTCTCGCTGCCGAACAGGAGCACTGTCGAGTACACCGAATCGGGAGCGTCCCGCCGCAGGCACATTCCTGCCGGCGCGAGCGCGAAAGTCCCGGGTCTCGACTCGCTCACCACGGCGCACGCGGTGAGGACACGAAGCAGCCGATAGAGCGAGGGTGCATGCGCTCCCGCCGCGCGCGCAAGCTCATCCGACGTCCTTGCTCCGCTCGCCAATAGATCGGCAATACCGAGCCTTGTGAAGACGTAGATCGCCTGCGACAGCCGATAGCCTGTCGCAAGCCGGATCATCTCTTGCGAGGAGTTGCGCTGACCCGTCGGCTGCAATGCCTGGCCATCATCGGGGATGGCTGGACCTTCGTGCATTCGGTCCCCCGGGTCTGGAGTCTGCCCGCAATCGTTCATGGGGCTGACTTCGATGCACCGGCGATCGCCACAATCTTCGCACGCTGTTCCTCGATCGCCGCAGCAAACTCCGCCGACGTGCCGACGCGCACGGCAGTTCCGGCAGTGGCAAGCCGGGCGGCCAGTGCCGGGTCGCCGGCGACCGCGGCGACGGCGGCGGCGAGGCGCTCCCTCACGTCAGCCGGCATGTCGCGCGTGCCGTAGAAGCCGACGACGCCGTCGAAGGTCAACTCGGGATATCCGGCTTCCGCTGCGGTCGGAACATCAGGCGCAAGCGCAGAACGCTCGCGGTTGACGACCATGAGCATTCGCGCCCGGCCGGCCTGCACGGGCGGCGCCAGGATGGTGATGCTCGAAGCGACCGCGTGGATGCGTCCCTCGCTGAGATCCGACAGCGCCGGGCCGAATTCGCGATAGGACGCGCGGACCAGCTCGATGCCGGTACTTTTCTGAACGGCCGCGAACACATACTGGGGGAGACCAGGGGTTGCCGCCCAGTTGAGCTTGCCGGGCTGAGCGCGCGCCAGTGCCACGAAGTCGGCGAGCGTGTGCACATTCAGATTAGTCGAAACCGCGATGGCCAGGACATTGTCCGCGACCGATGCGATCGGGACCAGGTCGCGCACATCGTAGGGCAGCTTGTCATGGATCAGCGGATTGATGGTGAGAACGCCGGCAAACGAGAACAGGAAGGTGTGATTGTCCCGGGCGCCGACCACGCTCATCACGGCGGGAATGCCGTCGCCCCCCTGTTGGTTCTCCACGATCACGGGGGTACCCCAGCGCGCCGCCAGACGCTCCGCGCACCAGCGGGCCGCGATGTCGGTCGCCGACCCCGCCGGAAGCGGCACGATGATACGCACCGTCTGCTGCGGCCACGCCTCGGCCTTCGTCGACGTCAGGGACAACGAAAGCGCTGTGACGAAAGCAGCGGCGAGGGCATGGACGGCATGCATGGCCAACCTCACGATTTGCTGGGCTCTTGCTGAACCGGGCCGCGTTTGCGCCTGCCCGCGCCTGGACGCGCATAGCTCCGATTTCCCTCGATCAGTCGGACCATGAAATCTATGAACTGATCCTGCTCGGCGCGAGCGAGCGGTTTTAGAATGCGTTCGCTGGTCACGCGTGACTTGGGACGGACGCGGTCGAGAACCTTGCGCCCCTTCGCGGTGACGGAGAGCTGACGCGCGCGGCGGTCCTCGCCGTTGACGCGCCGGTCGAGGAGGCCCTTCTTCTCCAGCCCATCCACCAGGACACCAGTGTTGTTACGGTCGATCCCGAGCGCCTCCGCGAGACGGCGCTGGTCGATCCCCGGAACGTCATCGAGAAACTGGAGCACCGCATACTCGAGCTGCACGACGTCCTCACCGACGAGTGCCTCGGCAATCATCGCGACGCAAATCTGCTGGAAACGCCGCGCAAGTGCCGCCGGGGCGCGACGGATCGGGATGCCGCCCGGCGCAAGCTGGAACAGCTCCGGCAGATAACGGTCAGGCGGAGCCTTGGCGTCGCGCTTGGCGTTTGTCGGCACGTCCGGTTTCGGCATTCCCCGCCTCGGCATGTCCGCATCCATCGGCATGTCGGTCGATATGGTCATAATCGTGAGCATCATACTCATGACCGTCATTATTATGAGCATATTAGGATGATTGCCCGACCCCGTCAATCGAATGCGCGGGCCCCTTCGACCCGCGCCTCACGACCGACGGCGACGATGCCGACCGGCATGGCGTGATACCGGACGCCAGCTTCTCAATCCAATTTCGGTGATTCCGGAATGCGAAACGACGGACCCTGACAGACAGGGACGCAGTCCCGGTCACACGGGCTTGTGATGGACGTTCCTTTCGCGCTGCGGTAGTGGAACCTGGATGCTACCTCCGCGATTACCTGTCCACAGTTGAACCTTTGCGACTGGGCTGCGACCCAGCATCGGGAGGGCATCTGAAGGAGGCTGCGATGACCCACTGGCAGGACCGGATGGTGGACAGGCCAGAGCCGGACTATGCGGCTTATGCGACGGGGTGGACGATTTCCGGCCTCGTGATCCTTGCGACCATTGTGGCGGTCTGGCTTCTCGGGATCTAGGGCACGATCCGGCCCGACGGCCGCGTCGGTGCGAATGGACGCGGTTGTCGCTTGCGACATCAGCCGAAAGCCCGCTTTGCGCAGAGATCATCCTGAACAAACAGATCGGATGATGCGGGTGGCTGATGCGTCACACCGATCTCTCGCTAACACGTTGTTTTTCAAATAATTTTTATCGTTTGCGACGGCCGGCGGCGTGCCCGTGGGCACGATCGTCTCGCTCGAGTGATTTTTGCCGATGCTGCGGGGGCGACCGGTTGCGGGCATGACGCCGACGCCGCCCTTCGGGGCGCTCTCCCCAGCAGCCGCCGCGCCCGGCCAAATGCGGCGCAAGCCTGTGGACATCGTGGCAAAAATGTGTGCGATCATGTAGGATGGGCGTAGCGTTCATGCGAGCTGTGCGTTGGCCAGCGGGCGCGGGCCGTTGCCGGGGTGGGCGGCGCAGACCCCTCGAGCAGTGCGGCCATCGGCATTTTTTTTGAGGATTTTGCAATGCCAAAGGCGATCGAACTCATCGTTGACGTGTACGTCCGATATCAAAACCGTCGGGCGCTCGGAGACCTCATGGTGCATCGTCAACGTTTGGTAGCCAGCTTGCGAGGGCGGCCGAACATTGCGAATTTCGATTTCAGCAGGACCCTTGGCCAACTCGACTTTGAAGTCGCGGTGATCCAGAAGGGGATCGAAGCCGTGGTCTCCGTCGTCGATCGCGAGCGCAGCCTCGCGGCGTAGCCAGCCTCCCGGTCAGGCGGCGTAACACGCGGGCACTCTTGTTTGTGGTGAGCCCTTGGGCCTTGCGAACGCCCCGTGGTCGGGGTCGTGCTGCACACGGGCGGCTGGCGTCTTCTCTCTGAAGGCTTAGTTAGGCGGCCGCCATCGGCGCGCATCAAGCGGCTTCCACCCAAGAAGACAGACACCGTTCGTGAAGGAAGAACGCGAAGACGGCTTGCTTTTCGGCTCCTGAGAAGTCGCCTGATGCTTGCACGCCCGCTTCTCGCAGCGAAGGCAGGGTTGCCGCGCAGTGCTGCGCAAAAACCTTGAGCGGCGGGCCCACGGAGAGCGAGGCCCTGTCGATGCGCAACGTCGCTGAAAGCGGTCGTTCGCCATGCTGTGTCCGTCATGCCAAATCTTGACTTTCTGCCGGGATTACAATAGTGGCACGCTGCCAAGTGAAACGTGGCAGAGGTGTAAGATGACGGACGACAGCCAGAACCGGGAGTCCCGTTAGCGCGTCCGTTGAGGGCGCGGCTAGCGCGCCTCCCTTAAGTGCCGGAGCGGCCCACGCCGCCGGCAGATCCCAATCGAGCAGATCTCAATCGAGCAGATCTCAATCGAGATTGAGTCGCTGAAAATCCTGGGCGTGCGCACGCACGTCGCCAGGGGCTTCTGGCCGCGTGTCCCCTTCGGATTCGCGGGCCGCATTCGTGCGGCCGCTCGACTCGCACTCCTTTTTGACAAGACTTCAGCGAGCTTGAAAATGACCCGCACCCTCAGAAATGTTGGAATCATGGCTCACGTCGACGCTGGCAAGACGACGTTGACGGAGCGCATCCTGTTCAATACCGGCCGCATTCACAAGGCTGGCGACGTCCACACCGGCAATACCGAAACGGACTCCCATGCGCTCGAGAAGAAGCACGGGATCACGATTTCGGCTGCCGCGACGTCATGCGAATGGCGAGACGCGTCAATCACGATCATCGACACGCCCGGCCACGTCGACTTCCAGATCGAAGTCGAACGTTCGCTCCGCGTGCTTGATGGCGCCGTCGCGGTATTTTCCGCGGTCTCCGGCGTAGAGCCGCAGTCGGAAACGGTTTGGCGCCAGGCCGATCGCTTTGACGTGCCGCGCCTCTGCTTCATCAACAAGATGGATCAAGTCGGCGCGGACTTCGAACGGACAGTTGAAATGATCGCCGATCGTTTCGGCGCGCATCCGATTGTCCTGCAGCTACCGGTCGGGCGCGAGGGCGACTTCATCGGTGTGATCGATCTCGTGTCGATGAATGCGCTGCGTTGGGATGCCGCCAACCCTGCGCCGACCGCCGGCGCGATTCCGGAATGGATGCGTGATGCTGCCAACGAGGGCCGGCAGCGCTTGCTCGAAACGCTTGCGGACAAGGACGAAGCCATCATGGTCGCCTACATCAGCGGTGAGGCGGTCGAGGCCTCGCAGATCAGGGCCGCCATTCGAAAGGCCTGCATTGCGGGACGGCTCACCCCGGTCCTCTGCGGTTCGGCCTATCGGAATGTGGGCGTCCAGCCGCTGCTCGACGCGATTGTCGACTACGCCCCGGCACCGATCGATCGGCCGCCGGTCGCAGGCACCAATCCGCGCACTGGCGAAGCGGAGCAGCGCCTGCCGCGTCCGGACGAGCCGTTTGTCGCCCTGGTATCCAAGGTGCAGGCGAGCCGGTTCGGCACGTTGGCGTTCATCAGGGTCTATGCCGGTCGGATCGCGCCGGGAGAGCCGGTGGTCAATGCGGCGACCCGCAAGGTTGAGCGTATTGGTCGGTTGCTGCGGATGCATGCTGACTCACACACCGAGATTGGCGAAGCCTTGGCCGGCGACGTCGTTGCGGTGGTTGGCCTCAAATCCGTCAGCGCGGGCGATACGTTGAGCCAGCCCGCGCGCCCGATCGTGCTGAGCGGTTTCGTCATCCCGGCCCCCGTGATCGAGGCTGTCATCGAGCCGCGCTCGGGCCAGGAGCAGGAACGCCTGGGACAAGCCCTGGCGATGATGGCGCGCAGCGATCCATCGCTCCGCGTCGCTGTCGACAGGGAAAGTGGCCAGACGCTCGTGCGCGGCATGGGGGAACTGCACCTCCAGATCATGGTCGAGACATTGAAGGAAGACTTCAATGTCGATGCCGTGATCGGAGCGCCCCAGGTCGCCTATCGGGCGGCGGCGTCGCAGCGGGCGGAAGTCGACCACACGTTGCGGAAGCAGAGTGGCGGCCCCGGGCAAATGGCGCGGGTTCGCCTGGCGTTCGAGCCGTTGGCGGAAGGTGAGACGGGTCTCGTCTTCGTCAACAAGATCGTCGGCGGTGCAATTCCAAGGGAGTTCGTGCCGTCGATCGAAAAAGCTCTGCGCCACGCGATGCTGGATGGTGGTCGAGGCGGATATCCCGTGCTCGGTCTCAAGGTGAGCCTGTTGGACGGCGCCTTCCATGAGAAGGACTCGTCCGGCCTCGCCTTCGAACTGGCCACGCGGGAAGCCTTTCGGATCGGTTTCGAGCAGGCCGCTCCGATCCTGCTCGAGCCAGTGATGCGGATCGTCGTGACGACCCCTGAGGACTATCTCGGGGCCGTGATCGGCGACCTGCAACGCCGGCGCGGACAGGTCCTGGCGACAGAACCGGTCTTGCATACGCACAACGTCAGCGCTGAAGCGCCGCTGGCGGAGTTGTTCAACTACGTGAGTGCGCTCAGGTCCCTGTCGCAGGGACGAGCAAGCTTCACAATGGCGTTCTCGCGCCATGCGCCGCTGCCGGCAGCACTGATGGAGAAGGTCGTCCGGCGTGCATGATTCTGGTGGAGGGATGGGCGGTACCGCCGCTCATCCCTTTGCGGAGCAGAGCAGCCTCAAGACCAAACCGCAGGTTACCGTGCTGTGGGTTCGCAAGTTGACCATCGATGAAATCAGGTGTTTCGCGAACTATCTATATTCTTGCCGGGCGAGAACATCGCGCTCCCTCGGTTCGACGGTATGAGGCGGGCTGATCGCCATTTTCAGCGGTTCGCGGTCTTTCGCTTTCGCGGCGTATCATCCGAAGCATCGGGCGTGACGACGAGGTCGTCGAGCGAGATCTTCAGCAAGTCGGCGATCCTGCGCAGCGTATGAACGTCGCCGCTCTTGCGTCCGGCCTCGATCTCCGAGAGAAAGCCTTGCGCGATTCCGGCTCGTTCGGCGAGCGTCGCTTGAGTCAATCCGGCTCTTTTTCGGTAGAACGCGAGCGGGGTTTTCGCGGCCAGCAGTTGATCCACTTCGGCGCTGGTCAGGGTGTGCTCGCCCTTCTTACGTCGGTCCAGCGCGCGGCGCGCGGCCTCGGCGTCCGCGGCATCCTCGCCGGCGGCTGCGATCAGTTGATCGTATTCCTTGCGGGCAAGAATCACGATGTCGTCGCCTTTCGGGGTCTTGGTCATCACAGGCATTTCGGTTGCTCCTAGTCGTAAATTCCACCGCGCGGGCCAATATCGAGGATGGTAATCGTATCGGCGGTTTCCTCAAACACGACGCGGAAATCCTGAACGCGCAACCGGAAGGCATCGACGCCGGTCAGTGCCTTGACGTTGCCGGCTTGCGCGGCCGGGTTCTCCGCATACTGAGCGATCTTGGACCGGATGGCTTCGCCTTCTCACCCTAACTCTAGGCCCCAGCTTCGCGTGGCTGCTCTTAGGGTTTGCAGCACGTCTACTCCAATTCACCGCCAGTTTTAGCCGCCATCGGATGCAGAATCGTGCTCCTATGTCGGAATCTCGTCAATCGTTTCGACGAACCAACATGCACATATCTCTTGCCTTGCGGGTGTTGTCGATAATCGCCTTATCCTCTTTTGACTGCTTGTCGTATTCGAGTTCTTCCTTGGTCTGGGTAACAAGGCCGACGTATTGAACGAAGTCGATCACCACGGGCAGATTGGTGGTGAGGCAGTCGCAAAACTTTTGGTTGGCGATGGCCGTGAGACACTGCGTCCTTTTAGCGTTGGACATCTTGTTGGTGATGGCTTTCAAGTCATCGAGAGCTCCGATGGCCTTGTCAAACAGGTTAAGCCGCTCTTGGTCTTCGAGCTTCTGGGCCGAGGCTGACGAAGCAACGAGGACCAAAAACGCTGCTATGATTTTCCGCATAAGTGACCCCCATGGGCTGGTGGCGGCTCCGGCCCCAATCATGGAATCCTAATCAAGCCCGTGTCTGTCAGCAAACGCAGTATGAGCCGCCACCCAACCGGGGGGTGGGCCGTTTGGTGATAGCTCTCTTCGAGGGGCTTGGGGGCTCTCCCTGGACGAGACGCTATTTCTAGCGGCTTGCAAAAGTGTTCTTGATCCGTTCTCATGTGCGCGCCACTGTGAGCACTGACCATGGCCGACCTGAATTTCCTCCGGCGCGAAATCGAACACATGCGTACCCAGGTAGGGAGGCAGCGGAATGAGATCCTAAAGCTCCAGCGGGTCGATATCCCCACAGCCTCGGCCGAGACCCTTCTGCAAAGGATGCTCGACAAGGTTGACGCCCTTTGTGCCGAGAGAGACAGGCTCAAAGCCGAACAGCCTGGGCCGACCAAGGGAAGGGTTCTGGGAGGGCGCCGCTGGTGAGATGGTTCGACGACGAACGCGAGCTTTCACCTTTCCTGAAAGCCCTTGAAGATGTCCGCCACAAAGCCACCCGGGAAGGTGGATGCTACCAACACGTCCAGGCAATCATCGTTTCCATCGACCAGCACGCGGAAGCCGCAACGGGGAATCGGGACTACTTTCTGAACAAGCCGCATTCTATTGGTGGTAGTAGGAAGGCCGATCTACCTTAGAGAAGACGATGACCAGCAGTCGGCTAACGAAGCGAGCGCGCAGGCGGCGCCGCGCCAAGGTTCGCGCGCAGAGAAGCGTTGACCAGATCAATAAGGCTTTGGGTGAGTTCCTGACGGAGATGGGCCGCGTCGAGTTTACGATGCTGCTATACGTAGACCTAATTAACGATGCTCCAATCGAGCACCTGTTCGAGAAGTATTCCAAGCTTACATTCGGACCGAAAGTCGGTTGGTTCAAAGAATGGGTCGAGTTCGCCGGCGTTCCCTCTGCGAAGCGAGCGATAGTCGACAGGGTCTATCAGAACCTCAAGGAGATCCACTCCAAGCGGAATTTCGTTGTACACGGCGAGACCTGGCAAGGTGCCTTCAACGGTCAGCACAGACAGGCCTACCGCGTGGGTGTGGTAAAGCAGAACTTGGAGTACCTCGACGAGTTCGACCGCGGCGAGCACGGCGAAAACGTCTTTAGCTTGTCAGAGGTCAATCAGCTTACGAAGCTCTGCCGAGCTACCGTCACCGATTTGAACTTCCTGCGCGGGCAAGGCCTGCCGGACTAGACAATCACGTCCACGTTTGGCGCACTCTCGACCTGGCGGCTGGAAACAGCGCGATACTCGGTCTCCGCTGTTTCCCATCCTGTGAGGGAATTGGTCTTTGTCTTATCTACGGCGGCATCTTCGGCGTCCGCTTTGATGGGATTCCATCCGTTCGCCAGCTTCTCGTCCTTCATACGCTCGTCGGTTTCCTCAACCTCAACCCATACCTGACGGCGGTAGGTGACGGTGCGCTCGACTTCGACACAGAAAGCGGCGGCTCAACGCTGGGCCTCCGCCTTGGCGATGGCTGCGAGAGAGTTGCGTACCCATGCAGGCCATTGGATATTTTGAGGAAAGATGTCGCGGTCTTTCAGGACTGATAAAGCCAGCTCAAGCGACGTCTTGGTTGATATGCAGTCGATAAGAGCCCCTGAAAGGCAATCGACAAACTTTCTCATGCGCATTGCAGGCGCGGACGATGAAGGTCGCGCGTCAGCGTCTTCGGAAATTATTTCAGCGACACACTCGCTGTCGTTTTTGTAGTTTACTTGGAAGTGTTCTTCATAAGGCGCGCAGGATTTCCGCTAGCTGTACGGCGTCGGTGTGTGATTGTTCTCCACATTCTTAGCTTCTCTTATCGTTCGTCCTAGAATTCAATCTCATCACAATGCGGTTCAAAATGGTAGGGCTCCATCTCGGCGTCATCCTCATCGGTCACGTCAATCGTAACGACAATGCCAAACTTGTCGGCAAGCTCTTGGGAAATCCTCTCGGTATCTTCGATGTCGAGCTGCTCATCTACCTTGCCGGTCAAATCGGCTTCTTCAAAATCAGCAAACTAGTTGGGGAAAATGTACCCATAGCGAGCAATACGCTCGGCCTGATTGGCGGGGTGATTGGCGTGGCTATCGTATGGGTCGTTCACAGTCTTATCCTTTCTTCGCAGGAAGAAGGATGAGTCAGGCAGTTGCATACGTCAAACGCCAAATGCATATTGGTGCATGAGGGTGCTCAACAGAGCAGCAAAAGGGGCCGGACTGTTCTGCGAAGAAAGGCGCGGCCCCTACGCAACCATGGTAGGAGCGCGTGACGGTTGCGCGCACAGGTCTAGAATCCCGTCAATGCAGTTGGTAATCTCAGAAGCAAAATTTATTGGGGAGGTCAAATTGGCTCGACCGTTAATTTCTGATGCTAAAGGCTGGCACTGGCTCATAACTTGGGACAACCCCAATCCGGCAAACTCTTCGGCAATGATTGGCGCGCTTTCAGGATTAGGGAGGGTCCGAACAGTTTATACAAAGACTACGGTGATTCTTGCTCCGCGCAGTACATCGACTTGGCGAAAAATCCGGATGGCGATCGAAAGCAATCTCAGTCCATCAAAAGCTATCGTTGGAAAGGCGATTTATGCAAATTTGAAGAGTGGCAAGTGTTTTGAGTGCGTGATGACGCGGAAGAAGCGCTGGAAGCGCGTAAAATAATCCTCACCTGACCAGCCATCCGCCTTCGCTGCCAGGCATGTACAAGCTATCGGTATGACGCAGAGCTACTTCATGCTGGCTTGGCGTTGTTGGTACTTGCTGCTGCGGAAGTGCTCGGTGCGATCGGGCCGAAGATGGTCTTGGCCCACCGTGCTCCAGGTCTCGATTTGTTTGTCCAGCAAGCGCGTTATGTGAGGAGGCGGATGACCACCATACATCGCGCTCACTGCTACTGGTATGAGTCCGTAGAGCACCAAGAAAAAGGCGGGAAAGGCAACAGGATATTTAAGGGGTGCCGACATAGCTCTCTCCGTGTGCCGTGTTCGGCTTTAGAGGGGGGGGGTGTTTTTTTGGAAATTGTGGGCCAAGAACACGAGGAACCCTCCCAGCGAAAGCCGGAGGGCGGTGCCGAAGTAAAAGATGCTCGAGGCCGTGGCGTGGGTGAGGGCTATGTCCGCCAACATTGGCTCACTCATCAGGCGAGGCGCTGGGCAGCGGTGCGCTGAGGGCGTCGCGGACTTCGGCGGGATCACCATCGGCAAGAACGATGGTCAGGTACTCCGCGCGTGCCTCCGGTGTGCGAAGGTGCTCGGCGGCGTCGAACTTCTTGAGTCTGCGGATTTTCATCCTCAGTCCTCCGATACGCGGCGGCATCGGCTTGCTCGGTGGTCAAATCCAGTTCGGTCACAAGGTCTTGCGCTTTCTCGCGCTCCGGCGCGGCCCATCTTCCTCGCTCGGTTCGTCTGGCACCAAACTATCGAACGTCACTTTCAGCGCATCCGCCAGCTTGCGCAGCGTTCGAACGTCACCACTCTTGCGGCCGACCTCGATCTCGGACAGATAGCCTTGCGTGATGCCGGCGCGTTTGGCGAGCTCATCTTGGCTTACACCGCGCTTTTTACAGAAGAATGCGAGCGGCGTCTTTGCCGCAAGAAATGCGTCAACCTCGGCGCTGGAAAAGGTTTCTTCCTCGCCGCTCTGAACGCGCGCGATCGAGCGGCGCAAGGTTTCGGCGTCGTTAGCATCTTCGTTGGCTGCGGCGATCAGTTGGTCGTATTCCTTGCGGGACAGGATCACGATGTCGTCGCCTTGCGGGCCTTTGGTCATGACGGGCATGTCGTTTCGTCCCTGGTCGTCTCGCCGCGCGGGCCGGTGTCGTGAATGGTGATGGTGGCGGCGGTCTCGGTGAACAGGATACGAAAGGCTTGCACGCGCAACCCCGTTTATTCGATGCCTACCAACGCCTTAACGTTGCGGCCTTGCGCTGCCGGATTGGCGGCGTACTGCGCGATCTTGGCCCGGATCAGCTTTGCCTTGTTGGCGTGACGGCGAAGGGCGGTCATTGCGGTCACGGTGTAGCGGATCGCTTTCATGGTCCTTATATCTCTTATAGCGATATAAGGATTATGGCTAAAAGCAATAAATTTGCTGGATCGCCCGGGGCCGTGCGGCTCTTCTGGATGATGGCATTGTGCCGCTGATTTGCCCGACGTGTCAAATCGTTTCGGAAAAACGTAAACCGTCACGCCGGCCGCTTGGCTACTTTGCATGGGGTTGTTTTCGACATTTTGTGGGGACGGGCGACGAACCCGCCCGGCGGCGTCAGGCATGAAAAGCCCCGTAAATACGGGGCTTTTGATGGTGGGCGCACAAGGGATCGAACCTTGGACCTCTCCCGTGTGAAGGTGGGGCGCCGCATCCGTCATGTTTATGATTTTGTTTCTTTTTTTGCTTTACGTCTCGTCCTATGGGCGGATTTTGGGCGCGGCGCCGGCGAAGGGAGCGCCGCGCCGAAGGCATCGCGCGCCAAGGCGAACAGTTCCTTGACGTGCGGCGTCTTGAGCCGACCGCTGTAGTGCTGGCGCAGCACATGCAACGCCTCCGACGCGATCGCGTCGGCTCTGAGCGGATCGGGCGCGGCGTAATAGGCGCGCATCAGGTCAAGGAATTTGAGGCCGACATCGCGCGGCAGGTCAAGGGGTTTGCGGATGATCACCGGCGCGCCCGTCGCTTGGCGTCGAGGAATGCAGCCAAGTTGGCCTCGACGGCCGCAAAGGCCATCCACGCGGCCCGGAATTGCCGCATGCAATCGGCCCGATCCTGGCCCTCGCCCGTTCTATCAGGGCTTCGCATTGGCAAAACCGTGTCGATGCCCCAACGCCATACCGCATTCATCCCCGTTGTGTATTGAATGCCGATCGAGCCGATCTCTAAAACCTCGTCGTCGAGATTGAGAATCACCCGGTAATTGTCGTGCGCCTGGGGATGGTCAACGCGGCGCAAGTACAGGTCGCTGGCCGCGATCACGGCGCGTTACGTTTTTTGGCGCGCGGCGGTGTGTCGAGTTTTGCGCGCAACCGATCCATGCGCGCCAGCACGTCGAGGATTTCGTCGGAGATATCGGCGAATGCGGTGGGGAACGCCGCCAAGTCGCGGCGGATTTCCTCGGCGGCGTCGTGCAGGGTGTCAGAGATCATCAGGCTATGGCTTTCTTCTTTGGCCTAGCTCGGGCCGGTTCTGCCATAAGCCGGATTCCCATGGCTCCGATGACCTTCAGGACGGTTGCGAACTCCGGGTTGCCATTCTCGCCTAGTGTCTTGTAAAGCCCTTCTCTGGTCACGCCAGCGGCCTTAGCAACCTCGCTCATACCCTGCGCGCGGGCGACGAGATTGAGGGCGTCACGGACTTCGGCGGGATCGCCATCGGCAAGAACGATATTGAGATACTCCGCACGCGCCTCCGGTGTGCGAAGGTGTTCGGCGGCGTCGAACTTCTTTAGTTTATTGACTTTCATCCTCAGTCCTCCAATGTCTCGGCGATTTCCTTGGCCTTCCGAATGTCCTTGCTCTGCGTCCGCTTGTCGCCGGCGCAAAGCAGGATGACGACGGCCTTGCCGCGCCGGGTGTAATAAACCCGGTATCCCGGCCCGTGATCGATGCGAAGCTCGTGAACCGCGCCACCGACCGACTTGGCGTCGCCGAAGTTGCCAGCGGCAACGCGGGCGATCCGGCGAACGATCTGCAAGCGGGCGCGCTGATCGCTCAGGGCGGCAAGCCAGTTGGTGAAATCAGGTGTTTCGCGAACGTCGATCATGCAGCGTTTGTAATCTATGGATTACAGATATGCAAGCGAAAATGTAATCCATATATTACAAATTTGCAGGCGTGCGCGATCACCTATGCCTTGGCTTGCATCGCAAGCGCGACGCCCGCGACGATGAGACATCCGCCGGCGATGATCGCCGGCAAGGTGTAACCGTTGGCGGCGGCGGCGGCGGCCGCGATCGCCGCGAGGCCGGCAAAGATTGCCGCAAAGGCTTTTGCTCCGTCGGCGCTGATCATGCGGCCTTACTCCGTTTAGCCTTGGATGCTTTCGCGGCGGGCCTGGCGCCGATCGTCGGCATCGCCTTGATCGATGGCGCGGCATGCGCGACGTTGACGTGCGCATAACGCAGCACCATCGCGAGGCTCGACCAACCGCCGAGGTGCATGAGCATGTTGAGGTCGCGGTTCTCCTGATAGTGCCACGTTGCCCATGTGTGCCGGCAATCGTGCGGCGAAAAATCCGTGATGCCGGCGCGGTCGCAGGCGGCGCGGAATCCCTTCTTGATCCGCGATCCGGCGGACACGTCGAGCGGGTTGTCGTCGTCGAGCGCGGCGTAGGGCTCGCCGATCTGGTACTCGATCTCGATCGGTGTGCCGCTGTTGCTGTTGCGCGGCATGAACGCGGTGGGTTTGATCTGGCGGCCTTGTTTCCTGAACACGCACCCGTCGCGGTGCGGCAGGTTGGCGAGGATGGCGACGAGCGCCGGGTGCAGCGGCACGCCGCGATCGGTGCCGTTCTTGGTGTCGAGGAATTGCACTTGCGCGCGCTTCAGATCGACATAGCGCCAATCGAGCCATAGCGCCTCGCCGATCCTGGCGCCGGTGTAGAACAGGAAGGCCACAATAGGCGCCAGATGCGGCGGGCAGGCCTTAATCAGCCTGGCGGCCTCGCCATGCGTCAACCAGCGCACGCGCCCTTTTGGCGCCTTGGGCCGGATGAATTTCACCGGCGAGCATTTGCCGAGGGCGGCGGCCTTGTTGATCACCGCCGAGATCGGTGTGTAAATCTGCCGATTGATTGTCGCCGGCGCGAGGCCGGGGTAGATCGTTTTCGCGGCGGCCTCGACGGCGGCCTGATCGATCATTGCGAGCGGGGTTGATCCGAAATGGTCGATCAGCGGTTGCAGGAATCTCGCTTCGCTGTCGTCGTCGGCTAGATAGATTGCAACGGCGCTGTTGAACGTGCCCGACGCCTTGAGGCCAAAGACACTACTTTGCAGGATTTCCCATTCGCGCCGCGCTTTGATCGCTTCGGCAGTCGCTTTGTCATCAGTGCCGCAACTCTCGCGGACTCGGATGCCTCGGAGTGTGCCACGGAGGTAGTAGTTGGGCGAGCCGGGCCGCTGTTCAAGTTTGAGGGACAAGTCAGGGCCTCGTAGAGCTGGGCAAGGTCTTGGTCGGTGAACAGCTTAGCCTTGCCCAAGGTCCGATAAAACGGAAATCTGGCGATATGCTCGCCGAATGTCCGCCTTGACACCCGGAAAATCGCCGCCGCCTCGTCGAGTGTGTGCAGTTTTGGCGCCATAGGTTGGCTCAATCCTGTGGAAAATTGGCTAAAATGAATTCGAGTTGTGCGCAAAGCACTTGATGGCCGGCGCTGTTGCCGGCGTGCCAAAACCACCGATCCACCGAGCCGGCCCGGTGTGGATTTTCGCTGGCGCCCTCGACGCCGGCGGCGTAACCGTTCGAAAAAGGATCTTCGCCAAGGTGCATCATGTTTCTGTCTCGGCGCGATAGGCGCGGATGACGATCTCGCTTGCGTAGTAGACCGCGCCGCCGAAAGAGATTTGCATCTGCACGGTGTGCCAGCATGTACGGCCCTCGCGCGCGATCAGTGCCCGGCATGTTTGCCGCCGCGCCGCCTGGGGCGTTCCCTCGACGATCGGGAGTGCTTCGAAGGTCGCCGACGACATCACGGTGCGGGCGACGAAACAAAACACGCGGCGGTTCGGCATCATTGTGTTGCGGTCCATGGTGCCCGCCTCTCTGTGCTCTTGACGACTTCAATGTGAGATGCGCCGGCCTTCGCGCGCACAGCCAATGCAAAGTTCAGTTGCCGCGTTGTGGGCGCGCCGCCGGCGTCGCACTCGATCGTGTCGATGATCCGTCCGGCGCGGTCGCGCACGATCAGGGTGTAAAAAATCATCATCGCGCGGTCCTTTTCAGGAAGTCCGGCAACGGCCCGGCGATGTCCTCGATCACGAGCGAGCCGGCCGGATAGGATCGCAACGGCGCGGACAACCCGCGCCCGTCGCCGCGAACGCTGGCGCGCGCCGGTGCGGCGGCCTCGGCTGCGGTTTTGAGATTTGCCACCACGGGAATGAGGCGATCGCGCTTCGCGATCAGGCTCGGCAAAATCTTGGCATCAACGCCGGCGTGTGCGCGGTGGCGCATGCTGTTGATGCGAAGCTTGGTTTCGTACAACTCACGCTCGGCGCGCTCATAGGCGCGTTGCGGATCGACGGTCATGCCCGACTCCCCTTTTCGGTTGAAAAGCAGTCGTCGGCGAGCGCGCCGCAAAGTGTGCGCGCGTACCATTTGCCGACTTTCGTCAGCCGCGCCTCGCGCGTGCCGCCGATTTGTTTGACGTAAACGAGGCCACGCTTGCGCAAGATATCGATGGTGCGGCGAAGGATCGGGCGCGGGTGCGGTGTGTTCGCCGGGTGCCACGCACTTGACCGGCGACCGATCAGCCGGCCGGCGCTATCGCAGGCGAGGAGTGCGGCCCGCCCGGCAACGGAAAGCGATTTAGCGCCGCTTGCCTCGATCTCGCTGTGCCGAAGTATTGAGGAAATAGAGGATGTTAGCGAAGCGTTGCGCATGGCCACCAACCCGAATCTACAAAACTAGCAATAAACGCTAGTTCGGTTCGGTGACAAAAACAAGCTAGTTCCGCTAGTCAAGGCAAAAAAAGGGCGGCCTGCATCGGGATGTGTGAAAAGTCGAAGGCAAAAAAAAGCCCGCGATGCGCGGGCCTGGCGTGGCGAATGTTCGGCTATTCCTCCCGGAAGAACACGCCGCGCACGCGGCCGATAATCTCGACGCCATTACCGCCGCCGCCGAGCGGTAACCAATCCTTCTGATGCTCCGGGTGAGTGGATTCCGGCTTGAGCCAATACTTGCCGCCCTCGTCGCGGACGAGGCTGCGGATCGTTTCGATAACCTTGCCGTCGCCGCGCGTCGCTCGGACGTGATAGCGCTTGCCCTCGACGATATCGTCCGGCCGCTGCGTAATCTTGGAAAGCACGACGAGTGAACCGTCGGGATATCTGAGGTTGAAGTGCTCGCCCCTGATCTCACCGGCATAAAGGTCGAATTGCTCAAGTTGCGGATCGTTGGGGATCATGATGTCAAATTGCTCGTTCGCGGGCAACGGTTTTTGATCAATCCATCTGCCATCCTGTAAAGCACAGATCACACGCACTCGGCGAATGTTTTCAGCGCTAGGTTGTGAGATAATTTCGTGAGGAGGGACGCGGAATATGTCGCCGAGCAGGTTCATCCAATCCTGAGTTAGCTTGGCTTTGCCGAGGGCGAGCCGGTTAATCGTGACCTCGTGCACCCTGACATAGTTGTCGAGGTTCTTTGATTTGGCGTGCGCGCGGATGTGCTCCGCCACGTCGGGATAAGTCCAGTGCCGCTCCTTCATCAGTTCGAAGATGCGATTGGGTCGCGCTTTGATTTTCTTCGATCTCTTCACTGGCACAATGCTGCCCATGTTCATTCGATGATCTCGCTAATTGGTGTAAGCCGCTATGAATGACGTGCACAATCGATTTTTTGGAAAGATATCGAGCTATTATATCAAAGGCTTAATTGAGGTCGCAGATTACCGCCCAGCCGCAGAATAGTCAAAATTGACCGGGTGCTCTTGCTGAAAACTAGCGAATCACGTTAGTTTTTTCCATCGATTCGGCCGCTTGTTCCGGGTCGTGGGGGTAAATTTTTCTCTTGCTTTTCCAGAAACAGGGGCGCGCCGGCACCGTCGGCGCGGGGGGGTTCTCTTATGTCTGAGCGCAAGCCGGGCGGCGCTGCCGTTCTCTATGGTTACCGCAAGAATGCGATTGCCGCCGCGCGCAGGGCGCTCGGCGATCCGGCCGCTCGCGCCGGCGTCGACTTCACCATCGCCGAGGTGTTCGGCGAGGCCGGCGCGAAATTCACGTACCAGCTTACGGCGCCGGCGGTCGAGGTGCCTGTTACCGAGGCGCCGGCGTTGCCGGTTGTTGGCGGCGGCATCGACGCTTTCGCGCTCGCGGTCGCGCTGGAGATGGCGCGGCGCCGGCCTCGCCCGTTCGCCGCGTTCCGTGGCGATCTGCGGCGGCCGGTCAAGCGCCGAGCCGCGTCGGGGCAGGCGGATTATCGCCGCGTCGTCGTGATGTCGCTGCCGCCGGATCGCTCCTCGAATATCAGCAAATTGCAGCGCGGCTTGCGCATCATCGAACGGCTCAAGGCCGCGCAGTGATGTTGGCGCCCGTTGTGATCGGCCTCGGCGGCGCATTGTGCGCCTGGGGGGCGTTGAGGTGGTGGCATGCCCGCCGCCATTCGACATCGGCGCACGCCGCCGGGGCCGATGTGTGCGTTTGCCCGGCGCGGATGCCGGTGTGCGTCTGTAGGGTTGACGGCGTGCGCAACCCGCGCGGCGTCGGGCGGGCGCGGATCGAGCCGCGCTTTAGCCTTTGCAAATTCTGCGGCGGCAATTGCGGGCAGTGCGGCGGGCCGTGCACATGAGCGCGGCGCACTCCGATCGAGCCTTGCTCGCCGCGCTGATCACGATCGCCGAGAGCGTGCTGTCGCCGCGTCCGTTCGTGTGGCCGACCGAGTCGCTCGATCTCGCCGCGCTCGCCGCCGATCTCGTCACCGCGATCCGGCGGCCTTGCGGTGCCTCGCGGCTCGGCGACGGCGAGGCGATCCTGTTCACGGCTTTGCAGAAAATCACATCGGGCGGCTCGGCCTCACAAGCCGATCTCGCGCGCTTCGCGTTCATTGCGCAACAGGCGCTTGCGATCGTGCGTGACCATTATTTTGCGATCGTCAAGGCCGAGGCGATCGCGCGGGCGCGGGGGGAAGTGTCTTGAAACCAGCAGTCGAGAAATTCTTGCGGCATGCGTTCACCACGCCATTGCCGATCGATCAGATCGCGCGGCGGGTGCGGTTGTCGGAAAGCACGGTGAAGCGGTTTTGGGCCGAGCAGAAGGCCGCCGGCACGTTGCCCGAGGTGCGCCCACACTTCGCCGAGCGCTGCAAGCGCACCGAACCGGACTCGCCGGCGCCGATTGGCATCGGCGACGCGATCAATGATGCCGCGCCGTTCATCGATAAGGCCGCGACTCCGATCGCGGCGCCCAATCCGACCTATGTGCACGAATGCGACATGCTGCTCGACGCCTTGCGCCGGCACCACGGCCGCGAGTCGATCGCGTTGCATGTGATGCCGCGCGACTGGCTCGCCCTCGATGTAGATCGGCATTTCGCGCCGACCGAGCACATGCTCGCGCGCTGGATGCGCGCGCGCGATGCCCGTTATGTCTGCGATGTTCGCAATACGTTGCGGGGGCCGGCATGAACGGCACCTCGATCATTGCTTGGCGCAAATATGAGTCCGCTGTCGATCGGCTGAAAAAGATCACCGCTTGCCTTGAGGGCGATCAGCGCGAGGCGACGCTCGCGAAAATCAACATCGCGCAAACGCACACCGACGCGCGCGGCGACGGCGTTGTCGTGCTCGCCGCCGCGCTCGCCGAGTTGATCCGTGACGATCTGCCGAAGCACATCGCCGCCGCGATCGCCAAGGCGCGGGCCGATGTAACGGCCTCCGCCGATGAGGTTGTGTCGGCAATTAAGGCTGATCTGCAATCGAAGTACATGAGGGGCTAGGAATGGCGGGCGTCAACAAAGTGATTTTGATCGGACACCTCGGGCGCGATCCCGACGTGCGGCGAACGCAGGACGGCCGGCCGATCGCGAGCTTGAGCGTCGCCACGTCGGAAACCTGGCGCGACAAGGCGACCGGCGAGCGCAAGGAGAAAACCGAGTGGCACCGCGTCGTGGTGTTCAACGAAGGGCTTTCCAAGGTCGCCGAGCAGTACCTCAAGAAAGGCGCCAAGGTCTATCTCGAAGGCAAGATTCGCACCCGCAAATGGACTGATCAGGGTGGCGTCGAGAAATACTCCACCGAGGTTGTGCTCGAAAACTTCGACGGCGTGCTGCTGATGCTCGACGGCCGCCGCGATGGCGGCCCGCCGGCGGCCGATGAAAATTCGTTCGGCGATGCGACGCGGCCCGGCGTGGCGCCGCGCGGTGCCGGCATCGCGCCGCGCAACTCGGGCGGCATCTCGTCCGGCAAACCGTCCGATATGGACGATGATATTCCGTTCTAGGCGGGGATGATGGCTGTGGCATCAGTGAAGCGGCTACGCAAACAACCTGACACCGGCAGGCCGGTCGAGCCGAGGAAGTCGCGGCGCGGCAAGGCTGATGCCACCAAGCCGATCGAGCCTAAGACATCTCGGCGCGAGCAACCCGTTCAAGCCGAGCCGGTCGAGCCTAAGAAGCCACGGAAGCCGCGACGCAAGCGGGGAATTATTCGGTCGCTGCGGTCGGTGTCGTTGCGCCGGCGTATGACGCGACAACGTTATGCAGCTTACGGCGTCGGCTGCATCGCGCTCGTACTCACCGGCCTGTCGTTGTCGCATTTGGCGAGTGGCGTGCAGCTTCTGACGCAATCCCACGCGCCGGCGGCCTGGGCGATGGCGATCGGCTTTGATCTCAGTTTCGTCGGGCTTGAGTTGAGCCAACTTTGCGCGGCGACGGCCCAAGGTCGCCGGGACGTGACGCGCTTCGCGGGGCCGGCGGTTAAAGCGACGATGGCGGTATCGGCGATGATGAACGCGTATGCGTTCGCATCCAGCTCGCCGAACATTCCATCGGCGGCGGCGGCGGTCGCTTTGGGCGTGTCGATTCCGGCGTTGATTTACGTGCTGACGCGCGTGTCCGTGGCGATGTGGATCGACGGCGAAAAAACCTGATCACGCAATCAAGGGATAGGGGAGATGATGAAAGCGTTTCATTTGGCGCCGCTTATCGGCGTGTCCTACTGGCACAATACGCCGGCCGGCATCATGTCGGCGCGCGGCCCGATCGCTTTCGATTTTGCGATCGTTACGATTGTCGTTCCCGGCGTGGTCGAGAGTAGCGCGCGGTTTGATATGCCGGGCGATCGCGATGCGCTCGACGCCTTCCTCGGCGCCGTCAACGTCGCCTATAGCCTCGGCCGGCTCGATGCACTCAACGCCACACGTCGCGGCTTGGCGCTAGACGCGGTGCCGATAGCTGCGCTCAAGATCACCGAGCGGGGTGCCGATGATCGCGACTGATCTCGCCGGCGGGCGGGCGATCCTGCACGCCGGCGATTGCCTCGCCGT